>Ga0207695_10002925_pt1 | contig 24667 bp, 20 predicted proteins | sample KBSC54metaG_FD_184354 | JGI IMG/M metagenome (GOLD analysis project Ga0207695, IMG submission 184354) | Corn rhizosphere microbial communities from Kellogg Biological Station, Michigan, USA - KBS C5-4 metaG (SPAdes) (version 2) | ecosystem: Host-associated > Plants > Roots > Rhizosphere > Soil...
CGCTTCACTCGCCACCGCTCCCGTCAGCGGATAGCAACCCAGCGTGCGAAAGCGGATCGAGCGTTCCACCGGCCGTTCTCCAGGTTTCAACCGAAAGCGATCATCATCCACCATCAACAACAGACCCTCGCGCTCGACAGTGGGGCGGCGCGCGGCGAAATAAAGCGGCACAATCGGGATGGCGTTCAGTTGGATGTATTGCCACACATCCAGCTCGGTCCAGTTGCTGATGGGAAAGACCCGGAGGCTTTCGCCGTTGTCTTTGTGGGCGTTGTAGAGGTTCCACAACTCCGGGCGTTGGTTCTTGGGATCCCAGGCATGCGATGCCGTGCGGAAGGAGAAGATCCGCTCCTTGGCCCGGCTTTTTTCCTCGTCGCGTCGCGCGCCGCCGAAGGCTGCGTCAAAGCCCCATTGGTCGAGCGCCTGTTTCAACCCTTCGGTCTTCCACATCGCCGTGTGGAGCGGACCGTGATCGAAAGGGTTGATGCCGCGCGCCAGCGCTTCGGGATTTTGATAGACGAGCAGCTCCATGCCGCTTTCTCGCGCCATGCGATCGCGCAACACGTACATGTCGCGGAACTTCCATGTTGTATCGACGTGCAAGAGCGGGAAGGGCGGTGAACCGGGGTAAAACGCCTTGCGCGCCAGATGGAGCATGACCGCACTGTCCTTGCCCACAGAATAGAGCATCACGGGCTTTGCGGTTTCCGCCGTCACTTCGCGGATGATGTGGATACTTTCGGCCTCGAGTCGCTCGAGATGACTGAGTTTTTGGGTTGGCAAGCGCAACGGGAAATCCGTCCTGATCCGTTTGCCGCCGACCATACGGGCCTTGACAGCCATTGGAACCTCCCATATGGGAGGGGTATGCGCCTGACCAGCCTCGACGAGACCGATCTGCTGATGCCCCTGTATGCGGGCATCCACGAGGAACCGCGGTTTGCCACTTTTCTGGAACGATTGAAGCGGCGTACGGAGGCCTCTTACATCGGGCTCGTGTTCCGCCAGGGCGAGGTTCCGATCTACGAGGCAACCGAGCTGTTCGCAGGCTGGAATCTGCGCGAGCGTACCCGGGCGCTGGGTATCGAGGAGGTCTTCCGCCTCGATCCGATTCCGTACAACAGCTTGAGACCGGGGCGCGTTTACAGTGCCGCCGAGTTCGCGGAGCGCGATCCCAACCCTAAGTTCAAAGACTTGCGCGAGAGCTACCAGCGTCTCGTCGGCATCACGGACGAGCGCGTCGTGCGCATCGCCGAAGCCGATCGCGTGAGCGCATGGCTCGTCATGGCGCGCAGCCGCCAATGCTCGGCGACCGATAGCGCGTTGCTGTCGGCGATCGCCCCGCATGTCGGGGTTGCACTGCGCAGCTTCGTGATCATGGAGCAGCAGCGCCTGCGGGCCGCCCTGAGCGCTGAAGTGTTGCATCGCTCGGGCACCGGCTGGATCCTGTTTGACCGGCAGGCCCGCGTCATCGACCTCGACCCGGCGAGCGGCGATCGGATCGAGGCGCTCACCCGGATTTGTCCTCGGATCGGCGAGCGGCTGCGTACGATCGAGCCGCAGGCCGAGCGGGCGTTGATCGAGGCGGCGGGCGACTTCGCTCGCGAGGGGACCTGTGCTGTGCGTGCTGTCACGCTGAGCAACGCCCCCCGGCTGGACGCGCTGTTGCTCAAGACAACCGTCACGCCCGCGGCCGCTCTGTCGCTGCCTGTCATGGTTGCGCTCTTGCGGCTGCCGGTCGCGCCTTCGCTGGACCGTGCGGCCCTTTTGTCTGGATTGTTCGATTTGCCGCGACGGGAGGCCGAGCTCGCCATGGCGCTCAGCGATGGCCTCTCCATCGCGGAAGCGGCAAGCTCGCTTGGCCTCTCGCTGGAGACCGTCCGCAACTATTCGAAGCGGCTCTACGCCAAGCTCGGGGTGCGCGGCCGAACGGACCTCGTACGACTCATCCAACGAAGCAGTGTCAACCTGGTCTGATCAACCTCAGGTCGCCGTGACTTTGGTAGAGGGAAAGGTGGCGATTGATTCCCGATCGCGGCCGAGCGAACCGCGGTGAGGTATTCACGGCGACAGGCGTGACTTCGATCGATGGCTGGGGTGCCACCTGGTGAGAGAAGGATGCGCGCAATGAGTTGGTTCACCTTGCCGTCGTCGGGCACTTCAATCGTGCGTTGATGCGCAGAAGATCGCTGTTCGGCGCTTGGGCAAGCACATCCGGTGCATTGTTCAAACGGCGGCTGCCAATCCCCCGCCGCGGCGCTGCGCAGTTAAGTTTCTGCGTCTCCTTTCGGTAAGGGTGCGTAAAGGCGTGCGCCCGACGTATCGAAGAAGTCGATAACTGCTATCTGACAATAAGGGCTCCCCTTCAGTGGCAGACATATCTTAGTATTTTGACAGTTGCATCCATCGATCCCGGCGGATCGAGTCGAAGGACGTAAGGAGAATGATGAGTGTCGCGGCAACATCCTGGTACGGGAGTCCGGCAGCTGGCGGCGAGGCATCGTCCGCATGTCCTGCTACTGGAGGGCGACTACGATGTGCGCCACGCCACTGGCATGCTACTGGAACTCGGAGGCTATCGAGTAACAGCCATCTATAGCGCCGCACAAGCGCGGCTGCTGCAGGAACGAGGCGAGCGATTTGACATCGCGCTGGCCGATCATCACACCATTGACCGAGAGCTCGGTAGGACATGCGTTGAGCTGCTGCGCCAAATGTTGGGTACATCGGTACGGATGATACTCCTCATGACATCACTCTTACCCGCGCGTGAGTTACCGGAGGATACGGCTGTGCCCGTCATTGCCAAGCCGTGTCGCGCGGAGGACTTGTTCGCGATGATGCGGAGCCTGCTGTCCGAGAATCGCACATGCGAGTAGTGATGTTGGAGGCAGAAGCGACACCAGGGGCCTCATCTCTTGTGGCGCTACACTCGTCATGACGCCGGTCGAAGCGGACCCGCCACGCTGGCAACTCAGTCGGCGCGACTCTGGCGTAGCCCTCGAGTTGAGCGGCGACTGGGTGGCCCGCGAGACCGGCGTGCGCAGCGCAGCCGAGGTTCACAGCATATTGACCGACCTTGGAAGCGGCACATTACGGCTCGATGTCGCGCACCTCGGCCGTTGGGATAGCGCTCTCGTCGCCTTCCTGAAAATGCTCCACGATCTGGCGCGCGCCCCTGGCAAAGACCCACTCCAGATCGACGACTCGAGCTTACCCGAAACGGTGCGGCGGTTGGTTGACATGGCCGCCGTGTCGCCCGCGGGATTCTCACCACCGGCTGCGAAAACTCGTCGCAACTCGCTCGTGGTGAGCGTGGGAAACTGGACGCTCGAACTCTACTCAAAGACCGTCGACGTCGCCGCGCTCGTCGGTGAATTTGCACTGGAAAGCGCGGCAGCCTTGCGCGGTCGCACCTACACTCGCGCCACCGACGTATTGCACCTGGTTCGGGAGGCGGGAGTCGGCGCTCTCGGCATTGTCGCAATAGTAAACGGCTTGGTGGGCGCCATTCTCGCCTTCGTCGGCGCCGTGCAACTGCAGAAGTTTGGGGCGGGAATCTACGTCGCCAATCTCGTAGGTGTCGCTGTCGCACGTGAGATGGCCGCAATTGTTACCGCCATTGTCATGGCAGGCCGCACCGGCGGTGCCTACGCCGCGCATCTGGCCACCATGCAAGGCAATGAGGAGATCGACGCGCTGAACGTGCTGGGTGTCCCGGTGTTTGATTTTCTGATTCTGCCGCGCATCCTGGCACTCGTGACCATGATGCCGTTGCTCTATCTCTATGCGTGCGCGGTAGCGCTGGTGGGAGGCCTCATTGTCAGCTTGGCAACCCTTGGCCTCACCTCCGCCAGCTTTCTCCAGCAACTGCGCGAAGCCGTTTCTCCGCTGCAGTTCTATATCGGCCTGATCAAGAGCATTGCTTTCGGCGCTCTGGTTGCGTTGGCGGGATGTCACGTCGGGATCAAGGCCGGGCGCAGTGCGGCCGACGTCGGCCGGGCCGCCACCACGGCCACCGTCGCAGGAATCGTCGGCATCATCGCCCTCGATGCGCTGTTCGCTCTGTGTGCCAACGCTCTGGGAATCTGAAGCGTGTTCGCATCAAGCTCCCAGTCGTTACTGGAGGTGCGGGACCTGACAGTGGCCTTCGGACCGCGCGTGATCCAACACAACCTGAGCTTTCCGGTCCGTCAGGGTTCGATTTTCGCCCTCATGGGCGGTAGCGGCTGCGGAAAAAGCACGGTGCTCAAGGCGATGGTGGGATTATTGCACCCCGCGGCAGGAACAGTGTTGGTCAACGGCGAGGATTATTGGGGCGCCGCCGCGGAGCGCCGCGCGGAGATCGGCCGCGGCTTCGGTGTATTGTTTCAAAGCGGCGCCCTCTGGAGCTCCATGACTGTTGCCGAGAATGTCGCGTTGCCATTGCAAATGTTTACCCGGCTCAGCCCTGAGGCCATTGGCGTGCTGGTGAACCTGAAACTCGCCCTCGTGGGCATGGCCGGGTCCGCCGGCCTCATGCCGTCCGAGCTCTCCGGCGGCATGCGCAAACGGGCCGCGCTGGCGCGAGCCTTGGCGCTCGACCCGCGAGTCCTGTTCTTCGATGAGCCTTCCGCCGGCCTGGACCCGATCACCTCTCAGCGCCTCGACGAGCTCATTCTGGAGTTGCGCGCAGGATTGGGTGCCACCATCGTACTGGTGAGCCACGAGCTTCCCAGTCTCTTCGCCATTTGCGATGACGGAGTCTTCCTGGACGCCCAGAGCAGAACCGCGATCGCACACGGCTCACCGCGCAAACTGCGCGACGAATGTGACAATCCCACGGTGCGTGCCTTCATGCAGCGCGGCAGACAGAGTGCGCGGGGAAGGACGGCGTCATGAGGCAACCCAAACAGGTGATGGTGGGCGGTTTCATACTCGGCGCGCTGGTGCTGGCCGCCGCCGCGATAGTGTTCTTCGGCCGCGCGCATCTCTTCGAGAAAACATCGCTCGTCGTGGTTTACTTCGGTGACTCGGTCGCGGGCCTTACCGTAGGTGCTCCAGTCACGTTCCACGGTGTGCAGATTGGCTCAGTCGAGCGAATCGCCATCGAGTTCTCCGCTGATACCCTCAAAGCCCGGATCCCCGTCTATCTCGAACTCGGTAGCGATGCCATTACCTGGCAGGGTCGGAAACTCGACCCCGGATCGGCCGACTACACTCGCCTGGTGCAGGCAGGACTGCGAGCTCAACTGGCGCAGCAAAGCCTGGTCACCGGTCAGCTGCGTGTCGACCTCAATTTTCTCCCCGGAACGTCTGCGAACCTCGTTGGAGCGGTACCGCAGCTTCCGGAGATTCCCACGGTGCCCTCGCAATTGGCCGAGCTCCAGAGCCAGTTGGCGCAACTGCCGGTGCTCATTGCCGGTGTGCAGCGCGCATTTGCCTCGATCGAGCGCCTGTCGGATCACTTCGATACGCAACTCGGACCGCTGACGCAGAGCGTCCGCCGCACCTCGGACGCCGCGACACAAACCCTGCAAACCACCGACAATTCCATCCGCACAGTGAGGGCCGAAGCCATCAGAACCCTGAACAACCTGAACGCGTCACTCGTTGCTGCCCGCGAGCAGATCGATCAGAGGGGCGGCCAGCTCGGCCAGATTCTGGCCGATGCCGACAGCATGGCACGCCGTGCGCAGGCCCTGTTGGACTCGCTGAGCTCCATGACCGATTCTCGCTCGCCCATGCGGGGCGATCTCGAGGCGGCGACCCGCGACCTCGCCGCGACCACCAGCTCACTGCGCGAGTTCGCGGCCACGATTGATCGCAACCCAAGCGTCCTCCTCCGAGGCCGAAAGACGCAACAATGACACTCAACGCCGGCCCCAGTCGAGTTGAGCAGCACTCGCGCGTGCGGCGGCTCGTGCGAGCCGTCCTGACCGCTCTCACGGGCTTGGCGCTCGGTGCATGTGCTGTCACCGGTCCGCCGCCCGCCGAGTACGTTCTGGGCTCAATGCCGGCGTCCCGGCCCGGTACGCTCATTCAGACGAAACAACCCGCCGTCCTCGTGGAGCGAGTCCGTCTGCCCGACTACCTCGACAGCACCGACCTCGTGGTGCGCAAGGCGGGGGAGCTCCTTCCAAGCGCAACCGGCCGTTGGGCCGAGCGGCTCTCCGTCGGTTTCACGCGCAGCCTTGCCGAGTCCCTGGCCACGCGCCTGCCGCAAGCATTCGTCACCGCAGTTGCGCCGATCGAGCACCCAAAGTTGCTACTGGCCGTGGAAGTCAGCCACTTCGGCGCTTATCCAGACCACCAGGTCACCCTGGTTGCGCGCTGGACTGTCATCGACGGCAACAGCCGCGGAATTTTGCTTACTCAGCAAACCACCCTGCTCGAGCCTGTCAACGGCTCGGGCGATCCCTTCGTGGTGGCCGCCATGAGCCGCGCCATCGATGACCTGTCGAGCCAGATATCCCCCACGCTCGCAGCGGATTTGACTCCGGCGCTTTGATGCCGATGTCGGCAAGCACAGTGACCAAACTCATGAGCCGCTAGCACTGCCCCGTCATCCCAGCTGAACTGTGTGGCAGCAGCGGATGCTGAACTGCACCGATTTCGCGCAAACGGTATAGTCGCGCGATTCCAGTGAAGGGCAGCGCATGGCGAAAAAATCAGTTTCCCGGAGCACATTCCCGACGAGCGGGCCTGCCAAACCCCGCCGCACGGGCCGCCCGGATGCCGAGGCGGCCGAGGCCCTGGAGCGCCACATCCTGAGCACCGCGACCCGACTGTTCATCGAGCAGGGCTACGCCGAAACCTCCATGGAGCAGATCGCCGCCAGCGCCGGCTCTGGCAAACAGACCCTGTACCGTCGCTACTCCAGTAAGGAAGACCTGTTCAAGGCGGTCATCGGCGCTCGCAGTCGCAGTCTCCTGCAGTACGCCAGCGTGGCCGAAACCGTCTCCTCCGACCCGCTGCAGGGCCTGCGCGAGGTCTGTCGCGCGATGTTTGAATTGGTGCTCACTCCCCAGATGATCGATATTTACCGCGTGTTGGTGGCCGAAGCGCGCCGCTTCCCCGCACTCGCCGACCACACCATGGATCACATCGCCGCGCCGATTCATGATGTCATCCGGCGATTGTTGCGGGCCGCGCGCAAGGCAGGCCAGGTGCGAGGTAATTGCGACATCGAGACCATGCTGCAGACCGTAACGGGCCTGGTCACGGGCTGGGTCGTGCAGCAGCAGTTGCTCGGCCGCAAGTGCCTGCAACGCAAGCAGGAGCGGACGACCTTCTTCGACATGGCCTGGAGCATTTTCCTCCAAGGCGTAACCCCCGGCTGAGGCAGCAGCGCAAGCCATTGTCGCGCCCACGCGATACCGGGCACGGCTTTCTCGAGTGTGCTCGCCGGCTGCCGGCGCATCCGCGTTCCAGCCGCAGATCGGTCGCCTCTAACGAGACGATATCGTCCTATTTAGGACACGGCCTTGTTGCCGCGGCCGTGTTCCGGCAGTAATAATACGTTACCGTGTCGTTCCGTTACAGTGATCACAACGCCAGAATCCGCGTCCTCGTCCACCACGAGGAGCCGCTGCTCGCGCAAGGCATCGTCCACGCCTTGGAGAACGCCGGCGCTTTCGATGTCGCGATTGCGCCCGCGGCGGAGGCTGATCCGAGCGCGGGGGAGGGTGCCTGGCGAGGCGCGCGCCTGGCAGTGGCTGACTACGAGTCCGGCCTGAGATTGCGCGGCCACGCAACGGAGGAACAGGCGATCCTCATCCTGACGCGACGCGCTGATGACGCGCATATCCGGCTTGCGGTCGCGCGCGGCATCCAGGGTTACCTGTTGCACGATTGCAATCCGGCCGACCTGGTGGCCGCGCTGCTCGAACTGAGTCGTGGTGGCAAGGTGTTCGCGCCTGCGGTGACCGAGCGGTTGCTGCGGGGTTTCCTCCAGAGCCCGCTGACCGTGCGGCAGATGGCGATCCTCTCCCAGATATCACTCGGACGATCAAACAAGGAGATCGCGGAAGAGCTGGGTGTCAGCACAGGCACAGTCAAGAGCCATGTCAGCGCCATCCTGGCCAGGTTGGGAACCGGCAAGCGCGGTAAAGCTGCCATGATCGCCCGGCGCCTCGGCCTCATTCTCGATGAGGACGGCCACCCGTGCATCCTGGGTCGCGACGCGGGGTCGCTGCGCTCACGTTGATCGGCTCAATTGCGGGTTGCCGCGGCACGATATTTAGCTATAATAGAACGATACCGTCTCGTTTAGTAATGGAATGACCCAAAATACCCCGACGCAACCGCCCCCGGCCGGGGCCGACCCCGCTCGGCCCGCCGCTGTTCAACCCGAGGCTCCCAGGCGCCGATGGGCGCTCCTCATTGCAGGCGTAATCCTGCTGAGCGCTTTGTCTGCCTGGCTGATGCGCTATTGGACGCACGGCCGTTTCATAGAGTCCACCAACGACGCCTACCTGCAGGCCGACCAGGTGAATGTCGCCTCGCGCGTTGCCGGCTTCGTCGAGGAGGTGTACGTGCGGGACAACGAGGCCGTGATCATCGGCCAGCCTCTGGCGAAGCTCGACGAGCGCGACCCGCGCGCCCGTTTGGAGCAAGCCCTTGCCCAGGCGCAGCAGGCAAACGCGGCGATCGCACAGGTGCGGGCGCAGATTGGCCAACAGCACGCTCAGATCGCAGAGCTCCGTGCCCAGTTGGAAGTTAGCCGCACGCAATCCCGGTTCGCGGATAAGCAGGTCGAGCGTTATACCGGTCTCGTCAAGGCCGGGGCCGAAACCGACGAGCGCTACGACCAGTTGCGCCAGAGCCGTGACCAGAGCCACGCGCAGATTCAGAAAGACGCGGCCGCCGTATTGGCCGCGGAGCGCACGATCGAGACCTACACCGCGCGGATCCAGGAGGCGCAAGCGCAGATCGAGCAGGCGCAGGCCCAAGCCAGAAGAGCCCAGGTGGATCTGGATGCCACCCTGCTGCGTGCCAGCATCAACGGTCGCGTGGGTGACAAGACCGTCCGCATCGGCGAATACATTCAACCCGGGGACCGCCTGATGACCCTGGTGCCGGTGCACGACGTCTATCTCGTGGCCAATTTCAAGGAAACCCAGATCGGGCATATGCGCATCGGCCAGCCCGCGAGCATTGCGGTGGATGCCCTGGATGGACACGAGATCCACGGCAGCGTGGAGAGCTTCTCGCCCGGCACCGGCGCGCAGTTCGCGCTGATCCCTCCTAACAACGCCACCGGCAACTTCACGAAGATCGTGCAACGCGTCCCGGTTCGCATCAGATTGCATACACCGGACAACCTGCGCGGCCTGCTCGTGCCGGGCTTGTCCGTCACGGTTGATATTGATACCGGCGGAGGGTCGCAGTGAGCGAGAGTGCTGGCCCCGGCGCCGACAAACCCGACAGAGCCGACACCGCGGCGTGGCTCGCCGTGGCCGCGGGCACCATCGGCGCCCTGATGGCCACCCTCGACGTCTCCATCGTCAATGCCTCACTGCCGACCATCCAGGGTGAGATCGGCGCCAGCGGCACCGAGGGGACATGGGTCTCCACCGCTTACCTGGTGGCCGAGATTGTTATGATTCCGCTGGCCGGCTGGCTCGAGCGCGTTCTCGGCCTGCGCAGGTTCCTGCTGGGGGCGACGGGCCTGTTCGTTCTGTTCTCCATGTGGTGCGGCTTGTCGCATACCTTGCCCCAGATGATCGTCGGCAGGGTGGGCCAGGGTTTTACCGGGGGCGCCATGATCCCCACCGCACTGACTATCGTCGCCACCCGGTTACCCCCGCGACAGCAGCCGGTTGGCATCGCCTTGTTCGGTATGACCGCCGTGATGGGTCCCGTGCTGGGTCCCGTGGTCGGCGGCTGGCTTACCGAGAACCTGAGCTGGCATTACGCCTTCTTCCTCAACCTGCCGATTGGCGTGGGGCTGATGGTGTTGATCCTGATTGGACTGCCGCCCGGCCGGATCAACAGCAGGGAGCTGCGTAACACCGACGTCCTGGGTCTGCTCGGCCTGGTGCTGGGCCTGGGAGCGTTGACCGTGGTCCTGGAGGAAGGCCAGCGCGACCGCTGGTTTGAATCGCAGCTCATTCGCTGGCTGACGGCCATGTCACTCCTCGGCTTTGTTCTGCTGCTCCTGGGGCAATTGACCGCGCGCGTTCCCATCATCCGCTTGAGCGTCCTGCGCGGACGTAACTTCTGCGGGGCATTCCTCATGAACTTGACGATGGGCGCCGCGCTGTACGGAATCCTCTATATCATTCCGCAGTTTCTCTCCGCGGTCGCGGGCTACAACTCCGAGCAATCCGGCTATGTCGCGGCGCTCAGCGGTATTCCAACCGTGCTGATGCTGGCGGCTTTTCCCGTTCTGGTCCGGATCATTGATGTCCGTCTGGCCGTGGCGATCGGCATCGGCCTGTATTCCGCCAGCTGTTTCGTGGACGCTCACCTGAACCCGGAATTCGCCGGGCCGCAGTTCATCCTGACCCAGGTCATGCGCGGCTTCGCGCAGTTCTTCTCCTTCCTGTTCCTCAACCAGGCGGCCACCAGCTCCGTGCCACCGGAGCTTGCGGCGGACGCCTCAGGCTTGTTCAACGCCGCGCGCAATCTCGGTGGCTCCTTCGGCCTGGCGGTGATCGCCATCCTCCAGGATCAGCGTACCACCCTGCACATGGACCGCCTGTCGGAAGCCATCACCGCTAACTCTTTCGCCGCCCGACATGTCGTGGGGCACACCGCCTTGGAGCAACTCTCCAACACCCTGATGGGTCAGGCCACCGTCATGGCCTACGCCGATCTCAACTGGGTGTTCGGCGTGGCTCTCCTCGCCATGATCCCGCTGGTTTTCGCGCTCGAGCCGTTGCCTAAGGACGTGCATGTCAGCGCCGGACATTGACATCATGAAAGTCGTGCCATCCCGTGGTGCTACGAGCCTGGCCTCGTTGCTCTCTGTGCTCGCTGTCGGCTGTACCGTCGGCCCTAAGTACAAGGGCCCCGGCGACGCGGATACGCCCCCTGCATTCAGCCGTGCCGCGCTCGTACGCACGACGCCGCCCGAGTCCGCACTGGCTGGGCGTTGGTGGGAAGCCCTGAACGACCCGCTGCTGACCCGGTTGATCGATGCGGCTCTCCAGAACAGTCCGAACATCAAACTTGCCGAAGCCCGGCTGCGGAACGCGCGTTTCACCGTTATGGAGCGGAGCGCCGGACTCTTTCCCCAGGGCTCGGTCAGCGCGTTGGGCGGTCGCACCCGAATACCGACCAATGCGCTCGGCTCCCTGTCCGGTACTAGCGGATCCCAAGGCTCCGGGACTGCGGAAGTCAACCTGTTCAACGTAGGCTTCGATGCCAGCTGGGAAGTGGACCTGTTTGGAGCTACCCGACGCACTGTGGAAAGCGCGCGCGCACAGGCCCAGGCAGAGGAGGCCCGCCTTGCCGATGTCCACGTACAGCTCGCCGCCCAGGTCGCGCAAGCGTATGTCCTGCTGCGTGAAGCCCAACACCGTGGCGACCTCGTCAGGCACTCGATTGAGATCGAGCGGCATACGCTCGAGCTGACACAACTTCGGCGCGACGCCGGCACCGCCTCGCAGGGCGACATCGAGCGCCTGCAAGTGCAGCTCATGCAGACCGAAGCCAGTCTGCTGCCTCTGCAAGCCGAGGAAGATCAGTACCTGGACGAGCTGGCGACTTTGTCCGCTCTCCTGCCCGGCAGCCTCGACTCTCAGTTGCGCCCTCCCAAACCGGTCCCGCTGCCCCCGCCCAGCGTGGCGATCGGCGACCCGGCAAGCCTCCTGCGCAGACGCCCCGACATTCGCGCGGCCGAGCGCGCACTGGCCGCCAGTAATGCCCAGATCGGCGCAGCCGTCGCCCAGTACTTCCCGACGGTGAGGCTGCTAGGCTCGGTGGGTTTCGTGTCGACCGACGCGGGGCATCTTTTCGACAGCGGCTCTCTGACTGCACTGGGCCTGCCTGTCCTGTCATGGAACGTGCTCGATTTCGGCCGCACCCGTGCAAAAGTGCGCGAGGCTGAGGCCGGCTACGATGTTGCTCTTGCGCAGTACCAGGCCGTCGTTCTGTCGGCGCTCCAGGACGCCGAGACCGCGTTATCCCGCTTCGGCCGGGAGCGCGACCACGTCATCCAACTCGCGGCCGCGCAGTCCGCCGCCGCCCGCGCGGCCGAACTGACACAACACAGGAGAGCGTCCGGAACCGCTTCGCTCATAGACGTCCTGGATGTGGAGCGCCAACGGGTTCAGACGGAGCAGGACCTCGCCCAGGCGCAAGCCGCGTTGACCAACGATTTCGTCGCCCTGCAAAAAGCGCTCGGCCTGGGCTGGGCGCCCGCGCAGGCTCCGGGCTCGGGCTGAATAAACGAGACAGTACCGTTCCATGTTGGACGGCTTTTCCCTGGACCAGCTCCGTACCTTCATCGCCGCGGCGGACGGCGGCAGCTTCTCCGCCGCGGCGCGCCGCTTGCGACGCGCGCAGTCGGTCGTGAGCCAGTCCCTGGCGAACCTGGAAAGCCAGCTCGGCGTCAGGCTCTTCGAGCGTACGGGGCGTTTCCCCGTGCTGACGGCGCAAGGCCGCGCGCTACTCTCGGAGGCGCGCGCTGTGGCAGGAAGCGTGGAGGTCTTCAAAGCTCACGCCAAGGGACTGGCGGAAGGCTTCGAGCCGGAGTTGAGTATCGCGGTGGATGTTTTATTCCCGGTTACCACCCTGACAGCGGCGGTGGCGCATTTCCAGGGCCGATTTCCAGACACCGTGCTGCGCTTCGACGTCCAATCGAGCGCGGTGGTCGAGCCGGTCCTGGAGGGCCGCTGCCGCCTGGGCGTGGTGGGCTCCTGGGCCGCAGAATCTGAGCAGCTGACTTTCGAGCACCTGCTGGAGGTGAGCCTGCCGGTGCTGGTGGCGCCTCATCACCACCTCGCGACCCGGCATGGGCCGATTCCATCTGCGGCACTGGCCGAATGCACCCAACTCATCCACATCGATCTGGCCAACCTCGCCCACGCTCGCGGCTTTGTGCTGCAATCGCCGCGAACGTGGCATCTGGCTCACCTGCAGACCCAACTCGCATTCCTGCGTGCAGGACTGGGTTTCGGGATACTGCCGTTATCGATGGTGGAGTGCGACCTCGCCAATGGGACGCTCGTTCAGATTCAACCCGAGGACGTCCCTCCCGGAGGGCACGTCATGGCCATGTCCGCCGTGTATCGCAAGGATCGCCCGCCGGGACCGGCAGGGCGTTGGTTCATCGATCGCATGCGCCATGACGAGTCGATCGGAGCCGGCGGGCGAGGATCGGTCTGAACGATAGTGGAACTCAGGTGACAGATCCTCTTGTCCTGGCTGTGCTCGTGGTTGTCGCCGGTTTCATCGGCTCCCGTTATTTCGACTCACGCCACTTCCTGCCACAGTTTCTGTTGCGTGTGTTGGTATTTTGCGTCTTTACCGGGCTGATGGTGGCGGGCGGCGTGGTGCCCTATCATCCATCGGTTCCGACCGGTACTGCGGAATCGCGGCGCCTGCTGGTGGCCGCGCTCGGCGTCATCTGGTGGCTCACGGTCGCCTGGTTCGCCGTGGGATTCCTGCGGACATTCGTCGTACTGGGCCGGCACCCGCACGAATCGAAGCTGGCGCAGGACCTGCTCGCCGGGCTCGTTTACATTGCTGCGACCTTCGCCATCATAGGGGATGTTTTCGATCTGCCGGTGAAGGGTCTGCTCGCGACCTCCGGCGCCATGGCGATCATCATCGGCCTCGCGCTCCAGAGTTCCCTCGGTGATGTCTTTTCCGGCATCGTGCTCAACCTCGAGCGACCCTATCGGGTAGGCGACTGGATCGTCCTGGAGGAGGGCACACAGGGTGCCGTAATGGAGACCAACTGGCGCGCCACCCACATTCTAACCGGCAGCCAGGACCTGGCGATCATCCCCAACAGCGTGATCGCGAAGGCGAAAATCATCGGAGTGGCTACGGATGGCCACGACCCCGCCGGCCTGAGCCATTGGCGCGCCGCTCGATTCGAGGCGTTGCGCGCCGGGCGTCCGGCGGGAGATGTTGAGTTTCTGCACTGCGTCCACCAAGGGCAATGTTAGCATGTGCATCATGGGAGACATCACACGCAGCTACCGGATTCGAGCCTATCCCAACGGCGCACAGCGCCGCCTGCTCGATCGCTGGTTCGGCGCCATCCGCTGGCTGTGGAACACGACTCTCGAGATCCGTTCGGCAGCGTATCGTGAATGTGGGCTGACTCTCACTGGGAATGATCTCTCGCGCTGGCTCACTCAGTGGAAGCGCACCAGTGGGCACGAGTGGCTCGCAGAGATTCCCGCGACTGCTCTGACGCAGTGTCTGCGTGATCAAGACGGCGCGATGCGTAACTTCTTCGCCCGCCGTGCGCGCTACCCCCGCTTCAAGCGTAGGCAGTTCTCGGGAAGTCTTCGATTCCAGAACGTGGGTGTCGCGTGGGCCAGCGGAATCGTGAGTCTGCCGAAGTTGGGCGCTCTCAAGATCGCCGAAGCCCTCCCTCAGGTGGAACGGCCGGATATGATCACGCTGTCTCGGGATGCCGCCGGGCGCTATTACGTGAGTTTCTGCGCGCAAGTGGAGAAGACCTTCTTGCCGATCCGGCAGCGCTCGGTCGGGGTGGACTTGGGACTGACGCATCTGGCGACGCTCTCTACTGGAGAGAAGATTCCCAATCCAAGGCACTATCACGCGCGCTTGAGGTACTTGCGGCAGCAGCAGCGTTGTCTTGCGCGGCGCCAGAAGGGTAGCCACCGGCGTGAGAAGCAGCGGCTACGCGTGGCGCGGGCGCATGCGCGGGTGACAGACGCGCGCCAAGCCGCGATACACGCACTCACGAGTCGCCTGGTGTACGAATTCGATCTGATTTTCATTGAAGACCTGAATGTGACCGCTCTGGCGCGCGGACGACATGCCCGCGCGATCCAGGATGTCGCCTTCAGCGAGATACGCCGCCAACTCGTCTACAAATGTGAGTGGCACGGCAAGATCGTGGAGCCTGTGGATCGCTGGTATGCCTCGAGCAAGACCTGCTCAGTCTGCCGACACAAGCTCGATGTGCTGCGGTTGGATGAGCGGTATTGGCACTGTCCGAAATGCAGGACCTGCCACGACCGTGACATCAATGCCGCGCGGAATGTGCTGATGGAGGGTCTCCGTCAGCTTGCCGGTCGTGATGACCGGGACCTGCGCGTGGATGCGAGAAGTTCATGCTCGGAAGAAATTCTCGAGCAGGTGCTCGCAGGCGAAGCGCGAAGCGGGCATCGGAATCGTGCCTGTCTGGAACAGGCTCGATTCTGATAGCAGTGCAGTCAAGAATCGAAGCTCTCCGACCCTACTGCACGGCGTCAGTCAGCGCGTGCGCCTGGAGCCTGTTCTGGGGCCGGCGGAGGGCCGCGAGTTGCTGCAGGATGTGCTCCTGGGAGCGGTGAGCATACTCCAGACCCCGGAGTCGACCGTCACTGTCCAGGACGTGAGCGCCGAGATGATCGAGTACGAACTGTCCTATTCGGTGGTGGACCTGGGCGCTGTCGATCGCGCGCGTGATGAAGTCTTTGACCGCGTTTACCGTGCCGTGCGCGCGGCCGGCATTCGCTTCGCTCCGCGACTGAATCGCCTGTCCGGAGGCCGCCCTGGCCGCCGGGCCGTGACGAATACCGCGCGTCATATCTTGCAAAGCATCCCCTTGTTCGCAACATTGACGACCAAGGAGAAAGCCACGCTATGCTCGGACGTGCGCCGCCGGCACTACGAGCGGGGCGAGGTGCTCGCCAAGCCAGGTGCGATCCTGAGCGCCCTGGGCATTGTCAGCCGCGGAGTGCTGGTGGCCTCGATCGAGAATGACGGCCGCAACACCAACCTGCTGCGATTCGGTCCAGGAGACTATTTTGGTGAGCACTCACTGCTCACAGGAGAGCCGCTGAAAGTCCAGATCAGCGCACTGACCCCGGCGGTGGTCTACGAGGTGTCCAAGGACGCCCTCGCGCCTCTTTTCAAAGCGCGCCCTGAATTGGTGGAGGAGCTCAGCGCTAGCGTCATCCAGCGGCGCGAGCTGGCGAAACAGGTCAACGGTGGCCTACAGCATGGCCCGGACCCACCGCAAAACACCGAGATACGCTGGCTCGCCAACAGAATCCGCCAACTCTTCCGGCTGCACTGATCGCGCGCCGCGCGGTCTGTCCTTCCCAGCGTCGCTTGCGGTGACCGATCGGGTCGTCGACTTGCACCCGAGCCGTGTGGGTTGCAATCCATGCCGGCTCCTTCGCGACCTGCGGAGGCGGCACTGCACCGATTTCGCCCAAACGGTATAGTCCACCGCATCGCGATTGCAGGGGGACCGCATGGCGGAAAAATTCAAAACAGCACCCCGGAAAACAGCTCTGACGGAGCCCTATCCCGCCAGTCCCCGACGCGCGGGCCGCCCGGATGCGCAGGCCGCCGAAGCCCTGGATCGGCTTATTTTGAGCACGGCGACCCGGCTATTCATTGAACAAGGATATGCCGCGACCTCGATGGAGCAGATCGCCTTCGGCGCCGGCGCCGGCAAACAGACTTTGTACCGCCGATATCCAGGTAAGGAGGAGCTGTTCAAGGCGGTGATCGATGCACAGACACGCACCCTGTTGCAATCTGCGAGCCGGGCCGAAAGCATCTCCTCCGATCCGATGCAGGGCCTGTACGAGGTCTGTCGCGCGGCTTTCGAGTTGGTGCTCACGCCCCAGATGGTTGACGTCCACCGGGTGTTGGTGGCCGAAGCACGCCGCTTTCCCGCACTCGCGGACCACTCGATGGATAACATCGTTGCGCCGATCGAGGAGGTGATGCGGCGCCTGTTGCTTGCCGCACGTAAGACAGGCCAGCTACGACGCAACTGTGACATCGAGACAACGATGCACACCATGACAGGCCTGGTCACGGGCTGGGTCATGCAGCAGCAGTTGCTCGGCCGCAAGTTCCTGCTTCGCAAGCAGGAGCAAGCTGCATTCTTCGACGCCGCCTGGGACATCTTTCTTAAAGGCGTGGCGCCTCGCTAGCAGCGCTCCACCGACGCTGCCGGCCGGTTGCCCCAGCACGGCATCATGGGAGCCAGGGTCACAAACCCCTGCTGCGATCAGGCGCGACGGTGGCGAGCAGCCGCGGGGCCTCCTGTTGGATTTCAGTGCCGGTGAGCAGGCGGGCACCGCGGCCGGTCCAGGAGGTTCCGCTGTTCTCCGAGCCTCGACGTCAGTGCGAACTCTCGATCAATCGCAGGATCGCCTGCGATTGATAGGCCCTGGTAAGCGCCTGTACTTTGTTGGTGAAGGGAAGATAGTGCGGGTCGAGTGACGCGATGCGCCTCGCCTCATTTGCGATGTCGCGCATGTTGCCCTGTAACGCCAGGCGGTGCAGGTGGGCTCAGTACTGAGGAGTGCGGAGCCGGCACAACTGTAGCAGGTTCGTTTTCCGACAGCGGCTCGTGTATTCCAGTATCGGCGTCCACGACTGGTACTTCCAACTCGAACCAGAACGTGCTGCCGACACCGAGGTCACTTCGTACATGAAGCTCGCCACCCATGAGCCGCACGAATTGACGGCTGATGGCCAGACCCAGGCCAGTGCCGCGGGCTCGTTGGTGCTCCTCGCCGAGCTGCTCGTACGGCTCAAAAATTCTCTCCAACTGGTCGGCGTGGATGCCGATGCCGGTATCGTGCACCGCGAAGTGGAGCCGCCCGGCCGCCGGAGTGTGGACAGCCAACCGTATCCGTCCCGCCTCGGTGAACTTGACCGCATTGCCAAGCAGGTTCAATAGTATCTGGCGCAGCCGCTTCTGGTCGGCAAACACTTGGGCGGGCAGATCCGGCGCCGCGTCGCAGACGAACGTTATGCCCTTCTCGTTAGCTTTGATGGCAATGATAGCGGCTATGCGCTGCAGGAATAGCGGTACCGCGAATGCGATTGGACTCAACTCCAGTCTGCCGGCTTCGATCTTAGCGAGGTCGAGGAGGTCCGCGATGAGCTGCAGGAGGTGTTCGCCGCTATGATGAATGACGCTTACGCGTTCGCGTTGACCGGCGCCGAGAGTCGGGTCCCGTCGCAGGATCTGCGCATAGCCGAGGATCCCATTCAAGGGGGTGCGCAGGTCGTGGCTGACCCGGGTGAGGAATTCACTCTTGGCGCGATTGGCGCCCTCCGCGACCTCCCGGGCGCGCCGGTCGGCTTCGGCCTGCTTTCGCTCGCGCAGGTCGAGCACGAACGCCACCCCTTCGTCAGTCGAATCTTGGAACGCAGCCGCACCGATCAGCACCGGCACACGATGGCCGTCCTTATGAATGTACTCCTTCTCAAAAGGGGCGCAGACGCCGAAAAGCCGCAAGCGTTCGATCGTCTGCGCATCTCTGTCGCGGTATTCCTCAGGTGTCAGATCGATCCAGTTGAGCTTGCCGGACCGCAATTCCTCCCTGGAATAGCCGCTCATCTGCAGCATCGCGTCGTTGGCCGCGGTAATGCGACCGTCGAAAGTGTAGAAAACAATCCCGATGATGTTCGATTCGACGAGGCGGCGGATACGCGCTTCGCGGTGCTGCAGCGCTTCTTCCGCGCGGCGGCGCACTTGGTTTTCGTGCTGCAGGTCGGCGTATAGCCGGGCGCTGCCGATCGAAATGGCGATCTGTGACGTCAAGAGCTCCAATACGGTAACTAGCCCCGGTGTGAAGGCGTAGGTGAATAGATCGTTCTCCAGATACAACACGCCATTCAATGTGTTTTGCTTCACGATCGGCAAACACAACACCGACTTCGGATGCCGGGACGCGAAATACGGGTCCGCAGAAAAAGGATTCGGTTCGGCGGCATCCCCCAACAACACCAGTGCACGACTGCGATGGACGTAGTTAATGACAGAGCAAGGGATCGTCAATTCGGATGGACGAGGCGCCTCGTCATGGAGCTGCACATTGAGCCCCTCAGCGCTGGCGCGAGCCTCAGCGGCGAGCGCCAGATTGTCGCCGTGAACCAGCAGCAGGTAACCGCTCTGGGCGCCGGCGGTCTCGATCATGATCCGCATCAGCTTGTGGATCAGCTCGCTGAATACGATCTCTTCCGAGATAGCTTGCGAGGCTTTGGCAACCGACAGGAAATCAAGCGTGATACCCTGCCGCTCGGCGGATTGCGGCGCGTGCGCGCGCAGTTGCGGGTACAGTTCCTCGAGCTGTCTGACCTTGCCCTCCGCGCCCCAGCGGGCATATGCCGCGTGCGCCGCCTCGAGCGGGCCTTTTGCGGCACTTGGAAACCCCCGCGCCAGCAAGCAACGCGCAGCCAATTCATTGGTGATCGCTTCGTTCTGCACGAAACCATGTTCGCGTGCCGTCGCGTTCGCCTGTTCGTAGTAGCCCATGATTGCATCAAGGTCGCCGCCTTCGAGGCGGGCAAGCTCGGCGGCCACCAGGGCAGCGCGGTCCTCAAAATTCGCCGGGCAGTGTTTGGCCCAAACGGCCAACTGTCGGTGATGGCCGATCAGCGCGCGGAGGTGCTCGCCGCGTTTCCCGGCGACTGCCGTATCCGCGGCTTGCGCGTGCGCCAGCGCCGCGAAGAATTCGTAGTCGGCGGTCTCGATGAACAGTCGTGACGTCCACATCAGGCGCTGCGCTTTGGCGGCCGCATCGACAGCGGCGCTGTAATCGCCCGCAAAAAGACGGGATTGCAGCTTACGGATCCAATACCAACATTCGGTGAGCGCAAGACTCGGACTTTCCTCCAGGTGCTGTTCGAACCGAGCCTCATCGAACCCAGCATCGTTGAGAGACGAAAATACCGTAGTTTGCCCGCGCAGTTGCCGAATGAGTTGACGCTGCGCCGTGAGGTGATCGATCACGATGCCAAAGCGTGCCCTGCGCGCGAACTCGAGGCCGCGCTCGGCTTCCATCTGCACTTCTTCAAGCGGATCGCCGCTCGCGAACAGGTTGGTAACCAGGTTAGGGCAACAATAGGCCGCGAACATGAGGTCACCCATCTTGTTCGCAAGCTCGAAGGCGCGCCTGATCAGTGACCGGCTGGTTGGCAGGTGTTTTGTCCAAGGCATGATGCCGGCCGCAAAGACCATATACGCGCGGGCCTTGAAACGTCCGGGACCCTGCTTTTCGGCCAGGTCATAGCCCAATTTACCGAAACGGTATGCGGTGCCGTAGTCGCCGAAGCGAGGTCCAAGAATCGTTCCCAACCAGAGATAGGCGACGCAGGATGCATCGCTATTACCGTGCTCGAGACTCAACCTGACGAAGCGGCAGCCCATCAGGCAGTACAGATTTTGATCGGTGAATAGAGCCGGCGGATTCGCTCTTGCCAGCACCCCGATCGTGGCCCCCCACTCGGGATCGCTGATCGGTGGCAGCTCGATCAGCGATTCGACGGAACGGCTGCCCAGGCTCTGTCTGAGTTGGTCGTACTCCCTCTGAATCTCCACGTCATTGGGATGCGGCGTCCAGTGGATGCCGATGCTGCGCAGATAATCCAGGGTCGCCTCGACGGCGCGCTCGCTGCGATCCAGGCCCGTGTGAACATCGATCCGCAAGCAGGTCACCGCCGCCCGGTCGATGGAACTCGTGGCGTGGCGCCAAGGCCCCGACAAGCGCACGTCCGCCTGTTCCAACGCGCCGGTAAGGTACTCGCATTCGGCACGCAGGAGGCTCAGCTCAAACGCGAGGCGGTACTGATCCGTCCAGCGCGTGTCAGTGAGGAGCGCCTCGCCGGCCGCGGCGTAGTTCAGCGCCGCAGTGTAGGCCGTGGATTGCCTGGCGCGCTGGCCGGCCCGAAGATTGAGCATAGCCACGCGCTCGCGCTCTGCGGGAGAGGTAATCAGGGCGGCGCCGCGGTTGAGTTGGTTGACGATCTCGAACAGATGAGTGTCCACCCACTCAGGTTGCCTCTGTGTCGACAGTGCACGACCGATCTGCAGGTGCATGGATGCTCGCTGCGTCTCTTTGATCAGCGCGTAAGCGGCCTGTTGAATGCGATCGTGTAGAAACTTGCCTGCGCCCTCGGTGTACGCGATCAAATCTTCGCGGACGGCCGCCGCCAGGTGCGCTTCAACGTCCGCTTCCGATTTGCCGCATGCCTGGGCGAGACTCGTCAAGTCGAATTTGTTGCCCAGATAGGCGGCCACTTGGAGTACGGCCTGGGTTTCCGGCGCCAACCGGCGCAACTTGCGCACCATGAGATCGACTACATTGTCGGAGAGGTCCCTGGCTTCGATCTGATGCAGATCCCACGTCCAGGCGGACGCATTCGCGGTGCGCTCCAACAGAGCCTCCCGATGCAGCGAATGGAAGAATTGAATGAAGAAGAATGGATTGCCGCCAGCCCTTTGGAAGATTAGCCGGGTGAGCGGCTCACACGTGGAGGCTTCCAGATGCAGCGTGTCGCTGACGAGCCGATTCATCTGCGTGGCTGCTAGCGGGCGAATCTCGAGATCCACAACCGACACGCCGCTCGTGCGTAGAGCGGCGATGGTGGTCCGCAAGGGATGATTCGGACCCACTTCGTTGTCGCGATAGGCAACGATGAGCAGCAGGTACCGGGTGTCTTCATGTGTGATGAGATATTCGATTAGTTTGAGGCTCGCCGAATCAATCCACTGCACATCGTCCAGGAACAACACCAGTGGGTGCCCTTTGCGACAGAACACCGCAGTGAATTGCCGAAAGACTTCTCGAAAGCGCGTTTGCTGTTCGGTGGGTGGCAGTGTCGGTACTGCAGGCTGCCTTCCAAGAATGAGCTCGATCTGAGGCAACACCTCGAGGATGATCTGACCGTTCATTCCGACAGCAGCCTGAATGTCCTGTCGCCATTGCTCGATGCTGCTGGCGCTTTCCCCCAGGATCTGTTGGGTGAGGTCCTGGAAAGCCTGGGTCAAGGCGAAAGGGATGTCGCCCTGGTACTGATCAAATTTTCCCGCTATGAAGTAGCCATGATGGCGCAGGATGGGATCTCGCAACCCCTGCACGAGCGATGACTTGCCGACGCCGGAATAGCCGGAAACGCAGATGAGCTCGGGACGGCTGCTGGCCACCATACGTTCGAATGTTTCCAGCAGCCGCTCGGTTTCCGCGGCCCGCCCGTAGAGCTTGTGCGGTATCTGGAGCTGGTCGGAAAAGTCTCGCTCACCCAACCTAAAAGGTTCGAGGTGACCACGGGAGTGCCATTGCGCCAGACAATGGTCGATGTCGGCGATCAGGCCGCGGCCGCTTTGGTAACGGTCCTGCGGCGTTTTGGCGAGCAGGCGCATCAGGATTTCTGATACCACTTCGGGAATGTCTTCCGCGATCGTGTGCGCCAGAGGAGGTGTGCGGGCGAGATGATAATGCACCCACTCGATCGGATCGTTGGCCTGGAAAGGCAAACGTCCTGTCAACATACGGTAGAGCATGACGCCGAGCGAATACAAATCGCTCCGGTGATCCAACGGATGGCCGGTGCGGCCGGTTTGCTCAGGCGAAATGTACGCCCAATCGACGACCCCCTGCGGGATTTCCGAGGCCGGTACCTTCAGGTGCGTACTGCGGGCCGTACTGCAATCGATGAAGCAGACTTGGGCAGTACGCTGCTCGAGCAGCAAATTGGCCGGACGGACATCCAGGTGGATGAGGTGTTTGGAATGCAGCCCGGCAAGCACCCGCGCCACGTTTCGAGCAATCGCCAGGCCCGTGGGCCAGTCGATCCGGGGTTGACGCGCAAGAGCCGTCTCCAAGGATTCGCCCGCGAAATCCTCCAGCACCATGGTGGGCTGATTGTGCTCATCGAGTAACTCGAGCGCCTTGACCACACCGGGCAGCGAAAGTGAGCGCAGCAGCCGGAATTCATTTCTGAGCTGGGCTGAGGACTCGGCTTTCTTGATCAGGACCGTGGCTCCGCCACCCACGGGCCGGGTACGATAAACTTGAGAGCCGGCAGTACATGCGATCGGCTCAAGAACCTGATACCCATGAGGCTCAGACATAAGTTCCTGCGGCACTTCGATGGACTTGCACCCGGAAGTTTACACTTCCGGTGAAACAAGAGCGCGGCACAGCAACGCACGTGCGGATGGGGTCTGTTGCGACGCAGCACTGAGAAAGTCAGGTTCGAGCGGCTCGACTGTCCTAGCAAACTCTCGTACGCAGATGTGCGTAAGTAGGTCGGCGAACCTACTCGTTGACTCACCGCTGAGAGGTTGTCGTGGATCGATTCGAGGCAATGAAGGTATTCGTGCGGGTAGTGGAAGCGGGTAGCTTCGTACGCGCGGCCGAGAAACTCGAGCTGTCGACTACCGCGACTTCGCGGCTGGTTGCTGACCTGGAGGCCCACCTCGGTACCCGGTTATTACAACGCACGACGCGTCGGTTGCACGTAACAGATGAGGGACAGCGCTACTATGCGAGGGCGGTTCAGTTGTTGGCCGATCTCGAAGCAGCGGAGGCAGAGGTGGGGCACGTTACCCGCAAGCCGAGCGGCCTTGGGTGGGCGCCCGCGCAAGCGCCGGGCTCGGGGTGAATAAACGAGACGGTACCGTTCCAGCAGAAGTCTGCAAAGCTCAGACCGCGCGCCGGTCGCCGGGCGGATCGCCTTTCAAGACTGTGCTGCGCACCTGATTGGGGTCGAGTCGGGCAATGAGCGCGAGTTGTGCGGCGCTCGGAGCCGGGGTGATGGGAATCGGGTCGGGGCATACCAGGGCGAAACCGGTATTGTCCTGAACCTGTTCGAAAGTGATTCCGGGATGGAGCGAGCGAATCCGGATCGCATGCCCGGGCCCTGCGAAATCCAACACGGCAAGGTCGGTGACAATCAACCTCAGATCCAGTCCGCTTGGAAAGATGCCATTTCGGTAGCGCTCCGGGTTGTACCCGGCGCTGCAGACGTAATCCACCTCGCCTGGAACGAACGCACGCGTGTTGTGAGCGGGGAAGAAGAAGCTGTTCGGATGGTGGACCGAGTTGCCCGGAAATCCGCGCGCGCCCAGCATCGCCGCTTTCGGTTTGGCATGATTGCCGATCACACTGATGTTGGTCTGGCCGAAACGATCCATCTGAACCGGTGCCACCATGGCGTGGCGTTTACCACTCCATAAGGTTGAAAACACGCGGTCGTAGTTGGCCAGACCTTCGATTTCGGGCGGCGCACCGCGGCGCGGGCCGGGGGGCACCGGTTCTGAGGTGTACCAGACCTCGCCATCCGTTGTTTGTAAGGCGGGATTGAAGGTGGCCTTGGCAAGGCTTGCGGCGAGGCGCGGGAGCGGGCCGATGCCGGTGGCCATGATTTCGCCGTCGTCGCGCCAGGCTTCGGCGGCGGCGGTGATGATCAGCTCGGCGAGAGAATAATTCTGGTCGCTCATGAGTTTGGGGTCAGTAGACCGGCGTGGGTAGGGCTGTTATGGCCTCGGCGCCGCCCACAGCGGCCAGATAATCTTGCGCGGAGGTGTCAATGAATCGCGCACGATAAGCCTCCCAGGCTTGCACAGAGGCGGCGCTGTCGACGTAGGTTTTCAGATGCGCCAGATCGAGCTGATAGTCGGGCGCGGCGCTGGTCGGGTGGGCTCCGAAGGGCGCTTCGGCAACCCCTGTAATCTGGGTTCGCTCGATCAGATTGAAGCGTGCCTGTCGGGCCATATCCAACTCCGCGG
>Ga0207695_10002926_pt1 | contig 24665 bp, 38 predicted proteins | sample KBSC54metaG_FD_184354 | JGI IMG/M metagenome (GOLD analysis project Ga0207695, IMG submission 184354) | Corn rhizosphere microbial communities from Kellogg Biological Station, Michigan, USA - KBS C5-4 metaG (SPAdes) (version 2) | ecosystem: Host-associated > Plants > Roots > Rhizosphere > Soil...
TCGAGTTCCCCGTCCGCCACGCATGAGCGCCTCCCCGAGCGAACCGCCCGTCGCCATCGGTCTCTCGGCCGTCGTGGTGGCCATCCGGGACGGCGAGGCGGTCGTGCTGACGGTGAAACCAGGCGGTTCGGCGCTGGAGGGGCTGCCGTTCGGCCCGTTCGATCCGGAGGGCCACCGGACCTTCGAGCTCGCCATGCGGGCGTTCGTGACCGAGCAGACCCGCTTCAACCTGGGTTACGTCGAGCAGCTCTACACCTTCGGCGACAAGGGCCGCGACGCGCCGCTGGCGGACATGGGCGGCATGACACAGGCGGCGCGGGTGATCTCGGTCGGCTACCTCGCCCTGGCGCCCGCCGCCCTCGACGCCCACACGCCCGACAGCCAGTGGCGGCCGTGGAGCCGGTTCTTTCCCTACGAGGACTGGCGCGAGGGCCGCCCGCCGGCGCTCGGGCCGATCGGAGAGGCGCTGCGCGCCTGGGCCGAGCACGGGGCCGACGCCCCCCGGCGGCTGGCGCGGGCCCGGCTGGCCTTCGCTCTCGACGGCGCGCCATGGAACGAGGAGCGGGTGCTCGAGCGCTACGAGCTGCTCTACGAAGCGGGCCTGGCGCAGGAAGCCGCGCGCGACCGCGGCGAGACCGCCCCCGACCTGCCGCCGGCCCTCGTCGCCGCCGTGGGGGAGCCCATGCTCTCGGACCATCGCCGGATCCTGGCGACAGCGGCCTCCCGGCTGCGGGGCAAGATCAAGTACCGGCCGGTGATCTTCGAGTTGATGCCCCCCGCCTTTACGCTCTCGGCTCTGCAGCGGGCGGTCGAGGCGATCGCCGGCGTGCCGCTGCACAAGCAGAACTTTCGCCGGGCGCTCGAGCGCGCCGACCTGGTCGAGGGCCTCGGCAGGATGGACGCCGACACCGGCGGCCGGCCCGCCGAGCTGTTCCGCTTCCGGCGCGAGGTGCTGAGCGCGCGACCGGTCTCGGGACTGAGCCTGCCGCTGCTGAGGGAGTGACCGCCGGACCAAGCCGCGACGTCAGACGGCCCGGCCGCCGATCGCCGCGCGCACGCCATGGGCGTCGTAGACGTCGGCGCCCGGCGGCTCGGGGCCACGGCCCAGGAGCACCTCCAGGTTCACCTGCAGCACCGGGCCTCCGCTCAACGGAAAGCCGGTGCTTACGCCGACGCCGGTGGCCGAATGGTGTCCGAAGCTCGCGCCGCCGATCCCGAGCCCGATGCTCGATCCGCCATAGCCGGTCTGACGGATTGTGCGATCGACCACCCGGAACCAGTCATAGCCCCCGGCCAGCGCCAGGTCGGCCGCCCTGAGAAGCGCATAGTCCTGCACCTGGGCTTCGGGCGCCCCGGGACCGCCCTGGAAGGTGACGCGGTAGCGGTCGGGCTCGATCCGGAGCTCGGAATAGCCGACGCCGCTCGGGCCGATGGGCTGGTAGCGGGTCGGGGCCGTCGCGCAGGCCGCGAGCGACAGGCAGGCGACGGCGGCGAGAAGAGCGCGTTGCATGGCGCACCTCAAAACGGGCGTCCCCTCAGCCACGTTCCGCCAGACCGAGGCGGGAGGCAAGCGCTTGGAAGTCCGAAGGAACCTCCGCCACGATCCGCTTCAACCCGCCGGCCGGGTGCGGGAAGGCGAGCGCATGGGCGTGCAGCATCAGGCGGGGAACCGGCTGGCCCGCCACGACCAGGCTTCCGCCATAGCGGGCGTCGCCGGCGATCGGGCGGCCGATCGAGGCCAGATGCACGCGCAGCTGATGCATGCGCCCGGTCTGCGGCTCGAGCTCGACGAGCGCCGCCGTGGAACCGGCGGCGAGCGTGCGGTAGCGGGTGACGGCGCCCTCGGCGTCGGGATGGTCGGGCGGACACACGCGCATGTAGGCCTCGCGGCCGATCGCCTCGCGCCTGAGGGGCGCATCGATGACCCCCGCCGCAGGCGCGGGCGCGCCCGGCGTCACGATGGCGCGATAGGTCTTCCGGATCCGACGGGCCATCATGGCCTTGCCGAGGAAGCCGGCCGCCGGCTGGGTCTTTGCAGCGAGGATCACGCCCGAGGTGTCGCGGTCGAGTCGATGGATCAGGCGCGGCCGGGCCTTGCCGGGCTTGGCGAAGGCCCAGAGCAGCTCGTCGAGGGTGTTCGCCCCGCGCCGTCCGCCCTGGCTGGAGAGACCAGGCGGCTTGGCGAGCGCCAGGAGCTCGGCGTCCTCGTGAATTACGAGGCCCTGGACGAAGGCGGTCTCTTCCGGCGTCAGGACAACGGGTTGCGCGGCTTTCCTCACCCGCTCTCGTCTAGCGGAGGACGCCCCGCTTCGCCATCAGCCACGCGTACCAGGTGAAGAACACGCAGAATGCCAGGATCACCAGGTTGAAGATCATGCCCTGCTCGCCCATCGCCTTTGCGCCGTCGCTGAGCAGGTAGGTGTAGGCGAGCATCACCAGGAAGGCGGCCAGCGAGAGGACGAACACGTGGAAGGCGTAGCGCATGCGAGCCAGCAGCAGAACGGCCGCCAGCAGCCCGCCCCAGACGCCGATCGCCCAATCCGCCGTCATCCAGACCGGGTAGGCGTGCATATGCGCGATCTGAGCGTCGGTCTCACCCATTTTCCGCAGGTAGGCGTCGCCCTGCGTCTTGCTCATGAGGTAGTCGTAGGCGCCGAATGCGTTCCAGGCGACCGCGATCAGGCTCACGATCCAGAGGTGGATGGGCGCGCTGACGCGCGGCGTCTCAGCAGTAGCCGTCATAGGTATCCCTCCCCCGAAGGTTGCCGCCCGAGGCTAGGACTGTTCGCTTCGGAGAACAACGGTCTCCGTATTCACCCGCTTTTCGCGTTCCTGAGCGCCGCCCAGCGCTCCAGCCTTTCCTTGATGCGCGCCTCCGAGCCCTCGCCCTTCGGCTGGTAGAAGCGCCGCCGCTCCATCTCCTCGGGGAAGTAGTCCTGGCCGGAGAAGCCTTCCTCGGCCTCGTGATCGTAGGCGTAGCCCTTGCCGTAGCCGAGGTCCTTCATGAGCCGTGTGGGCGCGTTCAGGATATGCTTGGGGGGCATCAGCGAGCCCGTCTCCTTCGCGGCCGCCATGGCTGCGCCGAACGCCTTGTAGACGGCGTTGGACTTGGGCGCGGTGGCCAGGTGCACCACCGTCTGGGCGAGCGCGATCTCGCCCTCGGGCGAACCCAGGAAGTCGTAGGTCTCCTTGGCGGCGTTCGCCAGCAACAGCGACAGCGGATCGGCCTCGCCGACGTCCTCGGCGGCCGCCCGGATCAGCCGGCGGGCGATGAACAGCGGATCCTCTCCGCCCGCCAGCATGCGCGCGAGCCAGTAGAGCGCCGCGTCCGGATCGGAGCCTCGGATCGACTTATGGAGCGCGGAGATGAGGTTGTAGTGCTCCTCGCGGTCCTTGTCGTAGGCCGGCGAGCGCTTCTGCAGGGCCTGGCCCAGTTCCTTGGTGCCGAGCGGTCGGGCCGAGCCGATATTGAACAGGGTCTCGGCGAGCGAGAGCAGGTAGCGGCCGTCGCCGTCGGCCAGCGCCATCAGCGCGCCGCGCGCCTCGGGCTCGAGCGGCAGCGGACGAGCCTCGTAGGCTTCGGCCTTTTCCAGCAGTTGCTCGAGCGCGCGCTCGTCCAGGCGCTTCAGCACGAACACCTGGCAACGCGAGAGCAGCGCCCCGTTGAGCTCGAACGACGGGTTCTCGGTGGTGGCGCCCACCAGGGTGACGATCCCCTCCTCCACGAACGGCAGGAATCCGTCCTGCTGGGCGCGGTTGAACCGGTGGATCTCGTCGACAAAGAGCAGGGTCGACTGGCCGGCGGCGCGCCGCAGGCGGGCGGCTTCGAAGGCTTTCTTCAGGTCGGCGACGCCCGAGAACACGGCCGAGAGCTGCTGAAACTCATAGCCCGCCGCCTTCGCGAGCAGGCGTGCGATGGTGGTCTTGCCCGTGCCCGGCGGCCCCCAAAGGACCATCGAGGACAGCCGCTGGGCCTCAGCCATCCGCCGAATCGGACCGTCGGGCCCGAGCAGATCATCCTGGCCCACCACCTCATCCAGGGTCTTCGGCCGCAGCCGATCGGCCAGCGGCGAAGGCGCCTGCGGCGTCAGTCCTGCGGCTTCGAAGAGGTCGACCATGGCAAGGACGTAGCACTTCCCTCCCCGGGAAGGGAGGGAACCGCCTACACCTGGAATTCGCCGGTAATCTCCTGGCCATCCCGCTCGATGGTGAGCTGCCAGACGCGCGCGCCGGTCTGCAGCGCGCTGACCAGCTGGGCGACGTTGCCGACGCTTCGGCCGTTCACCGCCTTGACGATGTCGCCTGGGCGCAGGCCGGCCTGTCCGGCGAGTCCTTGGCCGGCGCTGAGGATGATCACGCCTGTCGCCGCGAAGGGATCGAGGCCCAGCTGATCGGCGACCGCCGGCGACAAGTTCACCACCGTCGCGCCCTGCAGGGGGTTGCGGCCGCTGACCACGCGCTCGTCGCGGGCGGGGCTGGCGGGCGGCGGCTCGGCCCTGAGGATCACCTGCTGGTCGCTGCGGCCGCGACGGACGCCGAGCCGGATCGGATCACCGATCTTATGGGTCGAGACCACATAGGCGAGGCCGCCTGCGTCGATGACCGGCTTGCCGTCGGCCGACATCACCACGTCGCCCTGGTGCAACCCGGCCTTGGCGGCGGGGCCGCCCGGCCAGATATCGGCGACCAGCGCGCCCTGCGGCGTCGCAAGGCCGAGGCTGTGCGCGATATCGGGCGTCACCGATTGGGTGCGCGCGCCGAGCCAGGCGCGGACCAGCGATCGGCCGCCGCCGAGCGCTGTCTCCACCACCCGCTTCACCAGCGCCGCCGGAATCGCGAAGCCGACGCCGGAGGAGGTGCCGGAGCGCGACAGGATGAAGGAGTTGATGCCGATGATCTCGCCGTTCATGTCCACCAGCGGCCCGCCCGAGTTGCCCGGATTGATCGCCGCGTCGGTCTGGATGTAGCTCGAGGCGTCGCTGCCGGAAGGATCGGCCGTCCGGTTCAGCGCCGAGACGATGCCGTTGGTGACCGTCTGGCCGACCCCGAACGGATCGCCGATGGCCAGCACCAGATCGCCGACCTGCAGGTCGCCGGTGTCGTTGATCGCCAGCGCCGGAAGCTTGCCGCCGGGCACGTCGATCTTCAGCACGGCGAGGTCCGTGCGGGCGTCGGCAAGCAGCACGTGGGCGGGGAACTCGCGCCGGTCGGCGAGCGAGACGGTGATCTCCTGGCCGTTCTCGATGACGTGGTTGTTGGTGATGATGATGCCGTCGGATCGGACGATCACGCCCGAGCCCAGGGAGCCGACGATCCGGTCGCGCGGCGCGCCGATGCCGAACAGTTCCCAGAACGGATCAACCTGCTGGCGCACCAGGCGCTTGGAGGAGATGTTGACCACCGCCGGGGCGGCCTTCTTCACCACCGGCGCGAAGGACTGGCGCATACCGAGCGCGCTGGTCGGCACGCTGCGTGTCGGCGCGGGCAGGGGCGTCTGCGCCGCGCTGTGGCCGGACGGCGAGCAGGCGGCGAGCAGGACGAGGGCGGGGATCAGGACGCGGATGGCGCGCATGGGCTCTCCGGACGAGATGAGAACCCGTCGCACTCTCCGAAGGTTTCGGGCGCAATAATGGCGAGGCTTCACGCCGTCCGGGGCTCGGGGTTCGGTGCGCGTGCGGTGCGCAGCGCGAGCGCAAAACCGAGGATCAGAAGTCCTGCCGAGACATAGATGGCGAGGCCCGGAGAATTCAGGCTCGCCTCCCGCCGGAGGGACCAGGCGAAGGTCTCGCCGAAGATCAGCGGCCCCACGATCGAGGCGATCCCCTGCAGGCTCTGGTTGGCGCCCTGCAACTGGCCCTGGGCCTGGGGCGAGACCCGGCGGGTCATCAGGCCCTGCAGGCCGGGCATGATGAGGCCCGAGAGCGCGAAGATCGGCGCGCCGAGCAGATAGACCCAGCCGGCCGAAGCGGCGCCATACCAGACGAAGCCGCTCGCGCCGGCCAGGAGGCCCAGCAGGACCACGCGCCGCTCGCCCAGGCGGCCGACCGCCGGGCCGACCAGGAACATCTGCACGATTACGCCCAGCACGCCGGTGAGCAGAAAGGTCATGCCCAGCACGCCGGGCGTCCAGCCATACCGATAGCTCGTGTAGAGCACGAAGATCGTCGGCAGCACGATCTGTGCGAGCTGGAACAGGAAACCGACGCCCGCCAGGCCCAGCAGGCCGGGGTGGGCCCGCAGCAGGCGCAGCGATCCCAAAGGATTGGCGCGCGCCCAGTGGAACGCTTTCAGCCGACGCTCCGGCGGCAGCGATTCCGGCAGGATCAGCAGCCCGTAGAACCAGTTGACGGCGGTGATCGCCGCCGCCGCCAGGAACGGCAGCCTGAGGCTGTGCTCGCCGAGCACCCCGCCGATGGTCGGCCCGATGATGAAGCCGAACGAGAACGCCGAGGTCAGCATGCCGAAGCTCCGGGCGCGGCGCTCTGGCGCGGTGACGTCGGCGAGATAGGCGCCGGCCGTGGAGAAGCTGGAGGCCGTCATGCCGTTCAGGATGCGGCCGACGTAGAGCCACCAGAGGCTGGGGGCGAAGGCCATGAACAGGAAGTCGACGGCCAGGCCGAAGAAGGAGATCAGCAGCACCGGCCGGCGGCCCACCCGGTCGGAGAGCATGCCGAGGATCGGCCCCATGAAGAACTGCATCAGCCCCCAGGTGGTCCCGAACACCATGTTCCACTCGGACGCGGCTGCGGTGTCGCCGCCGGTGAACTGGCGGATCAGGTTCGGCAGGATCGGGATCATGATGCCGAACGACACGGAATTCATCAGCGCGCTGGCGAAGATGAAGCCGAAGGCCGCCTGTCGCCGGCGCGGACCGGACCGCTCCGCGGTGGGCGCGGGTGTCTCGACCGGGTTTGTCGCGGCGTCGTCCATCGTGCGTCCTGGCGGAAACAAAACCGGAACTTCGAAGATCAGCGTTACGCAAGTCCGCCGAGCGACGCAAGATGCGCGCGCCAGAAGTCGGCCAGCCGCATCAGCAGGATCTGGTCGGGGAAGCCGTGTCGGGCGGCGCTGCCGACCGGAACCCGATCGAAGCCGCGGTGCTCGACGCTGACCCGGGTTTCCTCGCCGAACGCTTCGAACCTGACCTCGACCTCGGTCTGGAGATCGGGCGGGAAGTTCGCCTGGCGATAGGAGAATACCAGCCTCGACGGCGGCTCCCAGACGGCGATGCGGCCGATCTCGAAGACCTTGCCGTTCGCCAGGGTTTCGGTGAGCCGGCCGCCCTCGCCGGCCTCGAATGCGAGCCGCCCGGGCGCACGCGGCGTGGTCTGGAATAACCCATTCGGCCGCCACCACTGGCCGATCTCGCCGACGAAGAGGTCGAAGGCGCGCCGGGGCGCCGCCTGCACCCGGATGGCCAGGAAGACCTTCGAGGTCATTCGCCTCGCTCGACGTGCGCCTTGAAGGCCGCCAGCTGTTCGGTCCACAGCCTTTCGGCTTCCTCAAGCCATCTCTTCAGCTCGGTCATGGGTCCGGTCTTCAGGGCGTAGATGCGTACTCGCGCGTCGAACTCGGGGTGACTCTCCTCGACGAGGCCGCTCTCGCGCAGCACCTTTAAGTGTCGGCTCATGGCCGGAGCCGGAAGATCAAGCGCGCGGGCCAAGTCTCCAACCGGACGCGGCCGTTCCGCCAACAGATCAACCGCCCGCCGGCGATGCCGGTCGGCAAGTGCGGCGAGCGTTCGGTCGATGCGGGCGTGCCGGGTTGTCACGTCCAACCCTGGATCTTCAGGCCGCTGGCCTGTTCCGCCTCCTCCCGAGTGACCGCCTTGACCGTCTGGCCGATGGTCCAGAGGTGACCCTCGGGATCGCGGCACCGGTAGGTACGGTCGCCGTAGAACTGGGTCTCGGGCTCCTGGATGATCTCAGCGCCCGCGACCCTCGCCCGCGCGCAATGCCCGTCGATGTCGTCGTCGATGTGGATGTCCAGGAACTGGGTGTTCTTGCCGCCGATCGATTTCGGGCTGCGGGTATCCTCATGCCACTCGGTCCCCACCATGATGAGGCCGTCGCCGACGCGTAGCTCCGAATGGGACAGCTGGCCGTCGGGGGTCTCGATCAGCATCGCAAGTTCGAACCCGAACGCCTTCTCGAGCCAGGCGATGGCGGATTTGGGATCCTGGTAGAAAATGGCCGGCGTAACCGATGCGCGCGCCATGCCGTTCTCCTTCTCACATGCGATAATATTTGTCGAAAATAGCAATTAAATGCCCGAAAGAAAAGCCCCCGATTTGATCGGGGCTCTCGTGCGACGACCGCGCCGCGTTCAGGCCTCGGCGAAGCTCTCGACGAGGGGGCCGGAGTCCTTGCCCTTCTCGGCCGGGTCACGGTCGACGAACTCGATCACCGCCAGGGGCGCATTGTCGCCGAAGCGGTACCCTGCCTTCAGCACCCGGATGTAGCCGCCGCTACGCTCGGCGTAGCGCGGGCCGAGTGTGCCGAACAGCTTGCCCACCTGCTCGACGTCGCGGACCCGCGAGATGGCGATGCGCCGGGCGTGCAGGTCCCCGCGCTTGGCGAGCGTCACCAGCTTCTCGACGAACGGCCGGAGCTCCTTGGCCTTCGGCAAGGTGGTCACGATCTGCTCGTGCTTGATCAGGCTGGCGGCCATGTTGGCGAACATGGCTGTGCGGTGGCTGGTGGTGCGGCCCAGTTTGCGGTGCGCGTGACCGTGGCGCATGGGTAGCTCTCCTTCGAGGCGGGGCGTCTCTCGACGCGCCGCGCAAGTTACATCTGGTCTTCGAACTTCTTGGCCAGCTCTTCGATGTTCTCCGGCGGCCAGTTCGGCACGTCCATGCCGAGGTGCAGACCCATGCCGGCCAGCACTTCCTTGATCTCGTTGAGCGACTTGCGGCCGAAGTTCGGGGTGCGCAGCATCTCCGCCTCGGTCTTCTGGATGAGGTCGCCGATATAGACGATGTTGTCGTTCTTCAGGCAGTTGGCCGAGCGGACCGACAGCTCCAGCTCGTCGACCTTCTTGAGCAGCGACGGGTTGAAGGGCAGCTCGGGCTTGGCCTCGCCTTCGACCTTCTTCTTCGGCTCCTCGAAGGTGATGAAGATCTGCAGCTGGTCCTGCAAGATGCGCGCGGCATAGGCCACGGCGTCGACCGGACTGACGGCGCCGTTGGTCTCCACTTCCATGACCAGCTTGTCGTAGTCGAGGCTCTGGCCCTGGCGGGTCGGCTCGACGCGGTAGGCGACGCGCTTGACCGGCGAGTAGAGCGCGTCCACGGCGATCAGCCCGATCGGCGCGTCCTCCGGCCGGTTCATCTCGGCCGGGACATAGCCCTTGCCGGTCTGGACCGTGAACTCCATGCGCACCGAGGCGCCCTCGTCCAGCGTACAGATCACGTGGTCGCCGTTCAGGATCTCGATGTCGGAAGGCGCCTCGATCTGGCTGGCGGTCACCGCGCCGGGACCGGTGGCGCGCAGCGTCATCCGCTTCGGTCCCTCGGCGTGCATGCGAAGCGCCAGCTGCTTGATGTTGAGCACGACGTCGACGACGTCCTCACGCACGCCCTCCAGCGAAGAGAACTCGTGGACCACGCCGTCGATCTGCACCGCGGTCACCGCCGCGCCCTGCAGTGAGGAGAGCAGCACGCGCCGCAGGCTGTTGCCCAGCGTCACGCCGAAGCCGCGCTCGAGCGGCTCGGCCACCAGCCGCGCCTTGCGGGCGGCATCGGCGCCGGTCTCGATCAGCGGCTTCTCGGGACGGATAAGCTCGTTCCAGTTTCTTTCGATCACGGTGTCCCTCGAAACGCAGGATCGCCGGCCGCATCGGCGGGCCGGCGTCGGGAGTTGGATACGTCGTTACTCAGACCCGCCGGCGCTTCGGCGGCCGGCAGCCGTTGTGCGGAATGGGGGTGACGTCGCGGATGGTGGTGATGGTCATGCCCACGGCCTGCAGGGCCCGGAGCGCCGACTCCCGGCCGGAGCCCGGCCCGGAGATATTGACCTCCAGGGTGCGCACGCCATGCTCGGCGGCCTTCCGGCCAGCGTCCTCGGCCGCCATCTGGGCGGCGTAGGGCGTCGACTTGCGGGAACCCTTGAAGCCCATCATGCCGGCGGAGGACCAGGAGATGGTGTTCCCCTGGGCGTCGGTGATGGTGATCATCGTATTGTTGAACGAGGCGTTCACGTGCGCCACGCCGGAGGTGATGTTCTTGCGCTCGCGGCGTTTGACGCGCGCCGGTTCCTTGGCCATCGGAGATAAGCTCTCTTACTTCTTCTTGCCGGCGATCGGCTTGGCCGGACCCTTGCGGGTCCGGGCGTTGGTGTGCGTGCGCTGGCCGCGGACCGGCAGGCCCTTGCGGTGGCGCAGGCCGCGATAGCAGGCCAGGTCCATCAGGCGCTTGATGTTGACGGCCGTCTCGCGACGCAGGTCGCCTTCGACGGTGTAGTCGTGGTCGATCGCCTCACGGATGTGCAGGACTTCCTGGTCGGTCAGCTCGTTCACCCGGCGGGCGTCGTCGATGCCGACCTTGCTCACGATCTCGCGGGCCTTCGTCGGCCCAATCCCGTGGATGTACTGCAGCGCGACCACGACGCGCTTATTGGTGGGAATATTGACGCCAGCGATACGGGCCACGTGGGGAGATCTCCTGATCACGCAAGAGAAGCGCGAACGGCGCCCCGGCCCTGCAACCCAAAGGCATAGACCGACGCGTCCTTCGCGCTCTTTCGCGGAAGCGCCTCGTTATAAGGATCGTTGCGCGTCCGTCAATGGCGGAACGACGCATTTGTGAACGACCAATGGGCGGCGCAAGGCCCGCTGCCCTGCCCGCGTCGTCACGCCTGCACCGCGCCAATCTCGCGCAGCATGGCTAACCAAACCATGAACCGGGGTCTTGGCGCAAATGCGGCGCGCCGCGGGCGCCCGCCCCGCTACCAGCGCGGCTCGTCGAGCGCCTCGTCGATGGCGGCGGCCACCGCGTCGATGGAGCCCATGCCGTCCACTTCGAGCAGCTTCCTCTGGTTCTCGTAGTAAGGCAGCAGGGGCGCGGTCTGGTCATTGTACGCGCCGAGCCGGACCTTGAAGCTGTCGGGATTGTCGTCCGGACGGCCGCTCTCCGCGTAGCGGCCGGCGACGCGCTGCATCAGCGCCTCGTCGTCGACTTTCAGGCGGATGACCAGGTCGATCCGCGAGCCGCGGCGCTCCAGCATGATGTCGAGCGCCTGGGCCTGGGCGAGCGTGCGCGGGAAGCCGTCGAAGATCGCCCCGCCGGCCGCCTCTGCCTCCGGCAACCGCTCCTCGATCAGCGCGATGACGATCTCGTCGGAGACCAGGCCGCCGCGCTGCATGATGCCCGAGACTTGCTGCCCGAGCTCCGAGCCCGAGGCGATGGCGGCGCGCAGCATGTCGCCCGTCGAGAGTTGGACCATCCGCCGGGTCTCGACCAGCCGCCGGGCTTGCGTGCCCTTCCCCGCCGCCGGCGGGCCGAAAAGGATCAGGTTCATGCGCTCCACGCCCCTCCATCCGCGGGCCCTCTGCGGGGCCGCGCGAACCCACGCTCTCTTCGTCAGCGGCCGCGCATCCCGCGCAGCTTCGATCGCTTGATCAGGCCTTCATACTGGTGCGCTAGCAGATGCGACTGGATCTGGGTCACGGTATCCATGGTGACGCTCACCACGATCAGCACCGAGGTGCCGCCCATGTAGAAGGGCAGGTTGTAGAAGCCGATCAGCCCCTCCGGCAGCAGGCAGACGAGGGCGATGTAGGCCGCCCCGATCACTGTCAGGCGGGTGAGCACGTAGTCCAGGTATTCCGCCGTCCGCTTGCCCGGACGGATGCCCGGCATGAAGCCGCCGTACTTGCGCAGGTTCTCCGCCGTCTCCTCCGGATTGAACACCACCGAGGTGTAGAAGAAGGTGAAGAAGACGATCAGCGCGCCGTAGAGCACCATGAACAGCGGTCGGCCGTGCTGCAGCTGGCCCACGGCGCCCGGCAGCCACTGCGCCCAGGACGGAAGGTTGGCGGTCGCCAGGAAGCCCATGACGGTGGCCGGCAGCAGCAGCAGCGAGGAGGCGAAGATCGGCGGGATCACTCCGGAGGTGTTGATCTTCAGCGGCAGGAAGGAGGTGTCGCCGCCGAACATGCGGTTGCCGACCTGGCGTTTGGGATACTGCACCAGGATGCGCCGCTGCGACCGCTCGATGAAGACGATCCCCATGGTCACGGCCACGATGCCGATGAGGATGACGATGAGCGTCCCGGCGCTCATGTTCGAGGCGCCGGTCCTGGCCAGCGAGAAGGCCTGGCCGAGGTAGCGCGGGATCACTGCAACGATGCCGGCGAAGATGATCAGGCTGGTGCCGTTGCCGACGCCGCGGCTGGTGATCTGCTCGCCGAGCCACATCAGGAACATGGTGCCGCCGGTAAGCGTCACGACCGTCGAGACGACAAAGAACAGGCCCGGGTGGTCGACGACGCCCTGGCTCGCCTGCAGGCCCATGGCGATGCCGAAAGACTGGAAGACCGCCAGCACGACGGTGAGATAGCGGGTGTACTGGTTGAGCTGCTTGCGGCCCGCCTCGCCGCCTTCCTTCCGGAGCTTCTCCCAGGGCGGATAGACGCTGCCCAGGAGCTGCACGATGATCGAGGCCGAGATGTAGGGCATCACGTTGAGCGCGAAGACCGCCATCCGCGAGACCGCACCCCCCGAGAACATGTTGAACATGCCCAGGATGCCCTTGGCCTGGCCCTGGAAGGCCTGTGCGAAGGCGTTGATGTCGATGCCGGGGATCGGGATCCAGGCGCCGAGGCGATAGACCACCATCGCCACCAGGGTGAACCAGATCCGCTTGTGGAGCTCCGTCGCCTTCTGGAAGGCTTCGAAGTTCATGTTGGCGGCGAGCTGTTCGGCGGCCGAAGCCATCTAGGATTCCCTCGGGATCTTCTCAGGTCCGCCTGAGATAAGGCGCTCTGCGGCGATGCGCGAGACCGGAATGGTCGCGGGGCTCAGGCCGGGGCGTCCGCGGGGGCTTCGGCGCGCGTCGCGGTGAGCGAGCCGCCCGCCTTCTCCACCGCCGCGCGGGCCGCCGCCGAGGCCGAATAGACGGTGATGGTGAGCTTGGACTTGAGCTCGCCCTTGCCCAGCAGCTTCACGCCGTCCTTGGCGCGGCGCAACACGCCGGCGGCCACCAGGGCGTCGGCGTCGATCGGCTGCTTGGCGTCGAGCTTGCCGGCGGCGATCGCCTGCTCGATGCGCCACAGGTTTACTTCCACGAACTGCTTGCGGAACGGTTTGTTGAAGCCGCGCTTGGGCATGCGCATGTGCAGCGGCATCTGGCCGCCTTCGAAGCCGGCGATGGCGACGCCGGTGCGCGACTTCTGGCCCTTGACGCCGCGGCCGGCGGTCTTGCCCTTGCCGGATCCGGGCCCGCGGCCCACTCGCATGCGGTCCTTGGTGGAGCCTTCGCGCGGGGAAAGTTCGTTGAGCTTGGTCATCTGACGCCTCTCCTTCGGAGTTCAATCGCCCGGTTGGGCCGGACTCGGCTGTGAATTCATCCCTCCCCTTCCAGGAGAGGCTGGAGCCCTACTCCACCACCTCCACCATGTGCGCGACCTTGGCGATCATGCCGCGGACGGCGGGAGTGTCCTCCAGCGTGGAGCTCCGGCCGACACGGTTCAGGCCGAGACCCACCAGGGTGGCGCGCTGATCCTTGCGGCGGCGGATCGGGCTGCCGGTCTGGCGGACGGTGATCTTGCCGGATTCCTTAGCCATGACGTCTAGGCCTCCGCGTCCGCGGCGGGCTGCGCCGCCGAGGCGCCGTCGGACCTGCGGCCGATGACGTCGGAGACCTTCTTGCCGCGCTTGGCCGCGACCTGGCGCGGCGAGGCCTGCGCCTTAAGCGCCTCGAAGGTCGCCCGGACCATGTTGTAGGGGTTGGACGAGCCCATCGACTTGCCGACCACGTCCTGCACGCCGAGCGTCTCGAGCACCGCGCGCATCGGGCCGCCGGCGATCACGCCGGTGCCGGGCGGCGCAGCGCGGACCAGCACCTTGCCGGCGCCCCAGCGGCCGTTGCCGTCGTGGTGCAGCGTGCGGCTCTCGCGCAGCGGCACCCGGATCATCGACTTCTTGGCTTCCTCGGTCGCCTTGCGGATGGCTTCCGGCACCTCGCGCGCCTTGCCGTGACCGAAGCCGACCCGGCCTTTCTGGTCGCCGACCACCATCAGGGCGGCGAACGAGAAGCGCCGGCCGCCCTTCACCGTGGCGGCGACGCGATTGATGTGCACCAGCTTTTCGACGATTTCGCTGTCGCGCTCGTCTTCGTTGCGATTGCGACGATCGCCGCGGTCTTCGTTCCTGCGAGCCATCGAGGGTTCCTTAGAAATTCAGGCCGGCTTCGCGCGCGGCGTCCGCCAGCGCCTTCACCCGGCCGTGATAGAGATAGCCGCCACGGTCGAACACCACGTCCTTGACGCCCTTCTCGATGGCGCGTTGCGCCACCAGGGCGCCGACGCGAGCGGCGGCGTCCTTGTCCGAGCCCTTGGTCTTGGACTTCGCCTTGGCGTCGGCACCTTCCAGCGACGAGGCGGCCGCCAGGGTGACGCCCCGTTCGTCGTCGATGACCTGGGCGTAGATGTTCTTCGCCGAGCGGAACACCGACAGCCGCGGACGGCCGCTGGCCATCTTGCGCAGCCGCGTTCGGTTTCGTTGCGCCCGACGCTTGGATGTGTCGCGAGGAGAGAGCGCCATGACTACTTCTTCTTGCCTTCCTTGCGGCGGACCTGCTCGCCGGCGTAGCGGACCCCCTTGCCCTTGTACGGCTCGGGCGGACGCACGCGTCGGATGCGGGCGGTGATCTCGCCGACCAACTGCTTGTCGATGCCGGAGACGCGGATCTCGGTCTGCCGCGGCACGGCGAAACTGATGCCCGGCGGCGGCTTGATCTCCACGTCGTGCGAGAAACCGAGCTGCATGGAGAGCGTCTGGCCCTTCATCGCCGCGCGATAGCCGACGCCGACGAGCTCGAGCGTCCGCTCGTAGCCCTTGGTGACGCCGACCACCATGTTGTTCACCAGGCTGCGCGAAAGGCCCCACATCGCCTGCGCCCGCGCGCTGTCGCTGCGCGTGGCGAGCACGAGCTGCTGGCCATCGAGCTTGGGCTCGATCTCGTCGGCGAGCGTCCAGGCGAGCTGGCCCTTCGGCCCCTTCACGGTCACCGTCTGGCCCTCGACGGTCGCCTGCACGCCGCTCGGGAGTTCGACGGGCTTCTTGCCGATACGCGACATCTCAGTAGACCCGGGCGATGACTTCGCCGCCCACGTTCGCCTCGCGGGCTGCGGTGTCGGACATGACGCCCTTCGGCGTCGACAGGATCGAGATCCCGAGGCCGTTCTTCACCGGCTTCAGGTCCTTGATCGACGAATAGACGCGGCGGCCGGGCTTGGAGACCCGGCTGATCTCTGCAATCACCGACTGGCCGTCGAAGTACTTGAGCTCGATCTCGAACTCGGGGAAGGCGCCGGGCTTCTCCACCAGGTGGTAGCCGCGGATGTAGCCCTCCTCGAGCAGCACATCGAGGACGCGGGCGCGCATCTTCGAGGCCGGCGTGGTGAGCTTCGAGCGGCCGCGCTGGGCGGCGTTCTTGATGCGGGCGATCAGATCGCCGATGGGGTCGTTGACCATGATCCCCTCTCCTACCAGCTCGACTTGACGAGGCCGGGGATCAGACCCGCGGCGCCGAGGTCGCGGAGCGCGATGCGGCTCATCTTCAGCTTGCGGTAATAGGCGCGCGGCCGGCCGGTGATCTCGCACCGGTTGCGGACGCGAGTCGGCGAGCCGTTGCGCGGCAGCTGGGCCAGTTTGAGGCGGGCGTCGAAACGCTCCTCGAGCGGCAGGGACTCGTCGTTGGCGATGTCCTTCAGCAGCTGGCGCTTGGCGGCGTACTGCTGCACCAGCTTCTTGACCCGTTGGTTGCGGTTGACGGCGCTTTTCTTGGCCATGTCTCTTTCTTCCCTCCCGTCCTCAAGCCGTGAACGGGAACTGGAATTCCCGAAGAAGCTCGCGAGCTTCGTCGTCGGTCCTCGCAGTCGTGGTGATGATGATGTCCATGCCCCAGATCTGGTCGATCTGGTCGTAGTTGATCTCCGGGAACACGATGTGCTCACGAAGCCCCATGGCGTAGTTGCCGCGGCCGTCGAAGGAGGTCGGCTTCAGGCCCCGGAAGTCCTTCACCCGCGGCAGGGCGATGGTGATCAGCCGGTCGAGGAACTCGTACATGCGGTCCTGGCGCAGCGTCACCTTGGCGCCGATGGTCATGCCCTCGCGCAGCTTGAACGCGGCGATCGAGGTGCGCGCCTTGGTCGGCACCGGCTTCTGGCCGGCGATCTTGGCCAGGTCGGTCATCGCCGACTGGACCTTCTTGGAGTCCGCCACCGCCTCGCCGATCCCCATGTTGATGACGATCTTGTCGATCTTGGGGATCTGCATCTCGTTGGTGTAGCCGAAGCGGTCGCGCAGCGCCTTGCGGATGCGCGCCTTGTACTCGCTCTTCAGGCGCGGTTCGTAAGCGTCGTCAGCCATTGATCACCTCGCCGGTCGTCTTGGCGAACCGCACCTTCTTGTCCCCCTCCACGCGGAAGCCGACGCGGGTGCGCTTGCCCTTCGAGTCGACGATGGCGACGTTTGAGACGTGGATCGGCGCTTCCTTGTTCTTGATGCCGCCCTGCGGATCGAACTGCGTGGGGCGGGTGTGGCGATGGACGATGTTGAGGCCCTCGACGATCACTCGCTGATCCTTCGGGAACACCCGGGCGACCGTGCCTTCACGGCCCTTGTCCTTGCCGGCGAGGACCACCACGCGGTCGCCTTTCCTGATCTTCGCGGCCATCACAGCACCTCGGGCGCGAGCGAAATGATCTTCATGTGGTTCTTGGCGCGCAGCTCGCGCGGAACCGGGCCGAAGATTCGCGTGCCGATCGGCTCGCTCTGCTTGTTGACGATCACCGCGGCGTTCTTGTCGAAGCGGATCACCGATCCGTCGCGCCGCTTGATGCTCTGGCTGGTGCGAACGACGATCGCCTGCAGCACGTCGCCCTTCTTCACGCGGCCGCGCGGGATCGCTTCCTTGACGGAGACGACGATCCTGTCGCCCACGCCGGCGTAACGGCGTTTGGCCCCGCCGAGCACCTTGATGCACATGACCCGGCGGGCGCCGGAATTGTCGGCGACGTCCAGGTTAGTCTGCATCTGGATCATGACTGGCGATCTCTCAGGCTTGGGCCGCGCCGCCCTTGGGCAGCACTTCCCAGGTTTTGGTCTTCGACTTCGGCGCGCACTCGATGATCCGGGCGATCTCGCCGGCCTTGTAGGCGTTGGCCTCGTCGTGAGCGTGGTACTTCTTCGACCGGCGGACGGTCTTTTTCAGCACCGGGTGCAGGAAGGTCCGCTCGACCTTCACCACCACCGTCTTGTCGCCCTTGTCGGAGACGACCACGCCCTCGAGAATTCGTTTCGGCATCGATCGGGCTCCTTAGGCCTGCGCCTTGCCGCGCAGCACGGTCTTGATGCGCGCGATATCCTTGCGCACCTGGTCCACGCGGTGGGTCTTCTCGAGCTGGCCCGTCGCCCGTTGGAAGCGCAGGTTGAACTGCTCCTTCTTCAGGTTGATCAGCTGCTCGCTGAGCTGGTCGGGGGTGAGCCCCCGGACGTCGTCGATCTTCATCACGCGTGCTCCTGGGCGGCCGCGTCGATGCGGGTGACGATCTTGGTCTTGACCGGAAGCTTGGCCGCGCCGAGGCGCAGCGCTTCGCGGGCCACGTCGTCGGGGACGCCGTCCACCTCGAACATGATCCGGCCGGGCTCGACGCGCGCGGCCCAGAACTCGACCGAACCCTTGCCGGAGCCCATGCGGACTTCCGCGGGCTTTCCGGTGACCGGCACGTCCGGGAAGATTCGGATCCATACGCGGCCCTGACGTTTCATCTGGCGGGTGATCGCCCGCCGCGCGGCTTCGATCTGGCGCGCGGTGATCCGCTCGGGCTCCATCGACTTCAGCCCGTAGGAGCCGAAGTTCAGCAAGGCGCCCCCCTTGGCCATGCCGGAGATGCGACCCTTGAACTGCTTGCGGTACTTGGTCTTCTTCGGAGACAGCATCGGTCAGGCCCTTAAGCGTTCTGCGGCTCGCCGCGGCGTTCGCGGCGCGGACCGCGGTCCGGCCGATCGCCCCGCTCACGCCCGCCGCCTTCTCCGGCCGGCCCGCTCTCGCCCGCCAGCCGCTTGTCGAGCGCCATGGGGTCGTGCTCCAGCACTTCGCCTTTGAAGATCCACACCTTCACGCCGATGATGCCGTAGGTGGTCCTGGCTTCGGTCACGCCGTAGTCGACGTCGGCGCGCAAGGTGTGCAGCGGCACGCGTCCCTCGCGGTACCACTCCATCCGGGCGATCTCGGCCCCGCCGAGACGGCCGGAGACGTTGATCCGCACACCCTTGGCGCCCAGCCGCATGGCGGACTGGATGGAGCGCTTCATCGCGCGGCGGAACGCCACCCGCCGCTCCAACTGCTGGGCGATGTTCTCAGCCACCAGCTGGGCGTCCGTTTCGGGCTTGCGCACCTCGACGATGTTGAGGTGGACCTCGCCGTCGGTCATCGCCGCCACGTCCTTGCGCAGCTTGTCGATGTCGGCGCCCTTCTTGCCGATGATCACGCCCGGGCGCGCGGCATAGATGGTGATGCGGCACTTCTTGTGCGGCCGCTCGATCACGATCCGCGAGACGCCTGCCTGGTAGAGACGCTTCTTCAGCCAGCGGCGGATCTTGATGTCCTCGTGCAAGAGGCGGCCGTAGTCGGCGCCATCGGCGAACCAGCGGGAATCCCAGGTGCGGTTGATGCCGAGACGCAGCCCGACCGGATTGACTTTCTGACCCATCAGGCCGCCTCGCCAAGCTCGCGGACCACGATGGTGATCTCGCTGAACGGCTTTTCGATGCGCGAAGCGCGGCCGCGCGCGCGGGCGGCGAAGCGCTTCATCACCAGGTTCTTGCCCACGAAAGCCTCGGCCACGACGAGGGAGTCGATATCGAGGTTGTGGTTGTTCTCGGCGTTGGAGATCGCCGAATAGAGCGCCTTGCGCACGTCGCGGGCGATGCGCCTGGGGCTGAACTCGAGTTCGTTGAGCGCGCGCTGCACCTTCAACCCCCGGATCGAGGCGGCCACCAGGTTCAGCTTGCGCGGGCTGGTGCGCAGCGTGCGGACCTTGGCCACGGCCTCGGCGGCGGAGAGCCGGCGCGCTTTGGCTTTCTTGCTCATGCCTACTTCCTCTTGGCCTTCCGGTCGGCCGCGTGGCCCGGGAAGTACCGGGTGGGCGCAAACTCGCCCAGCTTCATGCCGACCATGTCTTCGGTGACCAGCACGGGCACGTGCTTCTGGCCGTTGTGGACGCCGAAGGTCAGGCCCACGAACTGGGGCATGATGGTCGAGCGACGCGACCAGGTCTTGATGACGTCCTTGCGGCCGGACCCTTGGACGGCCTCGGCCTTCTTGAGCAGGTATCCGTCGACGAACGGACCTTTCCAGACAGAGCGGGTCATGTCCTAGCGAGCCTTCCTGGCGTGACGCGAGCGGATGATGAACTTGTCCGTCGCCTTGTTCGTGCGGGTCTTGCGGCCCTTGGTGGGTTGGCCCCACGGGGTGACCGGGTGGCGGCCGCCGGAGGTGCGGCCCTCGCCGCCGCCGTGCGGGTGATCGATGGGATTCATCGCGACGCCGCGGACGTGCGGGCGCTTGCCCTTCCAGCGGTTGCGGCCGGCCTTGCCCAGGACCTCGTTCATGTGATCGGGGTTGGAGACCGCGCCCACCGTGGCCATGCAGCCGTCCTGCACCATCCTGAGCTCGCCCGAGTTCAGGCGGATCTGGGCGTAGCCCGCATCGCGCCCGACCAGCTGGGCGTAGGCCCCGGCGGCGCGGGCCATCTGGCCGCCCTTCAGAGGCTTCAGTTCGATGTTGTGGATGATGGTGCCGATCGGCATGCCGCGCAGCGGCATGGCGTTGCCGGGCTTCACGTCGGCCTTCTCTGCGGCGATCACCTCGTCGCCGACCCTCAGGCGTTGCGGCGCCAGGATGTAGGCGAGCTCGCCGTCGGCGTACTTGATGAGCGCGATGAAGGCTGTGCGGTTCGGATCGTACTCGAGGCGCTCGACGCGGCCGGGCACGCCCAGCTTGCGCCGCTTGAAGTCCACGACGCGATAGAGCCGCTTGGCGCCGCCGCCGCGGAAGCGCACCGCGGTGCGCCCGCCGCCGCCCCGGCCGCCGGACTTGGTCAGGCCTTCGACGAGGGACTTCTCCGGCCGGCCCTTGTGCAGCTCGGATTTGTCGACCAGCACCAGGCCGCGGCGGGCCGGCGATGTCGGATTGAATTGCTTCAAGGCCATCTGGTCAGAGCCCCGTGGTGATGTCGATCGACTGGCCCTCGGCCAGCGTCACGACAGCTTTCTTGACATCGGACCGGCGGCCCTGGATGCCGCGGAACCGCTTGGTCTTGCCCTTGACGTTCAGGGTGTTGACCTTGGTCACATTGACTTTGAACAGCGCCTCGACGGCGGCGGCGATCTCGTCCTTGGTTGCGTCGGCGGCCACCTGGAACACCACCTTGTTCTGCTCGGAGAGCAGGGTCGCCTTCTCGGTGATCACCGGGGCGACGATGGCGTCGTAATGGCGGACGGTGGGCTGCTCGGCCATCACGCGGCCTCCTCAGGCGAAAAGCGCGTGCGGATCGCCTCGACCGCATCCTTGGTCAGCACCAGGGTCTGGCGGCGCAGCACGTCGTAGACGTTGAGGCCGGCGTTCGGCAGCACGTCGACATTGGGGATGTTGCGGGCGGCGAGCTTCAGGTTCGCGTCGACCTCGGAGCCGGCGATGACCAGGGCGTTTGTCACCCCGATCTTCGCGAAGCTGGCGCGCAGGGCGGCGGTTTTGGTGGCTTTGACGGTCGCGGCGTCGAGCACGATGAGCGCGCCGGTCTTGGCCTTGGAAGAGAGCGCATGCTTCAGCGCCAGCGCGCGGACCTTCTTTGGCAGATCGAAGGCGTGGCTGCGCACCACCGGACCGTGGGCCTTGGCGCCGCCGACGAACTGGGCCGCGCGCCGCGAGCCGTGGCGGGCGCCGCCGGTGCCCTTCTGGCGGTACATCTTCTTGCCGGTCCGCGAGACCTCGTTGCGGACCTGGATCTTGTGGGTGCCAGCGCGGCGCTTGGCGAGCTGCCACGTGACGCAGCGCTGCAGGATGTCGGCGCGGATCTCCTCGATGCCGAAGATCTCGTCCGGAAGCTCGATCGAGCCGCCCTTGCCGCCGTCCAGCTTGATGACGTCGAGTTTCATTGGGCTTCACCCCCGGCTTCGGGCGTCTCGGGAGCGGCGGCGGCTTCCGGGGCGGTGGATTCGTCGACCTGGGTCTCGGGGGCGGCGGTCGCCTCGGCGGGCGCCTCCTGGCCCACGGTTTCGGGAGTCTCGTCGACGGCGGCTTCCGCGGGCGCTTCTTCGGCGGGCGCCGGCTCGCGGGAGGTCTTGAAGGCGCCGGGTTTCGGGGCCTCGGCCGGAAGCTGCGACTTCACCGCGTCGCGGATCTTGACGAACGAGCCTTCCGAGCCCGGGACCGCGCCCTTGACCAGGATCAGCCCGCGTTCCGCATCGACGCGCCAGACGGTGAGATTGAGGGTTGTGACGGTTTCCTGGCCGAGGTGGCCGGCCATCTTCTTGCCCGGGAAGGTCCGGCCCGGGTCTTGCCGGTTGCCGGTGGAACCGTGGGCGCGGTGCGAGACGGAGACGCCGTGGGTGGCGCGCATGCCGCCGAAGTTCCAACGCTTCATGGACCCGGCGAAGCCCTTGCCCACGGACGTGCCGGTCACGTCGATCTTCTGGCCCGGTACGAAGTGGTCGGCGGTGATCTCCGCGCCCACGTCGATGAGGTTGTCCTCCGAGACCCGGAACTCGGCCACGGCGCGCTTTGGCTCGACCTCGGCCTTCGCGAAATGGCCGCGCAGCGCCTTGGAGGTGTGCTTGGCCTTCTTGGCGCCCGCGCCGAGCTGGAGGGCCACATAGCCGTCCCGCTCCGCCGTGCGCTGGCCGACGACCTGGCAACCCTCGAGGCTGAGCACGGTCACCGGCACATGGCTGCCCGCTTCATCGAAGAAGCGCGTCATGCCCAGCTTCTTGGCGATCACGCCGGTTCGCATCGGCTTGGTCCCCTCAGAGCTTGATCTCGACGTCCACGCCGGCGGACAGGTCGAGCTTCATCAGCGCGTCCACGGTCTGCGGGGTGGGATCGACGATATCGAGCACGCGCTTGTGCGTGCGGATTTCAAACTGCTCGCGCGACTTCTTGTCGATGTGCGGCGAGCGATTGACGGTGAATTTCTCGATGCGCGTCGGCAGCGGGATCGGCCCCCGCACGGTCGCGCCGGTCCGCTTGGCCGTATTGACGATCTCGCGGGTGGAATAGTCCAGCACGCGGTGATCGAAGGCCTTGAGCCGGATGCGGATGTTCTGACGATCCATATCGCTCTTTTCGTTCCTTACAGACGGCGGGCCGCCCGCGTGATCTCGACCATTTCAAAGACCAACCCGAACCCCCGGAAGAGGGCCCGGACGCGAAAGTCCGCACAAACGACTTAGGCCCGCGCGACACCCGCGAGGGCCCATTCCCGAAACGCTACGATAGGCACTGTCTCAGGTCGTTCCGCGAACCGCGTCTAACCCGCAAGGATTACGGCCGGTCCAACAGGAGGCGCGTAGATACCGATCCGACCCCGGTCCGTCAAGGCCGCGCCGCGGGTTTCGGCGCCCGGTAGGCGACGACCTCGCCGGGCTTCATGTGCGGGACGAGGAGCTCGTCGCGGAACCGAGCGATGTCGTTGATGTAGACGCCGACCTTGCGGCTGTCGATGAGCGTGGCGACCTTGCCGTCCGGCCCGATGAGATACAGCCGGCCGGGCCATTCGCTGGCGTAGTAGGCCCCGCCTCCCGCCGGCGCCAGGCCGTCGCCCAGGCCCAGTCCGTCCGCCAGCACCTTTGGCGCGCGCGTGGCGTAGTCGAAGGCGAGCAGCTTGCCGCCCATGGTGATCATGAGCAGCCGCCCGGGCTCGGGCAACAGGCCGTTGGCGCCCTTCAGGAGCGGCCCCTCCGCCCAGATGCTCAGCCGGCCCTCCTTCAAGACGTAGATGCGTGCCGTCTGGGAATCGCTCACCACCGGGGCGCCGTCCGGCAGCACGGCCACGTCGTTCAGGAACTTGCCGCCCGGCGCGTCGTAGCGGGCGGTGATCCTGCCCGCGTTGCGGTCGATCTCGACGAGCCGGGTGATGTCGGAGACGTAGAGTTTGTCGCCGGCCACGACGGCGCCCTTCGGCGCGTCGAGACCCGTGATCCAGGTGCGCTCGATCATCCGGCCGCCGGGCGAGAGGCGGCTGATGAAGCCGTTGCCGTCGCGGGCGTCGGCCTCGCCGTTCACGTTGGCGACGTAGAGCGTCCTGCCGTCGGGGCTGGCCGCCACGCTTTCCGGATCGGCGAGGCCGCCGACGCGCCACACCGGCTCCCATCCGGCCTGGGCCGTAGGCCTGGGCGAACAGGCCGCAAGCGCGACCAGGACGATCAGGCTCGCCGGACGCATCGCCTCACCTCCCGATGCTCACTCCGCCTGACCCCATCACCATCTTCGAAACCGGCCCCTTCACCTGCCGCACGCGCACGTCGCCGGAGCCCATGATCTTGGCGCTCAGCCGGTCGGCGACGCCGCCGAAGCTGAGGTCGCCGGAGCCGGCGATGGCCACGTTCACCACCGGGGCATGGCCGTCGCGCACGCGTACGTCGCCGGAGCCGGCCATCCGTGCGTTCAGGGCGCCGCCTATGGAGGCCACGGTGACGTCGCCGGAGCCGGCGATTTCGACCTGCAGCGGCCCGCGGACCTCCGCCGTGACGACGTCGCCCGAGCCCGCCACGCGGACATGCGCCTCGCCGGCCGAGCCTGCGCGCACATCGCCCGAACCGGCCTCGTTCAACCGCAGCCGACCTTCGACGTTGGCGATGGTCCAGTCGCCGCAGCCGGCATTGGCGAGATCCAGGTTCGCCGTGCGGCCGACCGATCCGAACACCGCGCCGCTCGCCTCCACATCGGCGTCGCGGGGGACATGGACGACGAGCTGCGGCATCTCGCGCCCGCCCACCTCGCCAACCCCGGCGACGACGACGCGGGGATTGGCCGCCGGCCCGCGGCAGTTGCGGATCCTGCGGCGCAGGCCGCCGTCGACCACCGTCCGGCCGCCGACGGTGCGAACCTCGAGCGGCAGGCGCGGATTGTTCGCCAGGATCTCGACCCGCACGTCGTTGCGGGCCTCCGGAACAACGGTGACGCGGGCCACCGCGTCCTTGATTTCCACCGTCGCCGCTTGGGCGGCGCCCGCCAGGACGGAAAGCCCGCTGGCGATCGCCAGGATGAGGCCGACACGCATTCCGGAAACTCCCTTGCGCGCGCTAGGAGCGCTGATCATCGATCGAGACGTGGCCGATGCCCGAGATCGACTTGGTCACCTGGCCGGTCACCTGCCTGACATGCACGGCGCCGACGCCCGAGATGTCGGCCTCGAGGCTGCCGGCCGAGCCGCCGAAGTCG
>Ga0207695_10002928_pt1 | contig 24643 bp, 21 predicted proteins | sample KBSC54metaG_FD_184354 | JGI IMG/M metagenome (GOLD analysis project Ga0207695, IMG submission 184354) | Corn rhizosphere microbial communities from Kellogg Biological Station, Michigan, USA - KBS C5-4 metaG (SPAdes) (version 2) | ecosystem: Host-associated > Plants > Roots > Rhizosphere > Soil...
TATCATGCGCGATTCATGCGGTGGTTGCTTCAATGTTATACCGCCACAGCGTCAATCTGAAATTCGTCAGCGTAAGAAGATTATCGTTTGCGAACATTGCGGACGTATCCTCGTAGATGTCGATTTAGATGGTCAGGTAAAACTGAAACACTAAGTTTTACTTGTTAATAATAATATTGAAAGGGAGCCATTGGCTCCCTTTTCTTTTTTGTATTTTAAGTAGCAATACTTATTTATTACAGTACTTATACCTCCAAAGGTTCAGTATATATCCACCATTATTACAGTAACCATACTCTTTCCCGCGCTCATATCCCCGGGTACTTTTGTCCTGACAATCCGGATGTCATTTTCATTTTTTTTTAATTAGAGGATAACTATTAAAAACTTTTCCTATGGCAACATCCAAAGTCAGTACAGCGACTGAAACAGTCCCTGCTGAGAGAGTAAAACTCCAGTCACTAATGCTGGAAAATCCGAATTATTTTGGCAACCTGTTAAAGACAGACCCATTATATGCCAAATTCAAACCGGTTAAGGTCATCAACGGAGATACCACTTACGAGCAGCTAACATGCGTAGGTTATAATCCTGAGATACAAACACTCACCGGCATTGTAAAGATTAATCTTGACTCAGGTTTCAATGGTGGTCCATGCACCCCTGGCAGTAAGGAGTACATCAGGTTTTATATTGATTATCATGATGGCGCCGGCTGGCAGGACCTCGGCCCCGTAAGCTTCGACAGCCATGATATTGCACATGCAGGTAAAAATCCACTTGCATATGCAGCCAACCTCCATTTTGTTCCTAAGGTTCAGCATTGCTGCGATGAGGCGCCTGTATTACCTACAGTGCGAGGCATCCTATCCTGGAATTTTCTACCACCTGCAGCTTCACCGGGTTATATTCCTGTTTGGGGCAATGTGCTGGATGTAAATATTCAGATAGCGCCAAGCACTGCGATTGCCTGCTTGTTAAAGAAAGGGCTTACGGGTCTGGGTGTGAATATTAAGGCCGAGCAGGCCGCAATATTATCAAAGGCTGTTCCTGCTAACGCTGTGGATCTCAATCATCCATCCCTGGCTGCAACGCTTAATACAGAAGCAGATTTGGCAGACCTTGTAAAAACTTATGGCAATACAGTAGAGCCTGAACGTGTAGGCTTCTCAGCAGTGGTGAATGCATTAAGCCTGGGTACAATTAATGCACAAGCACTACACACAGAACTTACTGCTGCCAAGCTGGACATCAGCAAGATCATGGCATTTATCAATAATCCTAAGTTCAACACTACTTACGAAGAACTGAAATGTGTAGGTCTGAATCGCAGCACCAGCTCCCTGGAAGCAACGATCAACATGAAGAAGTCTTCTGGTTTCTCAGGTGGCTTGTGCAGCAAAGGCAGCCGTGAGTTTGTAGCATTTTACATGGACTTTCAGGATGGAGCCGGTTGGCGCTATATGGGCACGTCGTCAGTAGGTGTGCATGACATCACTACTTTACCGGGTGGCGGTCTCAGCTATCATGTGGAGTTGCCTGTTAATCTTTTGCCATACCAGAAGAAAACATGTAAAGATGTTTACCTGGCAAAGGTTAGGGCTATCCTCTCATGGAATCAATTGCCACCTGTTAATAACCCTGCTTGGGTCGCACCATGGGGCAACTGGCTCGAATCATGGGTTGAAATACCTTACAGCGTTATTGCAAGAGGCGATAACAAGCCGGTTCTTTTAACGATTGGTACTTTGCCGGCAAATAAGGTCAATACTTCCACAGGGCTGGTAGATAAAACGCTTAGCACTCCTGACGCTACTGTAGATGCTTATGACGGCTATTCTTTCAATGGCTCTATACCAATAACTGGTGTGATACCTGTGCCGCCTGATTCTAATGACAATCCCGCTGCACAACTTCAGTATCGCATTATGCTTAAGAAAGCCAGCCAGCCTGATTCTGCCTTTGCTCCTGTTACTAACACATTTAATGTGCTAAAGACAGTGATCTCTGGTGGTATGCCAACACAAACTACTGTTGCGCAGGTCAATCATCTGGGGTATTACAACTACCTGGTAGATTATACAGCACCTACTATCGTTACCGTTTACGGCGATCTTTTAGGCGAGCTTATTTTACCTGATTCTGATGTGTATGAATTCTATGTAGAAACCTTAGGTGGTCTTACTACCAGTCGTTACAGGGTGAAGAGCGACAAGAATGCGCCTAAGAATGTACATCTGGTAGTGGATGGTGGCCAGATATGTGGTTCGCTGAAACAAGGCACACCTATCACAGGTACTTATTCTTTGGCCGATGATGAGAACAATTGTCTTGGCGTATCCTTCGACCTTCTTTGGTGGCCACCTGCTACCAGCAGCGTGCTCATGGTCGATGGTGTTACTCGTGGCTTTGGTTCTTTAATACCTGAGCCGGGAATAGGTAAAAATGGTACATGGTCTATCACTACTGATAAACTTAATCCATGTGGCTACAACTTCCGCATGTACGCTTACGATAAGACTATCCTTTGCTACCATACGCTGTCATATGCTTATAGCATTACAAGTCAGTATAGCTATGATACCATAGGTTTCTGTCTTGCACAACCATAATAGAGACATAGGTTCAAATGAAAGTGGCAGGAAACTTTTCCTGCCACTTTTTCGTTAATAAATGTGTTGAAGTTAATGTCCGCCGAACAAAATGACTTGTTGTTTGTTGTATTGATAATGTGCCGGGTATGTTGCGCTGGTCATTTAAAAACAATAGTTAATGCGTTCAGTCTCAGTTATAGGTGGTGGTATCGCTGGTCTTTCAGCCGCTTGCTTTTTGGCAAAGGATGGGCTGGATGTCACCATATATGAGAAGAACGATACCATTGGTGGTCGCTGCAGGGTATTTCAGGAAAATGGATTCACTTTCGATATGGGCCCAAGCTGGTATTGGATGCCCGATGTTTTCGAAAGTTTTTTTGCGCACTTCAATAAGACGGCGGCCGACTATTATCATCTGGTAAAGCTGGACCCCGGTTTCCAGATTATCCTTGGTCAGGACGATATCCTATCAGTCCCGGCAGGCATGGACGAACTGCGACAAATATTCGAGTCACGCGAAAAGGGTAGCGCTGTACGCTTAGATAAATTTCTCCGGGAGGCTGCCTATAAGTATCAACTCAGCATGACGGAACTGGTAAAAACACCAGCCTACTCATGGCTTGAATTTGCAAAAGCACCGGTGTTCAGAAGCATATTCAGGATGAACCTTTTCAGCTCGGTAAGAAGTTACGTTCGCAGCTATTTCAGCGATCCTGGCTTGGTTTCATTGCTCGAATTCCCTGTGCTTTTCCTGGGTGCTATGCCCAATCGTATTCCCGCTCTTTATACATTAATGAATCATGCTGCGCTCACACAAGGCACATTTTACCCGATGGGAGGTATGGGTAAAATTATAGAAGCCCAGCAACACCTGGCGCTTTCATTGGGAGTGAAAATACAGACCGCGGCGGCTGTCCAAAAACTGAATATATCAAATGGACATATCGACTCTATTACAGTAAATGGTAGCACAATAAAAACAGGTGCAGTAATAGCTTCTGCAGACTATCATCATGTCGAGCAGCAACTGTTACCGGTCGCGTATAGAAATTACACCGAGCAGTATTGGGATAAGAAAACACTGGCACCCTCTTGTCTCATATATTATATTGGTGTGAACAAGAAACTCCCGAAGCTGCAGCATCATAATCTGTTCTTCGATACTGATTTCGAACAGCACGCAAACGAAATTTACACACGTCCCGATTGGCCAAAGGATCCCTTGTTTTATGTTTGCTGTCCTTCTAAAACAGATCCTGCAGTTGCTCCGGCCGGCAATGAAAACCTGTTTATTCTCATACCTGTAGCACCTGCACTGAATGACGAGCCAACTTTACGTGAAGCTTACTTCAATAAAATAGTTACCAGGCTCGAAACTTTTTGTGGTGAAAACTTCAAAGAAAATATTGTCCTAAATAAAAGCTACGGACTTAATGATTTTATGACCGACTATAACGCCTACAAAGGGAATGCCTATGGCCTGGCAAATACATTAAGACAAACAGCCGTGTTAAAGCCAGCCATGCGAAATAAAAAAGTTGATAATCTTTTCTATACGGGACAGCTCACCGTACCGGGGCCGGGATTGCCGCCATCATTAATCTCTGGAGAAATAGTAGCAGCCCAACTATTAAAGCAGTTTAAAAAACTAAATTATGAAAGCGCTTTTTGATAAAATATCTGTTGCAAGCAGCAAAATCATTACCCGCACTTACAGCACCAGTTTTTCGCTAGGCATCTATTGCCTCAACAGGCGCTTGCATGAACCTATCTATAATATATATGGTTTTGTGCGTCTTGCCGATGAAATAGTTGATAGCTTTCATGATTATGATAAAAGGGTTTTATTAAACGAGTTCAGGGAGTCAACTGCTCAGGCCATAGAAAGGCGAATAAGTCTGAATCCGGTATTGAATAGCTTTCAAAAGGTCGTTCATGAGTACTGTATCGACCCTTCGCTTATCGATTGTTTTCTCGATAGTATGGAAATGGACCTCAGTATGCAGGGGCATTCCGAGGAATCATATAATAAATACATTTTGGGTTCAGCACAGGTGGTGGGCTTAATGTGTCTGAAGGTATTTACAGAAGGGGATGAGGATATGTATCATAAATTAACTCCTGCAGCTATGAAGCTGGGCGCTGCATTTCAAAAGGTTAACTTTTTGAGGGATTTGAAGGACGATAATAAGCTTTTAGGTAGGGTTTACTTTCCGGGCATAGATCTTGTACAGTTTACCGAAAATGAGAAAAGGCAAATCGAGGCAGAGATAGATGCAGACTTCAAAGAGGCATTGGAAGGCATAAGACAATTGCCCGCCAGTGCTCGTTTCGGGGTTTATACAGCATATGTTTATTATCGCGAGCTGTTTAATAAAATAAGGATAACACCACCTTCGGGCATTATGAACAAACGTATACGTATTCCTGATTATCAAAAAATGAACTTACTTGCATATAGCTATGTAAAGCATCGTTTGAAAATAATTTAGGGTATTTGAAATAAGTATAGCATGACAGAAGAATTGGTACAGCTACTGGATGGCAATAATGAAACGATAGGTGTAATGGAAAAAATGCAGGCACACAGGGAGGGTGCATTGCATAGGGCGGTTTCCGTCTTTGTGTTCAATAGCAAGGGTGAAATGTTGCTGCAGCAAAGGGCTGCTGGCAAATATCATTCTCCCGGCTTGTGGAGCAATGCTTGCTGTACGCACCCTCGCCCCGGTGAGGAGCCACTGAAGGCCGCAGAGCGCCGCTTACAGGAGGAGATGGGCATAGAATGCAGCCTTGAATATAAATTTGATTTCCTGTATAAGGCCGAATTAGGAAATGGCCTAACAGAACACGAATATGACCATGTCTATTACGGTTATACCAATGAAAAACCGGTCCCGGACAATAATGAAGTTGCGGCCTGGTCTTATTTGTCTATGGACGAACTGGATAATCGTTTGCGGGAGCAGCCGGCGAAATTTACCGTCTGGTTTCATCTCCTGTTCGGGCAATTAAAGCATAGGTAATGAATATACTTTTTTATATCACGCTTATATTACTCACGTTTTGCCTCATGGAGATGTTCACATGGTGGCTGCATAAGTATGTGATGCATGGCTTCTTATGGACACTGCATGAAGACCATCACGATTCACAGCATAAAAAGACCTTTGAGCGTAACGATTACTTCTTTATCATCTTTGGTACCCTGTCAATGACCGTATTTTTGTTAGGTACCTTATTTCCGCAGCTAAGGGTGTTGTTATTTATAGCATGTGGCATTACGCTGTATGGTGCAGCGTATTTCTTTGTGCACGATGTGTTTATTCACCAGCGGATAAAAATGTTCCGAAATACCAATAATTTTTATTTCAGGGCACTGCGCAAAGCGCATAAGGTACATCACAAGCATTTGGGAAAGGAGGAAGGAGAATGCTTTGGAATGCTTTGGGTGCCAATGAAATATTTTAAGGAAGCGCTAAAGAGCAGGCAATAAGTAGATGGGGCAACACTATACATACTTGCTTGTCAATTTAGGCTGTCTTATTATGCCCTTAATATTTTCCTTTTATCCAAAGCTGAATTTCTATAAGCAATGGAAACGCTTTATTATACCATGTCTGCTCACTGCTGCATTTTTCCTGTTTTGGGATGGTATATTTACCTACTTAGGCGTGTGGAGTTTTAATGATGCTTACGTCATTGGTATCTATTGGTTCAAAATGCCCATTGAGGAATATCTGTTCTTCATTTGCATACCCTTTGCATGTGTATTTACCTATCACACGTTCAAAGTATTATTTGATTTTCAGGGCTTGCAGCATTTTGTAAGATGGACTTATATAATACTGTCCTTCATCTTGTTAATCATTGCATTTACACATATCAGCAGGCTTTACACAAGCGTTACATTTATACTGCTTGCCTCTTGCCTGCTTTATCTCACCTACAGAAATTTTTCTTTCCTCCCTGCCTTCTTCATCTGTTTTTTATTCATTCTCATACCTTTCCTCCTCTCAAATGGCATTCTCACCGGTAGTTTTTTTAATCGGGTAGTAGTTATGTATAATGATAATGAGAACCTGCGTATTCGCCTGTTAACCATCCCTGTAGAAGACGTTTTTTACGCCATGCTGCTGTTGTTGCTCAATGTGTATGGCTTTGAGAGAAAGGGCATTATGGAGGTGCATTAAGTTCTTGCTGCCCTAAAACATTCAAATCATGCTTATAGATGATTCTCGTCAGCTAAAAGCAATGCTGCCGGGTTTAGTTTTACTATTCCACAAAAAGCGATTCTATGAAAAAATCATTCCTTTTGTTAGCTACAGCCATGTTTATTTCAGGCAATTTTATACAGGCACAAAACTTTACTCTGGGTGCCAAAGGCGGCATTAGTATTCCTAATCTTACTGCTGGCGGCGATCAAAACCCGATAAATACTGGTTACTCATCCAGGCTGGGGCCTGAGGCTGGTATTTTCGCAGAGTATAAGTTTTCTGCACTCTTTTCATTGCAGGCTGCTGTTCAGTATTCTTCCCAGGGCGGCAAGAAAGATGGCATGCAGGCACTCACCACGCCTGATGCGTTTGCCGCTATGTTCCCCGCAGGTCAGGCACCTCAGTATTTGTATGCACGATATAATAGTGAGGCGAAGCTTGGTTATTTAATGGTTCCCGTATTGGCGAAGTTTAGCTGGCAGCTTGCTAAGTCACCCTTTAGTATTTATGTAGCAGCCGGACCTTTTGTAAGTATGCTGCTTTCAGCAAAGCAGGTTACCAGTGGCAAAAGCACCTTTTATACAGATGCTTCCGGACAGCAGGCACTGCCTGTTGAACCCCAGTCCTTCGACAATACTCAGGATATTAAAAGCGACCTTCACCCGTTTAACTTTGGTATCGAAGGCAATGTTGGTCTTAATTACCGCTTCGGTCAGCATAATGTTTTTATCGAGGGTGGGGGTAACTATGGGTTTGTAAATATTCAAAAGAAAGGGGCAAACGGCGAGAATAATGTAGGTGCAGCAGTTGCTGTTATTGGTTATAGCTACATGTTTGGACATAACAAGGTCAATAAAGAAAAATAACTGTGAGTGTTGCTGAGTGACATTGTTAATTAGACGCTCATTCTAATGCGTCGTTAATTATTGAGCTGCGGCACAATAATTGCAGCATTTTGTAAGTTTATATATGGTATTGCTCATGCGGAAGCCTTTTTTTACTATCCTGTTGCTCATCGTTGCGCTTTGCTCACATATTTATGTGTACGCACAGCTGCAGGTTCAGCCCACCATTGGGGAGGCTTTTTGCTATGTTGCTAAAAAGAATATTTCAACCGATTTTAGCACTGCTACTAAACCCAATGCAGGAATATTTATTCATGTCCCTATTGTAGACAGGTTGCAATTGCAAACTGGAGCTATGTTTATGCAAACCGGGTATTCCTCGCAAAGTACTGAAAAGTCTGTAAGGGCAAAAACTGTTTATAGCATCACCAATACTATCAATTATTTTTCAGTTCCCCTACTATTGTCTTACCAGGTATATAAGCACAAGCAGTTCCAATACTGGGTAGATGCTGGTATTAATTACAATTTTTTTATCAGTGGGAATACGCATTATAATATTACCGATTATCTGAATGATGTCCGCACTGGCACCAACTCATTCAGTCGCCCAATCAATGCTCCATTAGTAAGACAATATACGGACCCAAATGCGGGAAGGGATGACCTCACCGGTTTAGACCTGGCATTTAAACTGCAGTTTCATGTCGTTTGCAACAAGCATTATTCGTTTGGGCTCTATTGGGAGAACGGTCTGTATAGCATACTTGCAAACCCTGCCGATGCCTCCTCTATAACCTTGCACAGCGTGGGTATATCCATAGGTTATCTTATTCTATAGCACTGGGAACGGTTCTTATGTCACATATTATATGAAGGTCATCGTAATTACAGGTAGCACTAAAGGCATTGGCCGCGGCCTTTCTGAGGTGTTCCTGTCATTAGGCTGCAAGGTGGCTATTGCAAGTCGCAGAGAAACCGCTGTTAACCAAGCAGTAAACCATTTAAGTAAGACATACGGAGCAGAAAATGTTTTTGGCCATGTATGCGATGTAACTAAAATGAGTGATGTCCAGGCATTATGGGACACAATATTTCAAAAGTTCGGGAAAATTGATATCTGGATTAACAATGCAGGTCAGGCCAATTTACTAAAGAAATTCTGGGAGCTTGATAGCGAAGACATTCAAAGCGTCGTAAGCACCAATATCCGGGGCACCATGTATGGTAGCAAGGTTGCAATAACGGAAATGATAAAACAAGGGCACGGTGCGCTATACAATTTCCTCGGCTTTGGCAGCAACGGCATGAAGATAAATGGCCTTGCATTATACGGAACTACTAAATATGCACTTAGATATTTTACTGATTGTCTTAAAAAAGAGGTAAAAGGTACGCATGTAATAGTGGGTAGTATATCACCCGGAATGGTTGCGACGGATATGCTGTTGGGCGAATATCGCAGCAACCCGCAGGCTTTGAAAAAAGCTAAGCGCATCTTTAATATACTTGCAGACTATGTTGAAACGGTGACGCCATACATAGCACGAAAAGTACTCAGTAATACTAAGAATGGTATTGATATAGCATGGCTCACTAAGGCCAAAATATTCTGGCGTTTCCTTTCATCGCCTTTCCACAAAAGAAATATTATTAAGTAACTGTTATATTAATAGCAGTGAATCATGCAGAAGCAGGTAGCCTTATTTCTGTAAATATATTATTAGCTGTAGTATTAAACCACGCTCTTTTATTCAGGTCTTACTGTGCATAGATATTGTACATTCTGTTAACCATGAAATTATTTAGAAGATGAAGAAACTATTCTTTTGCATTGCAATAGCAAGCAGTAGCACAATGGGATTTGCGCAGCGTGTTGCCGAAAAACATGAAGTAAAAACACAGCCGGCAGCACCCAGCTTATCAGCCTATAAAGGGTATAACAGCCCATTTGCTAAGACTACAGGCGACGGTGATACATTGGCCTTATCAAATATTTCAGCTACCGATACTTTAACATATTACAGTGTTGCGCCGGACAGTGGCTATATCACGGGTACGAATGCCTTTGGCGATATGGGCTTTGCCGAGCGCTATGATATCAACGGCGCAGATAGCAACGTACAGGTAATTGGGGTTGTTTCAACATTCGGAGGAACTGTAAATCCGGCCTCTACAAAAACCGTTAATTTTAAGGTGTGGGACCAGGGCGCTCAAACTATGATAACCCCAACTATATTTCTAAGTGGCCTTCCTCAAAATGTTTTGGATAGTGTTCAGGTGCCGCTTACGCAATTGGGTATCTCTCCGTCTTACGATACTACAAAAGCTTTTTTCTTCGCTAATCCTACGGCTGCTATCAGCAATTCATTTTTCGTAGGCTACAATATTAATTATAGTTATGTTGCACTCAATGGCGATACAATAGCATTGCTTTGCACTATAAATGGTGAACGCACAAGTCCTTTGTATAATGTATCCGGTACTGATACTATTATTAATGTACAGAATGCTACCCAGTACAGCGATAATTCCTGGAATGACAACGCCACTGCCAATTTCTTTCTGTATGATAATCTCGCTATTTACCCCATAGTTGTTGTCCACTATGCTACAGATGTTAAAGCCGTTACAAATAGAGGGTTAAGCTTCTATGGCAATTATCCTAACCCTGCATCTGATAATACGAATATCCAGTTCTCATTAAGCAATAATGCCGATGTTACTATTCAATTAATCGACCTCTGTGGCCATGTCATTAATACGATACAACAAAATAATCTTACAAGTGGAACCCATGTAGTTCTTGTTTCAACATCTGGTTTGGCTGCCGGGAACTATATTTATACCCTTCACAGCAGTACCGGCGGGGCCATAGCGAGTATGCTTTCGGTTGTTAGGTAAATCGTCTCGAATCATAACATATGTAAGCTGCCTTCTTAACTGGAGGCAGCTTACTTTTTTATAAAGATTATTACAACTTTATCTAATGATATAAATAAATCGAAATGCAATATTTTTAGGCTTTTATAATAGCAATAAATGACTTTTCACCATAAAACTGTTGAAGCGGGTCCCGATATAGTACTTATCGGTGCAGGTATCATGAGTGCCACACTGGGCGTTTTTCTTAAAGAGCTCGACCCCTCCCTTACAATAGATATTTATGAACGGTTGGATACGGTTGCCGGCGAAAGTTCAGATGCCTGGAACAATGCAGGCACAGGTCACTCTGCTTTTTGCGAGCTCAACTATGCGCCCCAGAAGCCTGATGGTAGTGTAGATATCTCAAAAGCATTGCACATCACGGAATCTTTCGAAGTGTCTCGCCAGTTTTGGTCTTATCTTTTGCAGAAACAATACATAACTGGCCCGCATATTTTCATCAATAGCATTCCGCACATAAGCTTCGTGTGGGACGAGGAAAATGTGTCCTATCTCCGCAAGCGCTACGAGGCTATGAAAGCACATCACTTTTATAGCAGCATGCAATATTCCGAGGATGCATCAGTCCTCAGCGAATGGATCCCATTAGTAATAAAGGACAGGGACAAAAATCAAAAAATAGCCGCATCTAAAATCGATATAGGTACAGATGTAAACTTTGGCGCGCTCACTCGTCTTTTATTTCAACATCTGCAAAGCCTCGATGGCGTTACGCTTCATCTCAATAATGAAGTACGCGATCTCAGACAGGATGACGATAGTACATGGCTCATATACGTAAAGGATCTGCAGAGCGGCGATAAAAAATCACTGCGCAGCAAGTTTGTCTTTATTGGCGCAGGAGGTGGTGCATTGCCATTGTTGGAGAAAGCTGATATTCCTGAAGGCAAAGGTTATGGTGGCTTCCCTGTTAGCGGTCAGTGGCTCAAATGCAATAACAAAGCTGTAATTGAGCAGCATCATGCAAAGGTATATGGCAAGGCATCTGTTGGCACTCCACCTATGTCCGTCCCTCACCTCGATTCCCGCATGATAGACGGTGAGCGGGAATTGCTCTTCGGTCCTTACGCTGGCTTTTCTACTCGTTTTTTAAAGAAGGGCTCTTTCTGGGATTTACCCCTGTCTATAAAGACCAATAATATTTATCCCATGGTATCAGCTGGCTTGCATAATATTCCGCTCACCAGGTATTTAATAGACCAGGTACGCCAGTCGCCGGAAGACCGCCTGCAAGCCCTCAAAGATTATTTCCCCGACGCCGATATGAAAGACTGGGAATTAAAAATTGCTGGCCAGCGTGTACAGGTAATAAAGCGCGACTATGACCAGGGAGGTATTCTTGAATTTGGCACTGAGGTAATAAGCTCAAAGGACGGTAGCCTTGCAGCATTGCTGGGGGCTTCACCTGGCGCTTCTACTTCCGTTTCTATCATGCTTGGCCTCATTGAGAAGTGCTTTGGGGAAAAGGTAAAATCCGGGTCCTGGCAGGCAAAGCTGAAAGAGATGATCCCATCGTACGGTAAATCACTCGCCAATGATGCTAAGCTTTGCGAAGAAACCCGTCAATGGACAAGCAGCGTATTAAATCTCAAAAACTAACGACAATCAAATGCAGCAAGAAGGTTTTAAAACAGTTCGCTATTCAAAGATTACCCTCACGGAATTGATGATTCCATCCTACGCAAATTTCGGCGGGAAGATCCACGGCGGCATTCTGCTTTCATTAATGGATAAAGTGGCCTATGTATGCGCATCAAAGCATGCAGGCAACTACTGTGTCACCGCATCTATCGATAATGTAGATTTTCTTGCGCCTGTAGAAGTGGGCGAACTGGTGTCGCTTAAGGCATCTGTCAATTACGTCGGTAATTCATCTTTACTCATAGGTATTCGCATCACTTCCGAAAATGTAAAAACGCAAGTCATCAAGCATACCAACACCAGCTATTTTACTATGGTAGCTGTCGATGATACGCATAAAAGCGTACAGGTGCCCGGCCTGATCCTCGAAACAAAAGATGAAGTACGCCGTTTTGCAGAAGCCATGAAACGAAAAGACCTGAAGAAAGAGCACAAAGAAAATATCAAGCGCATAAAGACCTCAATGGAGATCGAAAATTACAAACACCTCCTGCAAAATGAGCGCTGCATTATCAACTATTCCATGTAGTTCAGTAAACCAATACGTTAAACAAATCAAAAAAATAATTTGCATCCTGCATATAAGGACTTGCATATCAGTTCTGTAAATATTCCATTGTGTTTACTATAGCATTGTAGCTTCTTTTGCCTGTAGTAAGGCTATAACTTTAAGGTTTGTGCTATACAGGCTGAGTAATGTCACTTAATTTTTCAATAAAAAAATATAACAAATCTATTTCCGGCAAAATAGTCATGGCTTTCATCCTCGGCTGTGCGTCTATTTTGCTGGTGTTTGGCATCACGCGTTTTTCATTCAGGCAAATGCTGGGCACTGTCAGGCAATTGTCAAGCCCTAACATCAGGCTACAGCTCGTAAACAACATATTCAGGGAAGTCGTAAGCCTTGATCAGAAACAACAGGATCAATCATTAAAAAAATCAGGAGTAGCATATGACCCTTTACTTAAAGAATCTGGTAAGCTCCAGTTGATGTTAGATACCTTGCGCGCATACAGCGGGCAAAATATAACAGAGGTAAATCGCATCGATTCAATGAAAAGCCTGTTGTATGCACGCGATAAGCTTTTCGTTAGCTACCTGCAGCTTAATACTGACTTGAGTCACAACGATACCCTTACTCGCCAGATAAAGCAATTGTCGGCCCGTATCAACGACTCCATACTCAATATTGATACAAGCGTAGTAACAACAGAGCAAAAAATAACTACCACTACTATTGAAGGTGATACAACACCGAATAACGGGCATCAAACCTTTTGGGACAGAGTATTCAATCGCAAAAAACCTAATGATGCAAAGCAGGTAAAACGCCTCATTCAGCAGGAGTTAAATATCAAAGTAGACACACTTGCCCTGGCCAAAGAAGACAGCTTTATCTCTACCCTCAGCAATGCTATCATGCATCAGGAGGCAAGTAGGGAAAGCAAGCGCAATAGGCTCATAAGGCAGCAAATGCAGCTCGCACATGCAGGTAATGTACTTATAAACGAGCTGCTTAATATCTTGCAAAACCTGGAGGCTGAGGAAGTGCAGCATGCAGAAACCCGAAGGGCAAATGCCACCCATATAGTAAATGAAGACATTACAAAGCTTGATGTTATTCTTATCTGTTTTGTTTTAGGTACGGCTATACTTGTTTATTTCATTTTCATTGACATTGGCCGCAGCAATGAATATAGAAAGCAATTATTAGAGGCAAAAGAAAATGCAGAAGAGCTTGAGCGCGTAAAACAGCGTTTCCTTTCTAACATGAGCCACGAGTTGCGCACGCCACTGCAAACAATTGTAGGTGTGGCCGAGCAGCTCAGAATGAAAGGAGACGCAAAGCCTGCTGAGCTGGAAGTGATTTATCAATCGTCACAGCACTTACTGCAGATAGTCAACGAAGTGTTAGATTATAGTCGCATTATTTCTGGCAAGTTTACTTTCGCTTCTGTGGCATTTAATATGCAACACTTGCTAAAAGAAGTAAAGGATATAATGCAGGTACAAGCCGACAAAAAACACCTGCAGCTAATTTTTGATACCGGCATGAATCAAACGATGGATAATATTGGCGATCCTTTCCGCCTGAAGCAAATACTATACAACCTGCTCGGCAATGCTATTAAGTTTACAGATAAAGGTGCTGTTACATTATCTGTTTCGCAAAAAGATTTCCCTAATCGTACCACATATGTTTTCACTGTTAAAGACACCGGTATTGGCATTTCTGATGACGATATAAATAAAATATTCAACCAGTTTGAGCAGGCAAAGAATAGTGCAAACCATGATGGCGCGGGCTTGGGTCTTAACATTGTTCAGGCATTGGTTGAAAGCCAGAAAGGAAATATACAGGTTAAAAGCATTCCCGGCGAAGGCTCCGAGTTTATTGTTGCACTCTCTTATGCTAAGGCCAAATCAATTACGGCGTCTGTAGAAGATAATTCACGGCATGATGTATACAGTGGCAAAGTATGGATTATTGATGATGATAAATTTATACTGCAGCTATGCAGTGGCATCATGGAGAAGCACCACATCCCCTACAGGGCTTTTACTTCACCTAAAGAAGTATTAGCCACACCGTATGATAATGCTGTAACCACCATACTATTGGATATCAGGATGCCTGATATAAGCGGCATCGAGCTCTGCCGGATGCTGAAGCAGAGAATGACTACGCATAGCGCAAGGTTGATAGCTCTTACCGCACAGGCATTCCCCGATGAAAAAGAACGTCTGTTGCAGGCAGGCTTCGACAAAGTACTCATGAAGCCATTTATGGAGCAGGATATTATTAATCTCTTACATGATAAGGAAGGGGAAAACGTATTGCCACAAATGTTCTCTGGAGGGGAAGTAAATATCCAGCCTTTAATGACAATGACAGGCAACGATATAGAATCTGTAAAAGCCATACTGCAAAGCTGTATTACAGAAACTACTAACGATTTAGAAAAAATCGGGGTAAATATTACTCGCGGCGATTATATTGCAATAGCAGACATCCTGCATCCCATGGCAAGCCGTTGTGCGCAGATTGGAGCAAGGCAACTAAGCCATCAATTACGCGATATTGAGATTTCTCTTCGCACTAATCAGCTAATAAATGACAGGGAGAAAAAATTAAACGATGCCTGTGATCGGGTTATAGACTTTATTGCCCAGATACAGCTGCTTATTCCTACACTTGGTGCTGCATCTGTTCCCACAGAGTGTTGAAAAATACAACACTTTTAAAATACATCCATAAAACCAATGCTTTATAAAATGTTGTTTCACAGGTAATTATTTTTTGGCTCATTGTCTGGCATATTGTTGGCTATTATCCTAGCATTCAACACTGTAATCATTTTTAAAATAGTTTGTATGAAAAAAGTAATCTTATCAGCATTTGCGCTGATTGCATGTGCATCTGCATCTTATGCGCAAACTGCTGCTACTGCTCAGCCTACAGCCCAGGTTGTTGCCACAACTGCTTCTGCCCAGGGATCTCCGACTGCAGCACCTGAAGCTCAGGCCGAACAAAAAACAAAAATTGAGGCTGCTGCATTGCCTGATGCTGTAAAAGCAACGCTTGCAGGTGATGAATATAAAGACTGGACTGTGTCCACAGCATGGAGTGTGAAAGCCGCTACTGAATATTATGTAGTTGAGCTGAAAAAGGCAGACCAGACAACTACTGTAAAGTTCGATAAAGATGGTAAAAAAATAGGATAACAACCATTATCACCGTGAGGCTAAGAGGGGGAATTTGGCGCAGGCCATTTCCCCTTTTTTATTTTGCCCTCATTTATACTTAGTGTAGATTGCAAGCTATGGCGCGTATTCTTATCATCGAGGACGACCTAACATTTCTGCAGATACTCGAAAGTTTTTTAAAACGAAATAATCATTCTGCCAATGCTTGCTCCAGCGTTAAGGATGCTAATAAACTGTTGAGTGCAGAACGTTTCGATCTTGCGCTTCTTGATTACCGCTTGCCCGATGGCACTGGCATGGATATACTCAATGTCATTCAATCCAAAGGTTTACAATTGCCGGTTATCATAATGACCAGCTTCCACGATATCAGAACAGCGGTAAAATCGATCCGCTCTGGCGCTTACGATTATATCACCAAGCCTGTTAATCCCGATGAGCTCCTTATGCTTATTCACGAGGCATTAACCAAAAGAGAAACCGGTGAACAGCCTGTGTCTGTTGCGTCAGATTTTGTTGAAGGCACAAGTCCCATAGCCCGTCAACTGCATGAGCATATTAGTCTGGTTGCACCTACTAATATGACAGTGATAATAGAAGGTGAAAGTGGTACAGGAAAAGAACAGGTTGCACGAAAAATACATACGCTTAGCAAGCGCAGCAGTAAACCATTTGTAGCAATAGATTGTGGTGCGCTTTCGCCTGATCTTGCATCAAGCGAATTGTTCGGTCATACAAAGGGGGCATTTACGGGCGCCTTACAGGACAAAATTGGCCAGTTTGAAATGGCAAATGGTGGTACGCTTTTTCTTGATGAAGTAGGTAATTTAAACTATGAGGTTCAGGTAAAATTATTGCGTGCCTTACAGGAAAAAGAGATACAACCCGTAGGTGCAAACAGGTTAGTGAAAGTTGATGTTCGCATAATTACCGCTACAAACGAAGATCTGCAGAACGCTGTAAAAAAAGGTGATTTCAGGGAAGATCTTTATCACCGCTTGAATGAATTTAAATTCCGCCTGCCATCTCTCCATCAGCGTGGTGACGATATTGAGCTGTTCATTGCCTACTTCATAAAGCTGGCCAATACAGAGCTGAATAAGAATATCAAAGATATTTCTGAAGAAGTTCGGGCCATCTTCTACCGCTACGACTGGCCGGGCAATCTCAGGGAATTGAAAAATGTCATTAAGCGTGCAGTGTTGTTGTCAAATGCCGAACTGATAACTATCAATGCGTTGCCTGACGAAATGGTGCATGAAGTACAGCAGGGTAAAAAAACGGAAGGGCCTGACTTGAAAGTGGCGCAGGCAACAAATGAAAAAGATTTGATAATAAAAACACTGCAGGAGGTTAGATACAATAAATCCAAGGCAGCAAAGCTCCTGAATATAGACCGCACTACACTCTATTACAAAATGTCTAAGTATGGTATAGAGGGTTAATGCCCACAGCATTCTTTGCTAGCGTTTTTTAGACGAAATGCCCGAAATCTTATACCAAATACTTTTCATTTCTTAAATAATTACTTCGTATAAAATTATTGGTATTTGGTATAATAAAGTTTCCCCTTGGCTGGCCATTATATTTCTTTGTGTCACATCATCACCAAAAGAAATATCATGAAAAAGTTTTTATTCGTTCTATTGCTGTTGCAGTTTGCGGTGCATATATCGAAGGCGCAACCGGCCGATACCACGATACAGAGAATAATGACTAATGGTCACATACCCGGCACAGAAGCAGTATTAATAAAAGACGGCTATTGGGTATACGATCATAGTTGGGGAGATGCAAATATCGATAAACATTTGGCGATAAAGCGCGAAACAATATTTATGATGGCTTCTATATCCAAAACCATCATTGCTACTGCGCTTATGCAGCTTTGGGAGCGCGGTGCGTTTAAGCTGGATGATAATATAAACAACTATCTCCCTTTTAAAGTTCAGAATCCCCACAATCCTGCTGATACTGTCACTTTCCGTATGCTCACCGATCATACCTCAGCTATACAGGATAACTATACAGTTCTCGATGGCACTTATGTATACGGCGACTCTCCTATTTCACTCGATACTTTTCTTCGCAATTATTTTGTACCTGGTGGTACCTATTACAGCGCCTCAAGTAATTTTTATTACTATCATTCAGGTACCCGAACAAATTATTCTAACATTGGCGCTACGCTGGCTGCATACCTAGTCCAGCGCATTTCCGGTGACGATTATAGCCACTATTGCGATACGGCGATCTTTGCAAAGTTATGCATGGATAATACAGCATTGAAGCTTGCTGGCTTAGCTGACACCACTCTTATTGCACACCCCTATCGTTGGACAGGCACTTATTATTTAGATGAAGGTTTATATGGCTATGCAGATTATCCTGATGGTCAGCTACGTACCAATATTACAGCGCTTGCACGCTTTATGACTATGTATATGCAGCATGGCACCTACAATGGCGAAAAGATATTGAATGCTGCTACGGTTGACACTATGCTTACTTATCAGCATAGTATATTTGGACAAGGCATATTTTTCTATCAGTATCTGTCAAATGGCGATACCCTATGGGGCCATACTGGTGGCGATGCAGGTGTTTCCACAGCTATGTTTTTCAACATGCAGAAGCAAATAGGAGGTATTGTTTTCTGCAATGGCGATGGTACAGCTACAAATAACATGCAGAAAATTTTCAACGAAGTTTATAAATATGGATTAACGGTTACGCCAGCCCCTACAGACACCTTTCCTGCTTGTCACTATGTATACACAGCAGTCCCAACGCTTGTTATGAACAATGAATTTGTATTGCATGTTTACCCTAATCCCGCAACAGATATATTGCATATTGATGTAAGCGGACGAACAGTAAACAGGCCGCTTAAGCTCACCATTACAAATATGGTAGGTGCGCTAAGCCAGGTTCGGATTTTCAACAGCGACAATACCTCCATCAATACCTCTGGCCTTCCGGCAGGCATTTATATCCTGCGTGTCGAGGGGGATGGACAGTCGCAGGTAGTAAAATTTGTAAAAAACTAAATAGATGAACGAAACACATCGCTAATTTGTTGGTATAGTTTTAGATTGCATTGCAAATCAATCCCAAAGACTATATAAAAAACCAACATTATGCGTGGCTTCTTAACCGTATTATTCTTATTCATCTCAAATACGTTTATGACATTTGCCTGGTATGGGCATCTTAAATTTAAAGATATGTCCTGGGGCAAAAACCTGGGACTTTTCTCTGTTATTCTCATTAGCTGGGGCCTTGCCTTTTTCGAATATTTATTTCAGGTGCCGGCTAACAGGATTGGTTTTAAGGAGGATGGTGGCCCCTTCAGCCTCGTGCAGTTGAAAACAATTCAGGAGGCGATCACCCTCATCGTATTTATGGTTTTTTCAATGCTCGTTTTCAAGCAGAAGTTCGAGTGGAACCACATCCTGGGTTTTTGTATGATAGTGGCTGCGGTGTTCATTATTTTCAAAAAATGGTAAGAACAAAAAAAGTCATAAATTACATACACAGATTACCACATTATTTAAGACTATTTATTACTAAAACACGAGTTTATGTCATTACTGTCAAATGCTAAGAAAAACAACAAGAAAGATAATAAGTCAGCTAAAGGCAATGCTGCTGCAGCCAATACTTCGGTAAGCAAAGCCGCTAAGGCAGCAGGTATTTCTAAAAAACCTATTAAGACAGGTGGTACAAGAGGAAGCTAATTCCATATTTTTCCGCATAAGCTATCAATCTTTTTTATTCAGGATACCGGGAATGGTATCCTTTTTTATTTCTATCAAGGCCCGCCATGTCGAATGAAACCAGACATGGCGGGCCTACGCAATCAGCTTCCCTCCCGTGTTAGTGTTCTTCACCATCACGCTCACGCAGAATATACCTCTTCCAACCAGCCCTCTGATAACAAACTCATCAGCATTTTTACTTTTTTAATTTTTACTTGTTAATTAAACATGTGGATATGTTTATTTGGGTTTCGCCTCAGCACAATAGTATCTTGCATAGGGCCCTGGGCCTGCACAAGCTCTTTGACATACCGAAAACCCTCAATTATCACTGTTTTTGAGCAGTAGCACTTATACCATTTTATACCCTCCTATTACTTTTTTATACCTTCCCATATACCTTTTAAGTCATTTTATACCCGTTTATACCTTTTTATACCTAAGTTATTTTTTGCATACGGCTTTACTGTAAAGACTTTCAGCCAAGATGGCCTTAAAAAGCATCTTTTTTTACAAATACGCATCATACCACCCCATATGGTGCTTAGATATTTATTTATATAGAAAAAAGTTAAGTCCCTATTTATACACCCACATAATATCCTTTTACCTTTACAAATTACTATCGGCTATTTATGAAATTATTATTAAAGTATTTAAGTCAGTATAAGCTTCTCATATTTCTGGGACTTGTTCTGGCTGCTATCAACCAGATCTTTTCTCTGCTCGATCCTATGATCGGCGGTAAACTGCTGGACCGTTTTGTTACACATCCACACACAGTTACGCCAATGGGTGTTACACCCGCTATTACGCGTACCATATCAGATTACCTCATGGGTTCATTAGGTCTTATTGGTCTGCTTATTGGTGTTGCTATGGTGTCACGTATCGCTAAGGCCTTTCAGGACTATGTAGTAAATGTTGTAATACAGAAATTCGGTGCCCAGATATACACAGACGGTTTGAAGCATGCATTACGCCTCCCTTACCAGGATTTTGAAGATCAGCGTAGCGGTGAAACATTATCTGTATTAACCAAAGTACGTGCAGACAGCGAAAAGTTCATCATGTCCTTTGTCAATGTGCTGTTCACTACACTTATAGGCCTCGTATTTGTTATGGTCTATGCGTTTCGTCTCAATCCCTTGCTGGTGCCTATTTACCTTGGCGGGTCTATATTATTGGCAATGCTTACAGGTGTGCTCAGCAAGAAGATTAAGGTAATACAGAAAACCATAGTAAGCGAAACCAATGCACTTGCCGGCTCTACTACAGAATCTTTACGCAATATAGAATTGGTAAAAAGCCTCGGCCTTACCAATCAGGAAATTCGCCGCCTCAATACCACCACTATAAAGATCCTTAAGCTCGAACTGAAAAAAGTGCGCAGCATGCGTTCTATTTCCTTTGTACAGGGTACGTTCGTAAACCTGCTCAGGCAGTGCATCGTGTTCTCTTTGCTCTTCTTTATTTTCAAGGGTTCTATCACACCTGGTCAGTACCTCACGCTCATGTTCTATTCCTTCTTCATCTTTGGCCCTTTGCAGGAATTAGGCAATGTGATAATGACTTATCGTGAGGCAGAAGCATCGCTTAACAATCTGCAGGACTTAATGCAAAAGCCGGTAGAGTTTACACCGGAATATCCTGAGTCTATCAATAAGATACAATCGCTGCGTTTTGAAGATGTTTCTTTCCAGCACAATACGGCGTCACGTCCTGCACTGGAGCATATTTCATTCAATGTAAAGCTGGGAGAAACTATTGCACTGGTTGGCCCAAGCGGTTCCGGTAAAACCACAATGGTAAAGCTATTGGTGGGTTTATATCATCCGCACAAGGGACATGTGTTTTATAATAACCACAATGATGCTAATATAGATTTCGAAGAGCTGCGCAAACAGATAGGCCTTGTTACACAGGATACACAACTTTTCTCCGGCACTATAAAGGAGAACCTGATGTTTGTTAATCCGTCTGCTACAGACGATGATTTAAACCTGGCATTGCAGCAGGCAGCTTGTCAAAACCTTCTTGCCAGGGCAGACAATGGCCTTGATACTATGATTGGCGAAGGTGGCTTAAAACTATCAGGTGGTGAGCGTCAGCGCTTATCTATAGCCAGGGCATTACTACGTCGCCCTAAGCTTATGATATTTGATGAGGCCACTTCAGCACTTGATTCACTTACAGAAGAAGATATTTCTCAAACCATACGTAGCATTACGTCTCAGCGTGAGCATATCACTATTATGATTGCCCATCGTCTATCTACTATCATGCATGCAGACCGCATATACGTGTTAGAAAAAGGCCACATTATAGAAACAGGTACACACAACGACCTGCTTGCTGAGAAAGGATTGTATTACGCCATGTGGCGTCAGCAGATAGGTGAGCGCAAAGATGTGCCGGTTAAAACCAATGGCGCAGCTGTACTACAACACAATGTTCTGAAGTAATTCACTCTTATACGGGTAGTCCGTATTATAATGAAGACCGCGGCTTTCTTTACGGAAGGCCGCGCTTTTTATCACCAGGTAGCCTATCGTTATCAGGTTGCGCAGCTCCGCCAGCTGTGGCGATACTATTGTTGTTTTGTATAGTTCTTCTGTCTCTTCATGCAGCAGGTCTATCCTGTGCATAGCGCGCTCCAGGCGCACATCATTTCTCACTATACCCACGTAGTCGCTTAGTATCTGTTGTAGTTCCTTAAGGCTTTGGGTAATAAGGATCATTTCCTTTGGCTCAGAGGTACCGGACGCATTCCAGTCAGGTACTTCATCATGAAAAGGAATATTATTAATGATCTCCGCAGCATCCATAGCACATTGGTGTGCAAATACCAGCGCTTCCAGCAGCGAGTTCGATGCCAGGCGGTTAGCCCCATGCAGCCCGGTGCTAGAGCATTCTCCGCATGCATACAGGTGCTTTATGGAAGAGCGCCCCACTTCATCCACTTTTATACCGCCGCAGCAGTAGTGGGCAGCAGGCGCCACAGGTATCATCTTTTCAAACACATCTATACCGGCACTCAGACACCTCGCATATATGTTCGGGAAGTGAGCCATAAACTTCTCCTTGTCCATATGCCGGCAGTCAAGGTACACATGCTCAGTACCGGTACGCTTCATTTCGCTGTCTATGGCACGTGCCACCACATCACGTGGCGCAAGGTCTTTACGTTCATCATAGCGAGGCATAAACGCTTCTCCGTCTTTGTTCCTCAGTATACCGCCATCGCCACGTACGGCTTCAGTTATAAGGAATGAAGGGCTCACGCCCGCTTCATACAATGCCGTAGGGTGAAACTGTATAAACTCCATGTTCTCTATACGGCTTTTGGCCCTGTAGGCCATAGCTATACCATCACCCGTAGCTATTCGCGGATTGGTAGTAGTGCGGTACACCTGCCCCGCCCCACCTGATGCCATAAGCGTGATGCGAGCTAGTATCTTCTCCATCTTATTGGTTTGCAGGTTCAGCGCATACACGCCGTAACATTCTATATCCGGTGTCGACTTAGTAACCAGGTATCCCAGGTGATGCTGTGTAATGATATCAACTACAAACCAATGGTTATGTATCTTAATGTTCTTGTACTTGCTTACCTCTTCTACCAACGCTCGCTCTATCTCAAACCCTGTTATGTCCTTATAGTGCAGTATCCTGTACTCCGAGTGGCCGCCTTCTTTGCCTCTTAGGTATTCACCTTCCTTATCTTTATCAAACTGTGCACCCCATTCTATTATCTCGTTCACCCGCTCCGGCCCCTCCTTTACCACCATCTCTACCACTTGCTCGTTACACAAGCCATCTCCTGCTATCAGCGTATCCTTTATATGCTTTTGAAAACTGTCATTCTCCATATCATTCACTACAGCTATACCGCCTTGTGCATACTTGGTATTGGTCTCATCAGTATTCACCTTAGTAAGTATGGTAATGCTCTTATCAGGAAACATCTTAGCTGTTTTTAAGGCAAAAGAGAGACCTGCTATTCCGGAGCCAATGACAAGAAAATCAGTTTTCAACATAGCTTATGCTTTCAAAGAAAAACGGTTCCAATAATGGAACCGTAAACAAAGTAAAGACTTTTATATGAAACACTTAGAAGCTTGTAGTAACCATCGCTTTCACACCACTGAAAGCTGGTTCGTAGCGGCACACACCGCCGGTACAGTTTATACCATCTACCTGCTTTACATAAGCGAGTGAGAAGCGATGAGGGCCCTGCGTGTAAGCAACAAAGACGTTATAATAATGGTTTGCCTTTTGTACCACTGCCTTATTAGGTGTTATATTGTACATATCAGATACAGAAAACGCCCATTTAGGAGCTATATCATATTCCAGCAGTGCAAATACCCATGATCCGTAGTCTTGTTTAGTATCCTGGTATTCAACTTCAGCACGCAGTGATTGCGTCTTCGTTATGCGGTAAGTAGCCTCAGCAAATGGGGTAAATGCTTTTACAATAGGCACTCCGGGTTTAGCCTGATATATAGCCATATTATATTCCATATACTGTGCACCCAATTCCAGCAGCCATGAATCAAAGCCCTGGTAATTCGCCTCTGCATAAGCCTCGCGATAAAGCTCTACATTATCCAGCGTATTAATATGAGTATAGTTCGTAGCAATGTTAAAATAATCATTCGGTGCTATCAGCACATCTGCATTGGCAGCCTGTTCAGATATATCCTGCGATGCCGGTGTATAACGGGACATAAGTCTTTGCGGGCGAAGGCGTGCTACTATTGGTTGCCAGTTCAGCATACCGTTCAGCAGTATCTGGTTTGGCGAGGTGCGCATTACAAAGTCTTCTGTACGCTTGCCTGTAAGATTTATCGCTATACCTTTTTTAGCATAACCAAGGGTAGTGAATTCTACATTCCCCGGCTTATCCACTAAAGTATTGTTTTCAACTA
>Ga0207695_10002929_pt1 | contig 24640 bp, 17 predicted proteins | sample KBSC54metaG_FD_184354 | JGI IMG/M metagenome (GOLD analysis project Ga0207695, IMG submission 184354) | Corn rhizosphere microbial communities from Kellogg Biological Station, Michigan, USA - KBS C5-4 metaG (SPAdes) (version 2) | ecosystem: Host-associated > Plants > Roots > Rhizosphere > Soil...
CGAGTTCCGCGAGTTGATGCCGAACAACGCGGTCGAGTACTTCGTCAGCTACTACGACTACTACCAGCCCGAGGCCTATGTGCCGCAGACCGACACCTTCATCGAGAAGGACTCCTCGGTCAACGCCGAGGTCGAGCGGCTGCGGCACTCCACCACGAACTCACTGCTCAGTCGCCGCGACGTCGTGGTCGTTTCGACCGTGTCGTGCATCTACGGCCTGGGCGCGGCCGAGGAGTACCTCGGCGCCATGACGGCCCTGCAGGTCGGCGAGCACATCTCCCGCGACAAGCTGGTGCGGCGCTTCATCAACATGCAGTACGAGCGCAACGACGTCGACTTCTCGCGCGGCAAGTTCCGGGTGCGCGGCGACACCATCGAGATCATCCCGGTCTATGAAGAGCACGCGATCCGCATCGAGATGTTCGGCGACGAGATCGAGGCGCTGTACACGCTGCATCCGCTCACCGGCGATGTGATCAAGAAGCTGGATGCGGTGGCCGTCTTCCCGGCCACTCACTACGCCGCGAGCACCGAGGCCCTGCAGCGCGCGCTGGTCTCGATCCGCGCAGAACTCGCGGAGCGCCTGGCCGAGTTCGAGCGCCAGGGCAAGCTGCTCGAGGCGCAGCGCCTGCGCATGCGCACCAGCTTCGACCTCGAGATGATGGAGCAGATCGGCTTCTGCAACGGCATCGAGAACTACTCGAGGCACATCGATGGTCGCCTGCCCGGTCAGGCGCCGAATACTCTGCTCGACTACTTCCCCGACGACTTCCTGGTCGTGATCGACGAGTCGCACGTCACGGTGCCCCAGATCGGCGCGATGTACGAGGGCGACGCCAGCCGCAAGCGCACGCTCGTGGAGCACGGCTTCCGTCTGCCGAGCGCGCTCGACAACCGGCCGTTGCGCTGGGAGGAGTTCCTGGCCCGGGTCGGGCAGAAGGTCTACCTCTCCGCGACGCCGGGGCGGTACGAGATGGGGATCGCCGACGGAGTGGTCGAGCAGATCATCCGTCCGACCGGCCTGGTCGACCCTCAGATCGTCGTCAAGCCGAGCAAGGGGCAGATCGATGACCTGCTCGAAGAGATCCGGATCCGCGCTGAGCGCGACGAGCGGGTCCTAGTGACCACCCTGACCAAGAAGATGGCCGAAGAACTGACCGACTTCCTCGGCGAGCACGGGGTGCGAGTGCGGTATCTGCACTCCGACGTCGACACCCTGCGTCGCGTGGAGTTGCTCACCGAGCTTCGGCAGGGCGTCTACGACGTCCTGGTGGGCATCAATCTGCTGCGCGAGGGTCTCGACCTTCCCGAGGTGTCGCTGGTGGCGATCCTGGATGCCGACAAGGAGGGCTTCCTGCGCAGCTCGACATCGCTGGTCCAGACCATCGGGCGCGCCGCGCGCAACGTGTCGGGCGAGGTCCACATGTACGCAGACAACCTCACCGACTCGATGAAGCAGGCGATCGACGAGACCGACCGCCGTCGCGAGAAGCAGGTGGCCTACAACGCCGAGCGCGGCATCGACCCGCAGCCGCTGCGCAAGCGGATCGCCGACATCACCGATGTGCTGGCGCGCGAGGGGGCCGACACGGCGGCCCTTCTGTCGTCGCGCCAGGGAGGCCGCGACGGCAAGAAGCGTGCGCCGACCCCGAACCTGCGCCGAGAGGGCGTCGGCGCGGCCGGAGCCAATGAGTTGGAGGCGATCATCGCCGACCTGAACGAGCAGATGCTCCAGGCGGCCGGTGAACTCAAGTTCGAGTTGGCGGCGCGACTGCGCGACGAGCTCTCCGAGATGAAGCGCGAACTGCGTCAGATGGAGTCGGTCGGGCACGTGCGGTAGGCGCCGGTTCACCGCAGCGCGGCCGGTCCGTTACGCTTCACACGGGCGGAATGGTTCCGGTACCGGAGGATCCCTTGGATGCGTATCGCTGGGCCGGCCGGGGCGAACGGCGCCCGCTCGTCTGTCGGGTGTGCGGGTTCGACGGGGCTGGTCGCGTGCTGCTGTCGTTCGCGAGCGGCGAGAGTGACTCGACAGCCGCGGAGTGCCCTCAGTGCGGATCCATCGACCTGGTGCCATTCCCGCTGCCGTTCACGCCCTCCGAGTCCTCGGTCGATGTCTACGTCGAGCTGATGGGCGGACTGGGAGCTCTGGCGGAATTCGTCGAGGTTCTGGCCCAGGCACCGGGCGATCGGCTCCTGGATGTCGGGTGCGGCTACGGCTTTGCGCTCGACTTCGCGAGATGGAAGCACGGGTGGGCGGTCGTCGGCGTCGAGCCCTCCACGTTCGCGGCGCGGCGCGGTGCAGCCGACCTCGGCATCGACATCCGCAACGAACCCCTGACCGCCGATACCGACCTCGGGGACGCCTTCCCACTGGTGCTATGCAGCGAAGTACTCGAGCACGTCACGGATCCCTTGGAACTGCTTCGTCAGATTGCACGCCGGATGACGCCGGATGGAACGCTGCTGCTGACGACGCCGGACGCCGCCGTCGTTCATCGCGACTCGAACGACGGCGAGATCGTTGACGTCCTGAGTGCCGGGCTTCATGTCTTCCTCGCCAGCCGCCAGGGATTGGAGGGACTTCTGGCCCGAGCCGGCTTTCGCACGGTGCGCATCGCGCGCACAGGGCTGTCTCACCGCGTGCTGGCCCGGCGTGACGGGGGTGAGGTGGGCGATCCAACATCTACCCCGTCTGTCGCGTCCTCGGTTCTGGGCTATTGCCGGTCGCGCGCGGACGAGATCGCCGCCGTCGGACCGCTCGCAATCGGCCTGCGGACCCGCGCGCTGCGCAATGCATCGGCGATCGGCGATTTTGCGGGTATGGCGAACGACGTCGCGGCGCTGCGCCCCAGTTTGCGGCAAGCCACCGGAGTCGACCTCACCAGCCCCCGCCGGGTTCGCGCCACCACCCGGGGCGGGCCCGTCCCGCTCCTGGTCCCGATCGCCTTCTCGCTGGGAGTGCGCGAGCTGTTGTCCGGAGATCCTCGTCGGGCCGCCGAGTGGTTCGAGATCTCGGCGGGGAACGCGCGGGCTCAACTGGATGCGGGAGGCATTCGCGGCTCGGAATCCCGGGACCTCCTGCTGCAGGCGACCTATCATCTCGCCCTCGCACAGACCCGGAAATCTCCGAAGGACGCCGTCGCGACGGCGATGAGATCACTCCCCGAGGCGATTGCGGCGTTGGGGGAGCCTACGGCCCCGTTGAGCCGTTGGCGGGCGCGGATCCTCGTCGACCTCCTGAATCTCGGTCATCTGGATGCCGCTCAACCGCTGGTGCCCGTGGTGGCGGCTGATGTCGTCGACCTGTCCTGCGGTTCGGGGGAGGACCGCGCCGCGGGGCGTGACGCATTGCTCGTGCTCGGCGTGCGCGCCATTCAACGGGGAGACGCCATCGAGGCGCGCCACTACCTCGCGACGCTCACCGAACTCCCCGACGACGGTTCGCCGCACGACCTGGACACCCGCCGTGCTGCGGAGCGAGCCCTCGAGGGGATGGGGGCTCGCGATTACCCCGTCAACGGATTGGCCACGACCGGCAAGGATCCTCTGTGAAGGCGCCGGCGGGCCTCACGGTTTCGGCGATCGTGCCGGTCTACAACGGGGAAGCAGACCTTGCTGAGGCCCTCGCGTCGATCTTCGCTCAGGACAAGCTGCCCGACGAGCTCATCCTCGTCGACGACGGCTCGGTCGACCGATCTCGAGCGATCATGGATCAGGCCATCGCCGATGCCCCCTCCTCGATGGTGACACGGATCATCGAGCAGGCCAATGCGGGCCAGTCGGCAGCGCGGAACGCGGCATGCGCGGTCGCGCGCGGCGATCTGCTGGCATTCCTCGATCAGGACGATCGCTGGCACCCCGATCACGTGCGGCTGTTGAGCGGACCTTTCGCCGACGATCCGACGCTCGGTATCTGCTACGGAGACTTCGACGAGATCGACGGATCGGGGTCGTTCGTGGTGAGGGGATTCATCGCGTCCCACGGCGTTTCGCATGACCGCAGCTCGATCGTCGACTGGATCGAGACCGACACGATGATCATCCCCACGGCGACCATCGTCAGGGCGAGCGCATTCCACCAGGCCGGGGGATTCGACCCGCAACTGATCGGCTACGAGGACGACGAGCTGTGGATCCGGCTCTTCCGCGCAGGCTGGACGTCGCGATTCATAGCCCGATCGGTCAGCAGCTTCCGCGTGCACGCCGGAAGCTCCTCCAGGCGGGAGACGTTCCGGAACAGTCGGGTGCTCTTCTTGCGCAAGGTGTCCCGGCTGCTTCCCGACTCACCTGAGTTGCGCCGGTACTACATCACCGATGTGCTGCTGCCACGACTGCTGCGCGCCACGCTCGACGACTATCGGGCCGAGCTCCGAATGGGCCGGAACGGCGAGGCTCGCGCGGTGGCACGCAGCCTGGATGCGTTGCTCGAAGGCACTCGATCCCGCTATCTGAGTCCGGCCGAGAGGTGGGTGCTCCGTCATCCTTCCCTCGCGCGACTGCTCTTGCGCGCGCGTCGGATCCTGTTCCGCCCTCCCGACGAGCGATTCGACCCGCGCCGTCGCGTCACGGGGTCCCTCTCGAGCCGCATGTGACCGTCATCGTCAGCCGACCAGCGGTTCGAGAATCCGCCTCACCCTCTCCAGGGCGTCATCGATCCCCTCATCGGACTCGGCGCGCGGCCGGGGCGTTGTAGGCCTCAGGAACGCGGGAGCGGGTCGTTCTCCGGCATCCCGGATCCGGAATGCCACGGCTCGCAGCGCGTCGGCGTCTGCTGCATCGCTCGCCAGCTCGGCCGCCGACTCGAGGCAGATCGCCATCGGATAGGGGTAGTCGAGCGATCGAGCGCTGGCGAGACCGGCGAGCACGGCGCGCGCCGCATCGTTCCGGCGCCCGCGCGCCAGCGCGATCCGTGACTGCAACGCGCGCGCGAGCGGCAGTTCCCGTTCGATGCCGAGCTCGTCGCCATCATGCACCGCGAGTTCGGCATGGCGCGCGGCCTGCTCCAAGCGCCCCTCTTGCAGGGCGATACCTGCCGCTGCCGCCGCAAGCACCGCACGTGCGATGCGCGCCTCGCCGGGCATGAGCAGGGGTTCGGCCTCTGCGGCCACGGTCCGTGCGCCCTCCAAGTCGCCCACTTGCCAGAGCACCATTGCCGTTGTCGCCAGGGTTGCCTTCAGCTGATCCTCGCTCGCCCGGTCCCGGCAGATCTGGAGCGCGCGGTAGGCATAACCGGCCGCCTCGGGATCGCCTCGCTCGGCGAGCACACTGGCGATCCCCATTGACGCGGTGACCAGCAGGTTGGGATCGTCGAGCCCCTCGGCGAGTTCGACGGCGGCTCGGATGTCGGCGATGGCCTCGGTCGGTCGGTCGCGGTCATCGGCCAGACCAGCCGCGAACACGAGGGAGCGAGTGGCGAAGCCGTCGTCCACCCCGCGAAGCTGTTGAGCCGCTCGTTCCAGTTGCTCTTGCGCGACCGCGGAGTCGCCCGCCCAGTAGGCCAGGTATCCGGATGCGAAGAGGGCGAACGCGTTCCAGTCGCCACCCTCGGCGCCGTCGAGCAGCACCCCCAGCCAGTAGCGCCCCTCCGCCAGCCCGGTCACTGCCCAGTGCCGGTGCAGCCGAAACGCGAGTTCCAGCCCGGTCTGGCGTGAGATCGTACCGCTGAGCGCTGCTCCGAACACCGTGCGGAAAGCATCGGAGGCTTCGGTCGCCGCATCCCGGTAGCCACCCGGCGGGGTGCGGGCGTCTTCGGGAAGCAGCGCGCGCAAGCCGTCAGCCAGCCGTGCGAGCACGTCGGCAACGCCGTGATCGGCGCCCAAGCGCGCCCGGGCGAACCGCCGCACTTGATCGTCCTGTCGATAACGCCAGCGCGGCCCTGCTCGATCGATGGCCAGCAGTCCGCATTCCGCGAGCTCGCCCAGCAACCGCGCGACTCTGCCCGGAGACGAGATCTCGGACATCAGCGTGGTCGCAAGCGAGAGCGGCAGCGCGCCGTCCACCGCTCCCCAGGCGGTGAACAGTGCGGCCGCCTCCGCTCCGAGCGCGTCGAAGCTCTGCCGGAGCAGCGACTCGACCACATCCTCTGCGCCCCGGGTGGCGACCGGCAGCACATCGAGCAGGTCAGCGACAGCCATCGAGTTCAACTGCGCTGCGGCGAGCTCGAGTGCGAGGGGAACGCCCGCGCAGCGCGCACAGAGTTGGAGGACGGCCGGAGCATTGCGCTCATCGAGAGCGAGCTGGTGACCGCGTGTGGCCATCCGTTCGGCGAGCAATTGAACGGCGGCACTTCGGCCGAGATGCGCGTCGACCTGCGTCGGTACCTCGAGCGGGGCGAGTTCGATCTTGCTCTCGTCCGGCACGTCGAGCGGCCGACGGGAACTGATCAGAATGCGCAGTTCGGGAGCGCCGGCGAGCAGCACGGCGAGCAACTCCGCGACACCGTCCACGACGTCTTCGCACCCGTCGAGCACCAGCAGCGCCGGACCCAGCGGAGCCAGCCTGGCGACCGTCGCCGCCACCGGATCGGCGCCCTCGTCGGCACCGACGCTGCGGGCGACCGTGACCACGACGAGCCCTCCGCTCGACACACCACCGAGCGGAACCCAGAATCGACCGCCGGTCAGGTTCGCAACCGCCGCGTGTGCGACGTGCAGCGCGAACCGGGTCTTGCCCACGCCTCCCCGGCCGAGCACCGAGACGACGCCCGGCGCAGCCAGCGCAGCCGCGGCTGCCGTCAGTTCCTCCTGGCGCCCGAAGAACCCGTTACGCGGCAGGGCCGGAAGGTTGCCGCCTCCCGAGGCACCGCTTCTCAGCACATCCAGGTAGACCGCGGTGGTGTCCGCGCCCGGGTCGGTCCCGAGTCGATCCGCGAGCAACGCGCGGCAGGCCTCATAGGCGCGGATCGCACCGGCCCGGTCGCCCGATACCGCCAGCGCGCGAATCAGCACCCGATGCGCTCGCTCATCCAACTCATTGCGCTCGAGCAACCGACGGGATGCGTCTGCGGCGGTTGCAGACCGCCCGAGCAGCAAGGCTGCCTCTGCTTCCACCGCGAGGGCACGGTCGGTGATCGATGAGAGCCTGGCCCGCAGCTCGTCGAGCCATGCGGCGTCGTCGTCGGCCAGGAGCTCGCCGGCGATCACACGTGCCACCCCGGCGATCGCGTCCAGCGCCGACTCGGCAGCACCGTCGGCAAGCCGGCGCTCCGCCTCGGTGACCGTGATCCCTGCCTCGAGCAGGTCGACGGCGGCGTCCGGTGCGAGAGCCCAGCCCCCCGGTGTTGTCCGCACCAGCTGCTGGCCGCCGAGCCCGATCGGTTCGAGCGCTCCTCGCAATGTGAGGATGGTTCCGCGCAGGGCCGCCGCCCAGGTGGACGGCGGCTCATCCCAGACCCGATCGGCGAGAGCCGACGCGGTCATGCCGCCCGGAGTGCAAGCCAGGGCCGTCAGCACACGGCGAACCCGTCGGCCCGCGAGTAGGGCACCCGTCACGACGCCGTCGTCGCCGACGACGGCGAGCGACCCCACCAACTGGATCTGCGTGCCCACCTGCGCACGCTACCTCAGGCGGCCATGGAGCGACCCCGGAATTGTCTCGAGGCCGCGACATGCAGCCAGTCCATCGCCGCGGGGTAACACCCGCGTAACGCCTGCCGTCCGGCCTTCGCTCAGAGCGCAGACCCACCCGTCGGCCGAGCCAGCCGCGATGTCGGTGGCCTCCGTAGAATGACTACAGTGTCGATCCAATCCGTGCCCAGTTCCCAGAGACTGAGCGTTCGAGGTGCGCGGGTCCACAATCTGAAGAACGTGGATCTCGAGATCCCTCGTGACTCCCTCGTGGTCTTCACCGGGCTGTCCGGCTCTGGCAAGTCGAGCCTCGCCTTCGACACCATCTTCGCCGAGGGCCAGCGCCGCTACGTGGAGTCGCTCTCGGCATACGCCCGGCAGTTCCTGGGCCAGGTCGACCGGCCAGACGTCGACTTCATCGAGGGCCTGAGCCCTGCGGTCTCGATCGACCAGAAGTCGACCAACCGCAACCCGCGCTCGACGGTCGGCACGATCACCGAGATCTACGACTACATGCGCCTGCTCTGGGCGCGCATCGGCATCCCGCACTGCCCGGTGTGCGGCGAGCCGATCCAGCGTCAGACCGTGCAGCAGATCGCCGATCAGCTGATGGAGCTCGAAGCCGGCACTCGCTATCAGGTGCTCGCCCCGATGATCTCGCAGAAGAAGGGCGAGTTCGTCGACCTATTCAAAGAGCTCGCCGCCGGCGGCTACTCGCGCGCACTGGTCGACGGTGAGCTGATCCAGCTCACCGAGCCGCCCGCGCTCAAGAAGCAGATCAAGCACGACATCGCGGTCGTGATCGACCGGCTGGTGGCATCCGACGATCTGCTCACCCGGCTCACCGATTCGATCGAGACCGCCCTGGGTCTGACCGACGGTGTGGTGATGATCAACTTCATCGACCTCGAGGGGGATGCGGCGTTCCGCACCTTCAGCGAGAAGCTGAGCTGTCCGAACGGCCACCCGATCGCCCTGACCGAGATCGAGCCGCGCACCTTCTCGTTCAACGCGCCGTTCGGCGCCTGCCCGGAATGCTCGGGCCTGGGCACGAAGATGGCGGTCGACGGCGAGCTGCTGATCGGCGACCCGAGCCTGACCCTGAACGAAGGCGTCGTGCTGCCCTGGAACCAGGGCGGGAAGGGCATGTACAGCTACTTCCAACGGCTGCTCGAGGGCCTCGGCCGCGACCTGCACTTCGATCTCGACACGCCATGGGGCGACCTCAGCGATGAGGTGCACGACGCGATCCTGAAGGGCAACGACTTCCAGGTGCAGGTGCAGTGGAAGAACCGCTACGGCCGCACCATGAAGTACTCGACCGGTTTCGAGGGCGTGATGCCCTACATCGAGCGCAAGTACCTCGAGGCCGACAGCGAGTGGACGCAGCAGCGCTACAGCGAGTACCTGCGCGAGATCCCATGCCCGGTCTGCAATGGCCAGCGCCTGAAGCCCGAAGTGCTTGCCGTCACCGTCGCCGGCCACAGCATCTCAGCGGTCTCCGAGTTGAGCCTGGCCGAGGCCCACACCTTCATGGATGCGCTGGAGCTCACCCCACGGGAGGCCAAGATCGCCGCGCAGGTGCTGCGCGAGATCCGGCTCCGGCTGGAGTTCCTGCTCGAGGTCGGACTGAGCTACTTGACCATGGCACGCGCGGCCGCGACCCTGTCGGGCGGTGAAGCGCAGCGCATCCGGCTGGCGACGCAGATCGGCTCCGGCCTGACCGGCGTGCTCTACGTGCTCGACGAGCCGAGCATCGGCCTTCATCAGCGGGACAACCGACGGCTGATCGAGACACTGGTCAAGCTGAAGAACCTCGGCAACACCCTGATCGTGGTGGAGCACGACGAGGATACGATCCGCACGGCGGACTGGATCGTCGATATCGGCCCGGGAGCGGGCGAGCACGGCGGCGAGGTGGTGCACTCCGGCGATTACGCGTCGCTGCTCGACAACCACCGCTCGCTCACCGGCGACTACATCGCGGGCCGTCGCTCGATCGAGCTGCCGACGAAGCGCCGCCCGATCGACAAGAAGCGCCAGCTCACGGTCGAAGGTGCGCGGGCGAACAACCTGCGCGATGTGACCGTGAACTTCCCGCTCGGCGCGTTCGTCGCGGTCACGGGCGTCAGCGGGTCCGGCAAGTCCAGCCTGGTCAATGACATCCTCTACAAGGTCCTGGCGAACCAGCTCAACGGCGCCAAGCAGGTGCCCGGCAAGCACAAGCGCGTCACCGGGCTCGAGCAGCTCGACAAGGTCGTGCACGTCGACCAGGCGCCCATCGGCCGCACCCCGCGGTCGAATCCCGCGACCTACACCGGTGTCTTCGATCGGATGCGCACCCTGTTCTCCGAGACGATCGAGGCCAAGGCGCGTGGCTACCAACCGGGCCGGTTCAGCTTCAACGTCAAGGGCGGGCGCTGCGAGAACTGCGCGGGTGACGGCACCATCAAGATCGAGATGAACTTCCTCCCCGACGTCTATGTCGCGTGCGAGGTCTGCGGGGGAGCGCGGTACAACCGCGACACCCTCCAGGTGCACTACAAGGGCAAGAACATCGCCGAGGTGCTGCAGATGTCGATCAGCGAGGCGGCCGAATTCTTCGAGCCGATCAGCGCCATCCACCGCTATCTGAAGACCCTGGTGGATGTCGGCCTCGGCTACGTGCGGCTCGGTCAGAGTGCGACCACCCTCTCCGGCGGCGAGGCCCAGCGCGTCAAGCTCGCCACGGAACTGCAGAAGCGCTCGACCGGCCGCACCGTCTACGTTCTCGACGAGCCGACCACCGGTCTCCATTTCGAAGACGTGCGCAAACTGCTCCTGGTGCTCAACGGATTGGTCGACAAGGGCAACACCGTGATCGTGATCGAGCACAACCTCGACGTGATCAAGTCGGCCGACTGGGTGATCGATCTCGGGCCAGAGGGCGGATCGGGCGGCGGTGAGGTCATCGCCACCGGTACCCCCGAGCAGCTCGCGAAGATGCCGCAGAGCTTCACCGGACTGTTCCTGCGGGAACTGCTCGAGTCGGAATCGACGGGGCAGGGTCGCCGGAAGGCCGGCTGAGATCCGTCGGCCGCGGCATCCTTGCTCTCAGGAGTAGAGGTTGTGCAATTCGTCCTCCACGAAGCGGAGCTGGTCGACATCCAGCGAGTCCTGCGTCGACGCGGAGTCGTCGACCACGATGAGCATGGAGCCGAAATCGACCGCGACGATGCTGTCGCCGGTGAAGGCGCGCTTTCCGACGCCGGACAGCGGGGTTCCCGGGCTGCCATTGGACTCCTGAGTGGCCGACCACGCCTGATCGATGTCCGGGGGGAAGACGACCAGGGCGTTCAGCTGATCGGAGGCGTCCACGACGGTCGCCGCGTTCAAGTACTGGCACTCGGCGGCATGCAATCCCAAGGTGGGGACGACCATCGCCGTGGTGAAGTCCAGCCCGGTCAGGGCGTTGACCCGGGTGATCGGCAAAGCGGCGCAGACGTCTTTCGGAGTCCCCGATTGCGCCGATGTCGAGGCGCTAGTGGGCGCGGCCGACGAAGGGGTCGGCGGAGTCGATCCGGTGTCGGCGGACCCGCCGCCGACCGCGCAGCCCGAGAGAAGGACGATCACCGCGGCGGCGGCAGCGAACAGGGCTAGGCGTGAGTTCATACGTCCAGTGAATCGCGGCCGTGTAATGCTCGCGTAATGCCAGCCCCTGACCGGCCTCGGCCCCCGGCAGGATGTCGGCAGCCTTCGTAGAATGAGTGGAGTGTCGACCTCGCCCAACTCAGGCTCTCAGAGCCGAGGTGTCTGCGGTCTGAGCGAGTCGGGCATGGGGTCGGTGGCACCCGGTCGACAGAAGGCCGACTGAGGTGGCCGGATTCGTGGAAGGGCGCACGGCGGGTGGCACGGGTCCGGGCGGCCGGGCGTCCAGCGGAATGACCGGCCGGGTGCCGACCCCGGCCCGCGGCTCCGACCCCGCGAACTGGAAGCCGAAGTCGGGAGACATCCCGACCCAGCCGGGGGTCTACCGCTTCCGAGACGCGAGCGGCCGCGTGATCTACGTCGGCAAGGCGATCAACCTCCGCCAGCGGCTGAGCAACTACTTCCAGCCCCTGCGCAGCCTGCATCAGCGCACGCGGCACATGGTACTCAGCGCCAGCCAGGTCGAGTGGACCGTGGTGGGCAGCGACTTCGAGGCTCTGCAACTCGAATACACCTGGATCAAGGAGTTCGATCCGCCGTACAACGTCAAGTTCCGCGACGACAAGACCTACCCGTACATGGTCATCACCCTGGCGGATGAGGCGCCGCGCGTGATGGTGACCCGCAACCGGCGCATTCCCGGCGGCCGGTACTTCGGTCCGTATCCGAAGATCTGGGCCGTGCGCGAAACCATGGAGCTGATGGTCAAGGCCTTCCCGATCCGCACCTGCTCCGACTCGAGCTACGCGAAGGCGATGGCGAGCGGCCGTCCGTGCTTCGCCGGCCAGATCGGCCGCTGCGGCGGACCGTGCTCGCAGAAGGTCACGATCGAGGAGCACCGCGAGATCGTCGACCAATTCGTCACCTTCATGGCGAGCCACGACCGGTCGGTCATCACCCGACTGCAGCGCGAGATGAAGGAGGCGAGCGCCGCCTTCGAGTACGAAGAGGCCGCACGGCTGCGCGACCGCATCCAGGCTCTCGAGAACGTGCTCGAGAAGAGCGCGGTCGTGCTGCCCGATGGCGTCGACACCGATGTGTTCGGCATCGAGGAGGACGAACTGGCGGCCGCCGTGCAGCAGTTCGTGATCCGGGGCGGGCGCGTGCGCGGGGTGCGCAGCTGGGTCGTCGACAAAGAGATCGCGGTGACGACGGGCGAACTGGTCGAGCAGATGCTCGAAAGCGCATACGAGAACGAGCCGCCGCCGCGCGAGATCATCGTGCCTGCTCTGCCGGATGACGCGACCGCTCTCGAGACCTGGCTGGCCGCGATGCGGCCGCGCGGGGGAGCGGTGTCGCTGCGCACCGCTCAGCGCGGCGACAAGGCCGCGGTGCTGCAGACCGCCACGCTCAACGCCAAGCAGGCCCTCATGCTCTACAAGAGCCGCCGCTCATCGGACTACGTCGCGCGCACCCAGGCGCTCAACGACATCCAGGATGCGCTGGGCCTGGCCGAGGCACCGCTGCGCATGGAGTGCTACGACGTCTCGCACCTCGGCGGCACCAACATCGTCGCCTCGATGGTCGTCTTCGAAGACGGCCTCCCCAAGAAGAGCGCCTATCGCAAGTTCGCGGTGAACGGCTATGCCGACGACCTCGAGTCGCTTCACCAGGTGCTCACCCGGCGCCTGGCCCACCTCCAGGACGACGACATCGGCGGGATCGAGGAGGACGAGCCCGAGACGGATGCCGAACTCGCGGATGAGGAGGGCACCGCCGCCGAACGCCGGCGCCGCCGGTTCGCCTACCGTCCCGGCCTGATCATCGTCGACGGCGGACAACCTCAGGTAGAAGCCGCGGCCCGCACCCTGGCCGAACTCGGCATCGACGACATCCCGATCTGCGGACTGGCGAAGCGGCTCGAGGAGATCTGGCTGCCGGGCAATGACTTCCCGGTCATCCTGCCGCGCAATAGCGAGGCGCTGTTCATGCTGCAGCGGATCCGCGATGAGGCGCACCGCTTCGCGATCACCTTCCAGCGCGCCAAGCGCAAGAACGACATCGGCTCGGTGCTGTCCGAGGTGCCGGGCCTCGGTCCGGCCAGGGTCAAGGTGCTGCTGAAGCACTTCGGCTCGGTGAAGCGCCTCAAGGAGGCGACGCCCGACCAGATCGGCGAGGTCCGCGGCATCGGGCCAGCCCTCGCCGAAGCCATCGTCGCTAGGCTGAGTACCGACTCGGACCACCCGACCGAGCGTGGCGAGGCGACAGCATCGGACGGTTGACGATCCCCATGGCAGACAGCACGCGGCGCGAGATGCTGGTCGTGACCGGGATGTCAGGCGCCGGCCGTTCGACGGTCGGCAACGCCCTCGAAGACCTGGGCTGGTACGTCGTCGACAACCTCCCCCCGCAGATGCTCCGACCGATGGTGGACCTGTCGGAGCACAGCGGCGACGCGATCCCCAAGGTCGCGGCCATCGTCGATGTGCGCGGAGGCAAGCTCTTCGCCGACGTGCAGGCAGCGCTCGAGTCGCTCCGCGACAACGCGAGCGTCCGGGTGGTCTTCCTCGACGCCACCGACGCGGCCTTGGTGCGTCGGTTCGAGCAGGTGCGGCGCCCGCATCCGCTGCAGGGCGATGGCACCCTGCTCGACGGGATCACCGAGGAGCGCACCCGGATGGCCGAGCTCCGGTCGCAGAGCGACCTGGTCATCGACACCTCGGATCTCAACATCCATCAACTGGCCACCGTGGTCGCCGAGCAGTTCTCGGAGGATGGCGACGCGACCCGGGTCACTGTCGTGAGTTTCGGGTTCAAGTACGGCCTGCCCTCCGACGCCGACGGCGTCGCGGACGCGCGCTTCCTGCCGAATCCGTTCTGGGTGCCCGAGCTGCGCAACCAGAGCGGTCTCGACGAACCGGTGCGCGACTACGTGCTCGGCTCCGAGGGCGCTCTCGAGTTCGTCGATGCCTACGCCGCGGCCCTCGCCCCGGTGCTCGGCGGGTACCGTCGCGAGAACAAGCGGCACGCTACGATCGCTGTGGGGTGCACAGGCGGCAAGCACCGTTCGGTGGCGATCGCAGAAGAACTGGGGCGCCGACTGCGCGAGTTGCCGGGTGTCACCGTCAATGTGCGCCATCGCGACCTGGGTCGCGAGTAGGGGACGACAGAATTCGGAGCCGACGGCTCCCGTCCGACCGGAAGAAGGAAGACCGCGTGGCATTGACCGCCGACGTGAAAGAAGAACTCGCCAGCGTCGAGGTCGGCAAGACCGCGGTTCGAGCCGCGGAACTGGCGGCCCTGTTGCGATTCTCGGGCGGTCTGCACATCATCTCGGGCCGCATCGCCGTGGAGTCCGAGCTGGACTCGCCGCAGATCGCGCGCCGCGTGCGCAAAGACCTCGCCGAGCTGTACGGCGTCCGCAGCGAGGTGTCCGTCATCTCGGGCAGCAATCTCCGTCGCACCAGCACCTATCTGGTCCGGGTGATCGACGGGGGAGAGACCCTGGCCCGGCAGACCGGGCTGCTCGACGCCCGGCGACGTCCGGTGCGCGGGCTGCCGAACCGGTTGACGACCGGGTCGCGCGAGGAGCTCGCAGCCGTCTGGCGCGGCGCATTCCTGGCGCACGGCTCGCTGACCGACCCCGGGCGGTCGGCCGCGCTCGAAGTGAGCTGCCCGGGCAATGAGTCGGCGATGGCACTGGTCGGGGCCGCGGGCCGACTGAAGATCTCGGCCAAGGCGCGCGAGGTGCGTGGCGTGCACCGGGTCGTCATCCGGGATGGCGAGGCGATCGGCGCGATGCTCAAGCTCATGGGCGCCGAGCGCAGTCTCACCGCCTGGGAGGAGTTGCGCCAGCGCCGCGAGGTGCGCGCGACGGCGAACCGCCTGGTGAACTTCGACGACGCCAACCTGCGGCGCTCCGCGCAGGCGGCGGTCGCTGCCTGCGCCCGCGTCGAGCGCGCCCTCGAACTGCTCGGCGACGACGTCCCCGACCACCTGCGCTACGCCGGCGAGCTTCGTCTGCGATTCCGCGACTCGAGCCTGGACGAACTGGGCCACCACGCCGATCCGCCGATGACCAAGGATGCGGTGGCCGGCCGCATCCGCCGCCTCCTGGCCATGGCCGACAAGCACGCCGCAGACCACGGCCTCCCCGGCACCGACCACGGCCTGCCAGACGACCTGGACTGAGTTCACCTCTGCGGCCCTCACGGGAAGCACGGAGGTTGCGGTTCGGTTGCCCTCAATAGACTGAACACGTCACCTGCGGTTCGAATCGATTCCCGCCGTGGGGCCGAACGCTAGGAGAACATCGATGGCTGACTACACGCTCCCCGACCTTCCATACGACTACGCGGCGCTCGAGCCGCACATCAGCGCCAAGATCATGGAGCTTCACCACGACAAGCACCACGCGGCGTACGTGACGGGTGCCAATACCGCGTTGCAGAAGCTCGCCGAGGCCCGCGATTCGGGCGACCTCACCAATGTCAACAAGCTCGAGAAAGACCTCGCCTTCAACCTGGGCGGTCACGTCAATCACTCCATCTTCTGGACCAACCTGAGCCCGGACGGCGGCGACAAGCCGACCGGCGAGCTCGCGTCGGCCATCGACGACGGGTTCGGCTCGTTCGACAAGTTCGTGGCGCACTTCACGGCCGCGGCGACCGGCATCCAGGGTTCGGGCTGGGCGGTGCTGTCGTGGGATCCGATCGGGCAGCAGCTGATCATCCAGCAGCTGTTCGACCAGCAGGCCAACTCGGCCATGGGCACCATTCCGGTTCTGCAGCTCGACATGTGGGAGCACGCCTTCTACCTCGACTACCTGAATGTGAAGGCGGATTACGTCAAGGCCTTCTGGAACATCGCCAACTGGCAGAACGCCGGCCTGCGCTTCACCACGGCGCGCGAGAAGACCGACGGGCTGCTGCTACTGTCGTAACGGCATCGCGGCCGGGGACTGAGCATCGAGCTCGGGCCCCGGCCGCATCCCTTCCACCACATCATTTCCCGGCGCTGCCACCGCGCCACCCAAGGAGAATCTGTGTCTGTCAAGATCGGGATCAACGGCTTCGGCCGAATCGGTCGCAACTTCTTCCGCGCCGCGCTTGCGAAGGGGAGTGACCTCGAGATCGTCGCGGTCAACGACCTCGACAGCCCCGCTGCGCTGGCCCACCTCCTGAAGTACGACACGGTCGCAGGCCGTCTGGATGCCACCGTCGAGGTCGACGGCGACAGCATCGTCGTCAACGGCAAGTCGATCAAGGTCCTGGCCGAGCGCGACCCCGCCGCCCTCCCGTGGGGCGCCCTGGGCGTCGACCTGGTCGTCGAGTCGACCGGACGGTTCACCAAGTCGTCGGATGCGCGCAAGCACATCGAGGCGGGCGCCAAGAAGGTCATCGTCTCGGCCCCTGCCTCGGGCGACGACGTGGCCACCCTCGTGCTCGGAGTGAACGAGGGCACCTACGACCCGGCGACCCATGACATCATCTCCAACGCCTCGTGCACCACGAACTGCCTCGCGCCGCTGGCCAAGGTGTTCATGGACGAATTTGGCATCGAGCGCGGCCTGATGGTCACGGTCCACGCCTACACCGCCGATCAGAACCTGCAGGACGGCCCGCACAGCGACTGGCGCCGGGCGCGTGCCGCGGCGGCCAACATCATCCCCACCTCGACCGGCGCTGCCAAGGCGCTCGGGCTGGTCATTCCCGAGCTCGTCGGCAAGCTCGACGGCTACGCGCTCCGCGTGCCGGTCATCACGGGCTCGATCACCGACCTGACGCTCGAGACCTCGACTCCGGTCACGGTCGACCAGATCAACGCCGCGTACAAGAAGGCCGCAGAGGGGCCGCTCAAGGGCATCCTCAAGTACACCGAGGACCAGATCGTGTCGTCCGACATCCAGGGCGACGCGCACTCGTCGATCTTCGATGCGGGTCTGACCAAGGTGATCGGCAACACCGTCAAGGTGGCGTCGTGGTACGACAACGAGTGGGGCTACTCCAACCGGCTCGTCGACATCACCGAGTACGTCGCCGGCAAGCTCTAGAGCCTGCTGTGACGCTCCGCACGATCGAGTCGCTGGGAAACCTGCTCGGCAAGCGGGTCATCGTCCGCTGCGACCTGAACGTTCCGCTCGATCACGGGACGATCACCGACGACGGCCGCGTCCGCGCGTCGGTCGGCACCATCCGGGAGCTGACCCGCGCGGGCGCGAAGGTCGTCGCGATCTCGCACCTGGGCCGCCCGGATGGGAAGCATGACGCGAAATACAGCCTCGAGCCGGTGGCTGCGCGGTTGAGCGAACTGCTCGACGCACCGGTCGCCTTCGCGGGCGATACGGTCGGCGATGAGGCCCACGACGCCGTCCATGCACTCCATCAGGGGGGCGTGGCGCTCCTCGAGAATCTGCGTTTCGACGGTCACGAGACCTCGAAAGACCACGGCGACCGCGAGGCATTCGCCAAGAAGCTCGCCCGGTTCGGCGATGCCTTCGTGTCCGATGGCTTCGGGGTCGTGCACCGCAAGCAGGCCAGTGTCTACGAGCTCGCGCAGTTGCTCCCCTCCGCCGCCGGCCGGCTGGTCGAGGCAGAACTGGGCGTGCTCGAACGGCTCACCCGTGATCCCGCCAAGCCGTACACGGTCGTGCTCGGGGGGTCGAAGGTCAGCGACAAGCTCGGTGTGATCGATGCCCTGCTGCCCAAGGTCGACCGCCTGCTGATCGGGGGAGGGATGCTGTTCACCTTCCTGGCCGCCCAGGGCCACAAGATCGGCAAGAGCCTGCTCGACGCCGATCAGCTCGACACCGTGAAGCGATACCTCGCCGAGGCCGCCGATCGAGGGGTCGAGCTCGTCATCCCGACGGATGTCGTGGTCGCCTCGCACTTCGGCGCCGACGCCGAGCACGTGGTGGCACCCGCTGACGCGATCGAGAGCACCCCGTTCGGCGAGAAGGGGATCGGTCTTGACATCGGCCCCGACACGTCCGCGCGCTTCGCCGAGCTCATCGAGAGCTCGACCACGGTGTTCTGGAACGGTCCGATGGGCGTCTTCGAGCTCGAGCCCTTCGCGGCCGGCACCCGGGCGGTCGCCGAGGCGTTGACCAAGGTGACCGGACTCGGGGTCGTGGGCGGAGGCGACTCGGCAGCCGCCGTGCGCCAGCTCGGATTCCGCGACGACCAGTTCGGGCACATCTCGACGGGTGGCGGCGCCAGTCTCGAGTTCCTCGAAGGAAAAGAACTCCCCGGCCTGGAGGTGCTCGGATGGCAGTGAGCAGCGATGCGCACGGCAGGACGCCGTTGATCGCCGGCAACTGGAAGATGAACCTGGACCATCTGCAGTCGATCGCCTTCGTGCAGAAGTTGGCCTGGACTCTCAAAGACGCCCGTCACGACGCCGCGAAGGTCGAGGTGGCGGTCTTCCCGCCATTCACCGACCTGCGTTCGGTGCAGACCCTGGTGAACGCCGACGATCTGCCGATCGCCTTCGGTGCGCAGGACCTCTCCGAGCACGACAGCGGCGCGTACACCGGCGAGATCTCCGGCGCCTTCCTCAAGACTCTCGACTCGAGCTACGTGATCATCGGGCATTCCGAGCGCAGGCAGTACCACGGTGAAACCGACGAACTGGTGGCGGCGAAGGTCGCGGCCGCCCACCGCCACGACCTCGTGCCGATCGTCTGCGTCGGCGAGACCTCGGACGACCTCGAGACCCACGGCCCGAGCGCCGTGCCGGTCGCCCAGTTGCGGGTGGCCCTCGGCGGCGCCGCGAAGGGCAAGCCCGTCGTGGTGGCGTACGAGCCGGTCTGGGCGATCGGTTCCGGGCAGGCGGCGACCAGCGAGCAGGCTCAGCAGGTCTGTGCGGCCCTCAGAGGCGTGATCGCCGAGCTGCTGGGGGATGAGGCCGCCAGCGCCACCCGAATCCTCTACGGCGGCTCTGTCAAGGCATCCAATATCGCGGGCTTCATGCGCGAGCAGGACATCGACGGGGCGCTCGTCGGCGGCGCGAGCCTGCTGCTCGACGAGTTCTCGTCGATCGTGCGCTACCAGCAGCACGTCGGCACGTAGACTATCCCGAGCAACTCCAACGCCAGATAGGGACAGTCGTGGAAATTCTTCAGGTCATCGTGCAGGTGATCCTCGGCGTCACCAGCTTGCTGCTGACCCTGCTGATCCTGCTGCACCGCGGTCGTGGCGGAGGGCTCTCGGACATGTTCGGGGGCGGCGTCACGTCGAACCTCGGGGCATCGGGTGTCGCCGAGCGCAACCTGAACCGAATCACGGTCATCCTGGGCCTGGTGTGGATCTCGAGCATCGTGGTGCTGGGTCTCATCGTCAAGTTCTCGGGCTGAGAGTCCGAGAACCACCAGGCACAGCGCCGGCTTAGGGAGAACAGATGGCTTCAGGCGGCAGCGCGATCCGAGGATCGCGAGTCGGATCCGGTCCGATGGGCGAGCAGGACCGCGGGTATCACGCGGAGCGGGTGAGCATCTCGTACTGGGACGCGCTCGGCAACGAGACCGTGCGGTACTTCGCGGCGAACCTTCCCGACGAAGAGATCCCCGACATCATCGACAGCCCGAACTCCGGGTTGCCCGCCGGTCGCGACAAGGACAATCCTCCGCAGCTCGCCAAGATGGAGCCGTACAAGACCCACCTGGCGTACGTGAAGGAGCGGCGCTCCGAGAAGGAGGCCGAGCAGCTTCTCGATGAAGCGCTCGAGCAGCTGCGGGCGCGTCGGGGCACCGCCTCGAAGTAGCTAGTCCGACTGCTCGTCGTCCGACGTCCAGTAGTACGACGGCGCGATGAGGTTCTCGGGAACCTCGGCAGCGGCGTCCTGGTCGACGAAGAAGACCGTGCGTTTGCGTCCCTGGGCACCCGCTGCGGGGACATCGTTGATGTTCGCCCCGGCCAGGGCGAGGCCGAGGGCGGAGGCCTTGTCGGTGCCGGACAGCACCAGCCACACCCGGTCGGAGGAGTTGATCACCGGCAGCGTCAGGCTCAGCCGCTGAGGCGGCGGCTTGGGCGAGTCGGTCTCGGCGACCACCACGCGCTCGGTCTCGTGCACGGCGGCGTGGTCCGGGAAGAGCGATGCGATGTGCCCGTCGGGACCCACCCCGAGGAAGGTGATGTCGAATCGGGGATACCGGGCGTCGCCGTCCGCTGCGTCGGCGAGCTCCTGTTCGTAGTACCGCGCTGCCTGCTCGATATCGGGCTGATCTCCCGGGGCGGGAAGCGACTTGATCTGGGCGGCATCCAGCCGGAGGTGATCGAGCAGGGCCGCTCGCGACTGCGTGTCGTTGCGATCGGGATCGCCCGTCGGCAGGTAGCGCTCGTCGCCCCACCAGAACGTGATCCTGCTCCAGTCCACGCTGTCGCGCGCGGGGGACGCGTTGATCGCCGCGAGCACGGCCGCCCCCATCGTCCCACCTGTCAAACAGACGTTGGCCTCACCGCGGTCGTCGAGCACATCGACGATCTTGGTGATGAATCGCGCCGCGACACTGCCGGCCAGTGTCTGCTTGTCGGGGTGCACGAGCACCCGGCGCTCGTTGCTCACGCCGCACCCCGTGCGGACCGGGACTTCGCACGGCGAGGGGCGGGAGCGTCCAGCTGCGGCACGCCACGCTGCACGACCTCGCCGAACAGGTCGTCCGGGTCGAGCCTGCGGAGTTCTTCGGCCAGGCAGTCGCGCAGGTTGCGGCGGGGCAGCGAGATGTCGTGCGTCGGCTGATTCGGCTGCACCAGGGTGGCGATCGCCGGCGTGACGCGCTCGAGGTCGATCACTCCGGACGCCCGCTCCAGGCGCACCCCGTGGATGCCGCTCGACCCGTGCACCGGGCTGGTGATCTCCATCGTCACCTTGACCTGGAGAGCGAGTTGCAACCACGCGGCCAGCAGCTCGGTGGATGGCGAGTCGGACGACCCGCTGACGGCAACGGCAGTGACCGGTTCGAACGGCGGCTGGTCGAGCACCGCGGCGAGCTGCGCGCGCCATAGTGTCAGCCGGGTCCAGGCGAAGTCGGTGTCGCCCGGCGCGTAGTGCGCGCCCAGATTCTTGAGCGCCTGCACCGGGTTCGGTGCCTCGGCGGCATCGGTGATCCGGCGCTGCGCGATCTTGCCGAGCGGCGAGGTGCTGGGCTCGGCCGGGCCGTGGCTCGGCCACCAGACCACGACCGGGGCATCCGGCAGCAAGAGACTCGTCACCAGCCCCTCCTCGTCGGACGCCGTCGGGCCGTATGCGCGCAGCACGATGACCTCGCTGGCTCCCGCGTCGCCGCCGACCCGGATCTGGGCATCGAGCCGCGGATCCTCCTTGGCCTTCGCATCGGGGTTCTTCGACAGCACGATCACCCGCATCGGGTGCTCGCGCGACGCGTCGTTCGCGGCCTCGATCGCCTCCTCCTCCTCGCCGAGAGGAGTCGCGATCACCAGGGTCAGGACTCGGCCGAGAGCGACGGCGCCGCCCTCCTCGCGAATCTTGACCAGGGCTTTCGACACCGCGCTGGTCGTGGTGTCGGGCAGATCGACGATCATGGGCGCCTCCAGACTCGTCCGTCGCGCGCCAGCATCTCGTCCGCGGACGCGGGGCCCCAGGTGCCCGGCTTGTACTGCTCGGGCTGGCCCAGGGTGGCCCAGTACTCCTCGATCGGGTCGAGGATCTTCCAGCTGAGCTCGACCTCCTGGTGGCGCGGGAACAGCGGCGGGTCTCCGAGCAGGACGTCGAGGATCAACCGCTCGTAGGCCTCGGGGCTGGCCTCGGTGAAGGCGTGGCCGTATCCGAAGTCCATCGTGACGTCGCGCACCTGCATCCCGGCACCCGGCACCTTGGAGCCGAATCGGATCGTGACGCCCTCATCCGGCTGCACGCGCACGACGAGCGCGTTCTGCCCGAGCGCCGAGGTCTGCGACGCGGCGAACAGGTACTGCGGCGCGCGCTTGAACACCACGGCGATCTCGGTGACGCGCCGCCCGAGCCGCTTGCCGGCGCGCAGGTAGAACGGCACTCCGGCCCATCGCCGGGTGTTGATCTCGAGCTTGAGCGCCGCATAGGTCTCGGTGGTCGACGTGGGGCTCATCCCGTCTTCCTCCAGGAAGCCGAGCACCCGCTCGCCGCCCTGCCAGCCGGCCGAGTACTGGCCGCGCGCGGTTGCGACGCCGAGGTCGCTCGGCAGGTGGACGGCGGACAGCACCTTCTCCTTCTCGGCGCGCAAATCGGACGCGTCGAACGACACCGGCTCCTCCATGGCGGTCAGAGCGAGCAGCTGCAGCAGGTGGTTCTGGATGACGTCGCGCGCCGCGCCGATTCCGTCGTAGTAGCCGGCCCGGCCGCCCACCCCGATGTCCTCGGCCATCGTGATCTGCACGTGGTCCACGTAGTTGGCGTTCCAGATCGGCTCGTACAGCTGGTTGGCGAAGCGCAGCGCCAGGATGTTCTGGACCGTCTCCTTGCCGAGGTAGTGGTCGATGCGGAACACGGCGTCGGGCGGGAACACCGACTCGACGACGTCGTTCAACTCGCGGGCGGTCTTCAGGTCGGAGCCGAACGGCTTCTCGATGACCACGCGACGCCACTGCCCGGGCTGCGGGTCGGCGAGACCCGACCGCTTGAGCTGCTCGGTGACCAGCGGGAACGACTTGGGCGGGATCGACAGGTAGAAGGCGTGGTTGCCCATCGTCCCGCGCACCTCATCGAGCTCGTGCAGGGTTTCTTTGAGCCGGTCGAAGGCCTCGTCGTCGTCGAACTCGCCCTGGACGAAGCGGATGCCCTCTTTGAGCTGATTCCAGACGTCATCGTCGAAGGGCGTGCGGGCGTGCGCCTTCACGTTCTCGTAGACGACCTGCTCGAAGTCCTCGTCCTCCCAATCACGCCGGGCGAATCCGACCAGGGCGAAGCCCGGAGGCAGCAGACCGCGGTTCGCGAGGTCGTAGACCGCAGGCATGAGCTTCTTGCGCGACAGGTCGCCGGTGACGCCGAAGATCACGATGGCGCTCGGGCCCGCGATGCGGTTGAGCCGCCGGTCGGACGGCGACCTCAGCGGGTTGAAGTCCTTGGTGATCTGAACGGGCATGGCCGTGCGATCAGCCGATCGCCGCGGTGATCGCGGCGGCTCCGGCCGCGACATCGCGCAGCGTCAGGGTGAGCACCGGGCGGCCGCGTTCGGCAAGCACGCTCGCGTCGCCGGCCGCCTGCGCCTGGATGAACTGGCCGAAGGTGAAGGGCCGGCCCGGGATCGCCAGATCGTGAGCCTCGTCGTAGTCGGCCGTGATCTGCAGGAAGACACCGATCGCGGGACCGCCCTTGTGGAACTGTCCGGTCGAGTGCAAGAACCTCGGCCCCCACCCGAACGTCACCGGTCGCTTCGACTTCGCGGCGACGACATCGCGCAGCGCGGCGAACTCGGGGTGGTGCACCCGGTCGAGGTAGGCCTGGAGCGCGACGTACCCGGTCGGCCCGAGCTCGGCCAGCAGGGCGCCGATCGCACCCGAGAGGGTGTGCTCGGTGATCGTCAGGCCGCCGCTCGCGCGGACCTCGATCCCCTCGTCGGTGACGAACAACGGCTCGACCGGCGCCGGGCGATTGTCGAGCAGCGCGCGGGACGCCACCTTGGCGGCCTCGACATCCGGCTGGTCGAAGGGGTTGATCCCGAGCAGGATGCCGGCCACCGCCACCGCGTACTCCCAGACCAGCATCTGACCGCCGAGGCTGCCGGAGATCTCGATCTCGCCATCGCGGACATGACGGGTCTCGGACTCCTCCTCGACCAACCGCACGATCTGCAGGTCGGGCAGGTTCTCGGCGAGTTCGGGGGAGTCGACGTCGAGCACGACGGGCAGGAGACCCTTGCCCAGCTTGCCCGTGGACTCCGCGATGAGCTGCTCGGCCCAGTCGGCGAAACCGACGATCGGGGTGGTGTCGGCGACGATGCCCAGCTTGTCCTTGAGCGGCGAGGTTCCGGCGATCGCGGCCCCGAGGATGAGCGCCGGGTTGTCGGGCTTGTCGAATACCAGCGCGAAGGTCTCGGCCTCGGCCTCGTCGAGCAGATTGCCGATGTCGGCGCCGGCGAGCCCGCTCGGCACGAGGCCGAACGCGGTCAGCGCCGAGTAGCGGCCGCCGACATTGGGATCGGCATTGAACACCTGATAGCCGTCGGCACGGGCTGCGACGTCGAGAGGCGAGCCGGGGTCGGTGACGACCACGATGCGCTCGGTCGGATCGATGCCGACGTTGCGGAAGTACTCCTCGTAGATCCGCTTCTGGCTGTCGGTCTCGAGCGTCGACCCGGACTTCGAGGAGATGATCACCGCGGTTTCCGTCAGCCTGTCATCAAGGGCGGCCTTGACCTGCCCGGGATCGGTCGAGTCGAGAACGGTCAGCGCGACGCCATAGGTTCGGGTGATCACCTCGGGTGCGAGTGACGATCCACCCATACCGCCCAGAAC
>Ga0207695_10002930_pt1 | contig 24635 bp, 25 predicted proteins | sample KBSC54metaG_FD_184354 | JGI IMG/M metagenome (GOLD analysis project Ga0207695, IMG submission 184354) | Corn rhizosphere microbial communities from Kellogg Biological Station, Michigan, USA - KBS C5-4 metaG (SPAdes) (version 2) | ecosystem: Host-associated > Plants > Roots > Rhizosphere > Soil...
GTGCAACCGTTTCCGCAATTGGGACAGCGGCACGCGGCGGTACTCCTTCATGGGGTGGACCTGCACGGGTTTCTGCTGCACGAATTTCAGGCCGGCGGCACGGCGGTCGCGCTTGCCGTCGTCGCACGCCTCCTTGGGATAAAGGTCCTCGGGACAGGCGTACAGGGTACACAGACCGCAACTACAGCACAGTTCCGACCACTGATTCCAAATGTCGCCGCCGGTCATGGTGAAGCCGAGGCTGCGCATCACCTTGTGCGGCATCACTTCGTAGCCCAGCAGGTAGCGCGGGCAGAATTCGGTGCAATAGCTGCACTGATCGCAGGCCGATTTGCCGATCTGGTTCATCTCCTCCTGCGTGCGCGTCTTGCGCGTCATGAGGTAATGATCGGCCGGCAGCAGGATCAGGCCGCCGGTGGTTTTGGTCACGACGTCATCCAGATCGAAGGTGAGAGTGCCCATCATGAGCCCGCTGATGAAGATGCCGAAATCGGCGACGGTGGTGCCGCCGGCCATGGCGATGAGGTCGCGGAAACTCGTTCCGACCGGCGCCCAAAAGGATTTCGGTTCTTTCACCGCGCCGCACACCGAAAGGAATTTTTGCGTCACCGGCTGGCCTTGTTCGGCCCGGTGTACGTTGTACAGCGTTTCGACGTTGTTCACCACGCACCCGACCTGCAGCGGAATTCCCGCCGCGGGAATCAACCGGCCGGTGGCTGTGTAGACGAGTTCGTACTCGTCGCCGGACGGGTAAAAATCGCCGAGCATGACGAACTCGATGCGCGGATCTTTCAGGCTTCGCTGCAGTGCTTCCAGCGATTCCGCGTTCTTGGTCTTGATGCCGAACTTGCCGACCTTGGCGCCGGTCAGGTCCATCATGCGTGTCATGCCGGCCAGAATACCTTCGGGGAAGTGCTTCATCAGCTCGGCATCTTTGTGGATCAGCGGCTCGCACTCGGCGCCGTTCGCGATCATGAATTCCACTTGCGACTGCGCCTTCACATACGCGGGAAAGCCTGCCCCCCCGGCACCCACCACACCCATTTCCCGCAACTGCTCGCTACGCATAAATCAAAGGATAGCGTACGTCGCTTCAAAGGCGCTTTATACTGATATTTCGCCCATGCTAGTTTCCCGCCGACATTTCTTTTTCGGCAGTCTCGCGCTGCCCGCGCTGGCTGCCAAGAAAACCGCGCCCGAACGGCCCAACGTTCTGTTGCTCGCCGTGGACAATCTTCCCGCCTGGATGCTGTCCTGCTACGGCAACAAGGAGATTCGGACGCCCAACATTCAGCGGCTCAACGACACCGGCACGCGGTGTATGAACCACTTTGCCGCTGCCTGCACGGCCGATCTGGATCGGGCTACGCTGATCACCGGCCGAACGCCCATGCAGATCGGCGACCCTGCGCATCCGACCGATGGCGCCGTGACCATGGGCAAAATCCTGGACGATGCAGGCTATGCCACACATTCCGTTTTGGGCCAGCCCATGGCGGCTGCCTTGCCCGACGCCCACAAGTTTCTCGACCAGCAGGCTGCCGGCAAACCCTTCGGGCTGGCGCTGGCAGTCGGCGATCTGAATCCGCCGTATGACGAGGCTCCGAGGAAATTCCAGGAGATGTATGCCACCGAGCGGTTTGAAAACTATGCGGCCGATCCGGCGGCGCTCAACGCGCGCGCGGGCCGGGAAATGCTCGCCAACCGGGTGGGCAACCTGCGCAAAGTGGCGGCCACCATCAGCGCAATCGACGACCATATCGGCAGCCTGCTCGCTAAACTCAGCCAGAAGCAACTGCTCGACAATACGCTGGTGATTTTCGTGTGCACGACCGGGTCGCTGTACGGCCGGCATGGATTGTGGAATGCCGGGGCGGCCTCCGACCCCGTGAACATGTACGACGAAGTGGTCAACACGCCAATCATCTGGAGTTGGCCGCATCGCATGCCGCCGCAGGGCGTCGTGGTCGAAATGACGAGCGCGTACGACATGCTGCCGACCTTGTGCGACCTGCTGTCGGTTCCGCTGCCTGCAACCAATCTGTGCGGCCGCAGCTACCTGCCGGTGGCGCAGCGAAAGAAGCTCCCGAAGAAGCAGCCGTGGCGCAAGGTCGTCTGCGCGCACACGCAGAATACCGACATGGCGCGGGAAGAGCGCTACAAAGTGATCGTGAGGGATGACGGAAAAGGGCCGGGCGAACTGTACGATTTGACCAGCGACCCAGTGGAGAAGAACAACCTGTACGGTGTCCCTGAATATGTAGATGTAAAGACGCGGCTTACGGCAGAGATCACACGCTGGAAGGAAAAGTACTCGAAGTAGGTTTTGCAGCCCGGGCCGGTCCTGGCCGATCACGGCTTACGGGTGAGAACACCCGCGTACCAGGCTGCCGAACACTATTTGGCCTTATAACCGTCGAGGGAATGATCGTGGGCGGCGTAGTACTTGCCGGCGTCATTCAGGTTATCCTTCATATCCTTCATGGCAGGGCCGGTCAGCATCTTCTCATGGCAGAACGTGCACTGCTTCTTTTCCTTGGTGGCGTAGGCGGGCTTGCCGTAACTCGAAATATTGCAAACCAGGAAGCCGGCCGTGAGGATCGCTGCCGGGAGCGCCAGTTTCAACGTGCGCATTGCTTTTCTCCTAATTTCCTCAGAGTACCGCATCCTGAGGTCTTCAAATATTGCTGATTTGATTATGGTCTAACTTGTCGGGATATACAACACTGTTTAATCAAAAAAGAGCCAAATCTCTGAATCTGTGAGGCAAAATACGCACTTTTCTTAATCAAATGGCTGCATCCGAGTCCAGACTGCGCCAAAGGTACCAACTCGCCACGCTGCAGTAGGGCCGCCAGCGGCCGGCGATCTCTTCCATTTCCGGCGGCTTCGGCAGATCCTTCAGTCCGTAAGCCTTGCGGATGGCGGTGCGGATGCCCAAATCGCCCGTTGGCAGGACATCGGTGCGCTGCAGCGCGAACATGAGGAACATATGCGCCGTCCAGACGCCGATCCCCTTCACCTGGGTCAGATGCTCGATCACTTCCGCGTCGGTGAGTGTGGGCAGGTGCTGGAAGACGACCGATCCGTCGCGAGTGTGGCGGGCCAGATCGCGGATGTAGGCCGTTTTCTGCGCGGAAAGTCCCAGTTTTCGCATCCGGGCAGGCCGCAGCTTGAGAAGGTTCTCGGGCGTGATGTTGCCGGCCACGGCGGTTTGCAGACGGCCGAAAATCACCGCCGCCACGCGTCCGCTAAGCTGCTGGTAAACGATTGAGCGCACGAGTGTTTCGAAAACCGGATCGCGAAATTGGATACGATAATCTCCTACGCGGTCGATGATGTCCGAAAGTACCGGATCCTGCCGCTTCAGGTGCAAAATGGCTTCCTTCATGTTGAAACATCCGGGGGCGAGAGTACGTCAGCCCTATTGTACCGGGATGAGAACATTACTTGCCTTCACTGTCACCCTGGCGCTCTGCGCGCAGAGCCAGACCAAGCCGCCAGCCCAAAAACCGATAGAAGAGGAGCTGCCGTCCATCAAAGTGGATGTCGATCTGGTCAACGTGCTGGCCTCGGTGCGCGACAAGAAGGGCTCGCTGATTCCCAACCTGGAAAAGAACGACTTTACCATCCTGGAAGACGGTAAACCTCAGCCAATCAAGTACTTCACCAAGGAAAGCGATCTTCCGCTGACCATCGGGCTGCTAGTGGACGTGAGCCGCAGCCAGGAGAATCTGATCGGCATCGAACAGAATGCCGCGTCGCAATTCTTCTCGCAGGTTCTGCGGAAGAAAGACGAGGCATTTCTCATCAGCTTCGGCGAAGAATCGGAGTTGTTGCAGGATTACACCAGCAGTCCACGCCTTCTGCAGGACGGGTTAAAGGGGCTCAGGGTCAGCTCCGGCGTGGGCGGCCTCGGTCCTGGACCTGTGCCGACAGCCGGCCAACCGAGGGGCACCGTTCTGTACGATGCCGTATTCCTGGCAGCCAGCGAGAAACTGCGCACCGAGGTCGGCCGTAAGGTGATTGTGGTGATCACCGATGGTGTCGACGAAGGCAGCCGCCTCACCATCAATCAGGCAGTGGAAGCAGCGCAGAAGGCTGACGCCGTGATCTACAGCATCGAGTACGAGGATCCCCGGTTCTACGGCGGCTTCGGAATCAGTATGGGGGGCGGCGGCGGATCGGCGCTCCACAAACTGTCGGACGAGACAGGCGGCCACGTCTACAAGGTCGACCGGAGGACTACGCTGGACCAGGTCTTCAAGGAACTGCAGGACGAGATGCGCAGCCAGTATTCGATTGCGTATTCGCCGCTCAACGATCGCAAGGACGGGTCTTACCGCAAACTGGAGATCAAGTTGTCCAATAAGGACTACAAGGCTCAGGCGCGCAAAGGCTACTACGCGATCAAGCCGGAGACCCGCTGACTTTCAGTTTTCGCTCGCGGAAGTAAGCCTGGAGCGCCTCGGCCAGGGACGGCATGGGCGCCAGGCCGATCCGCTCCATCTTGGCATTGGACAGCGCCGAATAGCGCGGACGCCGCGCCGGAGTGCGGTACTCCCGCTCATTAGTCGCCACCAGGACGGGTTGCAGTCCCGCGGCCTGGAAGATCATGCTCGCGAACTGGAACCACGACGTAGGCATTCCGCCGCCGACATGGAACACGCCGGCCTGCTCCCGTTCGACCAGATCGATCGTCCGGGACGCCAATAGCGGCGCAAATGTGGGAGAGGCGACGTGGTCTTCCACTACCCGGATCGGCTGCGACGATCGCGCCACTCGCAGCATCAGTTCCACGAAATTGCCGCGCGCCGTGTCCAGCCCGCCCGGCCCGAAAACTCCCGACGTCCGGACTACCAGAGCGCGGTCCAGATAGGCCTGCGCGTATAATTCGCCGGCCAGCTTGGAAACCGCATACGCGCCCAGAGGATGGGTAGGATCCTCCTCGACGTACGGATGACGGGCCGTTCCATCGAACACGTAATCGGTCGAAAAATGGATCAGCCGGGCGTCCACCTGGCGGCATGCCAGCGCCAGATTGCGCACCGCCAGCCCATTGACCAGAAAGGCCGCCTGCGGTTCTTTTTCGGCGACGTCGACCTGGTTATAGGCCGCGGAGTTGAATACCACCTGGGCGTCGAAATCGGCCAAAGCCCGCTCGACCGCGCCTGAATCCGTGATATCGACCTGGCTGCGCTCCCAACCCTGTACGTCATACTGGCGGGCGCGCAACTCCTTCACCAGTTCGACTCCGAGTTGCCCGGATGCTCCAAACACCACCGCTCTTCGGCTCATAGGAATTCACAGCATACCGCATGGCACTCACGGTGTTGGCACGGGATCCTCCTCAGATTCGTCCTGATATTGCCGCGCCTGACGCCGAAGCTCGCGCAACCCGGAGATCGCCTGCTCAAGTTGCACACCGACGAAGTAGCCGTCCGGCAGCGATCGGGAATACATCGCCTCACCAAGGAGTAAGGAGTCTTCCAACTCGATGCGCACCGCCGTTCCGGCCGGTATCGCGGCTTGCACCACCAGACCCAAACCGCTGCCGGAACAATTCTTTACCTGCGCAATCTGCCGGACCCGGCAATCGCCGAGTGTGGTGATAGTGATGCTTTGGTCAGTCGCGAACCGCGGTTCGCACCGTTTGTCCATGCTTCACTAATCGGTGGAACCTGGAAAACCTGTAGGCTTATTGCCAGTGATGGCCGAAAACGAAGCCAATCAGGCCCAAAGCCGTGAGCAGGACACCCGCCAGAATCGCCCGTTTACGGACGGGGGTCAGCCATTCCAGCAAGGTCGACGACGCTTCCACGCCCAGTACGGACTGCATCAGCCTGCGCTGAGCGGGTCCGGGAAGTTTGCGCATGGCTTTGGCGATTTCTTTGCGCCCGCGGCGGTCGGCAATCAGGATGGTCGCCGAATTGGCGCCGTTAGTCGACTTCAACAGCTTGCTGCGCAGTCGCGGAGGCACCTCGTCCACGGAACGGAAGACCATGTCGCTGCCGCCGGCGGAAATCAGCACGGCCGAGGTGTGGAACATCCCGGACGTTTCGGGGTTCGGCTCGCCGCAATATGGGCAGCGTCCCTCTTCCGTTTCGAAACGCTTGCGGCACTTCTTGCAATTCATCACGCGATCACCTGCGGCACCTTGGGCTTCGGCTTCGACTTCCCGATAGAATCGTCCCCAACATTATCTAGCACAACCTGTATAAAACCCAAGGCTGCTTTTGATAACGCCTTATCTTTTCTATAGATCAGCCCTAGACGGCGGACCATCGGCTCCGGCGCGAGTGGAATGGCGGCCAGTTCTCCGGCTGCGATCTCGACCTGGCAATTGGATGCCGCGAGGAAACTCAAGCCCAACCCGGCGATGACGAAGCGCTTCATCATCTCGGTGGAGGCGAGTTCCATAAAAATGCGGATATCGGTCTCGACCGGCTCCAGCCAGGCGTTCAGGCGCGTGCGTGTTTTGCCCTGTTTGGGGAGGAGCAGGTAATCCTCGACCAGATCCTGCGGGCTTACGGTGGCGTGCTTGGCCAGGGGGTGGCCCGCCGGAACGATGAGACGGATCTCGTCCCGGTGGATGCTGACGACCTGCAGGCGCTTTTCGTCGACCGGGAGTTGCGTCAGGCCGAAGTCGGCGGAATTGTCCATCACGGATTCGACGACGTGCGCGGCGTAGGACCGGTCGACCTGGAGTTGGACCGCGGGGAATAGCTGGCGGTACTGCGAGAAGACCTTCGGCAGCACGTAAATGCACGTAGCTTCGTTGGCGGCAATTACCAATTCACCGCGCGGATTGCTTTCGAGTTCGGCGATGGTGTCTTGCGCCCGGCGGCGGAGATCGAGCATTTGCTCGGCGTAATCGGCGAAGATCTTGCCGGCCGTGGTGAGCGAGATGCGGCTGCCAAAGCGCTCGAATAACTCCGTCCGCAGTTCCTGTTCCAGTTGGCGCACCTGCGCGCTGATCGCCGGCTGCGTGCGGTAGCACGTCTGAGCGGCTTTTGAAAAACTCTTCAGCCTGACGATCTCCAGGAATGTGTGGAGCTGATCGAAATCCATACAATAGGCCGCATGAATCGGGGAGATTTTCCCGGCGCGACTGTGGTTGGTAAGTATTGTAACAGAAGCTACGCAGCGGCCCGCGTTGCTTGCCGCGGGCGCCGGGGATGGGGGCCAGGGGGGCAGGGTTTAGTGGCCGCTCGCTACGCTTGCGGCTTACGGCCACCGGTCGAGAGTCAAGTTAGCCGTTATGGCGCGCGGCCATTTTGCTCTTGAAGTTCTGGCGCATCTGTTCGGCTTTGGTGCGTTGTTCCGGCGTGAGGATCTGATAGACCTTCGCCATCGCTTCGGCGCGAGCGGCCATCATCTGGCCGCGCAATTGGCCTTGCGTGGCCGACAGTTGGTCGATTTTAGCCGTGTCATTGGCCTTTACCGCCGCTTCCAGGGCTTCGCGATTCTGCTTCAACTGCTGCATCACGGGTTGCACCGATTGCCGCGACTGCTGGAAGATTGCCTTGGCCTGCTGCTTCTGCGTATCCGTCAGATTCAGGGCCTGTATCATGCGCTGGTGTCCCATCGCCCGGCGGGCAAAGCTGTGCGTGCCTTGGCCAGCCGGCTGTTTCGGGGCCACCTGCGCGAAAACCATTCCCGCGGCCAGCGTGCCGGCCGCTGCGAACTTGATCCAATTGCGTTTCATAGTTTGGAGTACCTCTTCTCCATTTCCGACTCTAAGGGGCCGCTGTAAACGGTATTTGTAGTTCCGGTAAATGCGTGTAAAAAGATACCGGGCGGCCGTTCCCGCGCTCTTACAATCTCTTACGCCGGTTCATTTTCAGTTGTGATAAGTTTTAGCCGTGAACCTCATTCTGGTCGATGACGACGCCGAACTCTGCGGACTACTGCACGAGTTCCTGCAACGGGAGGGCTTCACGGTCGCTTGCGAGCACGAAGGCAATCGCGGACTGGCCAAAGCCCTGGAACCCGGTGTCGACCTGGTGGTGCTCGACGTCATGCTGCCCGGCATCGACGGTTTTGAAATCTTGCGCCGGCTGCGGAGCCAGAGCAAAGTTCCGGTCATCATGCTCACGGCGCGCGGCGAAGATGTGGACCGCATCGTCGGACTCGAACTGGGGGCAGACGACTATTTGCCGAAGCCTTTTAATCCGCGCGAACTGGCTGCCCGGATCCGCGCGATCCTGCGGCGCTACGAGCCGCGTCCCGAGGCTGCTTCGGGTCGCCTGGAGGTGAACGGCATCGTGCTCGACCCCGGCGCACGCGATGTGATCGCGAACGCCAAGCACGTCGAGCTCACCACGTTCGAGTTCGACATCCTGGAAATGCTCATGCGGTCGGCCGGCCGGGTGCTCTCCCGCGATGCGCTGATGGAGAAATTCTTCAATCGCAAAGCGACCCCATACGATCGCTCCATCGACATGCACATCAGCCATATCCGTAAGAAGCTGGAGGCCGGCGATTCGCTGATTAAGACCATCCGCGGCGTGGGTTATCAGTTTAGCCGCACGCCTGAGGACGCCGCCGGCGAATGAGATCGCTCTTTGCGAAAATCCTGCTCTGGTTTTGGTGCACGCTTGCGATCACCGTCGTCGGGTCGGCATTCATTTCGGCCATCAGCGTCAATCGCAACGATTCCGGCACGGAGGCTCCCGCCGCCCGCCTCGTCCTTTTCCAACTGGAAGAAGCCCGCGCTGCGTATGAGACTGGCGGGCGGCCCGCCCTGCAGTCCTTCCTGGATACCTTGCAGCAGGTCTATCACGCGGAGGGCGTGCTGACCGACGAGCATGGACGCGACATCCTCACCAATCGGGATCGCTCCGACCTGGTGCGGCGCGCCACCCGTTCGCCCGGCATGCCGCTGATTCGCGTGGGCGTGGCCACGGTAGCGCGCCACGCCGACGACGGCCGCTACTGGTTCTTCTTTATCACGCCGCGTCCGAACGTGGGCTTCTGGTTCCTCACCCCGGACCATCTTTTCGTAATGGGGGCGGCCGTCCTGCTCTGCTACTGGCTGGCCTTCCACCTGACGAACCCGTTGCGTGCGCTGCAGAAGGCCGTCGAGCGCTTCGGTCGTGGCGACCTTTCGGCGCGTGCCGGTTCGACGCGCCGCGATGAATTAGGCCAGCTTGCCCGCACCTTCGACCGGATGGCCGGACGCATCGAAACGCTGTTGGCGGCCGAACGCCGCCTGCTGCTGGATATTTCGCACGAGCTCCGCTCGCCGCTGGCGCGTCTGGGAGTGGCGATCGAACTGGCGCGAACCGGGGAGAATCTCGATGCGGCGCTCAACCGGATTCAGAAAGAATCGGACCGGCTCAATGCGCTCGTCGGGCAGTTGCTCCAGGTGACGCGCGCGGAGGGCGATCCCAGCCTGCTGCGTCGCGATCCGCTGCCGCTCGACGAACTCGTGCAGCAACTGGTGGACGAATCGGGCATGGAAGCCGCCGCGCACGGCTGCCGGTTGAAGTATGAGAAGCGCGCGCCGGCGATTGTGGAAGGCGATCCTGAACTGCTGCGGCGGGCGATCGAGAACGTGATTCGGAACGCGATCCGCTACTCGCCGCCGGAATCGACGGTCGAGGTCTCGCTGGCCCGTCAAAATGGGAATGCGGTGGTGGATGTCCGCGACCAGGGTCCGGGGGTGCCGGAAGAAGCACTGCCGCGGCTGTTCGATGCTTTCTACCGCGTGGATAGCGATCGGAATCGGACGAGCGGCGGAATCGGGCTGGGCTTGTCGATCGCACGGCGCGCGCTCGAACTCCACAAGGGAGCTATCCGCGCGCGCAACGCGCATCCGGGGTTGGAAGTCGAACTCCAATTGCCGGCGGTGGGATAGGGCCGAGCATCAGGGTCACTGCCTTAACGCGATGCCCGGGATGTCTTCGAAATCTTCTGGATTCAAAGTCCAAATTGTGGCCCCGCGATGGATAGCGCATGCCGCGATGCATGAGATCCTGACAAACTGTCGATGAGCACTGACGTATCGAGGATAATCAAGCGGTTTTTCGTTCGCCGGATCTTCGGCCTGTTATCCGGCGGGCGTCGCGAATGTCTCTCAATTCCCGATCGACCGCGCCGGCTTTACGGGTCGCCGGTGTTGCAAGGTATTCTTGCAGGCTTCGCAACATGGAGGCGCGCTTGCGCTCGTTCACCCGTCGGACCCGGCCATGAAACTCGGCGATAGCCTTGCGCACAACCTCGCTTTTGGATACGGCCAAGCGAGACGCCGCGTCCTGGAGTCGGGCCAGGGTCACCTCGTCAATCGTGAAGGTTACCTTGGTGGCCATACCGATAGCCTACCACCAGATCCAGGCGCTCCTGCTATTGGCCCGGGCTTGTGTCACCATAGAGTCCATGTTCGTAAAATGGCAGAAACCTGAATGGTTCGATTCCCGTCGAATCGGCATGTCTTTTCGCGCCCGACGGGCTTTCCTGCTCTCCGCTATCTTCACGCTCATTTTCTTGTCCTTACCCGGGTTTTCCCAAGGCAGGCTGAACCACTACGCGGTGTATCTGGAGGACGCGCCTGTTACCGCGCGATTCTCTCGTGAATCGCTCTCCACGCAGGCGGCCGTGTCTTATCGCCAGCAGATGGAAGCGCGGCAAGCGGTGGTGCGCCGCGACCTGGAGTCTCGCCGCATTAACGTGACGGGCGCGGTGACGACGCTGATGAATGCGGTCTTTATCGCGACGACGGAAGATCGCGTGGCTGAAGTGCAGAGCATCCCGGGCGTTTCCGGCGTGCGCAGGCTGCCCCCCGCCTTGAAGCGATTCCTGAATAAAGCGACCGCTGCAGGAGGCGCGGCGGCCGCCTGGACAGCTCTCGGAGGCCAGTCCAAAGCCGGAGCGGGCATCAAGATCGGCGTGCTCGATACGGGCATCGATCAGACCCATCCCGCGTTTCAGGACTCCTCGCTGACCATGCCGTCCGGATTCCCCAAGTGTACGCAGGGACATCCCGAAGACTGCGCCTTTACGAACAGCAAAGTCATTGTCGCCCGCAGCTATGTCCGGCAGATCGTGGCTGCCAATCAGGCAAACCCGGCGACGAATCCGGCGGCCGATTCGATGCCTGACGATTATTCCCCGCGCGATCGCACGGGCCACGGCACCGCGTTGGCCTCCGCCGCCGCCGGCAATATCACCGGCGCGCCCGCGGTGGGCATCAGCGGTATGGCGCCCAAGGCGTATCTCGGCAATTACAAAATCTGGGGCACGGAGGGCGTCAACGACTATCCGTCCACCGACGTCTGGATCCAGGCTTTGAACGATGCTGTGAGCGATGGCATGGACGTCATCAATCTTTCCGACGGCGGTCCGGCGTTTACCGGCGCGCTGTCGCAGGGAGCGGACTGCGGCCTGGCTGCCACTGCCGCTGGCAAACAGCCCAACTACTGCGACCCGCTCGCGGCGGCATTCGAGAATGCGGCGAAGGCCGGAGTCGTGATCACGGTCGCGGCCGGCAACGGCGGATCGGACACGTATTACACGAACGGCAATTATCCAACTTTCAATTCGATCATCTCGCCCGCCACCGCGCCGTCCGTGATCGCTGTCGGGGCCACGCTAAATACTCACGTGATGACTCCGACGGTGAGTGTGAACGCGACCAGCGCCCCCTCTACGTTGAAGAACATGCCGGCTACGGATAGTGACGCATTCTTCCCGGTGGGATACGCCGCATACGCCGCATTTCCGGCGGCGACGGCCCCGCTGATCGATGTCAGCACGACAGGCAACAATGGGTACGCTTGCAGCGCTCTGCCTGCCGGCAGCCTGACGAACGCCTTCGCTTTCATCCAGCGCGGGAACGTGACCGGAGGCGCGACGTGCACCTTCGCCTCCAAGGTGGGCTTCGCGCAGGATGCGGGCGCAATCGGTGTCATTCTCTATAACAATGTCGCGACCGCGCCGCCCCTGGTTGAGGGTGCCGACTCTTTCGTGGGGCCCGTGGTCATGATTTCGCAGAGTTCCGGAACCGCGTTGAAGACCTACCTGGCATTGAACCCGGCGGCTGCGGTCACCATCGACACCTCGGGCACCGAAACCGACCTGGCAAGCTTCATCGCGATGGCTAATTCCACATACGCCGCCGGCCTCACGGCCGCAGGCAACCAGTTGGCGAGCTTTTCGTCGATGGGCCCGACTCCCGACGCCTTGTTGAAGCCCGATATGGTCGCGGTCGGAGGCTCGGATACCGGACTCGCCACCGATCCCAACGATTTCTACCTGCCTTTCCCGGCCGGCATCTACATGGCTACGCAGAGTTTCGATCCGGGCGGCGATTTGTACAGCTCGAATGGCTACACCTCCGCGAACGGCACGAGTTTTGCCGCTCCCCTGGTAGCGGGAGCCGCGGCCCTCGTGAAGCAGGCCCATCCCGGAGTGACACTGCGTGGATCGCAGGTCAAGTCGCTGCTGGTGAATTCGGCGACGGCGGACGTGAGCACCGATGATTTCAACGATGCGGTGGACGCCGAATGGATCGGCGCCGGGCGGCTGAATGCCGGGTCGGCCGTGGCGTTGACGGTCACCGCGGAACCCTCCGCCGTTTCTTTCGGCGCACTGAAATCCGGCGGGTTGCCGCTGACCCAAACTGTCACGCTCACCAATATCGGGTCGGCTTCGGTGACCCTGACCCCGACGGTGAACTGCTGCTCGGTGAACGCTACCCAAAGTACCGTCGCCGGCACTACCGTTGCCGCCTCGCCTGCCAGCATCACCATCCCGACCGGCGGCACGACGACGATGACCGTGACGCTCTCGGGTGCGGTCCCCACGGCAGGTTCTTACTCGGGCAGCATCGCGCTGAAGGGCTCGGGCGTGTCGATGTCGATCCCGTTCCTGTACATGGTAGGCAGCGGCCACGCCTATAACGTCTATCAGTTGGCCGGGTACGGATTCGAAGGATTGGCCGGACAGGACGCCGGATTCATCGCCATGCAAGTGACCGACGAGTACGGCATTCCGGTGGCCAACAGTCCCATGTCCGTGTCGGTGTCGCCGCGCGGCAGCGTTACGCTGAAGAGCGTTGCAGGGGAACCGGCATGCTCGCCGACGAGTTCGACCGCCGCCGTTACCTGCAACACGGACGCGTTCGGCGTGGCCTATGCGGAAGTCGTGCTGGGCTCGAATGTGGGCGCGACCCCAACCATTACGGCGACAGCGGCCGGCTCGCCCAGTTCGATCGGTGTGGCCATCATGCCCGCTCCCGCCATCACCGCGGCGGGCGTGTTGAACGACGCGAGCTTCCAGACTGCCATTTCGCCCGGCTCCTGGGTCGCGATCTTCGGAAGCAACATGGTGAATCTCGCGGAACTGTACGACAGCACGAACGGCGATCTCTCTACTTCGTACCTGGTTCAAGGCAAGATGCTGCCGTTGGTGCTGGACGGAACCACGGTGAGCTTCGACGCGCCATCCGCCGGGATCAGCGTGCCGGGGTATATCTATTACGTGAATTCCGGTCAGGTCAATGTCTGGGTGCCATGGGAACTGGCGAACCAATCGTCGGCACAGGTCAAGGTCACGGTGGACGAAGGACTGTTCGGCAATGTGGTGACGATTCCGATCTCCACCTACTCGCCGGCGTTCTTCCTCAACAGCAGCAATGTGGCAGATGCGCTCGATCAAAACTTCAACATCATCACGGCTGCCAATCCCGCGGTGCGCGGCCAGTACATCGCGCTGTATGTCAACGGGCTCGGGCCGACCACCAATCAGCCGGTGAGCGGCGCGCAAGCTCCGGGCTGCCCCAACTCCATCAACGATTGCGCCAACACCAAGACGCTGCCGACGGTGACGATCGGCGGACAGCCGGCGACGGTGGTGTTCAGCGGACTGGCGCCCGGGATCGTGGGCGAATATCAGGTGAACGTGCAGGTGCCGGCAGGCATTTCGGCAGGCAACCAGCCGATCACGATTTCGATCGGCGGCACGACGTCGCCCTCGCAGACAGCCGGAGCGAGTCCGCAGACCATCATCATCCCCGTAAAATAACCGGGCAGGGCAGGCTGAATATTCCAGCCTGCCCAAGCCTGATATACTCATCGTTCTCTATATGGCGAACCCGAAATATGCGGTCTCCGACAAGCCGGTGCCCGTCTCCGAACTGGTGGACACACTCAGCGACGGCATCAAGGTCAAGCGTCGCACGCCGCGCATGCGCGCCTGCAATGAAAAGGACGAAAAGGGCAAGCTCTGCGCCGGCCATCTGAAGCGTTGGTTTTTCTTCGGCGATGAAGTGAAGCAAAAGTTCGGCGCCGATGCCGAGATCTACCGGTGCGAGCACTGCAAGACGCTATACCTTCCGAACAAAGAAGAAGATCCGCGGACAGGCACATTGAGCTACTAGGTTTTTTTAGCTGACCGCTGAAAGCTCTTCCCCAAAAGAAAAACCGCATCGGCCTTGTCCCCAGACCTTATGGGACAAAATCCGATGCGGCTCGCCCATGGCTGGGCTGGAATCCGGCGTCGGGCTGCCTGGGATCAACGAATATAGGTTCGATCCTGGTCAGGTCCGCGTCCTTTTCCCTGACCAGAAACGCCAGACAACTACCGCTACCATGATCCCCGGAGAGATCGAAAGGAAACCGTTTTACAAAAAAACCCCTCTGCAGCAACCGCCAAGTAAAGAACAGTGAGCAAAAATGTTGCAAACACCGGCTCCCGCAAGCACGCTGTCTTCTTCGGCCCACTCTTCTTCGCCTGCTCTGTTGCAGCAGAGGGCAGGTTTGAAGTTTACTTCGCCAATTCAGAACCATATTTAGCAATCGGACATCCACGTGTCAATCTGTTCAACCCGTTATTAATCAGATATTTTGTACATAACCCATCATGTCCGCTTGTGGCCGTGGTGGGCAGATGCTGTGTCCGTATGACACAATCATGGGAAATGACCCGCCGCTCTGCGATGGTGCTGCTCGTGCCCTCCGTCTGCCTGCCCTCACTACGTGCGGAGGCCGCCCAGGACGATCCGATCGTGGTGTCGGCCGACCATCCCCGCCTCTTTCTGCGGCCGGCCCGCCTGCGCCTTCTCAAGCGCGAGCGCGAGCGCACCAGCATGCGCTGGCAGCAGTTTGAAACTCTGATCGCGGGCAACGCTCCCATGCCGGAACCGGGATTCGCCCGCGCGCTCTACTATGCCATCTCGGGGAATGCCGAGTTCGCAAAATCGGCCATCGCGTGGGCTTTGGGGCCGTCCGGTACCGACTTGCACCAGCTGTCCCTGGTCTACGACTGGTGTCTTCCCGCCATGAGCGAAACGCAGCAGCACGACCTTGCGGCGCGGATGCTGAAGCGGATGGCCGAGACGGCCGCCGACGATTCCATCCCGGCGGTGCGTTCGCGCGTCTTGGCGGCCGCGGCCCTGTTCGACGAAGTTCCGCAGATTCCCCAGCGCGAATTGGAGCGGACCGTCAATCAATGGTGGAAGACCAAAATCGTGGCTCCGTTGCTGGCTGGCCGCGACGTGATTCCGCGCGACGATTCGTATGCGCTGATGGAGTTGCTCCACGCCCTGCGCGACACCACCAACCTGGACCTCCGCGAGTCCGCCGCGGCCTTCTTCAAAGAGTTCCCGATCGAGCATCTGATGACGTACTATCCGGCTGCTTTCCCCGGCGCGGAGAACGAGTATTACATCGGCATGGAGCCCAAGGCTGTCGAACCGAATACGCAGGTTGCCGCCCTCTCGCGCGTCGCGGACCTCGCCATGGTGGCCTTCGACGTGAATGCGCCCGAGACTCAGGTGCTGCAGGGCTGGCTCATGCACGACAAATTCCTGCTACGCAGCACGCTCGGCTCGCCCTACGAGTTTCTCTGGGCGAATCCGTATCAACCCGGGCTCAGCTATTACCACGTGCCGCTGATTTACTACAACCCCGAGTACGGCCGCCTTTTCATGCGCTCCAGTTGGGAGGACACGGCGATCTGGTTCGGCCACTTCGACGGCGTGATGCAGTTGTTCTCAGAGGGGCGCGTGAACATGATCAGTGCCAAACAGATGGCCGCTCCTGTATCGGTGGGCGAGGCGATGGTCTGCTTTGGCCAGAACGGGCTGAAGTATCAGTTGTCGCTGAATGACGAGGACGCGGTGTTCGTCGTCGGACTGGAGCCCAAACAGACCTACCGCGTCGAGGTCGACGACGAGGAGATGTTCGAAGCCGCTTCCGATCGCGCAGGTATCCTTCACCTCGCCGACGTACCTCGGGGGAAACCGGTCGGCGTGCGGCTGGCTAAAGCAGATCCGATCGGAGCCGCGACGGTAACGGAGCGATCGCCTCACAATCTGTGAAGCACGCACCGCCGGCGACGGCTCTCGCTTGCAAACAAAACCAGCGCGCCGTTGGCGTGTTCGCAGGCCGGATGCCTACGCTACGGCAATCGAAAGCGCCTGTTTGCGGCTCGCTTAGCGCTTGCTCACGCGCGCGGCTCCGATGCGAGAAGCGCCTCGCGATCCGTGAAGCTCACAGCTGATCGCTGAAAGCTGATCGCCGACAGCCCCTCAGTACGCCCATTTCCAGAGGCTCGCGCCCACGGTGTAGCCGGCGCCGACGGCGGCGAAGAGGGCTAAGTCGCCCTTCTTGAGGCGGCCCTGAGAGATGGCATCGCGCGTGGCGAGCGGAATGGTGCCGGCGGTGGTGTTGCCGTAGCGGTCTATGTTGATGAGAACTTTGTCGGGCGCAATCCCGAGGCGTTCTGCCGCGGCATTGATGATACGCAGATTGGCTTGGTGCGGAATCATGACGGCCACATCCGCTCCCGTCAGATTGTTCCGTTCCAGCAGATCGCGGCAGACCTCGTACATTTTGCGCACCGCGTACTTGAAGACCTGCTGGCCCTCCTGGTGAACATAATGCATTCGCTGGTCGACCGTCTCATGCGAAGCCGGTTTGCGGCTCCCGCCGGCGGGCATTTTCAACGCATCGCCGCCGGAGCCATCCACCTCGCCCAGGAAGTCGATAAAACCGCAGTCCTCGCCATCCTCGACAGGTTCGATCAGAATCGCGCCCGCGCCGTCGCCGAACAACACGCAGGTGGACCGGTCGGTGTAGTCGATGATGCGGCTCATCGTGTCGGACCCGATTACGAGGACTTTCTTGTGAGTTCCGGCCATGACGAGGTGAGCGCCCGTCGTGCTGCCGTAAACAAAACCGGAACAGGCCGCGATCAGGTCGAAGCCCCAGGCGCCTTTCGCTCCGATGCCGTTCTGCACCAGGCAGGCCGTGGACGGGAAGAGCATGTCCGGAGTCACCGTACACACGATGATGGTCTGCAGTTCCGAGGCGTCGATGCCTCTTTGCGCCAGCGCGCACTTTGCCGCCTCGATCGCCATGTCGGACGTTGCAACTTCAGGGTCGGCGATATGACGTTCCCGGATCCCGGTGCGCGTCATAATCCATTCATCGGTCGTGTCTACCAGCTTTTCGAGGTCTTTATTCGTCAGCACTCGCGGCGGGACGTAGCACCCGAGCGCGGTGATTTTCGCCTTTGGCAATGTTTTGTCCTTAATGCTCCAGAGTAACCCATTGAGCCGCTGTTTTCAGGCTACGCTAGAGAAAGATGGACGGCGAACAAGGGATCTTCGAAACGCAAAGCCTGCAAGCGTCGCTCGTTTTCGAATCGCCTCAGGAAATATATTCACGCGTATTCCGGGAGCTGAAACCGCGCACCGCCGTGCCGGAATTGCGGATCGACTTTTGCCGTTTTGCGAATGCCGACAGCTTCATCAAACTGGAAGGCGGGAAACTGCATGTGCGCATGTCGGACCTGCTGGAGGGCGCTCCGGCTCCGGTGATCGAAGCCCTGGCTCACATCCTGCTGGGCAAGTTGTACCGCAAGCCCGTGGCGCGCGCGTACAGCCACCGGTACCGCTTATACCTCAACCGGCGCGATGTGCGGCGCCAGGCGCATCTGGCGCGGCAGATCCGCGGCCGAAAATTCATCTCCGGACCGCAGGGTGAATGCTACAACCTCGAGGAGATTTTTGAGCGCCTCAACGCCCGGCATTTCGACGGTCTGATGGGCCGGCCGCAACTGGGTTGGAGCCGCGGGGTTTCGCGCCGCATGTTAGGCCACTTCGACCCTTCGCACAACGCAATTGTGATCAGCCGGATTTTCGACCGGGCGGAAGTAGCGCCGCTGGCGGTGGAGTACGTGATGTTTCACGAGATGCTGCACCTGCGGTATCCGGTGGAGCACAGCGGTACACGGCGGTGCGTGCACACGCGGGAGTTCAAGGCGGAGGAAAAGAAGTTCCCCGGGTTTAAAGAAGCCAAGGAGTTGCTGAAGAAGCTTTGAGCAAGCGCTATGCCGTCATGGCGCTTGCCGACGGGACCAGCGTGCGCAACTCCAGACGGAGCATGTCAAAGTTCTGTACCAGACCGCTCACGTCCACGCCGCAAAAACCCCAGCGATACAGCAATAGCCGGAAATGCACGCCCAGGATTCCGGCGGCAAACTGAATCTGGTGGCGAAGCAAAGCTCCGGCCAGATCCGGACGGTCTTGTTGGGATTGCAACATGACCAGTTTGAGGGCTGCGCAAACGCGCGCGAAATCTGCATTCAGGCAGTGGAGATAGTCGCGAAACAGTGCGCAGCGTTGGATGCGTAACTTGGTGAGCATGCGAGGGGTGAAGCCCGGCTGCTTGCGCAGATATTCCAGGTCTCCCTCCTCCAGTAGCCGCATCATGGGGCGGTACCGTTCGATCGAAAGCTCATCGATCCATTCGGCGGTAACTGGAAGGCTACCAGCACGGAAAGCCATTTTTCGAAACAAGAGCGCTACTCGAGACAAAACCGCTGCGCCTCCGACGATCAATATGGCGATTACTGCACCTATCGATATATAAGCTCGCCTCAGACTAGATTATTCGGAAATAATCTCAATTGCAATGGATCTACTAGTAATGCTCGTACTAATTTAACCAAAGTTATCGCCTTAAATTCTGCGGATTTATCGCCTTAGATGATTTCAAAAGACTGGCGTTCAAGGCATCCAGCTGCAGGAGAAGGCGACGCTCATGTTCAGCGTTTAAGATCGGATGGCTGGTCAGCACCTCTTCACCTTTGGGCGTGAGCAGGAAGAACCAGGCAAAAACGCAGAGCGCGGTGACCGCGTCGGCCCACGTGCTCAATCTGTCATAGGAGTGGATACCCCACAGGCTCTGCAGTAGAAATATCAAAAACTTGCTGAAAAAGAAGACGGTGTAGATCCTGGCGTGAACTTTAACATTGCGGCTCAAGGGCACCGTATACAGCAGCAGGAAACCCATCATGAAAAGGAGAAACAAAGCCAATCCCAAAGCGAGACCGCGCTGCACCGCCAGATACACAAACATGGTTTTCGATTGTTCTGTGAGCGCCAGCGTGAGCCGCGGGATCAAGCTGATGACCGAAATTGCGGCCGAGACCCCTAGGCCCACGAACATTGCCCATCTTCCTAAACTATAGAGCCCTTTATGCTTCTCCAGAATCAACCGATACAGTTCCAGCACGATGGCGACACCGAAAAACCATGTCACCGGCTCGGTAGCTACCCAAAAACAATAGTAAAGATCAGATTGGGTGTTTGGAAAAAACAGCGGCCAGGCAGTATTGGGAATGCGAAAAAGAAAATACCAGAAGAAGAAGCGGTAGCGACGGTAAAGGCCTGAATGATAAAGATGATACGCCGTGAGGATTGAACCCAACAGCCCGAGAATTTGAAAACAAACAATCAGCACGGCTTCAGATATTACTGACGGTCGAACGACCCCAATGGTAACATCTGTAGCCGCGCTGAAAAACTTATCTTTTCCCTAGCGCACGAACGGGCAGGGAGAGCAGGTCGGGGTCGGATTGTCGCGCTGGATGGTCCGAGCGGTGGCCAGGAAGGATACGGCGACGAGCGCGAGCATTACGAGCTTTTTCATGAGTTTTTAAGGTTCCTTTCAATCTTGCCTACGGCAGTAAGCTGGGTACTATACTAGCCGTGACTGTACCGGCATAGGGAATTTAACCTAAAATTTTCTGGAAGCGGAACGTAGATAGACTTAACTTTTGCAGCGATTATGCGGCATGTGTACTAGAACCGTATATGTGAATCTGGTGTTTGGAAAAGCCGAAGACATTCAATCGAAGTGCTAAACTGGCAGTGGAGCGCGTTCCAGGAGAGGTCCCTTGAGCACGAGCCGATGACCAATTCAAAGAATCCACGCGCGCCCCGGGCCGAACTTTGGCGCAAGGTGCTCAGCCAAGTTCCAACTGTGTTCGGACGTCTGGTATTTCTTGCCTCATTGCGCGACCCCGCCACCGGCCATTATTTTCATCCGGATTTGGCTCAAACCCTTGGTATTGAGGAGGCGGACCGCAGCCTGTGCAGCAGCCATCATCAGGTTTTCCAGCAGTGGTTGGGCTTCAGCCTAGCCGAACAGCGGGCCGATCTCGATGATTATCTCAGGCAGGGCGATGCGCCGCGGTACGCTCTGCCCTACCGCAAATTAGTCCCTGCCACGGCTCGCGATGTAGAGCGCCAGCTTTACCTCACGGACCTTGAAACGCTGCTGGAACTGCTTAAGTTCGAGCAGGGCGGAGCTTTCGCGATTCCAGGAGCATAGCCACTCCGGTGACCTGCCCTACCACTTCGATTTCCGCCGGATATGCGTAAACAGCCGGAATTCCGTGAGATGCCGGATGGGGGTGCAGAGTCAGCTTGTCTCCCGAGCGGCTGCACCAACTGCACATATATCCTTCGCGATGTTCCAGAAAATAAACTGGCCGATCAAACTCATTCGTCCATCCATCCGCGGCAACCCGCCGCTTCGATTCGTCGATCATCACGAGCGAGCCCGGCTGCAGCACCGGATACATGGACCAATCGCTTAGTCCAATGAAGCCATATCGATATCGGCGTAAATCCAGGCCACCGAGAAATGCAAGTGGCATTTTCCCCCACCGGCGTACGATCCGGCTAAGAAATGTGGTCTTCTCCAGATCGATATAGCAGTCCAACGATTGTGGAACGGCAACATTGCCTTCGTGGGCCAAATGGATCTCGTGGGTCGCTTCCAGCCGGATATGCATGGCGTCGCCGGCCAGTTGCTCGCGGGGCACCCCATACCACTGCAGCACTTCGTCGAAGTCCAGCCGGTAGATGGCGCAAAGAGTGTAAAGTCTGAAGATTGAAGGGACTGTCCCCTTGTTCTCGATATCTGCCAAGCGACTCAGAGCAATGATAAATTCGTCGTTATCCCGCCGCGCAGCGATCTGCAGGCTGGCCTGCTCGACGTCGCGGAAGGTCAGCTTCAGCCGTTCGCGTGTTCGTTTCAACTTCTCGCCAGGACGGTCCATGATATGATCCTCGCTGTGCGGTTCGTAACGGTCGAATGCCGCAAATAGTACTAGAAAGCGCGATAGCACGAAATTATATCGCCGGTTCAGTTTCGGGGCAAGGAATTAGGCGGATTTTTGTTCCGATTGCGGAACAGAGCGAAAACGCCAGGAGAAAATAGCTTTGAAAGTAATCGTGGGAATCTCGGGCGCCAGCGGTTCAATCTATGGATTACGGCTAATGGACAGGCTCCGCCGTCACGAAAATGTCGAGATTCACCTGATTCTCACTCGCTCCGGGGAGAAGACTCTGTTCCTCGAAACAGGGAAAAACGCCTCGGACATCCGTCATTTAGCTGATCATTTCTATCCAAATGAGGATATTTCCAGCCGCCTGGCGAGCGGTTCCTTCCCTACCGAAGCCATGGTGATCGCTCCCTGCTCCATTCACACAATGTCCGCCATAGCCGTGGGCATCAGTTCCAACCTAATGGTCCGGGCCGCCGATGTAATGCTAAAAGAGCGGCGCAAACTCATTCTGATGGTCCGGGAGAGCCCTTTCCATCTCGGCCACCTGCGGAATATGACCTTATTAGCCGAAATGGGCGCCATAATTGCGCCTCCGATTCCCGGGTTTTATCACAATCCGTCGACCATAATGGATCTCGTCGACCACAGTATCGAACGTATTCTGGACCTCATCGGCTTACCCGATCCGGAGGCCCGCCGGTGGGAGGGACGAACCAAGTGACGCAAAAAAACAAACCTGCCAATGCCATAGCGTTCCAGGGAGAACGCGGCGCTTTTAGCGAAGTGGCTGCCCGGCGGCTTGCCGGGCCGGAGAGCGAAGTGCTTCCCTGCGCATGTTTTGAGGACATGTTTCGCAGTTTGAAAGAAGGGCGGGCAATCGGCGCGGCGGTGCCGATCGAGAATACGCTGGCCGGCTCCGTTCACGAGAATTACGATCACCTGGTCAATTTCGAACTGCCCATCGTGGGCGAAACCAGCGTCCGCATCGTCCACAATCTAATCGCACCTAAAGGCGTGCCATTTTCCAAGATCCGGCGCGTTTTTTCCCATCCGGTTGCATTAAATCAGTGCCTGGACTTTTTCGCCCGTAATCCCCAATTCGAAAGAATCCCGTTCTACGACACTGCCGGAAGCGTCAAAATGATCATAGAGCAGGGACTTACGGATGCTGCCGGTATCGCATCCCAAGTCGCGGCGGAAATTTATGGAGCGCGTATTTTGCGCAAATCCATTGAAAGCGATCGTCAGAATTTCACGCGATTTTTCCTGCTGCGCTCGCCGGAATTTGCCAAGCGGCACCCGGTAGAGGACACGCCCGGTGAGCAGTGGAAGACCTCGCTGGTTTTCAGCACGCGGAACGTCCCAGGAGCACTGTTCCGGGCCTTGGCCGCATTCGCCCTGCGCGATCTCAGCCTCACGAAGATCGAATCGCGCCCCCTCCGCGGCAAGCCGTACGAATACCTGTTCTATGTCGACTTCCTCGGTCACGTGGGTGCGCCCAACGTGCGGAATGCGCTCAATCATTTGGGTGAGATCGCGGACTTTTTACGTATTTTAGGCTGCTATCCGAAGGCTGCTTAACCGAGTTTGGAACCCGCCGGGGCTTACACTGAGGTTAGTCTATGGCGACTGAAGAACATCCTCTACCTGCTGCTGAACCAGAAGTTGCCGCTGAAGCCGAACCGGCTATTCCTGCGCCCGAAGAACTTCCAGTCCTCACGGTCCGCGACACTGTCATCTTCCCCGGCGCCCTGCTACCGATCACGGTGGGCCGCCCCAGTTCCGTGGCGCTGGTCCAATCGCTGGGCGAAAACCGGCACCTCGCGGTCGTCTCGCAACTCGATCCGCGCGTCGATGCGCCCGGTCCTGACGACCTCTATAAGGTCGGTACCGTGTGCGTCATGCACAAGGCGATCCGCGTACCCAAGGACAACCTGCTGCTCTTCTGCGAGGGCATCGACCGCATCCGCACGCGCGAGTTCACCACGACCGAACCCTATTTGCGGGCCTATGTCGAACGCATTCCTGAAGTCGAACCAGCGGTCACAAGCGAGGTCGAAGCGCTGCGTCAGAACGTGATCGGCCTCTTCCAGCAAATCGTCACGAACTCGCCGAATCTCTCGGACGATCTGGCCGCCAGCGCCAATCACATCACCGAACCCGGTAAAGTCGCCGACTTCGTGGCCGGGAATCTGCCCGCCCTCAGCCACACCGAGAGGCAGGAGTTGCTGGAGCAGACCGACCCGGTGATCCGCCTGAACGAGATCCACCGCCACCTCACCCGCGAATTGGAATTGCTCGAGCTGCGCGGCCGGATCCAATCGCAGGTGCAGGGCCAGCTCTCGCAGAGCCAGCGCGAGTTCTATTTGCGCGAGCAGTTGAAGGCAATCCAAAAGGAATTAGGCGAGGGCGACGATTCGCAGCGCGATATCGAAGAACTGCGCGCCAAACTGGAAGCCGCCGGCATGACCGACGAGGTCAAGACCGACGCCATGCGCGAACTGAATCGCCTGTCGCGGATGAATTCCGCATCGCCCGAGTACGGCGTCACGCGAACGTACCTGGAGTGGATGGCGAACCTGCCGTGGAACGTATCGTCCGGCTCCAAGGTGGACGTGAAGCGCGCGGCCGAGATCCTGGACGAAGATCACTACGACCTCGAAAAGGTCAAGGATCGCATTCTCGACTACCTGGCCGTCCTGCAGTTGAGGCCCGTGCTCAAGGGGCCGATTCTCTGCTTTGTCGGACCTCCCGGGGTCGGCAAGACGTCGCTCGGCCGCTCCATCGCGCGCGCGCTCGATCGCAAGTTCGCCCGCATCTCGATGGGCGGCATGCACGACGAGGCGGAGATTCGCGGCCACCGCCGGACCTATATCGGAGCACTCCCCGGCCAGATCATTCAGGCCCTGCGGCGTACCGGCGTCAATGATCCGGTCTTCATGCTGGACGAGGTGGACAAGCTCGGGCGCGACTTCCGCGGCGATCCGGCGTCTGCTCTCTTGGAGGTGCTCGACCCCGAGCAGAACGCGACATTCCGCGACAATTACCTGGACGTTCCGTTCAATCTGTCCAAGGTCCTGTTCATCACGACGGCGAATGTGCTCGATCCCGTGCCCGACGCCCTCCGCGATCGCATGGAGATCATCTCGCTGGAGGGCTATACCGAACACGAAAAGGTGATCATCGCCTTCCGCTATCTGATTCCGCGGCAAACGAAAGAGAACGGGCTCGAGCCCGACAAAGACATCCACTTTACGGACGACGCGGTG
>Ga0207695_10002931_pt1 | contig 24635 bp, 16 predicted proteins | sample KBSC54metaG_FD_184354 | JGI IMG/M metagenome (GOLD analysis project Ga0207695, IMG submission 184354) | Corn rhizosphere microbial communities from Kellogg Biological Station, Michigan, USA - KBS C5-4 metaG (SPAdes) (version 2) | ecosystem: Host-associated > Plants > Roots > Rhizosphere > Soil...
GGGCAGTGCCGAGGGAGGAAGAAGGGGGAGGAAGGGAAAGGATAGGATCAGGTGGTAGGGGATGGGGACAGTGCCGAGGGCGGAGGAAGGCGAGGAAGGGGAGAGGAAGGAAGTAGGGGGCGAGGGGGTGGAAAAACGAAGGCCGCCCTGGTGGGAGCGGCCTGTCTGTTTTGAAAGCGGTTATAGAAAAACCTTTATAGGGCGATGAGGCTTTGGTCTCTGCGTTCGAGGAGGGATGTGCCTACGAGGTATTCGTCGACCTTGCGGGCGCATTCGCGGCCTTCGCTGATGGCCCAGACGACGAGGGACTGTCCGCGGCGCATATCGCCGGCCGTGAAGACCTTGGCGATGTTGGTCACGTAGTTCTTCTCGCTGGCTTTTACGTTGCCTCTTTCGTCGAGCTCGACGTCGAGCTGTTTGAGCAGGCCGTGGTGCTGGGGGTGTACGAAGCCCATGGCGAGGAGGGCGAGTTCGCAGGGGAGCTCTACTTCGCTGCCGGGTACTTCGGTGAATTTGGCGGCGCGGCCGTCCTCTGTCATTTTCCACTCCAGCTTTACTGTCCTGAGGGCTTTGAGGTTGCCTTTTTCGTCGCCGATGAATTCTTTTGTAGCGATGGCCCAGTGTCTGTCGGCGCCTTCTTCGTGGGAAGACGAGGTCTTCAGGATCATGGGGTAGGTGGGCCAGGGCATGAATTCGGTGCGGGCGTGCGGGGGTCTGGGCATGAGCTCGAACTGGGTAACGGACATCGCCTTGTGACGGTTGGATGTGCCGACGCAGTCGCTGCCGGTGTCACCGCCGCCGATGACGACGACGTTCTTATTGGTGGCCCATATGTCCTCGCCCTGGACGGGGAGGGAGGAGACGCGTTTGTTCTGTTGTTTGAGGAAGTCCATGGCGAAGTGGACGCCTTTGAGGTCTCGGCCGGGGATCGGCAGGTCGCGGGGGATGGTGGATCCGCCGGCCAGGACGATGGCGTGGTATTCGCGGAGCAGGTCGTTGATGCCAACGTTGACGCCTACCTCGGAATTACATTTAAATGTGACGCCGGCTTCTTCCATGAGGCGAACGCGGCGGGCGACGACCCATTTTTCCAGCTTGAAATCGGGGATGCCATAGCGGAGCAGACCGCCGGGTTCGTCGTCTCTTTCGAAGACGGTGACGGTGTGGCCTGCTGCGTTGAGCTGGTCTGCCGCGGCCAGGCCGGCGGGGCCGGAGCCGACGATGGCGACCTTTTTGCCGGTACGCATGGCCGGGTGATTGGGTTTTACGAAGCCTTTATCGAAGGCGACCTCGATGATATGTTTTTCTATTTCCTCGATGGCTACCGGGGGCTGGTTGATGCCAAGTACGCAGCTGCTTTCGCAGGGGGCGGGGCAGATGCGGCCGGTGAATTCGGGGAAGTTGTTGGTCGAGCTGAGGATGTCGTATGCTTCCTGCCACTGCTGGCGGTATACGGCGTCATTGAATTCGGGGATGACGTTACCCAGGGGGCAGCCGCTGTGGCAGAAGGGGATGCCGCAGTTCATGCAGCGGGCTGACTGATGATTGAGTTCCTGGCCGGACCAGGTGTTTACGAATTCGCGGTAGTCGTTCTTTCTCTCCTGCACGGGGCGTTTGGAGGGGAGTTCGCGCGTATATTCTAAAAATCCTGTGGGTTTACCCATTTTTTTCTTCTTTTATTTACCGTGCACTTCGTGCACTGTTTTCTTGTTATCTAATGTCTGCGAACTTCGTTCGCGGAGCCGCCTCCGGCGGCATCCTGGGTTGTTCGCGGAGCCGCCTCCGGCGGCATCCCTGGAGGGGGCGGCGGCTACAGAGAACAACGGAGTGGCTGAGTCACACATGAGAGCCTACTCCGCGTTCTCAAAGTCTTACTTATGAGTTGTTCTCTGTGGCCGTCCGGTTTTTTCCAGTAATACTTTTTTATAGTCTGTCGGGAAGACCTTGACGAAGTGCTGCAGCTGATTTTCGAAGTCATCCAGCACAAATTTCGCGACGGTGCTTCCGGTATAGGCGTAGTGGCGTTGGATCATGTCTTTGAGTTCGTTGATATCGCCTTCTTCGACGGGGTCGAGCTCGACCATCTCGCGGTTGCAGCGGGATGCGAACTTTCCGCGGACGTCGTAGACGTAGGCGATACCACCGCTCATGCCAGCGGCGAAGTTCCTGCCGGTCTCGCCGAGGATGACGATCCTTCCTCCGGTCATGTATTCGCAGCCGTGGTCGCCCACTCCTTCTACTACGGCCTTGACGCCCGAGTTGCGGACGGCGAAGCGTTCGCCAGCTTTACCGCGGATGAAGGCTTCACCGGAGGTGGCGCCATAGAAGGCGACGTTGCCGATGATGCTGTTCTCCTCGGGGATGAAGCCAGCGTTCTGTGCGGGATAGACGACGAGGCGTGCGCCGGAGAGTCCTTTTCCGAAGTAGTCATTGGCGTCGCCTTCGAGCTCGAGGGTTACCCCCTTTGTATTGAAGGCGCCGAAGCTCTGTCCGGCGGTGCCAGTGAACTTAAAGTGGAGGGTGTCTTCCGGGAGGCCTGCGCCTTTGTACCTTTTTGATATCTCGTTGGACAGGATGGTGCCTGCGGTGCGGTCGGTATTCTTGATATTGAACGCTGCGAAGACCTTCTGCTGGTGTTGCAGGGCCGGTTTGGCGGCCTCGAGCAATTTCCAGTCCAGAACGTCTGCGATGCCGTGGTCCTGCTCTTCCTGTTTGTGGAGGCCGGTATAGAGTGATGCCGGCTCTTTGTACAGGATGGGGGAGAGGTCGAGCTTGCTGTATTTCCAGTGGCTGATGTTCTCCCTGATCTGCAGGCTATCGACCTGTCCGACCATTTCGTCGATGGTGCGGTAGCCGAGCTCGGCCATGATCTCTCTGAGCTCCTGGGTAATGAACTTGAAGAAGTTGACGACGTGGTCGGCGTCACCGGTGAAGCGTTTGCGCAGCTCGGGGTCCTGTGTGGCTACGCCAACGGGGCAGGTATTGAGATGGCATTTGCGCATCATGATGCAGCCTTCTACGACGAGGGCGGTTGTGGCCAGGCCCCATTCTTCGGCACCCAGCAAAGTAGCGATGGCTATGTCGCGGCCGGTCTTCATCTGGCCGTCGGCCTGGAGGACGACGCGGCTGCGCAGCTTGTTCTTTACGAGGGTCTGGTGGGATTCGGCGAGGCCGAGCTCCCAGGGCAGGCCTGCGTGGCGGATGGAGCTGAGCGGGGATGCGCCTGTGCCGCCGTCGTGGCCGGCGATGAGGATCACGTCGGACTTTGCTTTTGCTACGCCTGCGGCGATGGTGCCGACGCCGGCTTTGGACACCAGCTTGACGCTGATGCGGGCGGCGCGGTTGGAATTTTTCAGGTCGAAGATCAGCTGTGCAAGGTCTTCTATTGAATAGATATCGTGATGCGGTGGAGGAGAGATAAGGCCTACGCCGGGAGTGGAGTGGCGCACCTTACCGATCCATTCGTCTACTTTGTGTCCGGGCAGCTGGCCACCTTCGCCGGGTTTCGCGCCCTGCGCCATTTTGATCTGCAGTTCGTCGGCCATGGTGAGGTAGTAGCTGGTGACCCCAAAGCGGGCGGATGCGACCTGCTTGATGGCGGAGCGCATGCTGTCGCCGTTGGGCAGGGTCTCGTAGCGCATTTCGTCTTCGCCGCCTTCGCCGGTGTTGCTTTTGCCGCCGAGGCGGTTCATGGCGATGGCGAGGGTGGAGTGGGCTTCGTGGCTGATAGAGCCGAAGGACATGGCGCCCGTTGCAAATCTTTTGTAGATAGCTTCTGCGGGTTCGACCTCGTCGATGGAGATCGAGGGCCGGTTGCGTCGGAATTCGAACATGCTGCGAAGGGTTGCTGCCTTCTCGGTCTGTTCGTTGACGGCCTTCGAGTATTTTTTGAACGTGTTATAGTCGTTGGTGCGCGTGGAGTACTGCAGCAGGTGTATGGTCGTGGGGTTGAAGAGGTGGAACTCACCTTTTCTTTTCCACTGGTAGATGCCGCCCACGGGGAGTCTTTCCACGGGGATGTCTTTCCGGCTGAAGGCAAAATAGTGTTTGGCGAGTGTCTCGCGCGCTATTTCGTCGAGTCCCATTCCTTCGATGCGGGAGGTAGCGCCGGTGAAGTATTTGTCGACGACCGTCCTGTTGAGGCCGATGATCTCGAAGATCTGTGCGCCCTGGTAGGACTGGAGGGTAGATATCCCCATTTTCGAGAAGACCTTGAGCAGGCCGTCGCAGACTGCCTTTATATAGTTCTTTTTGAGCTGTTCCGAGTCGAGCGGGGTCTGCAGCTTTTCGCTGAGCTTCATATCCCGGATGCTGGACAGGGCCAGGTAGGGGTTGATGGCTGTAGCGCCGAAGCCGATGAGACATGCAAAATGGTGTACCTCCCATACGTCGCCTGCTTCCACGATGATGCCGACCTGTCCTCTGTATCCTTTGCGGATGAGGTGGTGGTGCACTGCGGCGGTCGCGAGCAGGGAGGGGATGGGGGCGTGGTCGGAGTCGATGGCCCGGTCGCTAAGGACGAGCACTTCGAAGCCGTCTTCTACGGCGTCTACTGCGTACCGGCAGAGGCGGTCGATGCCGGCCTTGAGGGAGCCTGGTTTGCCGTCGGCGCGGAAGTAGGTCTGTAGTGTCTTGGCCTGGAAGACGCCGGTGTCGATGGAGCGTATCTTTTCCAGCTCGTGGTTGCCCAGAACCGGATTTTTGAGGGCTACGCTGTGACAGGCGAGGGGGTCTTCTTCGAGAATATTGCTGTTGCCTCCGGCGAAGGTAGCCAGGGACATGACCAGTCGTTCGCGGATGGGGTCGATGGGCGGGTTGGTCACCTGGGCGAACAGCTGTTTGAAATAGCTGCTGAGGTGCTGGGGCTGGTCGCTGAGGACTGCCAGCGGCACGTCGGTGCCCATGGAGCCGATGGGTTCTTTTCCGTCGAGGGCCATCGAGGCGATGATCGTATCGAGGTCTTCAGTAGAATAGCCGAAGGCTTTCTGGTATTTGAATATCTGTTCGCTTTCGAGGTGGGTGAAGAGGACCCGGGGTTCGGGCAGCTCTTCGAGGCGGATCTTGTATTTGTTGAGCCATTCTGCGTAGGGCTGTTGCGAGCAGATGGTGGCTTTGAGCTCGTCGTCGCTGATGATGCGTTCCTGCTGGAGGTCGACGACGAACATTTTGCCGGGCTGGAGGCGGCCTTTTTCCTTGATCATTGACTGATCGACGGGGAGGACGCCTGTTTCCGAGGCCATGATGACGCGGTCGTCGGTGGTGACGCAGTAGCGGGAAGGCCGAAGGCCGTTGCGGTCCAGGGTAGCGCCGATGATGCGGCCGTCGGTGAACGAGATGGAGGCGGGGCCGTCCCAGGGTTCCATGATGGAGGCGTGGAATTCGTAGAACGCCTTTTTCACGGGGTCCATGTGATCGTTGCCGTCCCATGCTTCGGGGATGAGCATCATCATGACGTGTGGCAGCGAGCGGCCGCAGAGGGTGAGGAGCTCGATGACGTTGTCGAGGCAGGCGGAGTCGGACTGGCCTTCTGCGATGATGGGCAGGAGCATGTCCATCTCTTCCTTGGTGAAGTAGGGAGAGGTAAAGCTTTTTTCGCTTGCCTTGAGCCAGTTGAGGTTACCCTGGAGGGTATTGATCTCGCCGTTGTGGGCGATGTAGCGGAAGGGCTGAGCCAGTTTCCAGGACGGGAAGGTGTTGGTAGCAAAACGGGAGTGGACGAGTCCGAATGCGGAAACGACGCGTTTGTTGCCGAGGTCCGGGAAATAGGGTCTTACCTGGCCGCTGGTGAGCTGGCCTTTGTATACGACGGTCTTATAGGAGAGGGAGGCCACGTAGAAGCCGATGGCGTCCTTTTTTATCGTGTTGTTGATGGTGTGGCTGGCGTAGTTGCGCAGCAGGAACAGCTTGCGTTCGAAGTCATCGGGCTGTTTGATATGATCGGGGCAGGCGATGAAGACCTGTTCCATTTCGGGTTCGACGGACAGGGCGGTGGGGCCGATGCCGTCGGGGTTGACGGGTACCTTGCGGTAGCCTAGTATCTCGAGTCCGAGCTTTTCCGCCGAGCGGGCGAAGATGTCTCGGCATTCTTCTTTCAGGCGGATATCGCGGGGGAAGAAGAGCATGCCTACACCGTACTTGCCATAAGGGGGGAGGTGGATGCCGAGACGAACGCATTCGTCAAAAAAGAATTCGTGGGGCGTCTGGATCATAATACCGGCGCCATCTCCGGTATTGTTTTCACAACCGCAGGCCCCGCGGTGCTCCATGTTCTCCAGGATCGTCAGGGCGTCCGAGACGATCTGATGGGATTTGTTGCTCTTGATGTTGGCAACGAACCCGATACCACACGCATCGCGTTCAAACTCAGGGGAATAAAGACCTTTTTTGACCATGTTTTGCTAGCAAGATTAGACGTTATTCAAAAAAATACATAAATAATTAGATTTTCTTATGGCATTTGCAATGATCAAGCAGATAAAAATACGGAATAATCCCGGTTTCTAGTGATATTATATAAAATTAGTTTGTCACAGGGTTGCAATTTTTGTGAATATTGATGGTACGGTGGTTGCCGGACAGGGTATCGGATGGTGGATAGGGGATCGGATGGTGGGACGAGGTTGAACTGCCGGGTGGGTTAGACCAGGTAGCCGAACAGGGTGTCGTCCTTGTTGAGCTCGGTGTATGTGATATTGTACAGGGCCATGTTCTTTATCAGGGCCTTATAGTCTTCTTTCGAGGACAGTTCGACGCCGACGAGGGCGGGGCCTGTCTCTTTGTTGTGTTTTTGGATATATTCAAAACGGGTGATGTCGTCGTTGGGGCCCAGCACGTGGTTGACAAATTCTTTGAGTGCGCCGGGGCGTTGGGCGAAACGGACGAGGAAATAGTGTTTGAGTCCTTCGTACTGGAGGGATCTTTCCTTTATTTCCTGCATGCGGTCGATGTCGTTGTTGCTGCCGCTGATGACGCAGACGACTGTCTTACCTTTTATATCATTTGCGTAGTCGTCGAGGGCGGCGATGCTGAGGGCGCCGGCGGGTTCCACTACTATTGCGTCTTCGTTGTAGAGGCGCAGGATGGTGGAGCAGATCCTGCCTTCGGGCACCAGGTGCATATCGTCGAGGACCTCGCGGCAGATGGTGTAGGTCAGGTCGCCTACTCTTTTGACGGCGGCGCCGTCGACGAAGCGTTCGATGTTGTCGAGGGTGACGGGGTGGCCGGCGTCGAAGGCGGCCAGCATGGAGGGGGCTCCTTCGGGCTCGAGGCCGATGACTTTGGTATTGGGCGAAAATGTTTTGAAATACGCGCCTGTTCCGGAGGCCAGTCCGCCTCCGCCGACGGGTACGAAGAAGTAATCAATACCCTGCAGGTCTTCGAGGACTTCGACGGCTACAGTGCTTTGGCCTTCGATGATGCGGAGGTCTTCGAAGGGTGGGATGAAGGTCATGTTGTGCTCTTCGGTGTACTGGCGGGCTGCGACTGCGCAGTCGTCGAAGGTATCGCCGACGAGGATGATCTCGATATTGTTCTCCCCGAACATCCGGGTCTGGTTGACCTTTTGGCGGGGGGTGATGATGGGCATGAAGACGACGCCTTTGACCCCTAATTTATGACAGGAGTAGGCGAAGCCCTGGGCGTGGTTGCCGGCGCTGGCGCAGACGACCCCTTTGTTCAGCTGTTCGGCCGGAAGGGAGATCATCATATTATAGGCGCCTCTCAGCTTGTACGAGCGGACGACCTGGAGGTCTTCGCGCTTGAGGTAGACCTTACAATCGTATTTCTTTGACAGATTTTGATTGTAGATAAGCGGCGTTCTTTTAACGACGTTCTTCAACCGTCTTGCGGCTGCCTGGAAGTCTAAGTTCCACCCCCTTGCGGGGGTGGAATTAGGTATTGATATGCTATGCGACTGGTTCACTCTTCGACGATTTAATTTCGGCAAAAAATTGGCTGAAATGTAATTTTTTGCCTCAATACATCTAATGTCTGTAAGCTCGGCTTAGGCCTCGCTTACGAGCCGGACTCCGTCCGGCTTGGCGGGTTGGTTTTCGGGACGGAGGCTTCTGACGGTCTTACCGGCCTGCCAGAGTTCGCTTTCCCGGAGCTCTTTCAACTCGGCGTCCAGCTTTTCGCGGTAGTCGGGCTGGCTGTTGGAGTCGATGGAGCGCTGTGATTCTTTTCCGGCTGCTACGCTTTCGTAGAGTTCGGTGAAGACGGGCAGGGTGGCGTCGCGGAATTTCTTCCACCAGTCGAGGGCGCCGCGCTGAGCTGTAGTGGAGCAGTTTGCGTACATCCAGTCCATACCGTTCTCGGCGACGAGGGGCATCAGTGACTGTGTAAGCTCTTCGACCGTCTCGTTGAATGCTTCGGAAGGAGAGTGGCCTTTTTTGCGCAGCACTTCGTACTGGGCGGCGAAGATACCCTGGATGGCGCCCATGAGGGTACCGCGTTCGCCGGTGAGGTCGCTGTATACTTCTTTGCGGAAGTCGGTCTCGAACAGGTAGCCGGAGCCGACTGCGATGCCGAGGGCGACGACGCGGTCTTTTGCTTTACCGGTAGCGTCCTGGTAGATGGCGTAGGAGCTGTTGAGGCCACGGCCCTGCAGGAACATGCGGCGCAGGGAGGTGCCGGAGCCTTTGGGGGCTACGAGGAACACGTCTACGTCCTTGGGGGGAACGATGCCGGTCTGTTCGTTAAAGGTGATACCAAAGCCGTGGGAGAAGTAGAGGGCTTTTCCGGCGGTGAGGTGTTTCTTTACGGTCGGCCAGATAGCGATCTGGGCGGCGTCGCTAAGCAGGTAGCAGATGATGGTTCCGCGTTGGAGGGCTTCTTCGATCTCGAACAGCGTCTGGCCGGGAACGAAGCCGTCTTTTACCGCCTTGTCCCAGGTCTTGGAGTTCTTGCGTTGGCCGACGATCACGTTGATGCCGTTATCTTTCTGATTCAGCGCCTGGCCCGGGCCCTGTACGCCATAGCCAATGATCGCGACAGTTTCGTTCTTCAAAACTTCCTGTGCTTTGGCGAGAGGGAATTCTTCGCGGGTAACTACATTTTCTTCTACACCGCCGAAATTGAGTTTTGCCATGTTTTTTTTATTTGTTGGTTTGTTTATGAACTTATGTTTTTGGTTTCTTTGGGACCACGTTACATACTAAATACTTTGTCCTGCTGGCTGAGGAATTCGTTCTCGACGACCTCTTCGCCGGGTTCGGTGAGCTCAAATTCTTTGAGCTTTTCGTGGAAGCCGTGGCTATCTTTTATAATGGCCACCCGGGCGCTGCGGACAAATTCGATGAGGCCGTAGGGTTCGAGGGCTTCGACGAGGCGGTCGATCTCTTCGCGCTGGCCGGTAGTTTCGAAGACTGTGTAGTCTTTACGGATCACGACGGCGCGGGCTCCGTACTGGCGGAGGAGGCGTTCGACCTTTACTTTTTCCGCTATTTCGTCTGTGGGAACTTTATAGAGGGCGAGTTCCTGCCAGATTATTTCTTCGTTGGTGTTGTAGTACGCCTTTAATATCTCCACTTGTTTTTCCAGCTGGCGGCAGAGCTTGCGAACTACCTCTTCGGTCTCGTTGATCACGATGGTGAAGCGGTGGATGCCTTCCACTTCGGAGGGGGAGGTGTTGAGGCTTTCGATATTGATCTTTCTGCGGGAGAACAGGATAGCGATGCGGTTGATGAGGCCGATCTGGTTCTCTGTATAGACTGTTATGGTATATTCCTGTTTCATATTTATTGTTTGATGGCTTCGATGCGAAGACGTTTATAATTGCCGTACCAGGTGTGGTTGCGGAAGTTGGTGGGTCTGACCGCCTCCTGTATCTCTTCGAGGATGGGTTCGATCTCCGCCTCGGGGATATCGCTGAAGAAGGCGTTGCCGAACATTTTGACAAAGTCCTTGATACCGTTCTCGGTGTCCTGCAGCTCAGTCGGCCGGTCGAAATGAGCGGCGAAGCGGACGCGGAATCCTCTTTTCTCCAGCAGGGAGGTATACTCGCTGAGGGAGGGGAAGTACCAGACCTGGGTGGCGGCGTTGCTGTAGTATCCGTGGCGGGTGAGCGCCTTGCGGGTGGCCACGACTATTTCCTCTACGTTGCCTTTGCCGCCCATTTCGAGCATGAGGCGACCGCCGGCGCGCAGGTTATTATAGATATTGTCGATGGCGGCTTCCTTATCCAGCACCCAGTGGAGGGTGGCGTTGGAGAAGATGGCGTCGAAGGGGGTATCAAAATGGAAGTCCGTGGCTGTGCGTACCTGGAAGTCGAGGTCCGGGTAGGCGGCGCGGGCTCTTTCGATCATGGATGCAGACTTGTCAATGCCGACGACGCGTGCTCCTGCCTGTGCTATGAGGTTGGTCAGGTAGCCGGTACCGCAGCCGAGGTCCAGGATGCGTTCGCCTTGTTGAGGCGCCAGCTGCTGGACTACGTCTTCGCCGTACTTGAAGACAAAGCTATGTTTGTCGTTGTACAGGCGGGCATTCCAATTGGTGTTGATGGTTGTCGTCATACAATATTATTTAAGTCTGATCTCGCTGACGCTGCAACCCTGGGGAACCATCGGGAACACGTTGTTCTCCTTACCCGTAAATACTTCGAGCAGGTAGGAGCCGTTGTGGTCGAGCATAGCCTTTACTGCGGCTTTCAAATCCTTTCGATCGCTGATGCTTTGTCCTTCGATATGGTAAGCCTTTGCCAGCATCACGAAGTCGGGGCTGGTGATGTCGACGAAGCTATAGCGTTTGTCGTGGAAGAGCTGCTGCCACTGGCGGACCATGCCGAGGAAGCGGTTGTTCAGGATGAGTATTTTCACCGCGGCGCCGAACTGCATGATGGTCCCGAGCTCCTGGAGGGTCATCTGGAAGCCGCCGTCGCCGATGATGGCTACGACGGTCCGGTCGGGGGCTCCAAACTTTGCGCCAATGGCGGCGGGCAGGCCGAAGCCCATGGTGCCGAGGCCTCCGGAGGTGATATTGCTTTTGGACTGGTTGAAGTGGGCGTAGCGGCAGGCAACCATCTGGTGCTGGCCGACGTCGGTGACGATGATCGCGTCGCCGCCGGTGAGCTCGTTGAGTGTTTTCAGGACCTCGCCCATCGTCAATTCGTCGGTGGTGGGGTTGAGCTCGTCCTTGATGACGGCTTCCTGTTCCTGCTGGTAGGCGTCTTTGAATCTTTTAAGCCATTCGGGGTAGGTCTTTTTCTCAATGGCTGCTGTCAGCAGGGGGAGGGTTTCCTTGCAGTCGCCCCAGACGGGAACGGTTGCTTTGACGTTCTTGTCGATCTCAGCCGGGTCGATGTCGAGGTGGATGACTTTGGCCTGTTTGGCGTATTTGTCGAGGCGGCCGGTGACGCGGTCGTCGAAGCGCATGCCGATGGCGATCATCACGTCGCAGTCATTGGTAAGGAGGTTGGGACCGTAGTTACCGTGCATGCCGAGCATGCCGACGTTGAGCGGGTGATCGGTGGGCAGGGCGCTGAGGCCCAGGATCGTCCAGGCTGCGGGGATGCCGCTTTTTTCAACGAAGTCTTTCAGCTCTTGTTCTGCTTTGCCGAGGATGACGCCCTGGCCGAAGAGGATGAAGGGCTTTTTGGCTTCGCCGATGAGCTTTGCTGCCGCGGCGATATATTCTTTACGGACGATGGGCTTGGGCCGGTAGCTGCGGATGTGTTCGCATTTCTGGTAGCCCTCGTAATTGAATTTCTGGACCTGGGCGTTCTTGGTGATGTCGATGAGCACGGGTCCGGGGCGGCCGCTGCCGGCGATGTAGAAGGCTTTGGCCAGTGCTGCCGGTATCTCGGTGGCGTCGGTGACCTGGAAGTTCCATTTGGTAACAGGGGTGGTGATATTGATCACGTCTGTCTCCTGGAAGGCGTCGGTTCCGAGCAGGTGGGCGAAGACCTGGCCGGTGACGCAGACCAGCGGGGTGCTGTCGATCATGGCGTCGGCGAGGCCGGTGACGAGGTTGGTGGCGCCGGGGCCGCTGGTGGCGAATACGACGCCGGTCTTACCGGAGGCGCGGGCGTAGCCCTGGGCTGCGTGGATGCCTCCCTGTTCGTGCCGGACGAGGATATGTTTCAGTCTGTCGCTATAGTCATAGAGGGCGTCGTAGATCGGCATGATGGCGCCGCCGGGATAGCCAAAGATAGTGTCAACGCCTTCGGCGAGGAAGGCTTCGAGTACGGCTGCGGAGCCACTCAACTCCCGCACCACCGGGGTAGCTGTTTTTGATGCAGCGGCCGTTTTTGTCGGGGTGGTTTTGGGTGTTGTTGTTGTGTTGCTCATAATGTAATTGTTTATAGATTATTGCTCGTCGGTTACGCAGCCTTCGGCGGCGGTTTTGACTTGTTTGGCGTATTTGAATAAAAGGCCTTTTGTTGCCTTGAGGGCCGGCTGTTTCCAGGCGGCTTTTCTTTTGGCGAGCTCTTCGGGGCTGACCTTTAGTGTGATCGTATTCTTTGTTGCGTCGAGCTCGATGATGTCGTCGTCCTGGACGAAGGCGATGGTCCCGCCCTGGTGTGCTTCGGGGGTGATATGACCTACGACGAAGCCGTGGGTGCCGCCGCTGAAGCGGCCGTCGGTGATGAGGGCGACGCTCTTGCCGAGTCCGGCGCCGATGAGGGCTCCGGTGGGTTTGAGCATTTCGGGCATGCCGGGTGCGCCTACGGGTCCCACGTAGCGGATGACCACCACGTCGCCGGCCTTGATCTTGCCGGTGTTGATGCCGTTGATGAGCTCGTGTTCGCCGTCGAAGACGCGGGCTGTGCCTTCGAAGCGTTCGCCTTCCTTGCCGCTGATCTTGGCAACGGAGCCGCCTTCGGCTAAGTTGCCGTAGAGGATCTGGAGGTGGCCGGTGGCTTTGATCGGTGTCTCGAGGGGCTTGATGATATCCTGTTTTTTAAAGTCGAGGGAGGGGATGTCCTTCAGGTTCTCGGCGAGGGTCTTCCCGGTAACTGTGAGGCAGTCTCCGTGCAGCAGGCCTTTTTCGAGCAGGTACTTCATGACGGTGGGGATGCCGCCGTGGTTGTGGAGGTCCTGCATGAGGTATTTGCCGCTGGGCTTAAAGTCGGCCAGGACGGGTATCCTGTCGCTGATCGCCTGGAAGTCGTCCTGTGTGAGGGGAACGTCTACACTCCGCGCCATGGCGATGAGGTGGAGGACGGCGTTGGTGCTGCCGCCGAGGACCATGATGGTAGTGATGGCGTTCTCGAAGGCTTTCCGCGTCATGATGTCGCGGGGTTTGATATCTTTTTCCAGCAGGAGGCGGATGGCGGCTCCTGCGGCGTGGCATTCTTTCTTTTTTTCTTCGCTGAGCGCGGGGTTCGAGGAAGAGTAGGGGAGGCTCATGCCCAGGGCTTCTATGGCGGCGGCCATGGTGTTGGCGGTATACATTCCGCCGCAGGCGCCTGCGCCGGGGCAGGAGTTGCGGACGATGCCCTGGAAGTCGGCTTCGTCTAATTTGCCGGCGATCTTTTGTCCCAGGGCTTCGAAGGAGGAGACGATGTTGAGGTCCTGTCCTTTGTAGTGGCCGGGGGCGATGGTGCCGCCGTAGACCATGATAGCGGGGCGGTTGAGCCGGCCCATGGCGATGAGGGAGCCGGGCATGTTCTTGTCGCAGCCGGGCAGGGCGATGAGGCCATCATAATATTGAGCGCCGCAGATGGCTTCGATGGAGTCGGCGATGACGTCGCGGCTGACGAGGGAGTAGCGCATGCCGTCGGTCCCGTTGGCCATGCCGTCGCTGACGCCGATGGTGTTGAAGGTGAGGCCGACGAGCTCCTGTTGCCAGACGCCTTTTTTGACGATCTGTGCGAGGTCGTTGAGGTGCATGTTGCAGGTGTTGCCGTCGTAGCCCATGCTGGCGATGCCCACCTGTGCTTTTTTAAGGTCTTCGTCTGTCAGTCCAATGCCATACAACATCGCCTGTGCGGCGGGTTGCGTTGTATCCTGAGTGAGCGTCTTGCTGTATTTGTTCAATTCCATTTTGGGTTAAATAGTTATGGTTTCCAGTTGATGTTGTTTTTCTGTTACTATGTCTTTGTAGGCTGATTGTATCTTACGTCCGAGGGTAGACGACCAGGGTTTGGGGAACGTGTAGTCGTCGATGGAAGACCAGCCGATCACTTCGGCGGCGGTGCCACAGAAGAAGGCTGCGTCGGCGGTCTTCAGGTCATTGGGGGTGAACCGTCCTTCTTCGACGGGAATGTTATTCTCGCGGCATATTTCGAGCACGGTGGCGCGGGTGATGCCGGGGAGGATGTTCCCGGTGGCGGGTGTAAAGAGTCTGCCGTCCTTTTCGAAGAACATGTTGGCGCCTGGTCCTTCGGCGATGAAGCCGTTGATGTCTGTCAGGAGCGCTTCGTCGTAGCCCTGTCCTTTTGCTTCCTGGCTGGCGAGGATCGAGTTGACGTAGTGACCGGATGCTTTTGCTTCGATCTTAAAGCCTTTTGGATTGGGGCGCTGGAAGGATGAGGTCATTACTCTCAGGAGCTTTTCGCCGAGGAAGGGGGCCATTTCCCAGACCTGGATAACGGTATACGACTCCGTGTTGAGGTTGAAGCTCATGTTGGCGGGGCTGTATACGACGGGCCGGATGTAGGCGTCCTGGAGGTTGTTGTGTTCGAGGACCTGGTAGGTGGCTTCGATGAGCTGCTCCGCGCTGTAGCTGTAGGGCATGTTGAGGGCTTTCGCGGAGTTCGCCAGCCTTTCGTAGTGTTCGACGGGCTTGAAGATCCTGGTTTCGCCTGCTGCGGTGCGATAGGAGCGGATGCCTTCGAATACGGCATAGCCATAATGGAGGGACTGACTGTAGAGGTCGACCTTTGTGTCTGCCGCTTTGAGGAGCTTGCCGTCCAGCCAGAGAACCGTGTTCTCGTTGTAGTATGTTGCCATGTGTTAAAAAAGAGACCCGCCTTTTTGGGAGGCGGGTCTCTGGTATTTTTATTTGTTTGTGTTTAATTTACCATCCTCCTCCCGAAATTGCAGGAATAATAATCACCACTACCACAATAGCTATTGCGGCTAGAGATCGCTTGGTGATAATATTTAGACTGCGTTTTTCCATGAAGGAGCTGTAATTCGTTGTACGAATATACGTCCGCCATTTGAACAAACAAAGAACTTTTTTTATCGACGCAATTATTTTGCGCCTTCGGGTTATTCTTAGAATCTTCGCCCCCGGCGCAAAATATCTAATGATGGGCCTTCGACCAGCGAACCTGTGGTTCGCTTAACCCACGCGCTATGCGCTAGATAATAGTCGACTTTCTGAGCTCGATATTCCCCTTGTGAATATCGCCCGGAATTTTTCCGCCAACGTAGTCGCTGATGAGCTCGCCGATGGTGGAGGTGAAATAGAAATTTATAGGGTCGATGTCTTTTGTTACGAAGCCGTTCTGCAGGGTCCAGTTGGCCGCTTCGCGAACTTTATTGGCTTCGGCGTGGAGGCCGAAGTGGTCGAGGAGCATGGCTGCGGAGAGGATGCTGCCGAGTGGATTGGCGATATCTTTTCCTGTGGCCTGCGGGTAGGAGCCGTGGATGGGTTCGAAGAGGGCCGCGCCTTTGCCGATGGAGGCGGAGGGTAGGAGGCCGAGGGAGCCGCTGATCACGCTGGCCTCATCTGAAATGATGTCGCCGAACATATTTTCCGTCAAGATGACATCAAATTGTTTGGGGTTGAGGATGATCTGCATTGCCGCGTTGTCGACGAAGAGGAAGTCTACTTTGACGTCGCGGTATTCACCCGCGATATTTTGTACGACCTTGCGCCAGAGGCGGGAGGTCTCCAGGACGTTGGCTTTGTCGACGAGGGTCAGCTTTTTCTTGCGTTGCTGCGCCGCTTTGAAGGCGAGGTGTGCGATGCGTTCGATCTCTTCGCTGGTATATGTGCAGTCATCGGAGGCCTGTGTTCCTTCTGCGTTGGTCTCTTTTTTACCAAAATAGATGCCGCCGGTCAGTTCGCGATAGATGACGAAGTCTACGTCTTCGAGAATTTTCGCTTTCAGCGGGGACAGGTGCTGGAGAGACGGATAGGTTGTTACGGGGCGAATGTTGGCAAACAATTGCAGCGACTTCCTCAGCTTGAGCAGCCCTTGTTCGGGGCGTACTTTGGCAGAAGGATCGTTGTCATATCTGGGGTGGCCGATGGCGCCGAACAGGATGGCGTCGCTGTTGAGGGCGGCTTCGATGGTGGCGTCGGGAAGGGGATTGCCGGTCTTGTCGATCGCGTCTGCGCCCATCAGATGATAGGAGTAGGTGAAATCGTGTCCGCCCGTTTCGGCGACGGCGTTGAGCACCTTGATCGCCTGACGGGTCACTTCCGGTCCGATACCGTCACCTTCAATGACTACAATGTTTTTTTGCATAGATCAATTTTTGGGTAAGGGTTTTTTATGTGTGTGCTTTTTCAAAAGTTGTGATCTCGCTGCGGATGCTCAGCAGGTAGTCGATGTCGTCATAGCCGTTGAGCAGGCAGGTCTTTTTATAATTATTGATCTCGAATTTTTCGGTCCTGCCTGCGGCATCGTTGGATATTGTCTGGGCTTCGAGGTCGACCGTGATCATTGCTTTCGGGTCTTTTTGGATCGTTGTAAAGAGACCCTGCAGGAATTCTTCGCTGACGGTGACAGGAAGCAGGAAGTTGTTGAGGGCGTTGTTTTTGAAGATGTCGGCAAAGAAGCTGCTGACGACTACGTCAAAGCCGGCGTCCTTGATGGCCCAGGCGGCATGTTCGCGGCTGGAGCCGCAGCCGAAATTCTTTCCGGCGACGAGTATCCTGCCGCTATAGGTGGGGTTGTTGAGGACGAAGTCCTTTTTGGGGCTGCCGTCGCTGTTGTAGCGCCAGTCACGAAAGAGGTTCTCGCCGAATCCTTCGCGGCTGGTGGCTTTGAGGAAGCGGGCGGGGATGATCTGATCCGTGTCGACGTTCTCTTCCCGGAGGGGAACGGCGGTGGAGGTGATCTTATTTATGCTTTTTTTGCTCATTTGTCTGGTCTGTTTTAGATGAACTCACGGATATCGGCTACTTCGCCGGTGATGGCTGCGGCGGCTGCGGTCAGGGGGCTGGCCAGCAGCGTGCGGGCGTTGGGGCCCTGGCGGCCTTCGAAGTTGCGGTTGGAAGTAGAGATGCAGTATTTGCCTGCGGGTATCTTGTCTTCGTTCATGGCGAGGCAGGCGGAGCAGCCGGGCTGGCGAAGGTTGAAGCCGGCGGCTTCGAAGACCTTGTCGATGCCTTCTTTTATGGCCTGCTGCTCTACCTGTTTGCTGCCCGGGACGACCCATACTTCGACGTTGTCGGCCTTTTTCTTTCCTTTGACGAAGGAGGCGACCTGTCGAAGGTCTTCGATGCGGGAGTTGGTGCAGCTACCGATGAACACATAGTCCACTTTTTTTCCCTTTATGGCAGTGCCGGCCTGCAGGCCCATATAGGTGAGCGCTTTGGGGTCGGCGGAGGTCGGTATCCTGCCGCCAACGCTGACGCCCATGCCCGGGTTGGTGCCGTAGGTGATCATGGGTTCGATCCCGGCGGCGTCGATATTTATCTCCAGGTCGAATTTTGCGTCCTTGTCGGAATAAAGCTCTTTCCATTCGGCCAGCTTCCTGTCCCATTCGGCGCCTTTGGGGGCGAACTCGCGGCCTTTGACGTATTCGAAGGTGGTCTCGTCGGGGGCGATCATGCCGCCCCGGGCGCCCATTTCGATGCTCATATTGCAGATGGTCATGCGGGCTTCCATCGAGAGGTTGCGGATGGCCGAGCCGGCGTATTCGACGAAGTAGCCTGTGGCGCCGCTGGCTGAAATTTTCGCGATGATATAGAGGATGATGTCTTTGGAGACGACGCCTTTGCCCAGGGGGCCTTCCACGTTGATGCGCATCAATTTGGGCTTGCTTTGCATGAGGCATTGCGTGGCCATGACCATTTCCACTTCGCTGGTGCCGATGCCAAAGGCGATGGAGCCGAAGGCGCCGTGTGTGGAGGTGTGGCTGTCGCCGCAGACGATGGTCATGCCGGGCTGGGTGATGCCGAGCTCGGGTCCTATAACATGAACAATGCCCTGGTAGGGATGACCAAGGCCGTATAATTCGATGTGGTGTCTCTTGCAGTTCTCCACCAGCTTTTGCACCTGTACCCGGGAGAGCTCTTCTTTTATGGGGAGCTCCTGGTGGATGGTCGGCACGTTGTGGTCAGCTGTGGCAACGATCTGATGGGGGCGGAAGACTTCGAGTCCTCTGTTCTCGATGCCTTTGAAGGCCTGGGGGCTGGTGACCTCGTGGATGAGGTGTTTGTCGATGTAGAGCACGGAAGGTCCGCCCTCGATGGTTTTGACGACGTGACGGTCCCAGATCTTTTCAAATAATGTTTTTGCCATAGTGGATTTTATTAGACGGTTACGGCTGTTTTGTTGTATGCTTCCGCGAGCTGGACCAGATCGGTGTCTTCGACCTCTTTCTTGCTGTCGGCGACCTGGAGGAACTGTTGGTACAGGACGTCTACTGCGTCGCGGTCGAACTCGTATCCCAGGATGCGGAAGCGGTGGGCGAGGGCCGAGCGTCCGCTGCGGGCGGTGAGCACGATCTTAGAGCCTGCTGCCCCGACCTCTTCGGGTCTCATTATTTCGTAGGTCGTGGATTCTTTCAGGAATCCGTCCTGGTGGATGCCAGAGGAGTGGGAGAAGGCGTTGCTGCCGACTACGGCCTTGTTGGGCTGGACGGGGACGCGCATCGTGTCGGATACCAGCTGGCTGATGGGGTTGAGCATTTCGGTGCGAACGTCGGTGTAGAGGCCCAGGGTTGCGGTGTGCTGTTTGATCACCATTACCACTTCTTCGAGGGAGGTATTCCCGGCTCTTTCGCCGATGCCATTGATGGTGCATTCGATCTGTCTTGCGCCGGCGATGGCCCCTGCGATCGAGTTGGCGGTCGCCAGGCCCAGGTCGTTGTGGCAGTGGCAGGAGAGGATGGCTTTGTCGATATTGGGGACGTTGTTATAAAGATAAGCTATTTTTTCGCCATACTGGTGGGGGAGGCAATAGCCTGTGGTGTCGGGTATGTTGACTACGGTGGCTCCTGCGGCGATAACGGTCTCGACCAGTCGGGCGAGGAATTCGATGTCGGCGCGGCCGGCGTCTTCGGCGAAGAATTCGACGTCGTCGACGAAGTTTTTGGCCCATTTGGTGGCTTTGGCTGCACGTTCGAGGATGTCTTCGCGGGTAGTATTGAATTTATATTTGATATGGATGTCGGAAGAGCCGATGCCGGTATGGATACGGGGTCTTGCCGCGGGTTTCAGGGCTTCGGCGGCCACTTCGATATCTTTTTGTACGGCGCGGGTGAGGCCGCAGACGGTAGCGTTCTTTATAATTTTCGCCACTTCATTGACCGAGGTGAAATCGCCCGGGCTGGATATGGGAAAGCCGGCTTCGATGATGTCGACGCCGAGGGCTTCGAGCTGGAGGGCCAGCTGGATCTTTTCTTTCGTATTCAGCTTACAACCGGGTACCTGTTCGCCGTCGCGGAGGGTGGTGTCAAAGATGAAGATTTTCTTGTCGGACATTAGTGTATTTTAAAAAGGTTCGAAATTATCGGTTTAGTGTTAGGTTGGTATAGGGCCGGGCTAGTGATAAATGATTATGACGTATCTTCGAATTTAGTTGGGTTTTTTATCGAACTCAAACTATAATTGCTACGATTTTACACCCTTTAGAGGGGGGTAAATGAGCCAGAACCTACTGCTGACAAGGATTTTAAAGTTTTAAATTACGATGCCCAACCGTTCGTCAGACGCCCTGTTCCAGCTGATCAAGTCCCTCGAAAAGTCCGAAAAACGGAACTTTAAGCTCTACATTACGCGTAATTCTTCCAGTGAGGACCTCAAAAGCATACAACTCTTTGATGCTCTGGATAAAATGGAGGAGTATGATGAGGCGCAGCTGTTAAATAAGAACAAGAATTTGCGCAAGGCCCAGCTGTCCAACGCCAAGGCGCACCTATACCGGGAGATACTCAGCAGCCTCCGGTTGATCAGGCAAGAAGAAAACATTGATATTCAATTACATGAGCAGCTGGATTACGCTCGTATCCTGTATAATAAGGGGCTGTACCTCCAGAGTCTGAAAACGTTGGACCGGATCAAGGAAATGGCGAAGGCGAACAACCAGGTGACCTTTCTGCTGCAGGTGCTGTTCTTTGAGAAGACGATCGAGTCCCTGCATATTACCCGAAGCATGCAGGACAGGGCCGATCAGCTGGCGGGGGAGACCGATGCGGTGAATGAGCAGCTGCGGATGATCAGCCGGCTGTCCAATCTTTCGTTGGAGCTATACAGCTGGTATATCCGAAATGGGGTGGCGAGGAATGAGCAGGATGAGGAGGCGGTGCGGGAGTTCTTTGAGAAGCAGCTGCCGGCGGATATCACCGAGTGTCAGGGATTTTACCAGAAATTGTATCTGTATCAGAGCTTTTCCTGGTATGCCTATATCCGGCAGGACTTTCTGATGTACTACCGGTATACGCAGAAATGGGTTGATCTCTTTGACAGGGAGCCCTTTATGATGGTAACGGAGACCTCGCACTATATAAAGGGGATGCACAACCTGCTGGGGGCGCATTTTGATCTGCTGAACGACGAGAAGTTCAGGGAGACGCTGAGGCAGTTCGAGGAATTCTCCGAGTCGGATATCGTGAAGAACAATATCAACAACAGGATACAGACCTTTGTCTACCTGTATATCTCCAAGCTGAACCAGCATTTTATCGATGGAACGTTCACGGAAGGTGTGTCCCTGGTGCCTTATATCGAGGAGAAATTAAAGGAGTATTGGATATACCTCGATCGTCACCGGATACTGGTGTTCTACTATAAGATCGCGTGTTTGTATTTCGGGAGCGGGGATTATGAGAAGACGATCGATTATCTGAACAAGATCATCAACTGGAAGGTCGATCTGAGAACGGATCTGCAGTGCTACTCCCGGCTATTGCACCTGATCGCGCACTACGAGCTGGGGAATTTCGATCTGATGGAGTATCTGATCAAATCCGTATACCGATTTATGGCGAAGATGGGGAATCTGAGCGGGGTGGAGGAGGAGATCTTCCGATTTTTGCGGAGGTCGTTCCATCTGTCGCCGGCGAAGCTGAGGCCGGCGTTCGAGCAGCTGGTGGAGAGGCTGAAGGAGTTCGAGGGGAACAGGTTTGAGACGAGGGCGTTCATGTACCTGGATATTATATCCTGGATGGAGAGCAAGATCCGGAATGTGCCGGTGCAGGATGTTATTCGGAAGAAATATCTGGAGGGGGAAAGAAGAGGATAGGGTATTGGACCTGCCCGGGCATAGCGAAGGGTACGGATAGGAGAGGACTTTTTGAGTCCTGGAGAGGGCGATTAAAGTGCTATTAGAAAAAGATTAAACTTCAATTAAGTGCTTGCAAAGGAATGGGGCAATGATTACATTGAAAGTCTAAAGCCTATCTATGAATAAGGTATTCTATCTGGCCGTTCTGGCCCTCGCCGTGCAAGCTTGTCAGAAGCACGAACCAGTCTCTGCCTATCACGATAATAGTTTTTCGGTTAGTGTCGACCCCGCGATGGGTTGGGTAGTTGGTTCGGTTCGGGACACTTTTCTTATTCGCGTCAATGATGAAAATAATCTACATGCGGTGCCGCTGGTCTATAATCTGGCAGTGGGCGCGACGGCCAGCAGCGGGGGCAGGAAGGAAGGAATCTGGCGGGACACGCTTGATCTAACTCCAAATAATGTGAAATCCATTACGGTTGTCTCCCACGATGGTACCGTAGGGCGCTATGCGATAGCGTTCCAGTATGTGGTTGAAAATCATCCTTTTCCTGCGGAGTTGAAGTATAGTGTTCCCAACCAGCTATTTTTCGATGGAAATTTTATGTACGTGGCTACCAGCCATGGGTTGTTGCGATCGTCGGATGATGGAGCAACTTTTACTCTTCTGAGCAATGCAACAGACCCTTCCTGGGGGGATGTCACAAATTGCGTATATGCCAAAGGCGATCTGATCTATGTGGGTGTTGGGAATGGTCTGGCCATATCGAGAGATGGCGGGAAAAGTTTCACCAGGCATACCGACATACTTCCAAGCGGAGTTGGGATCGGTGTGTATGGCGTCTATGTGCAGGGGGATATTCTTTATATGGGAACTTATGATGGATTTGCGATATCCCGGGACGGAGGGGTGACATTTGATACTACGGCTCAGGGGATCAGGAGTACGCCTAATGAGACCGGTGTTTGGACTGTATTTGCGATGGGAAACACCGTGTATGCAGGGACGCAAACAGGGCTCTATACATCGCAGGATGGGGGGCGAAACTTCGATTTTAACGATAATCTGGTGAAATTAGGTGGCTTTGGAGTCAGGGTGAACCGGATATTTGGATTGAACGGGCAGCTATATGCGGCGACGATGCTGGGAGTTTCATCGACGCCAGACGGGGGGCAGCATTTCAAGGATATCCATGTGACGACATCATTGGGGCAGGCGGCCAGCGGACAGGATGTAGGCGGGTATGACAGTGTGGTGGTGGCGGCGGTCGGCAATCAACTTATGATGTCCTCTGACTATGGGAATAAGTATACCTTCTTTTCGGCGGCAACTGGGGTCGGGGCGTTTGTGTCGTCGGTGACGATGAAAGGGTACCTTATTTATGCGGGTTCGCAGGGTGGGGTGAGTGTGATGAGGAACAGGCAGTGATCGAATTTATTTACAATCGTAGTCGTAGTGGGTGATAAATGATTCGCCGATCGTGTCTTTGGCTGTGACGGCTGTTATTTTTCCGTCGGGTCTGAATTGGTAGGTATAGGTGAGCCGTTCGCGGGATCTGATCAGATTTTTGGTCCGGATTATCTCAAAACCCGAGCTGAACTGGTCGAAGAATTGGGCGTCCCCCTGCTGGCGGGGCTGATCGGTATAGTAATCAAATTTTTCTGTTGTTGAGTCATTCGTTGAGGAGACCATGTTGCCTGCGGACCAGGTGAACGTGTTGACCAGGGTGTCGGGTCGTGTAGAGGCGGTAAACAGGGACCTTGCAAGCTGCTGGCCGTTGTATTCATAGGAGATATTGTACCATAGTGTTTCTTCGAAGTTGAAGGTCACGTGGACGTTGGTGGCGAGGCCGTCCTTGTTGTTGTGGATGACGACGCGGTTGACGGGTCCCCGGGGGACGGTCGTATTGGAGACGACGCTGTCGCCGGCGCGGGTGAAGGTGGTTATGATGGTGTCGTTTTCCACCGTGCTGGTGAGGCGTCCCTGGGAGTCATAGGTGAATTTTGTGGGACCTATGTTGACGGGGGTGCCGGTGTGGGTGGCCTGGCTGATGAGGCAGGTAGGGGGAGGAGGGGGAGGGTTGTCGTGCTTTCTGCAGGCCGCGAGGACAAGGAGGGGGGTAAGGAAAAGAAGGCGTTTCATAATAAGGTGTGTTTTTGGGGCAATTTAGCGGGGATTGTCAGGGGGATCGAGGGTGGGTTTCCTGGCGGAGGGGGATATTTTTCTATCGGGAAGTGAACGAAATGGGGTTAGGGGGTGTTATAGGTGGGTGAGTTGGGAAATGGGGTGGCCGGACCGGGTGGATCGGGTTGCCGGATAGGGATGGTCGAATTGGGGATTGGGTTGCCGGATGGGGGGGATGGTCGAATTGGTGGATGAGGTTGCCGGATGGGGGGAATGGTCGAATTGGGGATGGGGTTGCCGGGTCAGGGGAACGGCCCCAGGTGGATAAATAAAGTTCAGGGCATCGGTGGAATTTTGGAAAACAAGTTTTTTCCGATTAAATTCGTACCTTTGCCCTCCTTAATTTAGGTTTATTGGCATCATTTGTGAGCCGATATGCTTATTTTCCAGGTGTAAGAGGCTGACCATGAATTGGATATAATTCAGCTGCCGGAAGCCCTGTAGAGGTTGGAACAAGAATAAAAACCGCATATTGCAATATGGCTATTAAAAAAGAAAATCGTCCCAGAGCCACTTTTTCAAAAATCACTATCGGATTAGCTTCGCCTGATAGCATCCTGGAAAGGAGCTACGGAGAGGTATTGAAGCCTGAGACTATCAACTACCGCACGTACAAGCCGGAGAGAGACGGCCTGTTCTGCGAGCGTATTTTCGGGCCCGTTAAGGATTATGAGTGTGCCTGCGGCAAATACAAGCGGATCCGCTATAAGGGGATTGTGTGTGATCGTTGCGGGGTGGAGGTCACCGAGAAGAAGGTAAGGCGTGAGCGGATGGGCCACATCAAGCTGGTGGTTCCGGTCGTTCACATCTGGTATTTCAAATCATTACCCAATAAGATCGGCTATCTGCTGGGGATGAGCTCGAAGAAGCTTGAGAGCATTATTTATTATGAAAGATATGTGGTAATTCAGCCTGGAATCCGTACGGACAAGGGTCAGAATTATGGAGATCTGCTGACGGAAGAAGAGTACCTGGAGATCCTGGAGACCCTGCCGAAGGACAACCAGTATCTGCCGGACGAAGATCCTGCCAAGTTCATCGCTAAAATGGGTGCTGAAGCGGTTCATGACCTGTTGGAGCGTATCGAGCTGGATCAGCTGTCTTTCGATCTGCGGAATGCTGCTGCCAATGAGACGAGTCAGCAGCGTAAGGCGGATG
>Ga0207695_10002932_pt1 | contig 24629 bp, 44 predicted proteins | sample KBSC54metaG_FD_184354 | JGI IMG/M metagenome (GOLD analysis project Ga0207695, IMG submission 184354) | Corn rhizosphere microbial communities from Kellogg Biological Station, Michigan, USA - KBS C5-4 metaG (SPAdes) (version 2) | ecosystem: Host-associated > Plants > Roots > Rhizosphere > Soil...
CTGACATATCCAAGCTGGCTATTCGCCGCATTGTTTACGAACTGGAGATAGGCCGCATCGGGATCACCCGCAGCGTCCCTGACCCTGACCGCGCCCGTGCTGCCCGAGTTGGGCGAGGTGAAGATGGCACCGGTGATCCATGACTTAATGTTCGCGAGCGTGGACCGCAAAGCGTTATTAATATTTGCCGCAGGGCAGTCCTCGTTGATATCGATCCCCAGAACTAACCCGTTCAGGTCGGGATCGGTATTCCAGTCCTCAACTGCCATGGCGTACCTCAAAAAAAGCGGCTCTGAGGCCGCCGTTGTCCCGGAATGAAAAAGGCGCCCCGGAGAGCGCCTTTGTGTTGAGCCTGAGAAGTGCTAGAGAGCGGCTGTGAATATCTTCTGGATCATCTTCTTCAAGACGCTGATCGTAGGCGTCTGGTCGGAGTTCAAAGAACGGTCACTGGCGCGGCGCGAGCAACAGAGCGCCGGCAGGAGCGCCAAGTGCCCCACCGACATAACTCCGCTTCCCAAGCTGCTCCCCAGCCCTCAAAAGCAAATCGGGTCGCTTCGTCAGCAGTTTGGGGATGAGATAGGGGGTTGAAGCAGCGGCCGGTGCCAAGAGCGATAGCGGACTAAACGCCGCACCGGTGCCGATCGCTCCCGCGTTCAACGCTCCCCGGCCAAGCATGTGCAACAGCATGGCACGATCCGTCGTGCCGCTGTTCGGCACCTTGGGCGCAAGCACCTGCTTACCCGCCGTAGCCAGGTCCTGAAGCAATGCCTCCCCGCGAGAATAGGCGCGGTTGCGCGCTGTATTGTCGGCGCGCTGGACCGCCGCGTCGAGTTGCGCAGGAGAAAATGTGCCGGCCTCCCCGCCCCGCATCTTCGCCGCATTCTCCAGCCTGACAAGGATGGAATAACCTTGGTCAGCATTGTCCATCAACTTTACCGCCGCCGGGTCACTTGCCGGGTTGGTCCTCGCGGCTTCGTCGATATGGTCGACCAACTCATGCATGAAGCCGCCAAGTGCCTGATTATCGGCTGAATTATTGCCTGATGACAGCTTCGCCGCGTCGGACTTCAGGCCGGATAGCGTGCGCTTCAGCACATCTCCGCTCATTGTGCCGTTGGGTGCGATCCGGCGGGTTCTAAGGTCATTCACCACGTTCTGGAGGCGAGCCACATGATCCGCAGACAAAAGCGGAGAGTTTTGCGCACGGTCCATGAGGTCGGCCAGATTGTTGCCAAACTCAGGACTTGTCTGAAATACCAAGCCAGCCCGCGCCTTGTCGTAAGCATCGTTGAACACCTGCTGCGCGTGGCCCATCGCCTGTGTGCCGGTCGTGCCAGCGGGCATCGTTTCGCCGAGCGGCTTCAGAGCGCGATTGAGCGCCGCAGTCTGAAACTGATTCATCTGCTGGCCTGAGCGGCGGGCGATGACATCCCCCAACAACGGTGCCGACATCAGCTTTTCTTCGGTGCGCTTGAAACCCGGCCCGAGCGCCTGCCCCGGCATGATGTCCACACCTTCGTTGGCGAGCAATTGGGTTGCAGCTTTGTACGACCCAGGAGCGGCGGTCACGGCCCCTCGCGCCAACAGTGGAGAAATAACCCGCGATGCGGCTTTCACCACCCCACGCCCAGCAATGCCGCCCGCAACCGATCCTGCGGCGCTTTTCAGGGCATCGACAGCCTGGCCGCCATATGTCGAGGCATCGGACTGCCCCGCCCCGTAAAGACCGCCGTAGACCGCATCAGGGACGACCTGTGCAGCCACTCTGGCCGCCGTGCCGGCACCTCCAAACGCCTGAAGCGGTGCTGCAAGTTTGTTGATCGGAGACGCAACAGCTCCAGCAATGGTTCCAGCCGTCGAAACTATGGGGTGAGCCCTCGCGTCATTGGCTGACTGCGCCCTCTGCAAGGCAAGGTTGGCGCGATAGGCGTCTCCTAATGACCCACCTTTCCAGATGCTCTTCACGGGCGGCGCGGCGCTATCGAGGAGGCCGAGCGCCTCCGCGCCTGCCGTCAGCTTGTCGCCAAAGCCTGCCGCAAAGCCATTTGTAACAGCGCGCGCGCCCGCATCGAGAGCGCCCCTCACACCTGAAACAGCGTTGGCATAAATACCCGACATGACGCCATGCACGGTGTCGGGGTCAGTGCCATCGGGGAAGCGGACGACTTTGCCGTCAGGGCCGCGAACGTCCATCAGGGGTGCCACTCCAGAACGCCATCAGCACCCTTTCTAAGGTGACCGTTCAATGGAGGCGCCTGCGGCGGGGCAACGCGAGAGGTCGGGCCGCCGAGGATCTTCGCCGTCATCGATTTTGGGTTTGCCGGTTGAATGCCAAGCCTCTTTTGGACGTTTGGATTGTTCGGATCGAGCCCGGCCGCAACCGCCGCATTCTTTCGGTACTGTTGATCTATGCTGTTCAAATGATCGCTCAGGATCGCTTGCCCTTGTCCGGGGTCGAGATTGCCTTGAAGGGTTTTTAGCAGTTTCAGCTCGTTATCTGTCAGCCGGACACCGCCCTGCGCGCCAGGTGGCAAATCCTCCTTCAGCTTCGAATATTGGTCGAATGCTATGTTCCCCTCGACCGTCTGCAATGCGCGATCCAGATTATAGGCGTTCGTCGTGGGAATATGGCGGAAAATGCTGTGCGCGAGTCCCGTCGAGAGCATCCCCGTATCATTTTTCGCCTCGCCAATCGCCTTCAGAACGGTGTCGGAATTCATCACCTTGGATGTCTTGGCCATTAGCTGTTGATTTTGAGCGTCGGCCATCTTCTGGCGATCAGCCTGGATCTTCATTTGCGCAGCGGTGGCATCAGCAACCGCTTTTTTGGAATTGGCCTGAGCGCTCGTGATATCGGCGGGAAGGGTCGCGACATTCTTACGGTTTGCAATCACATCCCCGAATGTCTGCACGGGAAGGCGCTGGTTGGTCAAACTCTGATTAGTGAGTTCCCCAGGGAGCTTGGGATCGGGCGGTTTGACCTGGAAGGTGGGCGGACCATCGAACTGGTCGAAAGGATTGTCCATCATTGTCTCAACCCCTTCGTGCCGTTGATGCCAAAATAAGGCGCATTGAGCCCGCGCATTTGTAAGTGGACGTGGCCACCCTCATTCAGGACTTTGCCTTGCGGATAGAGTTTGATCAGGTTCTGCGCCAATTGGTCCATCGTCTGACCGTTGGTCGGGACAAAATCGGCGGCGTCCCCCGTCAGATGCCATGAATTTGGCACTCCGCCCACAACAGCATTGCCCTCAGCCGTTCTCCGCCCGCTGGTCATTCTACCTGGGAAAGGTTGGCGAGCCGGTCGGGCTCGCACCTCCCAGCACACGAGCGGCGGAGCCTGGGCCATATTTCGCGTCAAAATGCGCGGCCAGCGACGGGTTGCTTTTCAGTAAGCTGATCGCTCCTGGCGGCGGCGACAAAGAGCCCCCATCAATGGCCGAGCGCGGCAAAAACTGCCTGCTTACGCTTCCATCGGGTGCCGCGACATCCGTTGCAACCGGAGGTCCTTCGGCGACCTGCTTTAGATATGTATCTCCAAGCCCAGGATGAGCGGAGTTCAGATAGTCTGCATTGCGCTGGAAGTCAGTCGGCTTCGTGGCTTCGGCCAATCTGTCGAGGTGAAACCTCAGCAGTGCCTTTTGCTGCTCGCCCTGCATCTCAGCCCATTTTTGCTGGGCTTCCTGATAGGTCGGTTTCCCACCACCTGCGGTTTGTAGCGCATCGCCGATGATCCCGAGGATCTGCCAGCCGCGTCCACCCTTGCCGAACATGCCGGGCTGCGTGGCCTTGGTGACACGGGGATCGGTGGGTAGGTTCACCATCTGCTGATCCATGCCAATCGGGTGTGTTCCCATCGGCTGTGGCTGCACCATCTCCTGCGCCATGCCGAGATTGAGCGGCAATCGGGGGGCGGTCTGGTCGGTATAATAGTCGGCGGGTTTAGCTGCGAACATGCCCATCTAGAGCGCTCCGTAGTTCACGGTCGAGTATCCGCTGATTTTCGGTCCAAGCGCCCAGGGGCGAAGGCGCGCAACCTCATCGGCCATGACACCGACATATTCAGGGCCGCCCCAAATGTAGGTCCAGATGTACTGGCCCAGGCCGTCAGCAAACTCCCCGATCTTGTGGATGCCGGTCTTGAGCCGGCGATCAGAGAGCATCGCAACCCCCGAAGCCAGTGAGCCAGCACCCTGCAACACCCCGCCAATGCCGTTCGAGGTCTTCTGCGTGCCACCGTTGAACAATGCGCTCTGCACATCGGCCAGCGATTGAATGCCGGTGTATGGCAAGCTCGCGCCAAGCTGGGCTGCGGAGAGCGTCGGCGTGATGCCGAGATAGTTGGCAGCCGCGAGCTGCGGCGCCTGTCCAGCAATCTGCTGCTGATTAGCCCGCTCCTGAGCGTAGTTGTTGGCGTCCAGACCGCGAACGGTGTTGAAATCATTCGCCTGTAAATCGCGAACCTGCGCGTTATCCGCCGCCTGACCCGCCTGGAGACGGTTGAAATCATCGATCTGCATCTGGCGGACGTTGTTGGCATCGTTGTAGCGCAGGTCGTTCTCGTTCTTGGCGAGCCCATTGGTCAGCGCGCCGATGTACGCGGTCCCGCCGAAACTGCCGCGCGATCCGAATCCGGCCTTGGCTGTGTTCGTCACATCATGGTTGGTCTGGCTGATGATGTTGTCGAGAAAGCCGTTCGGGTTGATATTCGGATTCGCCTGAAACCCGTTCCACGTCGAAATATTAGTGTTCGGCGTGGCATAGGGGTTGCCGGTGAGATACTGACCCCCAAGCACATTCGCGCCGTAGTTAGTCGCGGCTGTGACGTTGGGATCGCCAGCCTGATATTTCGAGATGAGGCCGGGGATAAGTCCCTGCACCTGATCAGTAATTGCCTGCTGGCTGGGCTTGTTGGCATTGTAGACGCCCGTCGCCTCGTTCGCAGTGCTCTGGGCGATTGGCTTGGCCCAGGCTTGGGCTGACCCAGACGCGCTCTTTGATCCCCCGGAAAGTCCCATCAGAGTTCCTTCCGAATGTTGAGTTGGTAAGGCATGTAGCCGTCGTCCTTCAAAATCCTGGCCCAGACCGGCGTGCTTTCGATGCTGGCGATGATGCAGCCGAGACTACGCCCCCAGTTCTCGGCCAGCGGAATCAGTGCGCGGATTGCCTCGAGATCGCCCGTTGCCGCCACGCCATGCACTTCCATTGCGCCTGCCGGGTAAAAGCGGATCGTCGCAAGGATCGCCGCCTCATCATTCGTCCAGAGCTTGTAGGAACCTGCCGCAACCTGCGAGTCGAGCCATTCGGCGCTGTAGAAACGCGGGTCTAGTATCGAAAGAAAGCCGTCCCTGAATTTCAGATATTCTTGCCAGTCGCTCACTTCAGGCGGTCGCTGATGGCCTGCACGGCATCCATGACAGCCTGCATCTTGGCCTGATCATATGATGCTCCAGCCGTTGCCCCCGGATAAAGGGCATTGCCATCCTTCTGGACCGTGCCACGGATAAGCCCGTTGATCGCGTTCGCTGCTTTCCTCACCCATCCCGGCGCGTCCTCAACCGGGACTTGGGGGATCAATGCACGCCTCCCGCAACACCGGTAAATTCAGCGCCCTGGCAGTAGGTCCAGACACTCCCGGCCGCGATGTCCATCTCCGGCCTCAGATAGCGGGCGTTGACCCTGATCGGCATGTCGCCGTTAGACGACACGTAGATGTAATCCTCGAACCCGTAATTCTCGCCAAGCCGCTCGCCGGAGAACAGCCGCAACGTCACCCCATCCATTGCGTCGGTCAACGGTCTCGCCATTCTCAGCCGCGACTTGCGCCCCGGTGACAACTCCATACTTCCCGGCTTGAGCGATGCTCCAAGATTAGGGCCCGACAGCACGTTGAATGCGCCATCGAGACCGATAAATGCCGGCCGGGGCTGGCCACCCGCAAAGATCGGGTGATCCAGCGAATAAGGAATATGGTCGATATCTCCATAGAGCGCGTCGATCTGCGTCAGCGTCATGCTCTGCGTGAAGAACTGAAACACCGCCTGCACCGGGATTTCCCAGGTCGTCCAGCGCTGGATCGTCCAGTTGTAGCAGAACACCCGCCCCGGCATGCACCACAGCACCAGCGTCCGCTCGGGATCGATCGCGGTCCACAGGTTGATGAGGTCGGCTGCCGTATAAGCATCACGAAAGGTCTTGTCGATTTTCTCAATGCCGATCGGGGCGATCTGTCCCGCCTGCACCTGCACGAACCCACGATCCGACCAGAAGAACACAAGATCCCCGGCTTGGGCTACCGACTTCTCCGCAGCGCAGCCATAGTTGGAGGAAATGGTATCGAATTGAAACGGATCTGTCGCATCGCCGGTATAGGACATCCGGGTGATGGCGAAGCGCTGAAGGACCAGCCCATATTCACCGCCGGTTAACCCCATGACCTTGCCGCCCTGGTAGATCGGTTGCTGCCCAGCCTGCCCCGTTCCCGGTGTCCAGATGGTGTGATCGCCCAAGTCCGACCATGCAACCGTGATCGCATCACCACCGGCCCTGCCGAGCACCACGAAATCCCTCACCACCGCGACGAGATCAGCACTTGGAGGCGAGCCGCTTACCGGGGCTGCCGTGCCGAGCAACAGGTCGAAGTCAATAGGCGCCCCGCCATTGGCGCAGATGATATGATCGCCGAACTGCGCGAACTGCCAGAAGGTGTTGACCGAGAGCGAGCCGATGACGCTCGTCCACGTCCCACCGGTCAGCCGGTAGAGGTTCGTCGTATCTCCCGCCAAGACCCTTGGGCCGCCACTCGAGCTGATGAATGCCGCCGCGCCCTTGAAGGTCCCTGATAGAGCGGGCGCAATCTGGGTCGGGCTCTTGACCGGCGCATAGCCGTTCGAAGTGGCGTAGACGTTCTTTGCCACCGAAAGGTCATTGGTCAGAAATGGCGCTGTGTCGGGGCGATATTCCCCGAGCAGCCACCTCAAGCGCGCACCCCATAGACCGAGCGCGGACCCTTGGGCGCCAACGGAGCGCCGCCGGTCTGCTTATGAATGCCGTGCTGATTGAGGTCGTTGATCCACTGGTCCAGCTGGTTCTTGATGAGCGGTAGCCTCTCATCGTTCCAGCCGTAGAACTCGGCATGCGCGAGCGCTGCGAACAGGTAGATGTCGGAATGCTTCTCAAGTAGCCAGTTGGTCTGGTTGTCGGCTGACAGCGGCGTGAGATCGCGGCGGTAGGACATCTTGACCGTATATTGCTGGTTGGGCTCTGGCCCGAAGATCAGCTCGTTGCCGATAATCGTGTAGTTGCGCGGCATGCCCGAGGCGACCCCGGCCCATTGCTCGCGTAAAGCGTGGGGCGACAGATAGACGAGATCGACGCGCGGGGACGTGTCGATGTAAATCGCCCGCATCGAAAGAAAGTCCGACGGAAGCGCTACCATCAGAAGTCCTCCAGGATCGCCGCATATTGCGCGTAGACATGCGAGACATCGGTCACGTTAATAGAGACCGCGTGGCTGTCGGTATCGATCTGGTCGGCAACCGAGATCGTGAGGCTCATCACCCCGCTTGCCGTCGGCGTGCCGGTGATGGCCCCAGTCGTAACGCTGAACGAGAGGCCGGGATGCAATGAGCCGGTCAACTGGAACGTCCGCACGCCATAGCCACCCGAAACGGTAGGCGTGAAGTCGTAGGCCGAACCAACCATGCCGGCGGGAGGGGTTCCGCTGATCACCAGATGATTGACGACCGATACCGTGATGGGATCGGACACATGCGGCGTATTCGCAGCGCCGGCCAATGTCTCGGTGAGCGTGAGAACAAGTGTTCCGAGCGTGGTGAACGTGCCGGAGATCACGGATCCCAGCACGGTGAGCGTTGCGTGGTCGCTTGAGTCCACGGCGACCGTCGAGTCCGGCGTCTTGCTGAGGATCGCGACCGAAATAGGTGTGTTGGCGATGAAGGCAGGGCTGGACAGGGTCAGATTGACCAGTGTCGGCGGGGAAACGTCGAGCGCGTTGATCGCGACCGTGATTTCCTGATCGAGATGCTTGATGACGCGGCGGAAATATTCTTCCGCGTGTCGGATGAACTGCGGCGCCTTCGCCTGCAAGCTCGGGTCCTTGAGCATATCGACAAGTTCGGAAACGAGATCGTCAAAGCTCGGCATCAGCGTTCCTCACAGGATGAAATGCCGCACCCGGCAGTGGCGGTACTCGTTGGAATTGAGCAGCCGGTTGACCCCCTCGATATGGGCAGGGTTCCACATATCCACGCCGTATTTCGTCAGCCACTCGAACTGAACCTGGATCGGGATATGGGCGGCGTGCCACATGTCGGTTCGCCTGTCCCACGAGTCCGATGCAACCGCCTTGTTGCGGTCGAGCACGGCGTTGGTTGCGTCTCCATCGAACTGATGGCGCACGAGAACGCTGTCGGTGTCTTCGTCATAGCCGTGAAAGACCTTCAGCCCCTGCTCGGGGATATGGTCGATCAGGTCCCAGTCAGACACGCTGGGCGCGCTCCTGGGCTTCGAGTTCAGCCGCTTCATCGTCCTTGACGATGGTGCTCTGGCCCGCCTGCAAGCGGCGTCCGTCGCGCAGGAAGGTGGCATCGAGCGTGCAGATGATGATTACATCCTGCGGCTCGGGGATCGGTGTTTCTTCAGCCATGTTGGCCTCCAATGAAAAGGGGCCGGCTCTAGGAACCAGCCCCGCTTGACCTACTCGGCGGAAAGCTTTTCGCGCAGGGCGTAGCCTTCGAAGGCCCACAGCTTGCGGATGGCTTGCTCACGCGCAAACTTACGACCGAGGGCGGCGTTAAAATTGGCGGGCGATGCAGGCGCGCTTTCGCCAGTCACATAAAAACCGTTCGCCATTTTCAAGACGCAGATCGTCAGGATGTTGTCGATCAGCGTGTATTCCTCTTTGGTGATCTTCTGCTCCATGCTTTCAAGCGTCACACGGGGAGCAACCGCGACAGCGGCGGATTCGCTTTCGGTAACTTCGAGACTGTTCATTGTTCAGACTTTCTTTCAGAATACCGCTGATCCGCGCGGCCCGGTGCAAAAAGGGCCAGCCCCGAAGGGCCGGCCCCTAGTCAGCTAACTGATAAGTGTTAGCTCAAGTCACGAATTGCGCCCGAAGCGGCTTCGTTGAGGCACTTGAGCGCCGTTTCAGTCCACATCATCTTGCGGGTGGCAAGACCGGTGACCGCCATGTCCTTGGTCTGGAGCGGGTCGAGAACAGCCTCTTCCCAATATTCCGGGTCCACGATCAGCGCGTCACGGGTCGATGCGAAGCGGTCAGGCACGAACTGCACCTCGCCCACGTCCGACACATAGTAATCGGCACCGGCGACGATCGTCAGACGCTTGTCGCCCGATTCACGGCGCGCAGTGGAGAGGCCGGTGAAGGCCGCTGCCGTCTGCTTCTGGCCGATTGAGGTGATGACCATCGTCGGGTTACCGCCGGCGGTCCAGATCGATGCGAGCACCGTCTTGAGCAAGGTTTCCGTGTAGGTGCGCTGCGTGCCGTTGGTGGCGGCCGCAACGATACCGGCCGAAAAGCCGCCATTGGCCGGAGAGCCAGCGGTGCCAAGCGCCGTGTTGGTCGTGAGCCAGGCAAGCGCACCGGCGGTTTGGCCCGCCGTACCGGAAAGGGGAGCGACCGAGGCATAGTTGCCAACGAACCGCTTTTCCTTGTCGGTCTGCAATTCCTTGCCCGACTTCATGATTTCCTTCGCCATTTCCGAGCGACGGCCAGCCTTGTCCACGGCCTCAACCGTGGTCGAGGTGCCAACAACCTTGGTCATGATCTGCGTATAGGTGCCGACGCGAACCGTGTTGGGACGCGAGGCGTTGGTCAGATCATCACCCTGGATCGAGGCGTTGGTCGCATTGGCGGCAACGAGCGAGTCGGTCTGCCACTCGGTGTAGGTGGACTTGGCCGAGCCCTTGCCGATCGCTTTCACGAACGGCGCATCATTGGGATAGAGGGCGCGGATCTTGTCGTCGAGGTCCTCGCGGACGCCGACGCGGGAAACCGCCTGAACGGTATTTGAAGGTACGGTCATTGTCTAAGTTCCATCATGGGAGGGGCAGCGTCTCACGACGCGAAACCCTGGGTTTACATGTGGCCCGCTTTTTCCAGCCAATCCGCGAGGTCTTCCGGCCTGCGGGTTTGCTGGGCGCGCTTCCAAGCGGCATCGGTGCGCCGTGGCCCCTGCTCCGCCCGCGTCTCGGCACCGTTAGGCTTCATCACCTTCGGTTTGCCCTTGGCGTTGCGGACAGCTTCCATCTTGCGCGCCTGCCAAGCGTCGTATTTCGCAGCCTTGGCTTTCCAGTCGTGCGCCTTCTTGAGTGCCAGCACGTCGGACGCACTGGCCTGGGCGAGAAGTTCGTCTGAATATCCAAGTTCACGGCCCACATTGCCGAGTTCCGCCATGAGCTTTGGCCCCTTCTCAGGATCGTTCATCTCGGGCAACTCACGGCGAAGGATTTGCAGTTCCGCTTCCTGTTGCTGGGCGCGGATGGCTTGCTCACCTGCCTGGGCCTGTTGGCGCGCTTCAGCCGACTGCTTCGCGAGATAGTCGCGATGGGCAGTCATCTGCTTGTAGAGCGCCATTTGCTCCGCAAAGACCTCCGGGTTCGTCGCGATCAGCGAGTAATCCGGCTCCTGCGGTTCGAACAGCTTGGCATATTCCCCCAGTTCATCGGCGTATCGCTTCTGAATGGAGGCCAATTCACGTTGCGCCTCGGCCTGGGCATTGCGCTTGGCCTCGGCGGCTTCGGTCGTACGAGCCTGCACCTCCCGGTTGCGCTGGGCTTCGGTTTCAGCCCAAACTTTTTGAAGTTCGGGCGGAAGCTGCGCGAAAGCTGCTTTCTGCTCTTTCGACAGGCTGACAGGCGGATCGATGGCCGGGGCCTCCGGTTCGTCTTCCTCATCAACATCGTCATCCACGTCGTCGCCCTCATCGGGTTCTTCCGCGTCCTCGGATTCATCATCGGCGGCCTCGGGGGGCGCCTCTTCGTCCTTTTCCAGTTCGTCCAGAAACTCCGCGAAGTCGTCAACGGCGTTGCTGGTTTCAGCAGGCGCGTCAACGGCTTCCGCGCTTTCGCTCGGATGGGCCGTCATAGCTTACCTTTCAGTGGTTTAAATAAATCGCCGCGCCTTGTGCGGGATGGCTTCGATCATTTTCACGCGCTTCTGCACATGCTCCTGAACCTTGCCGTCGTTGATGATGGCCTGGACCATTGCGTCGATCTGCTGCGTAATCTTGTTGGCTATCGCCAGATTGGCGAGCTTCTCGTTTTCCCATGGCTCAACCTGCGACATGCGCTTGAGCAAGGTCTCACCGATAAAGGCGAGGATGTCCTTGAGGCCGCCCTCTTCGACGTAGAAGGGTTTCCAGCGGTTGGCGCGGTGCAGGGGGTCTTCGGTCATGCCAACAGCGGATCATCGTCATGCGCCCAGCCCATGCGACCGATATGCTGGCCACAGCACGCGCATTTCATTAACGGAAAATCACCGACACGATCCTCCTGAAGCGTGAATGTCTTGTTGCGGCAAACCCTACACCCGATGAATGCGCACATGTCATCTTCGACGTGGGGGCTTTTGAAGGAGAGATGCACGACATTATTTGTCAAGCTCGCCTCCGGGTCTGTTCTTCGGCAATTGCTCGGCCTGCTTCAGCGCAAGTTCGTGCCTGTGCTGGGCCTGCATCCTGTCCAGCTCGAACTGGCGCTCCGCCTGCTGCTGAGCCAAGGCAAAGTCGCGATCGGACTGCTGCTGCGCCAGTTGAGCTTCAGCCTGGGCCTTGTCATGTTCTAGTTGCAGCCGTGCCGCCGATTCCTCACGCATGAACTGGATCTTCGCGGCACCCTCAGCCTGGGCCTGCTGTAGCTCCATGGCACTGCGCTGCTGGTCGAACTGCATCTGGCTAGCGGCCATTTGCGTCTTGGCCTGGGTTGCCTGCATATCGGCTTGAGCCTTTGCAACAGCAGGATCAGGCGGCGGCTGCGGCATGCTCGCCTTCAGCTGCTGGCCTTCGGGGCTATCGGGATCAGTGAAGTAATCGAGCGGATTGCCCAGCGCGCTGTCGCGAATGATGCCGGCACCATTGTTGTAAAGCTGCTTGTCGGAAACCAGCCCCAGTTGATGGCCGGCCTGCTGTATCTCAAGCACCATCTGCCGATAGGCGAGGCGCTGTTCCTTCTTGCCCGAACCGAGACCAACCCGGATCGAAACGTCAAGATCGCCCGACCAACGTGAAGGATCGACGGTACGAGCCTGCCCGTCCATCTTGACCATCATCGGGTCGCCGTTCTTTATCATCAGCCGCAGCTTCTTCAGCAGCAACCTGGCAAACGCCTCCGCGAAGTTGCGGGCGACGAACTCCTCCATCTGCTGGCCCTGCGCCTGCATCAGTGCAGTACCGGTGGCCGTCCTGTTCAACGCATCCGCATCGAGCCCCTGGTTGAGCCGGGTAATGCCGGTGCGTGATTCCTGCTCGCCGACCAGCAACTCCATCAGGGCCATCGACTTGGATGGGTCGAACGGATTGTAAAGCGGGACCGGGGCCTCCCTGCCCCTCACGATGCCTCCGGGAACGACCGTCAATAGATCGTCAATGGTGTTTTCGCCCATCATCGTCTCATTGACAAACATGCGCGGCGCGTTGGTCATGTACGTGCCGTCGAGCGCCTGCCTCAGCAAGACCGAACGCACACGCTGGAGATCCATCACCTTGTCCGAAAGCGCGTTGCCAACCATCCGATGCGGACGCGGGAACGGGCAAAACACAACGAACGGGTTTTCCTCGACCTCTTCCCAATCAAGTATGGTACGGCCGACACGAAACGCCTTGACCAACTCGGCGCGGCCATCGCCGTCCATGTCAACCCAGCGATACTCTTCCCTCAGCCAATGCTCGCGCATGCCAGGGACGGAACTCATGTCCTCGCCGAACAACAGTTCATCGTTCCAACGCTCGGTCTCGCGGCTATCAATCGAGGCTTCGTCGGCGTTGGGCAGGTCTTCTACCATCGCGCGGTCAAAGCCCATCTCGATCAGGTCGGAATCGGTCTTACGGCTGCGGTGGCAAATGTAATGCGCATCATCCTCGTGACGCGTGCGTGTAGCGAACAGGAACTCCTCGTTCGGAATGGGGAGATCGACATATTTCTTGATTTTCTTGGTCTGCTCAAGGACCAGCGAGAATGTACCATCCTCCTGCTGTGACGCCTGAACGATCTTGCCGTCAGCCTCATCCAGCGCCCCAAGATATTCCTCGGGAACGCCATTCATCGGCGTGCGGACGGTCTTCTCTTCCTCGACACACGCGACCTTGACCGCGCAAACCTTCTCGATCAGTCCAGCCTTCAGCCAATCGTGGAGCACCTTGTAGCCGTCCTGATGGCGCAGGAAGGCGAGATTGACCGCTTCAGTAGCCTCGGCTGCCTCCTGGTCCTGATCGGCCTCTTGGGCCTCGAATTCGACAACCCTGTCACCCGATACCATCGTGCGCAGGACGGCGATCGTCATGTAATCGACGACTTCCTGCACAACCGGCACGACAATCTGTGAGCGCCCCTCTTCCTCATCGCCGAAGGGCTCTGCCTCGTAGAATTTGAGCGCAACCTCCTGCTCGTCGGCAAGCGTGCTGTCGCGATAGGAGATCGCGCGCCGCTCGTCTTCTGCCAGGATGATCGCCAACTCTTCGTTGGTGAGGCGATCAGTCAAACGTAGGCCCGCTTTGGATAGATGATTTTGGCAGCGGCCTGCCGTTCGCGATGCCCGACCGCAAAATAGCGAAATGCATCAGCATAATGCGATGTCCAATCATGCAGGGGGCGGAGTTTGAACTCTTGCCGCTTGTCGTCCCATTCGCGCCGATACATGCGCAGCGCCTCTATTCCGTCCTTGCATTTGGTTCGGTCGAACCAGCATGTCGGAAGAAGCATTCTCGCGGCCTGGATTCCGTCCTCAACAGGGATATTAGGCACAACCGTGGCGGCGATGCCGAGGTCTCGCAGGACTTCAAGGCGGCTTCGGCCTGTTCCAAGCTCGCGAACTTCAACATCATGGGGCAGATAGTGGTTGCCGTAGAGGTAGCCACGCGCCTGCAACTCCTTGGCATAGTAGTCGAGACCGACGCCCTCGCCCTTGAGAACGTCGATAACCCGTGTCTCCCTGCCTACCGTCTGGATGAACCAGATCACCGTCGAGTCAGCGACACCGAGGTCCCATGCGGTATGCGTCTGCAGGCGTGGGTCGTGGAGGACGGTCGAGATCCGCGAAGGATCGTCAAGCTCGGCCTCGTTCATCTCCTTGCCATAATATGCACCACGAACGGCGGCATCGAACGAGCACTCGTATTCCTGAGCGTATTCGTCCTCGCTCATCATCTTCCTCGCGTCAGCCAGCTCCTTGTCGTCGAGCAGCTGCGTTTCAGAAGCTTTCAGCGAGAGGGTAAACCAGTCGGGGTCGTCCTCAGCGTTGACCCAGAGCTTGTGGAAGGTGTTTTTTCCTTTGGGTGTGCCGATGAAAATAGCCCACCCCTTACGATCGCTAAGTGCAGGACGAATGACTTGTGTCCAAACCGTGGGGTCCATATCCCCAAACTCATCGAGAACGGCGCCGTCGAGATATATACCCCGAAGCCGATCAGGATTATCGGCACCGTAAATGCGAATCCGCGCCCCGTTGTTCGGCAGCTCGACCCATAGCTCTGAAGCATTGACCTTCCTCTCAGGCCCAAAGCAGTCCGTATATTCCAGCAGGTAGGACCATGCGATGTCCTTGGCCTGGTTCAGCTGAGGCGCGATGTAGGCAAAGCGCGGGTTGCCCTTGCCGCACATCACCGCGCTCTTGATTAGGTCATTGACGCAGGCCACGGTCTTGCCGGCACGCCTGTGCGCTACAGCAATCGCCCAGCGGGTTTCCCTTGTGTGTAGCCCCATGAAATGAGTGCGAGGCGCATAATGGCTCTCGACCCGGACTACTGGGGCGGTTGCCAACTAAACACGCCCTCAGCCACTACCCTTTGTGCTGAGCTTCCGTTTCCATCGATGGGCTGCAGTTTGGCATGCAAATATTGCGCCGCCGCCTTTGCGCAGTCGATGCGCTGGGACTTGTCAGCCTCAGCGTCTCTCATGACGCTCAAGAGATAGTCGAGCGGCAAAATACCCGTTTCTTTCGCCTGTTCGATAGCTTTCTGCGTTACGCGGTTGGCGCCACCCTTTTTGCGCCCCGCGCCTGTTCTAGCGCCGCCGCGCATTGATTTTCTGAAAGTTTATCATAAAGCCACCTCCCCGGCTCCCTTGCGGGTGGGCCGTTCAGGCGCTCAAATCAATGAACGCGGGTTATACCGTCATCGCGGCGAAATAGGTCGAAGGCTTGATGAACACGTCGATCGTCTCACCAGCAGCAAGATACTGGCCTGTCGATGATGTGACAGCCGTAGCGCCGGTGTTCGTGCCGTCTGTGTTCTTGAGAAAGCGGCAGTTCTCGCCCGCGCGGACACGGGCCAGGGCGGCGGACGGCGGGGAGATAGTGGAAATCGCCGAGCTGGATGTCAGCGTCCACGACTGCGAGCCAACGTGCGAGCCATAGACCATTCGCGTAATCGCGTCGGCGCCGCCGTAATAGCTGATCTCAAGAGCCATGCTTCAGTCCCTTGTGAGATTAGAGTGAAGCGATACCTGATCGCTGTAGGATGATGATCAAGCCAATCACGATCGCAGCCGCCTTCGCCCAATTATTGAACGGAGGCGCCGATAATGACGCCCACGATCAGCAAGGTGATGAGGAGAGAAATCAGCATTTCTCGTCTCCAATGAAAAAGCCCGCCACAATCCGCGCTCTGCCCCTTGGGAGGAGAGTGAAAGGGCGGCGCTGTTGTGACGGGTCCGCCGGGGCGGATGGGGTTAGTCTTGCAGGTGTTTAATGAACCATCGGACAGCGGACGCATCAACCTCCGTCAAGCCATTCACCCTCAAGCCGGTGCCGGGTCCGTCGATCATTTCATCAAGTTTGTTGCTCAATTCGGACACCGTGAACGCTTTCTCGACCGTCCAATCCTTCACGACATTGAGCGCGACGTCGGCTAGTTCGGCAACATACATCGTGCCATCGAACTGCAAGCCGTCGTCGACCTGACGGACATAGTCGCCATCTCGATTCGCCTGCTCGCGAATGTTTGTGATGAACGCCTCAATCAGAGCATCGCGGAGATTGTCGTCAGCGCTCATCGGGCGCAACTCGAACAACTATCGTTCTGCATAGCTTAAGGTGCCACCAGTTTGCAAGAGGGTTTTTGATCGAAACTCACAGATGCTTCCACGAGCATATCAGATCGGCCACAAACTGCACAATCAGAAGAGAAGACCGGGCCTTACGCTTGTCGTCTCCGTCAAATGCCTTGCCGGCCTGTCCGCCGGAATGGTCGAAGCGGCAGACATTCTCCCAGACCGACCAATATTTTCCGGGGATGCGCGCCTGGAACCAATAAAGCTCGCGTCGTGCGTCTTCCTGAACCCACCCAAAGCCTTCGCCTGATCCGCCGCCTGGGAGACCCATTAGGTTTGCCACCACCTTGGCCTCGCCGTATGCCCGCTGCCACAGGCTATCGCACAGCTCGACAGCGCGCATCTGGCGTTCGTCGAGGTGTTTGTCAGTCCGCCAACGCTCTACCGTCGTGACGTAGCGATTGCGGATCTTCACGCCTTCCCGCGCATAGTCCCCGTGCTTAGCCGTGAAGCTGTCGATCGGGATGACCGGCGCGCCTTTCTCAACCTTAGGCTTGGCTTGGCGCTTCTTCGCCTCGATCTGCTTGGCGATTTCGGCCAGCACTTTGTTTCCCCGCCCCATGATAGTCTACTCCCCTTCTCTCAGGACCTGGTCGATCATTGCGCGAAAAATTGCAGCCTTTCTCTTTGGCGTCGGTATCCTTACAAAGTTCAAAGCATTCGCAGCCTTCACCATCCCCTCGTCCACTTGCTTCAGCTCGTTGAGGATGGCGCGGATAAGTGGGTAGAGCTGGATCTTGCCGTCAAAATACACCTCGGCTGAATCTTTCGTGATCGGCGGAGCTGACAGGCAGCCGCCTGGTGTCTGATGCAGAAGCTCGCCTTGAATTGTCCCGGCCAGCTTCTGCAGCATCGTGGTGTCTCTGTGGGTCAACACCGGTTCCTCCAGTCGGTGTAAGCAGCGCCCAACAGGGCAAGGATTGCCAGCCCCCCGAGCGCGGCAACCAGCGACCAAAGAGAGGTGCCGAATAACAAGATGAAAATCGTTCCGTATCCAGCACTGACAGCGACGAGCAAGGTAGCAGTCGCAAGTATAATCGCCATTCGCTTCGTATTATCCATCATCTCATTCCTTCTGCTTGCGGGGTGGGGTTAGGCGGGGTCACTCGCCTTTCGATTAAGCGATGGCCGCAGCCGATATTGGCCATCGACAATCATTAGCAGCCCGCGCGCTTCGGCTATCGAGCGAAACTGGCGAGGCAGCTCGTCAACCTGCGCCTGAGACATCTCACCGTTTTGCAGGCGAGCCATAACGTTTTCCATTGCGTCCTGAGCATCGGACTGGCGCGCCGCAACCTCTCGCTCAGCAATCGCACTCGCCAGCGCCTTCTGCTTCGATGGCGCATCTGATCGCTGCCAGCTGGACAGCAGTTTCGTGCATTCAGCGATCGATGGGAACCACTCGCATTCACGCAATGCCCGCTCGGCCATGTAGTGCAAGGCCTCACGCGGCGCGCTACCAAGCATTTTCCGATATGTTTCCACCAAGAGCTTGCCGCCCAAATCATCCGACGCGCGGCGCGGCATGGCCGTCATCATGGTGCGGATGACCTTGGCGAACTCAATGGGATCGCAAGGCGGCAACGGGGCCAGGGGAGATGAGGCTAATTGTTGAACCGCCGCCAACGTCCGATCGTCCAATCGATCCGGCAGCATCCCCAGGTCCAAGAATGATATCGTCAAGGGCCTTGAGGGCTCCGTCTCGCCGATCTTGGCTATGGCCCGCTTCACTGCGCTGCTGAAATCCTGTTCTGCCATGATTTTTCCCATTTGAATTTCGTGGATCGTAAATTCCGCCCCAGCCATGCTCAGCGGCGTATTGCAGGATGCGGCCGGGTGGCCACTCCGTGTCTGCGAGCCTCGCTAGGTCGCGCAGAATGCCAGCGTAGGCGGTTTGTGTTCTGGCTAGGCGCTTCGATTTTCGGTTAGCGCAAAAGTCTTTCCAGTGCTGAGCATCACAACCAGGTGGGCAAATTGTGAAAGGATCGCGCGCGCTAATATTCTCTGAGGAAGATTTATCTTCCGAATCTTGTTTCCCTTGTTCTTGTGTGGTCCCTGACTGGTCCTTAGCTGGTCCTTCGTCATCATTGGCCGTCTGGTATTTGTTATAATTACATATGGTTAGAATGGTCCCTGACTGGTCCCGTTCTAGAGATACCATTTCATAGGCTTCAAGGCGCTCAAGATAGCGGCGAACGCGCTTCTTATCCCAGCGAAAAGCTGTCGCAAGGGACCGATCGGAGACATGGATTTGCCCGCGCCCAACGTTCACCAGTTGCCCCTGGCCACCCCTCCGACGCATTGCCTTCCAAGCCGCATGCTCGATAAGCCAGAACCACGCATCGGCATCTGACATCGGGTCGCATGGCTCTTCGAAAGCCTCGCAGTCGCGCCATCCGCGATGCATGGAGATCCACCCGCTCATCCCAGAGACACCACGATCTTGCCGCCGCCCTTCACTGGCTCGGCGAAGTGATAGGATGGAAGGAACCGGCTATCGTTGATGTTCAGCGCGTCGGCTATGCCATCAAAATACGGTTTCATCCGGTTAGGGAAGTTCACCCGGTCACCACGGCGGTCCGGCGGATAGAAGGTTACGCAGATGCGGACATCGCCGGTTGCATCCGTAATATGGATGTTAGCGGCTAAGGTGGCGCTCTTCGCCCACTCGCGATGTTTCTTCGTGTCAGCTATCTTCTTCCACTGACCATTGCCCTTGGCGTGGCCGGATAGCGTGGATGGGGGCCAGGGAAGCTCGATCATGCCGCCTCCCTTTGCACGTCACCGATCAAGTACGGGTATTGGTAACCACGCGAGAGACGGTTGAACTTTTCAAGCGTCCAGATGTGGAGTTTAGGCTTTCCGAACACTCCACCATCTGGGTCGCGGAACTGACGTGTTAAAAACACCCGCGTTGCGTATTTGCCGGGCTTGTGGACATCCACGACGGTGAAGATAATTTCACCCTCTCCATCGGCGCGGGCCTCGCTATCATCGCCGTAGTAGCCGCAGACTTCAAACCGAACGCCAGGCTTCCAAGTTTCTAGTTCCGCGCTCGCCTCAGCTTCTGTGTCATAGTAGCTGTAACTGTCACGGACGAATGGGTAGCGCGCAGCGCGCACATCGCCAATTTTAGGTGTAGCGCTCATGCCGCCTCTTCCCGATAAGCAACAATGTCGTAGGCAAAATCAGCCGGGAACGGGTGCCCCCACTTCCACCTGACCTTGTCGGCAGCATAGACGTGCTTCGATATTATCTTGGCGCGGAAGCCAAGGCGAAGGGTCGGCTGCTCGGATGTACCAGTATAGGGGTTTGGGCCGCCGTGATGTTTATGCCACATGGCTAAGCCTCGCCCATTCGTTCGGATCGAAACCACGAGCCTCGGCGAGATCTATCATCTCTCCGCTGGCCAGTTTGCGTGCGCCGACGAGCCAGAGATTGGCATCAGCCTTGCGATCGATCGTGATGAGTTTGCAGACCGGGATATAGCCGCGACGGCGCAAATGTTCCGCAGCACGGCCTGCAATCGAGATGTCGGCCGCGATGCGATGCGTCAGCGGCGCTGGGTAGACCCTTTTGGGCGGGGCGCGACGGGTCGCATAAAGTCCGGTCTCCTTGCGCCATCTCGCAACGATGCGCCTGCTCACGCCATAATGCTCCTGGATAGGCGTATTTGGCAGGTGCGCGAATTGTGCAAAGTCCTCCGGCAGAGGTATGAAAGTGTTGAATGCCCCCACGTTCCGCTCCTACGCCGCTTGTTCGTATGGATTGGGTTCGCTCCAGCGCACGCGGTGACGGTCCCCGTATTCAGCCACACAGGTGATCAGGTCTGTAAAATCAGTTTTCGAGAGGCGGGACGACTTATAGCCGAGGCAGACAAAGCCATCCTGCTCCAAATTGGCCTCGAACTCCGGCCTGTGCCCACATGCGTCCATAAATATCGGTTTCCACTTATGCGGCGGGAGCACGCGTCCATCTGGTTTTGCGCGTGAAACATCCGATACCATCGCCCAAAATCGCGCATTCTGCTCAAGCGAGCGCGTCATCTCTTGGATGTTCAGCACGGCGCGCCACGGCGCGACATCAACCCACTCGTGCGCAATGCGTCGCTGCACATCACTGGCCAAGATGATGGTCTGGCCATTCATCGGATTGATCCAGTATAATGTCTGAACGTAGTTAACCTATTATTCTCAAGCGCTTGGCTCTTGTCCCATTCGACCGAAGCCCATTTGTAGAGGTCGATGCCGTGGAGAGCGTGAAATAACCGCGCGCCGATGGTATGGATGGCGGTCGGCCCGTACTGGTGATCATCTGGACACAGCGGCGCGACAAGACGGTGCGTGCGGGTAATGCGTGCATAGCCCGTGCTGGTGATATGATGGACAGCAGCCTCTCGACCGCAGACGAGACAGGGCATCTCGCCTATGCGGTTGAGGTGGCGCCGTTCCGCTGCTGTCGGGGCTTTGGTCATGCTTCACCCGAGGCGATGCGGCGGCGGCGCTCGCGGTCCTCACGTTGCCACTGGCGATATTCGCGGGCCTCACGGAGATATGGCTCCGGGTTTGCTGCATATCGATCGCGACGACGTGCGCGGTGGGCTTCGCGCTGCTCCTCGCTCATGGCATCCCAGCGGCGACGCCAGCGCAGCGTGTCGGGCTGGACGATTTTCTGTCTCACCCCGCGCGGACCATATCTACGAGCTGATTGCCAGCGTCGAACTCAGCGGCTTCTTCCTCGATCCGCTTGAATGCGTTCTGGATTTCCATATCCATGCCGATGAAGTCCGCGCCGTCGCCGTTCCAAAGCGCGGGAAGCTCATCGCGAAGCTGCTGAAGGAATGGGCGCTGCGTCTCCAGGTAAATCTCAAGCGAGTCCTTGTCTGCGGCCCCAGCTATTTCCATCACGACTTCGTGATATTTGTCCCGAACCGCTGCGCGCGTTTTGATAGGCCCCGTAAGTGGCGCTGGGCGCTCGCGGGCCTTGCCTTCGTCGCGAGTATGCGGCCGATCATTGGCGATCACCTGCCCTTGGATGACGTTGCCGTTGTCAAAGCCTTCGTGCGGAACCTCCTCGGCTGGCGTGGTAGACAGGCCAGCGTTCATCAGGAGAACGACATGGGCGAACGATGATCGGCAGGCGCGCGATATTGCGCGGGTTTGAGCCATTGCACGGATAGCGTAATCAGGACGCTTCGGTAGGGTTTTACCGCGTACCTGTCCGCCGTACCATGTCGGCTCATCTTCCCCGACAAACCCCTCTGCCGTGGAGATGATAACGCCGTCGGACATGCGACGAACCACGCCCCGCGCACGCACGCCACCCTCGACGGCCTCCACGTCTTCCGCGCCGGCTGCACAGCCATGGGCTACGGCAATGGCCTGCCAGCCCTCAACGGACACATAGCGCCGACCCTGGATTGTCGTCGCAGCGGCTACGACAATATCCCTGCACAACGACGCCGCGTCCGTTGACGCTCGGTATGCTTCGGCATTGCTTTGAACTAACGCTGATGACATACTACTCACTCCATTGTGGGGAGGCAGGCAGTCTTGACGGGTTCGCCTGCCTCTTTGTTGATGGGTTGTTCACGCGGCTTGCTTCCGAGCGGCTTCAGCCATGATGACGTCACGCTCGACCAACGGTACCTTGACGAACCGGCCTGAGCCGTCCCGACGCGGGCGCTTGCGAAATTGCTTCTGTCTGGCGATGCAGCGTTGAGCGCCCTTCAGACGGGCTTCAGCGTCAACCCAAACCGCAACGCCGAGAAGGCCAACCACTGCACCAGCGATCCCGAACAATATTGCTGAAGTTACAATCATGTCCTACCCCCTCGTCCCGATTAGGAACGCTTGTTAACCAATTCAAAAGTCTGGAATTGCCGCAGAGCGCCCGTTACGTGGATGTAACAATGACTAAGGTCGCACCCCTGAAGGGGACTCCGGTTTACTGCGTCCGATGCACTAAATGCGGCAGCGTTCAGTGCTCGTTGGTCCCCGGTGATGAATTCGCCTGCCGGTGCGGCGCATGGGTGAAGGTGCCTCATGCGGCCACCCGGCGGGCCTTAGCCACGTCCTCATTAAGTGAGGCAGCGTCGATCTTACCTTCTGACAGCGCCTCGATAGCGAGCGCGACGGGCAGCGAACAGCGGCCGGACCTTTCAATCAGGCTTACCTGACCTTTGCTCGACAGTCCGACCTTTTCACCGAACGCCTCAAGCGAGAGCCCGAGGTCTGCGCGGAGTTTTGCAATAGGGGTGGGTGGCTTCTGCATCCCTCATAGTTTGCATAATACAAACTTAAATGCAAGCGTCAAAGTTTGCACTTCTGGAAACGACGCGAATGCGTGCCGTTTGTATGATGCAAACATGCCTCGCAAAGCCGGAACAGGGAAATCACGCGCCAAAAGGCCGGTAATCTATACCAATTGGTATTTGCGCGAATGGATGGATGCGCTTGGCGTCAACCAGGCCACAATGAGCGAGCGGACCGGGTGGACTAAAACCAAGGCCAGCCACCTCTATAATTCGCAACAGGATCACAGTTCGGTCGTACTCGACGAGGCCGCTCGCGCTTTGAACTGCCAAGCTTACGAACTCCTGATGAGGTATGAAGCCGCAATGGCCCTGCGCCGCCAGCGCGAGGATGCGGTCAAGATAGTCGCCGACACTGAGATGTTGCGCGCAACCGGCACAGACGGTCGATGATCGGTGCGCTCGCCTTTCTGGCAGGAGCGTGCGGCTTTGTTTGGGCCGCCTCCTTGTTCATCAATTGGCTAATCGTGAAGCGATGTATAGCAAGTCCACCCTGGCGCATGCTCATCAGTACAGCATGTGCTGGAATGCTAGGAGTGTTCTTCTACCAATCGAGTAGCGAAGGCGACGGCAGCCCCGATGCTCATGATGGCGGAGTCTATATGACGGCCGCTATTATCGTGGGGACGATCCGTTATTTCGGGCTCAAAAGGCGCGGCCGGACTCGGGAGGTCGTTGAAGATTAAGGTAACCGGCGCTCACCTTAATTTGCACTCCCTCCATATCCGCCGCTGATGATCATATCGCGGCCAGTAGCGTGCCCAGCCGCCCCATAGCTGCTTACAGGACAGGTTGAAGCCGTTGGCATAGATCACGGCCACCGTGCGTCCGTAGCGATCGATGTTGACGGGCTCGACCTGTATGCTCCCCGTCAATGCGCCAGCCAGCGCAGTCTTACTCTTGAACGGATCTCCCGGCGCGCAGTCTCGTCCCGTCCTGCAATGGCCGGGCATCTCCGGCGCGTCGATCGCCAATAGACGGTAGCGGTCTGAGCCGCAGCGGATCGTATCGCCATCCAGAGCAAGGCAGGTGAGAGTGAGCAGCATGATCATGAGCCGCCTATAGCGCGATTCGCCGCGCGCGTAAAAAAGTTTGTTGAATGCAAACTTTCCTGTTGACCTATAGTTTGTATTATGCAAACTACTCCCATGCAAACGATCACCCAGCATGGGAGACAGACGATGGCACAGCAGGTTTCAAAAGTCGTCAGCCGCGAAGCTGACGCCCGCATGGCACAGGATGCGTGGGTAATGGCGCGGCGTACTGCCGAAGAAGCCAAGGCTCGCGCGAACTACACCTGCGAGATGGCGGATTGCCAAGCCTATTCGGCAGCCAAGAAGGCGTGCGAGCGTGCTTATGCCGCTTATGTAAGCGCATGCCGCGCCGTTCAGCGCGCCCGTCAGGCCGCGTGATGAAAGGCGATCTGCGCTGCATCGAGGGGCGTCTGTGGCGCCACGATCCTCAATATGACGATCCGTATCTGGAAACAGATGTCGGCGAATGTCCGGACTGTTCTGGTGACGGCTGCGGAGACGATGGCGAGCCCGTGTCTAAGGCCGGGCGCAGCGATACGTGGCTAGCCGCGTGATGCAAACGATCACCAGGCATGGGAGAAGCGAAGTGGCGACGGAGCAAGTTACCGAGAAGTTCGAAGTCATCAACCGCTGGACCGAGCGCGTCCAGTTCACGGCAGAGATCCAATGCAACCCCGATGCGTCGATCGGCGTGAAGTTGGGGCTGGCGGTGCGTTGGGGCTATAGAAACGGTGCCGACCTGAGCGGTGCCGTCCTGCGCGGTGCCGTCCTGCGCGGTGCCGACCTGCGCGGTGCCGTCCTGCGCGGTGCCGTCCTGAGCGGTGCCGACCTGAGCGATGCCGACCTGCGCGATGCCGACCTGAGCGGTGCCGTCCTGCGCGGTGCCGACTGGATACCAAAAATCCAGAACATCCATCAAACGATCTATCAGGCCGCCAGCGCCGAAAACGCTCTGGATATGAGTTCTTGGCACA
>Ga0207695_10002933_pt1 | contig 24625 bp, 17 predicted proteins | sample KBSC54metaG_FD_184354 | JGI IMG/M metagenome (GOLD analysis project Ga0207695, IMG submission 184354) | Corn rhizosphere microbial communities from Kellogg Biological Station, Michigan, USA - KBS C5-4 metaG (SPAdes) (version 2) | ecosystem: Host-associated > Plants > Roots > Rhizosphere > Soil...
GCTCCCAAAACTCATCCGGCAAATGCCGGGCTAACGCCTCGAACGACATTCCGTTGTCCTAGGTCTTTCTCCTCCAAACTTCCGTGACAAATCTTAGGACCGATCCGAGGTTTTTTCCCCCAGCCCTAAGCGGATTGACGCGGTGTCGTGCAAATCCGCTTACTTCGTGCGCGGCTCTTTTAGGTCATCTACGATCCGAGCGTGTCGGTTCTCGAGAATTCGCGGCGGCAGAGGACTGCCGCCCTCCAGATGCAGACGCAGTCCGCGAGCGCTTTGGCGTGCGAGTCATCAGCCAAGAAACAGTTTGAACGCGTCCGTGTGCCACATCAAAAATGAGAGCCCGCCGGCCAGCAGCAGATAGAGGATCCCGATGCTCCATGATGCCGCAGCGCTGATCTTATAGTAGGGGGCGTGCCGCATCCGGCCTGCCAGCGTGGCACGAATTCTTGGGAAACCATAGAAAAGAACCATCAACAGAATCATGACGCCGTAGCTGTCGCGACGAATGTCGTGCAGCATCAAGCCTCCAAGGCCAATCAGCCCGGGAATCCAGAGCCATGGACTGATGGCCGCGGTGATGCGCCCACCATCGAGCGGTGGCACCGGCAGCAGATTGAAGAAGTTCAACAGGAATCCCAGCACGGTCACCTCATAAAAGATGCGGTTGTGACACAGAGGCACGGTCAGGAACAGCATGTAACAGATCAGCGCGCCGATCGTTCCCAAAAGCGGCCCGCCGATGCCGACAACCGCCTCGACCTTCGCGTTCGGCGGACTTTGTCGCAGGTTGATCAATGCTCCAATGAACGGAATGAAAATCGGCGGGCTGGCGCTGAGGCCGTAGTACCAGGTTGCCAGGACGTGGCCCATCTCGTGTACGAGCATGAGCACGACGAAGCCGAACGCAAACCAGAGCGATTCACTCCACGATCCGCCGGCGGAGTGCGACCAGGCTCCATAGACCAAGATGCTCAGCGCCATCGAGCCAACTGTCTTTGCAATCGCCACGGGCCACGGATCATTTTTTCGATCGGCTGCGCCGGGCCGATATTGAAGCGTCTGCTGACCACCAACCGGCGCGGGCTGGCCGGTTAGAGCGCCGATCCGCTGATAAATCGCCAGAAATTGCTGCGAATCACTCGGCAGCAGTTCAAGGCACGCCTGCCAGATCTTCGCGGCTCGCACGGGATCAGACTGCTCGAGGCTCAACGCCTGCTGCGATAAGTCACTGAGTTGTGCCGAATAGATCAGCGCCCGGCAATTGGGACAGACGAGGCTGCCTATCGCGGCCGATTGCCCACATCGCGGACATTGCACAACAGCGCCAGCCGGTGACGTTTGCCCGCCTTCCAAAGAAACATAACCTGGTTCCAAAAGACCTCCTGCATCGCAATCTTATACAGATTAAAGACGAAGGTCTTGTCGAGAACCAACGTGGTGCAAGCCTCTGGCGAACGTAAGAAAATAAAACACCCCGCCTAGGCAAACGCCGGCGGGGTGTGAAGGAGCGATTTGCGATCGACCTGAAGCGTTAGACCAATCCCACAATCAATTGATCTGCAAACGGGCTGCCGTTTCCGGTCGCAAGATCATAACCGGGCTGGGCGGCGTTGGAGCCGGCGGTGCCAGCGGTCACATCAAAGAATGCCGAGCCGTTGCCGCTGACGCTCGTAGTGGAGCTGGCGGAATAAACCTTGTCCAGCAGATTGTTGGGGTTGCTGGTCAGCGTATCGAGCGGCGCTTCGTGCACCGAGCTTCGCAATTGGTCGGCAATTGCAACCAGCCCCGCCCACTGCGGTGCGCCGGCACTGGTGCCGCCTACGTCGAACCAACCGGCTTGGCCATTGTAGTTCGAATCGTAAACGTAGAAGCCGGTGGCCGGGTCGGCATCGTAAGACACATCGGGATTGGTGCGATGGGTCGAACTAAGCGTGACGTTGCCTTGATAGGACGGCTTTGGTTCATAAAGGCTGACTCCGCCGCCGGTGCCCGAGGCGCCAACCGTGCTGGTTCCCCACACCGTTTCGCCAGCGCGATTCCCGCTCGCATCGAGTTGCAAATTGGTGCCGCCCACCGACAGAACGTCGGTTGCTTCGGCAGGCCATTCCGCAACGCCGGCCGCATCACCGGCCGAGGCGATGTAGCTCACGCCGCTATGGTTGAAGTGCGAATCGTAAGAGGTCTCGCTGGAAAACTCGTTGCTGCCCCAGCTCATCGATACGACCGAAGCTCCGTGATTGCGCGCATAATCCACTGCCGTCAGAAGATCGCCCGTGCTGCTGGAGCGGGCTTCGACGACTAGCAGATGCGCCTTGGGCGCAATCGCGTGGGCCCATTCCACATCCAGCGAAGTCTCCAGGCCCCACCCGGCGTTCGAAGTTGACGTATAGGCCGCCTGCGTGAGGACCGACTTGCCGGTCGCATCCGTATTGGGCAATCCCCATTGCGAATCAAAAGTCTGAAGATCGGAAAGCAGATTGCGATCGTAGTAGGCGTCCACGATGGCGATCGTCTGCCCGCTGCCATCGCCGGTGATGGTTTGACCGGTGCCGTTGTTGACGTAGTTTCCCGTCAAGTCATACGCCTGGCGAATTTGAGTCGGGCTATAGGCCACCTGTGCGGTCGTGGCCGCCGGAGTGGCATTCAGATTCAGGTTCACATTCGTATTGGCCAATGCCGAATTCTTGTGATGATGCTGGTGCAAGTGAATGACGTGACCCTGCTGCGCATGCGTCGAATGGTGGGCTGCGGCCGTGAGCGTGGCCGACAGAAGCTGGCGCGTTTCGAGGGGTTCAACTTGCGAACGAAGATCCCGGAATCGTTTGCGCGATTCTTGCATATTCAATCCTCAATTGGTGGAAAAAAGTCGCTGAAAAAGACCGAAAGACGACTCGCCTTTTTCTTACGAATACTCCACACCCAAGTTCAATTGTAATGCGATTTTTCGCGGGCAAATGGGCGGCAAAGGTGCTGGATGAGACCGCCGTGCGGCACCCGCTTTTTGCGCCAAGATCGCCAAGCAATTCTTTTTGGAGCTTTTCTTCTTGGCGCTCTTGGCGCCTCGGCGTTCTTGGCGGGGAAGAATGGCGGTGGTTACGCGATGCGCATCGTCAATCCACCGTCGATGGAGAAGGTTTCGCCGGTGATGTAGTCGTTGGTGATCATTTCGCGAACGAGGGTGGCGACTTGCTCGGAGGTGCCTTCGCGATGGAGGGGAATGCGGTTGTCGAGATTATTCTTTTTAACCTGCTCGGGCATGGTCGCATGAAAAGCAGTGCGGATGACGCCGGGCGCGACGACGTTGATGCGGATGTTGTCGTTGGCGAAATCGCGAGCCATCGCGCGGGCGAACTGCGGGAGCGCGCCTTTGACCGCTTGATAGGCGGTATTGCCCGGGCAGCCGCGCTTACCGGCTGAGGAAGAAACCAGAATGATCGCGCCTTCTTTTTTCTTCTGCATGCCGGGGATGACGGCGCGACAGAGATAAAACGCCGCGTGGATATGCACCGCGAAAGCGTTCATCCATTGCTCGGGCGTCACTTCCAGCAATCCGCCGGGTACGGGGCCGCCCGCCGAATGAACCAGCACGTCGATCGGCCCGAGGCTGCTGACGGTCTGGTCGACGCAGCGCTGCACCTGCGCCGGATCAGCCATGTCGGCGGTGATCAACTGGCACTTTCGCCCCAATGCTTCGACGCGTTGCGCTGTGCGTTTGGCCTCGGCATCGATGTTTCGAGCGGCGATGGCAACATTTGCACCAACTTCGGCAAGGGCAATAGCCGTTGCCGCTCCGATGCCTTTAGTTCCGCCGGTCACCAGCGCGATTTTATTCTGTAGTTGCATAGCAAATTGATTAAAAGCAATGAAATCGGCGCGCTCGCTCCTATGGAGGACTTGCCGTGCCGAGGGTCTCTTCAGTTGGCTCAGGATTAGTCGTTACAGCGCCGGCGGCACGGGTCCGTCGCGCCGCCTGCACAAGGTGAACGATCTGGTCGAGGATCACTGCGATCAGAATCACGCCGCCGATGACGATCAGCTTCCAGTTGGTGTCCAGCTTCCAGAGGATGTTTCCGATATGAAGCTGAAACATGTCGATGCCGTTGTCGATCACGCGCATGAGCGAAGAGCCAATCACGACGCCGATGACCGTTCCCTCGCCGCCGCGCAGCGAGCATCCACCGAGTACGCAGGCAGCAATTGCATACAGCTCGTAAGCAATGCCGACGTAATGGCTCATCTGTCCGATGTAAGACGCGTAGCAAACGCCCGCGACACCAGCGAGAAAAGCCGAGATCACATAAGTGAGCGTCTCGACTTTCTTGACTGGAATACCGCTGTATGACGCAGCATCCCGATTGCCGCCAATCGCATAGATATACCGGCCAAAGACCGTGAAATGCAGCAGGTATCCGCCAACGATAATCGCGATGAGGAAAACCAGCGTCGGATAAGAAATCAATGGCTCGCCGTTGATGACAAACAGGCCGTTGTTGGCAAAGTCCTGGAAGGGCGAATCGCCAAAACCCAATGTTCCGCCATGCACGATGGTCTGCGAAACGCCACGGATCAGCAGCATTCCGCCGAGCGTGACAATGAAGGATTGGAGATCGAGCATCGTGATCAGCAATCCCTGGATTAATCCAATTGCTGTTACGACAGCCAGCGCCACAAGAATTCCCACCCATATCGGAAAGTGCGCGCCGCCTTGTGCGGGCGAAGAAACTCGGGCAATGATGACGCCGGTGAGACCGACGAGTGAGCCTACCGAAAGATCGATTCCGCCGGTGATGATGACGAAGGCCGAGCCGATCGAAAAGATGCCCAGCATCGAGATCTGGCGAACAGTGTTGGCGACGTTGGACTGTCCGACGAAATCGGAGTTGCTGGCCCACAGCCCCAGGCAAATGACAATCAGCGCCCCCAACATTCCCATTTCGCGCCGGCCAATGCCTCCCAGCATCCGCCCGATCCGGTCGATGGCGGAAGGTCGCTCCATTTGAGGCGGCTTTTGATATTCAATCGTTGTTGTCATGCTTGCTGTTGAAAGATAGCCGATTTCATACTCCGCGTAATCATTCGCTTGGAGGGCGGCAGTCCTCTGCCGCCGCGAATTCTCCAGAACCGCAATTCTCTGCGCTTGCAGCGTCGCAGGAGCGACGCCCTCCACTAGCGCTACTGCGTTACCGCGCCCTCTGCGCTACCAACCGTCATCATATGAGCGACGCGTTCCTGGCTGGCCGACTCGCGCGGGACGATTCCGATCAGCCGGCGCTCGTACATTACTGCAATCCGGTCGCTCATGCCCAGCACTTCTTCCATGTCGGATGAAACCATGATGATGGTAATGCCCTGATCCGCAAGATTGGCCATGTGGCGGTAAATCTCCGCCTTGGCGCCGACGTCGATGCCGCGGGTCGGCTCATCGAGCATCAAAATGCGCGGCTCCATCGCCAGCCATTTTCCTAAGACCACTTTCTGCTGATTTCCGCCAGACAGATTCACCACCCGCGTCCGGATGCTGGGCGCCTTGATGCGCATGCGATTCAACTCCTGCAACGCGACGGATGCCTCCTTGCCGCGTTGAATCGCAAATCTTGGCCGATAGTTACCGATATCCGGAAGCGAAATGTTCTGGGCGATCGTCATCGGCAGCACGAGGCCGTGCTTCTTGCGGTCTTCGGGCGCGAGAAACAGGCCATGCTCGATCGCATCGTGAGGTGACCGCGGCTGATAAGGTTTGCCCTCGAGGCGCATCGTGCCGCCTAAGGCCGGGCGGACACCAAATAGCGTCTCCATCAATTCCGTTCGCCCCGATCCCACCAGCCCGGCAAATCCGAGGATTTCGCCGCGATAGGCATTGAAGCTAACGCCTGCGTGCGCGCCCAGCACGTGAAGATTTGAGACTTCGAGCACCACGTCGTCCCGCGATCGCTGCGGCCTTTCCGGGAACCAGGCACTCAGCGGCCGGCCGACCATCATCGAGACAATCTCATTTTGTGTCGTTTTGCGGGTTTCCAGATCGCCGACGTATCGACCATCGCGCAGGACGGTAATGCGATCGGCAATTTCCATCACCTCTTCCATGCGATGGGAAATGTAGATGATCCCGATGCCATCGCCGCGAAGAGTATTGATGATCTTGAAGAGCTGGCGCGTTTCGCTGAGCGTCAGGGACGAGGTCGGTTCATCCATGATGATGATGCGGGCGTTGAGCGCAAGGGCCTTGGCGATCTCCACCATCTGCATCTGCCCAGCCGTCAACCGCGAGACGGGCGTGCTCGGAGACATGGCCAGACCAACGCGCGCCAGAAGCTCCGATGCTTTGCGATGCATGCGGCCACTGGGAAGCAGCCGCATGATGCTTCCACCGACCAATCCGGTTCCCTGCGTGCGCGCGGCCTGCTCATTTCCCAGGAAGATGTTGCCGGCAATATCGAGATTCGACGCCAGCATCAGCTCCTGGTGAATCAGCGCGATTCCATGGCGCTTAGCGTCGGCGACGCCATGAAATATCACCGGCTGATCATCCAGAGAAATCTGCCCCTGGTCCGGCTGATAAGCGCCGCCGAGGATTTTCATCAGCGTGCTTTTGCCCGCGCCGTTTTCGCCCATCAGCGCGAGCACTTCGCCGCGTTTGAGCGCGATGGAGACATCCCGAAGCGCGACAACGCCCGGAAAGCGCTTGGTGATGCCGCACATGGACAGAAGTGTGGGAGTCGTGGACGACATTCCGATTACGCAGCAAAGTCCGACGCAGGGCAAAACGCGTGCAGTTTGCCCCGGTTAGCCGCGACGCGAAGCGGAGCGCTTTCTGCGCTTGGAGAAAGCGCTCCGCTATCGCGTCGCGGCTAACCTTGGCTTCTCAAATCATCTGGTTAGTTACGGCGCGACCTCGCTTTTCATTTCAACCAGTCGGCCATCTGCTTGCGGTATTCCTTGATGTTCGATCCATCGATGATGTCGACACCGGTGTCGATCTTCTTGTCGGGGGGAAGGGCGGTCATGCCGTCTTTCCCCAGCTTATAAAGCAGCATCGCCGACTGGTAACCGATCTGGAACGGATTCTGAACGGCGGTGCAGTTGATCGTGCCGTTCTCGATGCCGACCAGCGTTCCGTCTTCCTGATCGAAGACGGCCGCCAGGATCTGCCCCTTCTTGCCTGCGCCTTCGATGGCCTTGGCGATGGCGGGGCCGTTGTAGCTCCAGAGGCCGCACATGAGTTTCACGTTGGGGTAGGCGTTGATCACGTTTTCAACGTTCGAGCGGGCGAGCGTGCGGTCGCCATTGTCTTCGCGCTGAACGGCGATCTTAATTCCCTTGGGCGTGATGACGTCCTGAATTCCCTTGAGGCGCTGCTGTGCATTGTCGGCCGAGAAAGTTCCGACGAAGACGGCAATGTCGCCGCCGTTGGGCAGGAGCTTCACGATCGCTTCGCCGAGCTTCTTGCCGGCGGCGTAATTATCGGTGCCGACGTAAGCCAGTCTCTCGGATTTTGGCGCATCTGAATCATGGCAGATCACATGAGCCTTCTTGCAGGCGCGATTGAGCTCAGCGATCTGGTCATCAGGCGCAAGCACGCTGACGGAAATACCGTTGTATCCCTGGCTCAACAGATTCTCGATGATCTGGTTCTGCTCCTCCACCTTTCCGTTGGTGGGCGTTTCCATCGTCACCGGGACGCCGGTTTCGGAAGTGAACTTTTTCAGCCCGGCCTGGGCGATTTTCCAGAACTCGCTGGGATTGTTCGGCACAAATGCCAGCTTGGGACTGGCCGCCTTTGTATCCTTGGAACCTGACTCATTCTTATTACAGCCGGTAAACAGCAGGGCGGTGCAAAGCAGCGCCGCCAGAAGCGAAGTGGATCGTCGAATCATTGGATTTAGTCTCCTCATGACGAGCAGATTCTTTCGCGCTCGCCGCCGGTATTTAATTCGTAGAGAATTTAAAGATTGTCGTCTGGTTGTAAACCTGTCCCGGCCGCAAAATCGGGCTGGGGAAATTCGGATGGTTGATCGCATCCGGGAAATCCTGCGTCTCCAGGCAGAACATCCCGTGCTTGACGTAGCGATGGCCGCCATTTCCGGTCAAGCTTCCATCGACGAAATTTGACGTATAGAGCTGTACGCCCGGCTGGGTCGTGGAAACGTCCATCACCCGGCCGCTCTGCGGATCTTCGACATGGGCGCAGTGCACCATCTGACCTTGTCCGCCACCATTGATGACGAAGTTGGTGTCGTATCCGCCGTCGGTCTGGCTGATGCGCTGCCCGATCGGATGCGGGGTGGTGAAATCGTAAGGCGTGCCGCGAACGCTTTTGATTTCGCCGGTGGGAATGAGCGTGTCGTCGGCCGGCGTATATTTGTCCGCGTTGAGCGTGAGGACTTCATTGAGAATCGTCGGCGTCTGGAACGCGCTCAGATTGAAATAGCTGTGATTGGTCAGATTGAGAATCGTCGGCTTGTCGGTCGTGGCGCGGTAGTCGATGCGAAGCGCGTTGTCATTCTGGAGCGTGTAGGTGACCGTTGTGTTGAGGGCGCCGGGGAAATTCTCTTCCATGTCCGGGCTGACGTAGGTGAAGCGAACGGACGGCCCATCTGAAGAAAGCATCGGCTCGGCCTTCCACATCTTTTTATCAAAGCCGACGTTTCCGCCATGCAGGGTGTTGGGGCCGTTGTTGATGGCGGTGTGATAAGTCTTTCCATCCAGCTCGAAGGTGCCTTTGGCGATTCGATTGGCAACGCGCCCGACGGTCGCGCCGAAGAACGGGCTGGATTTCTGATACTTCTCGACATTGTCGAAGCCGGCGACGATGTCCGCGATGTGTCCATCGCGATCGGGCATGCGGAGCTCGACGAGAATCGCGCCATAATCGGAGATTTTCGCGATTGCGCCTCGACTGTTGGTCAACGTGTAAAGGACGGCTTCCTGCCCGTCCGTGGTTTTTCCGAAACTTGATTTGGTAATGTTGGCCATGTTTGGATTGGGTCCTTGCTGCATCCTCGCTCCATCTTTTTTCTTCCCACACATGCAGGCGCAACCGGCCAGCATTCCAACTGTCGCGCAGGCGACGCCCATCCAGAGCAGGCAACGGACGACAGGCTTCCCAGTGTGCATCACGTTTTGAACCTCCACCTGAAAATTTGAAGGCTTGTTCTTAAGAGCTCTTAGTGCTTCACCGGACGTTTCCGAGAATCCGGTGAAAGACAAGCCGATCGACGGATCGTACCGCAATGCTGCCCTTCAATCACGCGCGGCAGGCGCAAGTTTTACGGAGCCTGAAATACCGGGTCCGAAAGCGTAGAGATTTCATGATTTGGAATTTCTACTTGATTCTTGCTTTGAAGGCGCACAAGATAGTGAACAGAAGATTTGGGGATCAAAACGGGCTCCTGAAAAAAGCTAACGACGATCCATGACACGGCTATGGGCGGGAGTCATCCCCCAGCCAAGGTTCCCCCCCTCCTTGGCAACTCCCGCCCAGTTTTTTTACCGCTATATCATTCGACCGCTTTTGCTTTTGAGCGCGAACCATGATCTGCGCTCACGACGGCTGAGCCGCGTAGTAATAGCGGTGTGAAGTTCTCTCTATTTTCTATCGTGATTGTTCTGGTCTGCGCCAGCGCGCAGGCGAATGCCGCGCCGGATCCATCAGCTGCGGAAATCCGCCTGCCGGTGACGCGCGACACGTGGTTCTCCGCGGTGGGCAAAGAAGCCAACGACAATCTCGGCGGCGCGCCCAGGCTCAAATTCAAAAGCATTCAGGAAATGTCGCTGGTTGATTTCGACCCCGCTCAATTGAAAGGGCACGTCATCACCGAAGCGGCACTGCACGTCCACCGCATTCGGCCCGAACGGCTTTGGCGCGTGGCGGTTGGCACGTTTGCTGCCGACTGGGTCGAGGGAACGAGTCCGACTTATGCACAGGAAAAGGGAGCTTCGACTTTCAACTGGCGGAAGTTTCCCGATGTGCCATGGGCCTATCCCGGCAGCGATCTGACGGCCGTGATGCTCGGGCAGGGGGGAACGATCTGGCACAGCGCCGATGCCTCGACTCCCGATGGACAGGATTGGCAGGTGATTCCGGTTGCACCATCGGTGATGGCGGCCCGCGCAGCCGGCATCAGCTATGGTTGCATTCTCTTCGACGACACGGGCAGCGAATGGACCCGGCAGGGGGAGAAGTTCTCCCTGAAAAATTTCCCCAATCGCTTTGTCAGCAGCCGGGATGATCGGCGCGTTTACGCTCCATATTTCACCGTGCGACTCGGTGCGGCTGATCAGGAGCCACCCGATGCGCCGACTGCGATTGAATCGGATATAGCGGATCTTCCAGCCGGCGAGGCGATGGTTTCGTGGGTGACGCCACCTGATCATGGGCCGGCGGGGACGATCGGGTTTTTGATTGAAGTCGATGGCAAGGAAGTGCCGCGGTATTTGATTCCCGCCGCTGGCAGCGCCGGTCAGCGCGTCCAAATGCATCTGCGCGATCTCGGTTTGAAGCCGGGCCAGCAGGTGAGTTTGAACATTCGAGCAGTCGATGCAGCGGCAAATATCTCGACGCCGACAGCAGCAAAGGTGACGGTGTCAGGTCAGAAAATTGAGCCTTTGCGTGGAACATCGCCGAAGCCATTTGCATCGGCCGGTAAGCTTCCGAAGCTGGGTGATGTGGAGATCGCGATCATCGATGGCCTGGATAAGGTGCAGCCGATTACCGGACAACTCATCCCGGCTGAGCCGCCATCCTATCTTTCGGGCAATCATCTCTGGGATGGTAAGAGCATTCATCTTCAAGCGGCACGCAATGAGTTCATCGCGTTTCAAGTGCTGGTTCATGGGCCGGTGCATGACCTTCATGCGTCACTTGCGTTTCATGGAAAGGCTGAAATCTCGAGCGACTTCTACCGGCTTCGCAGTGTCCAAACTTCCAACGGCCCGATGCCTGATGCATTGATGCCATGGAGCGGGACAATAAGTAATCCCGAACCGACCGAGAAATTCGCCGGGCAGCAATATGGCAGCATCTACTGCGAGGTGTTCATCCCCCGCGACGCCCAAGCCGGTGATTGCTCCGGTGAACTTGAACTTACCGCTGGTGACAAAAAGTTTTCGATCCCCGTTTCTGTTCACATCTGGAACTTTGCGCTTCCCGATCAATTAAGCTTCATCCCCGAGATGAATTGCTACGGCCTTCCCGAAGACGATCTGGATTTCTATCGCCTGGCCCATCGCAATCGTACCGTTCTTAATCGCGTGCCTTATTCACAAGATGGCAGCATTGAGCGCGGTTGCGCGCCGATATGGAACCCCAAAGCGCAGTCGCTCGATTTCTCTGCATGGGATCGACATTTCGGGCCGCTGTTCGACGGATCGGCCTTTTCCGATCAGCCGCGAAAAACGCCCATCGAATGCTTCTATCTTCCGCTGCACGAAAACTGGCCCACGCCAATGGAAGGAAACTACAACGGCAGCTACTGGGCCGACCAAGCGTTTCCGGACACGTACAAAAAGGCTTTCGTGACGGCTTCCCGCGAATTTGCCCAGCACGTCAACCAAAAACATTGGGATCAAACCTTTTTCCAATGCTTCTTCAATGGCAAGAACAATTTCAAGGAGCGCGGCTGGTCGCATGGATCGAGCCCCTGGCTGCTCGATGAGCCGGCCAATTTTCAGGATTACTGGGCGCTCCATTACTTCGGGCAGCTCTTTCACGATGGGATCGCGCAAGCGCCCGGAGACGCTCACATGCTCTTTCGCTGCGACATTTCACGTCCAGAATGGCAGCGCGATGTGCTGGATTCGGTGCTGAATTACAACGTCGTCGCCGGCGGTGCTTTTGGCCGCTATCACCGCATCGTGATGGATCGCAAACGCGAATTTCATCAGCTTGTCATTCCCTATGGCACCACCAATGACCCGGCTGGCAGCAACGTGCAGCCGGCCGCGTGGTGTCTCGATTCCTGGACGCAGGGAGGCGACGGAGTTCTGCCGTGGCAAGTGATTGGAAATGCCGAGTCTTGGGAGCGGGGCGACGCGACCTGTCTTTTTTATCCGGGGCCGTCAGTGGGTCTGAAAGGGCCGATCGCTTCAATTCGGCTCAAGGCCTATCTGCGAGGCGAGCAGGATGTGGAATATCTTTGCCTGCTTGCAAAAGAGCAGCATCAATCTCAATTGATCCTCGGCCAGCGCATCTTGTCTGCGATTTCATTGCAGGGACGACGACAGGGCACCGGATTCACCGGCGGAGAGGATGCGGGGCGGATGACTTACTCCAACCTGAGACCTGTCGATCTCTGGGCATTGCGCACGCGCGTCGCCCAAGCGATATCGCAATAAGTGTACCTAGCAGAAATTCACGCTAAGATGCCCGCCATCGATTGCTCAACACGGAAGTTGGAGGCGGCGTCTTGCGTTTCATTCATACAGCCGACTGGCATCTGGGCCGGCTCTTTTACGGCAACCATCTGACCGAAGACCAGGCGCACGCGCTGAATCAGGTCGTCGATCTGTGCCGGGAGCATCGGCCCGATGTGCTGATCGTTGCCGGTGACATCTATGATCGTGCGGTGCCGCCGCCTGAAGCGGTAGAGCTGCTGGATGATGTGCTGTGCCGGCTGGTTTTGGATGTGAAGGTCCCGGTGGTTCTGATTGCGGGAAATCACGACAGCCCGGGCCGACTTCACTTTGCCGCACGCTTGCTCAGTGGCCAGGGATTGCATGTTCGCGGCACGCTTTCGGCCGATCTTTCACCAATTGTTCTTCACGATGCACATGGGCCGATCCACGTCTATGCACTCCCATATTCGGAGCCTTCGGTCGTGCAGCAGGCGCTGAATTCAGCAGAGGATCTCGATCATCACGGCGCGATGGCGGCGCTGACGGGCAAGTGCCGGGAAAAACATCCATCCGGCTGCCGCTCGATTCTGGTCGCCCACGCCTTTGTCACTGGCGGCCAAATCAGCGAAAGCGAGCGGCCGCTATCTATCGGCGGGGCGGGAACCGTCGATGCCTCCTGCTTTGAAGGCTTCCATTACGTGGCCCTCGGCCATCTCCATCGCCCGCAGCAGATCAAGTGCAATGGAACGCCGGTGCATTATTCCGGATCGCTGCTCAAATATTCCTTCGATGAAGCGGATCATGTAAAGTCGGTTGCTTTGGTGGAAATGGATGGCGATGGAAAATGCCAGATGCAGGCGATTCCTATTCGTCCGCGGCGCGATGTTCGGCGAGTCACCGCGAAGTTTGCCGATCTTTTGGCATCCAGAATCGATGGAGTTGGCGAGGATGATTATCTGGAAGTCACGCTTCTGGATGAGGGACCGATCGTTAATCTCATGACCCGGCTGCGCGAGGTCTTTCCCAATTCGGCACAACTCAGGCGCGCTGGTCAATCCGATTCTGTAAAAGCCGATGGTGCCCGTCTTCCACATGAGGGGCGAAGCGATCTTCAGCTTTTTCGAGATTTTTACGCCCACGTCACCGCGAAACCGCTGAGTGATGCGCAGGAGCGGACGTTGGCAAACGTCCTTGATTCGCTCAGCCGATCTCAGCGACATGCCTGAACGCTTTTTCAAATGCATGAGGCGAGGAACACAAGTTTGCAGATGACCGATCCGCGATGCTCTTCAACTCCTATATCTTCATCTTTGCTTTTCTTCCCCTGACGATCGTCGCCTATAGCGGTTTTTGGTGGGTAGGTGGGCGAAAAGCTGCTTTTTCGTGGCTCGTCGCGGCATCTCTGTTCTTTTACGCATGGTGGAATCCGCCATATGTCGCACTGGTCCTGGCGTCCATCCTTTTCAATTATTTCGGCGGGATACTCCTTCGGCTGACCCGCTCGAAAAGCGGCAAACCGAGTTTCGCACTGCTGAGCGTTTGGGTTGCAGTCAATCTGCTTCTGCTCGGCTATTACAAGTATGCCAACTTCTTCGTGGACACGATCAATTATGCGGCCAATATTCATTTGAACGTTGGTCACGTCTTTCTTCCGCTGGCAATCTCCTTTTTTACTTTTACGCAGATCTCGTACCTGGTGGACACGTATCACGGCGCACCATCTGAATATGATCTGCTGGACTACTGCCTGTTTGTCGTCTTCTTTCCGCACCTGATTGCGGGGCCCATCGTCCGGCACCATGAAATTCTCCCGCAAATCTGGAAGTCTGATGGATACCTCGACATCACAAGGCTCCCCGCCGCGCTGACACTCCTTGCATTTGGATTGTTCAGTAAGACAGTGTTGGCCGATTCAATTGCGCCTTACTCCACGACTTATTTCGATTCGGTGTACCAGGGCCTCATGCCCAATTTCTTCAGTGCGTGGATTGGAACGCTTGCATTTACATGCCAGATCTATTTCGACTTTGCGGGCTATTCCACGATGGCCTTGGGGCTGGCCTACATCTTCGATATCAAGATGCCCTTCAATTTCGATTCCCCCTACAAGGCGCGCAGCATCGTCGAGTTCTGGCGGCGATGGCATATGTCGCTCTCAAGATTTCTTCGCGATTACCTTTACATCCCGCTGGGAGGTAATCGAAGAGGAAAAATGCGGCGCTACATCAATCTCATGATCACGATGCTGCTGGGCGGGCTGTGGCACGGCGCCGGCTGGACTTTTGTGATCTGGGGCGGACTGCACGGATTGTACCTGTGCGTGAATCACGCCTGGACCACGCTGACGCGCGGCCGCGCCTGGGCAAACACCTGGCCCATGCGGGGCTTCTACTATCTCATCACCTTTCTGGCCGTGTGCGCCGCCTGGGTCGTGTTCAAAGCCCAAAATTTAATGGTGATGAGGCGAACGCTTGAGGCAATGGTCGGCCTGCATGGCATCAGCTTTCCGATCTTTTTCGAACGCTTTTCTATTTTGGGGCGACTCGGGGTGCGATTTGAAAATATCGCAATTTCAGAAAGCGCCGTTTTGTGGATTGCAGCACTTCTGGCGATCGCGTTTTTTATGCCTAATGTTCAACAGGTGATGCACAAGTCTCAGCCAAGCTTTGAACCCGTCAAAAGGCCTTCGCGAATTGCCTGGCAACCTTCACCCGGATGGGCGCTGGTCGCGGGTACGGCCCTGGTCTGCGCGGTGATAGCCATGTCGAGCGGCGTCAGCGAATTCATTTATTTCCAGTTTTGATGGCCAACCTCGACCCAATTGCGGACGGGCAAGTCGCCAACGCTGAAGCCCCAGTCGGCAAGAGCGTGGCCATTCGATATCTTCTTGCCTTTGCCGTGCCGCTCATCTTTCCGGCTGCTCTTATTGCACTGGCGCTCATCTACCTCCACTCCGTGGGAAAATTGGCGCCCGTCCCACTTACTGGAAGCATCAGCTTCAATGAAAAGGCCGAGCTGCTCAGGCGCGATCGGCATATGCCGATCGATGTGCTGGCAGTCGGTTCTTCCATGACGCTCGATAATCTCGATGGCCAGATCGTCAAAGAGCATCTTCCGGGCGATACCAATCTGTTCAATGCCGGATCCTTTGGGCTGAAGATCAGCCAGTCGGCACACCTGGCGCAACTGATCCTTCGTAAACGGAATCCCGCCGCGGTCATCATGGTCACAGGACCTGAGGATTTTACCGTCAATACCCAGTCCGGCCTCGATTACGACGATGGCGATTTCGAGAGTTTTACCGACGGCGGGTTCTATCCCTGGTTTGTTGCTCGCCATTTTGATATGGCTTACTATCGGAGCGGGATGAAGGAGATTCGTCTCGACCGGCGTTCCCGCAGGGATTATGGATCGCTCGCTTTCGACAAGTACGGCGGAGTTCTGCTGAACATCCATTTTCCCCACGTGAACATGGTCCGCTGGAACGCCAGGGCCGATTTAATCCATTCCGATCCCACCGAGTGGGACGCGTTCGAATCTTTCGCCGAATTCCTCCATCAGCGGAAGATCGCGTTTTATGCGGCGCAAAGCCCTCTCAGAAAAACGCCAGTCAACGCCGAGATGGCATCGCTCATGAAAGCGCGCTGCGCCCGACTTGCTCGGATCGTCGAGGCTCATGGCGGCGCCTTCTTCGATGGCTTTGACCGTTGCCCGCTCGACGATTCATATTTTGCCGACTATGCCCATCTCAATGCGCAGGGGGCAGAGAAATTTACAACGGCGTTTATGGACGCGATTGATCCTGAACTAAAGACGCTTCAATTTAAGCATTAACGCCGAACGTCTAGTATGATGCCGGACAATGACCGATTCCCAACAACCCCTGCGCGGCATCGTGCCACCGATGCCGACGCCGCTACTGAGTCGCGATGAGCTGGATGTCGCCGGACTCGAGCGACTCATCGAGCACCTGATCGGCGGCGGCGTGCATGGCATCTTCATTCTCGGAAGCACCGGCGAAGGGCCGAGCCTATCAAGCAAAGTGCAGCGCGAGCTGATCACGCGCAGTTGCAAGATTGTTCGATCGCGCGTGCCCGTATTGGTGGGCATCACCGATACTTCGTTTACCGATTCGTTGGCGATTGCGCGCCATGCTGCCGACAACGGCGCGTTCTGCACGGTCTTTGCGCCGCCTTACTATTTCCCGCTGAATCAGGAAGAGCTGCTAGGCTACACGCGGCGGCTTCTGGCCGAGCTTCCGCTCCCGGCGATGCTCTATAACATGCCGCGGATGACGAAGCTGAGTTTTGAGCCGGCTACGATCGAGAAGCTGACCGACCATCGCAAAATCATCGGCATCAAAGACAGCGGCGGCGATCTCGACTATTTCCGCAAGATCATCGAAGTCGCCCGCGCCCGGCCCGATTGGTCGGTCTTCGTCGGCCCCGAGCGGTTGCTGGTCGATACCGTTCGCCTGGGCGGAGCCGGCGGTGTTAATGGTGGCGGAAATGTCTGGCCGCGCTTGCTGGTCGATCTTTACGAAGCAGCTGTCAGAAAAGATGAAACGAAGATCGCGTCGCTTCAGCCGAAGCTCTCGCAGCTTGGGCAAATCTATAACGCCGTGCAACAGGCCTCGAATCTGGTGAGGGGGCTCAAATGTGCCCTGTCGTTGATGGAAATTTGCAGTACCACCGTCGCCGAACCGTTCACTCCCAGCACGGCCGCCGAATGCGACAGGGCGCGCAACATCCTGACTGAGCTTGGCTTACTTCGATAGCGGCTAAAAATCTTCCAAGAAGTTGCCGGCTCTCACGTTCCTTTCATGAAAGTCTCAATCGAGTTGGCATAATGTGAGCACGAGGATGAAAGTGCGTGAGGACGGGCCGCGGAAGGGCCATTGAAAAATAGCCGTTCCGGGGCTTGATAATATGACGCACCTGGGCTTCTCCTGAGCTCAGGTGCGTTTTTTCTTTTGCTGCGGTAGTCTGTGCGTCTCATGCCTTGGACTGATCAGATTGAAATCCTCGATACCGATATCACGAAACTTCAAGTCGATGCCATTGTGAACGCCGCAAATTCAACACTCCTGGGCGGAGGCGGCGTCGATGGCGCCATTCATCGCGCGGCTGGTGAAGGACTCCTCGAAGAATGCCGGAAACTTGGCGGCTGCGATACGGGTGATGCGAAGATCACCGCCGGTCACCGTCTCCCGGCAAAGCATGTCATTCACACCGTCGGCCCTGTGTGGCGCGACGGGAAGCACAATGAAGATAACTTGCTTGCCGCCTGTTATCGCAATTGTCTGAAGCTGGCTGTGGCGCACCAGATTCAGTCAATTGCTTTCCCCGCCATCAGCACCGGCGCATATCGCTTTCCCGCCGATCGCGCAGCGAATGTTGCGATACGAGAAGTTGCAGCTCATTTGTCCAAACATCCGGTACCGCAAAAAGTGATCTTCGCCTGCTTTGGGGAGGACATGGTGGAGAATTACCAAAGAGCGATCGCACGCGCCGCGAAGCCGAAATGAAAACTCGCGTTATTTCTTCTCCGACGCAATCTCTTCTGGAGTGAGTTTGCGCATCTGAATATTCTTCAGCGCCGCGCTGGTTTGATAAGCAGCAATCCCCAGCGGACGACTCGGCAGCACTTCGGCACGAAGCGAAACCTTATGCCCGGCAATCGACACATCGACGATTTTCTCGTTGTCGATCCATGCCTGGAGCCGGTCGGCATAGACGCGGAATCGGATGTGGTACCACTTCTCGCTTTTGAACGCCCGGATCGTGCGGGTGTCGTTGCGAGCAGCATCTTTATCGTCGATCGATGAGATGCCGCACAGAGACCCGCCCCAGCCGCCGACGATCAGCGAGGCGTAACTGTCACCCACCGGCACCGTCAGGCCGCAGAAGAAGTCGGTGCCCTGAATGCGCTGCGCGTCAAGAGAAATTTCGTAATTGGTTTTCAGAACGGGGCCGGTGTAGTTGATGCCGGTCAGCGAAGCGCCGGCATCGAGGGTGATCGCGCCATCTTCGACGCGGACTTCTCCTTCGCCGCCGAAATTCGTGGAAACCCATTTGCCCAGCGTCTTCCCATCGAAAAGTGATTCCGTGCCGGCTTTTTCCTTCGATTTATCGGCGGGAGCATCCTTTGCAAATGCCGCGGGCCCGAATGCGAGAACCGCCGCCACCACCATGAGCCATGGCAACACGTGCGACGCGAAACGAATGTTTCTCATATCATTGCTCTTTTCATGATCATGTATTCTGCCTTCCCCAGACAGTATACCGCGCCGCACTTCAATCGATCACCGATGCTTCGCCCGCTCATATTGAGCCGGCCATGGCACATCCACCCCCAAAGCCGCGGCGGCATGGAGCGGCCAGTAAGGATCGCGCAGCAGCTCGCGCGCAAGCAGCACGATATCCGCCTGCCCACTGGCGATGATCTCCTGCGCCTGCGCCGGCTCGGTGATCAACCCGACTGCGCCGGTCGCGATGCCGGCTTCCTTTCGAATCGCCTCTGAAAAGGGCACCTGATACCCCGGCGCGACCGGGATCTTCTGGCCCGGCACCGCGCCGCCGCTGGAACAGTCGATCAGGTCAATGCCTCTCTCTTTGAGCCTCCGCGAAAACTCGATCGACTGCTGCAAATCCCAGCCACCGGGCGCCCAGTCGGTTGCCGAGATGCGCACGAAAACCGGCCATTTCGCCGGCCAGATTTCGCGCACCGCTTCGACAACACGAAAGGGAAGTCGCATGCGGTTTTCCAACGATCCGCCATATTCATCATTTCGCTGATTGCACAACGGCGAAAGAAATTCGTGAAGCAAGTATCCATGTGCCGCGTGAATCTCGACGACCGCAAATCCCGCTTCCAGGCTCCATCGCGCCGCATCCGCGAATTGCCGGACCACCTGATCGATCTGGCCTGCCGATATCGCGATTGGCACCGCATGCTTCTGATCGAACGGAATTGCACTCGGTGCGATCGGCTGCCAGCCGCCGTGCGCTGCGTCCACCGCGCCGCCACCTTTCCAGGGGCGATTGGTCGATGCCTTTCGGCCCGCATGAGCCAATTGAATCCCCGGCACCGCGCCCTGATCTGCAATAAATCGTGCGATTCGAGTAAATGCCTTCGCATGCTCACTCGACCAGATGCCGCTGTCCCACGGCGAAATCCGCCCCTCTGGTGAAACGCCGCTGGCCTCCACCATCACCATCCCCGCGCCGCCCACCGCCCGGCTCCCCAGATGCACCAGATGCCAGTCGGTCGGCAGACCCTCCTCGCTGGAATACTGGCACATGGGTGAAACAAAAATGCGATTACGAAAAGTGATTTCGCGAAGCTTCAATGGTGAAAAAAGATTGCTGCCCATTCTTACCGGCTCCTAAGCTATGACTGTCCGCATTCTAGGCCCATATCTTTGGGATGCTGGTCCCGTCGAGATCGGTGGGACAACGCCGTTTAGTGCTCCCGGTATCTGAAAATAGCGATTGGCGCGCTCACCTTTCTTCGCCGCCGGAGATATACTTTGCTCTTCAACGGCCCTTGCATGCAGCAACCGCAAACCTCTTTTTGTCGGCGACTTAGCATCGCCTGCTTCGCGGCGATCCTGTCGGCCTGCGCGCTCCCGGCGTCGGCAGCGCAGACGCCGGCTCACGTCGGTTACAACCGCGACATTCGCCCGATTCTTTCGGATAACTGCTTCGCCTGCCACGGCCCCGACCGTAACAAGCGAAAGGCCAAGCTTCGGCTCGATGACCGCGACATTGCGCTGGATAAGAAGGCGATCATCCCGGGCAAGCCTGCCGACAGCGAGATGATCCACCGGATCTACAGCACCGATCCGGAAAAACAGATGCCGCCGCCGGAGTCGAATAAGAAGCTGACCGAAACGCAGAAGAAGCTTCTCGAGCAATGGATCGCACAAGGCGCCGAGTATGAGCCATTCTGGGCCTATCAGACGCCCAAGCGTCCACCGGTACCCACCGTGAAGGAGAAGGATTGGGTTGTCAATCCGATCGATGCGTTCGTGCTCGAGCAGCTTGAGGCCCGGCACATCGCGCATTCGCCGCCGGCCGATCGGCGCACGCTGTTGCGCCGGCTCAGCCTCGATCTGATCGGCCTTCCGCCGACGCCGGAGGAAACGCTGGCATTTTTGAATGACAAAAGCCCCGATGCTTATGCCAAGCAGGTGGATCGGCTTTTGGCCAATCCACATTTTGGCGAGCGAATGGCGGTGCCCTGGCTGGATGCGGTGCGATTTGCCGACACGGTCGGGTTCCATGGGGACCAAAATCAAAATATTTTTCCGTATCGCGATTACGTCATCAACGCGTTCAACTCCAACAAGCCCTTCGATCAGTTCACCATCGAGCAACTGGCCGGCGATCTGCTCCCGCATCCGACGACCGAGCAGCTCGTCGCCACCGGCTTCAATCGACTGAACATGATGACCCGCGAAGGCGGCGCGCAACCGAAGGAATACCTGGCCAAATACATGGCCGACCGCGTCCGCACGATCGGTTCCTGCTTCCTTGGCGCGACGCTCGGCTGCTGCGAATGCCACGATCACAAATACGATCCCTTCACCGCCCGCGACTTTTATTCGATGGGCGCCTACTTCGCGGATATCAAGCAGTGGGGCGTGTACATGGATTACACCTACACGCCCAATCCTGATCTGAAGGGCTTCAGCAACGATCATCCCTTTCCGCCTGAAATTGTCGTCGATAGCCCGTATTTGAAGACCCGCCGGCAGCGACTGCTTCGGCAGATCGATCAACTCGTGGCGACGTGGGAAACCAACGCGAAACAGGATGGTGGTGCAAGCAAAGCGCTGAGCGATTGGCGGAAAAATGCAACCGCATTTTTGGCTGAGCATCCGGATGGCTGGGAAATTGTTAAGCCAATCGCGAGCGTCGATGCGTCTAGAAAGTCGAATGGCATCGAGGTTCTCGAAAATGATGCCGTCCAGTTCGACAGCAATCGTGCCGCGGCCGATCGCATCGAATTTGCATTGACTGGCGGCTCGATTGCCGCGCTGCGCCTCGAACTGCTGCCGACGGAAAAACATCACGAGCGTGTTCTGCGTGGGAATGCCGACAGCGCCACCGTTTCCTTCACCGCTTCCATCAAGCATGCCGACGGCAAGCGCGACTCGCGGCTGAAAATCTACTTTGCCGATGCGGATGAAAAAGCTGAGCGATATTCCAACGGTTATGCGATCCTCGGCGTGCAGGGCGGCTGGAAAACCTCGCCGGATCATGTCGGAGAGAAGCAGGATGCGGCGTACATCCTGGATCAGCCGATCCAAGTGACTTCTGGCGACAAACTCGTTTTGAGCCTCGGCCGCGATGCGGTCGGCTGTGTGCGCGTTTCGGTTTCGCCCATGGCGCCGTTCACTCCCACCGATCCGAGCTTTGCGCCTGCGCTGGCCGATGCGCTGGGGCAGGATCCGAGCGGGACCGACCATGATCCGCTGCTGGTGGGGCGGACATTTCTGCTGAGCACCGATGTCGATCCGAAGGAAAAGGCTGCGATTCGCGCTTTGCACGAGCAGGTGCGCGAATGCCGTAACGGCAAGTCGCCGACGCTGGTGACGGAGGCGATGACGCCGTACGTGGTGCGCGTGCTGCCGCGCGGCAATTGGCAGGACCAAAGCGGCGCGATCGTCGAACCGATGCCGCCGCACTTTCTGCCGCAGCCGAAGATCGAAGGAAGGCATCAGACGCGCCTCGATCTGGCCAAATGGATCGTGTCGCCGGAGAATCCGCTCACTTCGCGCGTGATCGTCAATCGATTTTGGAAACAGTTCTTTGGCTCCGGCATCTGCGATTCGATTCAGGATTTTGGGGCGCAGGGCGAATGGCCTTCCCATCCGGAATTGCTCGATTGGCTGGCGGTCGAGTTCCGCGAGAGCGGCTGGAACATGAAGCACATGATCCGCCTGATGGTCATGAGCAATACCTATCAGCAGCAGTCGGGCCTGCGGCCGGAATTGCGGAACGTCGATCCGCAAAATCGGCTGCTGTCGTGCCAGTCGCCGCGCAGGCTGGAGGCGGAATTTGTCCGAGATAATGCTCTGGCCATTTCGGGATTGATCTGCCTCGACATCGGCGGGCCGAGTGTGTTCCCGTATCAGCCGGCCGGATACTACGCGAACATCCAGTTCCCCAATCGCGATTACATTTCGGACACCGACGATCGCGAATATCGGCGCGGCGTCTACATGCATTGGCAGCGGACGTTCCTGCATCCGATGCTGGCCAATTTCGATGCGCCTTCGCGCGAAGACAGCGTCTGCACGAGAAATGTGTCGAATACGCCGCAGCAGGCGCTGACGCTGCTGAATGATCCGGAGTTTGTTGAGTGCGCGCGCGTGCTGGCGCAGAAGATTCTGCCGACGGCGAGTTCGGATAAAGAGCGCATCGATGCCATTTATCTTCGAGCGCTCGATCGGGATCCCAAGGCCGAGGAATCGCAATCGCTCCTGCAATTCCTCGCCGGCCAGCGAAGCTACTATCGCGACAACCCGGCGGATGCCGAGAAGCTCATTCACGTTGGCATCGCCGCCGTTCCCAATGAAGACCCGGTTGAACTGGCCGCCTGGACGAGCGTCTGCCGGGTTGTGCTGAATTTGCATGAGACGATTACGAGGTATTGAGAAGAACGAGAAGTTTTCATGAATCCGTTTAACACGCCGGAATTTCAGACGCGGATCAACCGCCGGGCATTCCTGAGCCGCGCCGGCGTCGGGCTTGGCAGCATCGCGCTGGCGAGCCTGCTGCGCCCGGATCTCGCGAAGGCGGCAAGCGTCGTCTCCGCGCCGGGCAAGTGGCACGGCGCCGTCTATCCGCCACATATTCCCATCCGCGCCAAACGTGTGATCCACCTGTGCATGGCCGGCGGCCCTTCGCACCTGGAAAGCTTCGACCCGAAGCCGGAACTGGATCGCATCAATGGCCAACCCTTCCCCGATTCCTTCACCAAGGGCCAGCAGCTCGCCCAGCTCCAGGGCTCGGTCCTGAAGGCGCGCGGGTCTTTCGTCAAATTCAAAAAGTACGGCAAATCGGGCCAGGTCATCTCCGATCTCTTCCCGCATATCGCAGGAATCGCCGACGACATCTGCATCGTGCGCTCGATGGTGACCGAGCAGATCAACCACGACCCGGCCCAGGCCTTCATGAACAGCGGCTCGATCCTCAAGGGGCGCCCAAGCATGGGCTCCTGGCTGCTGTATGGCCTGGGCGCCGACACCGATAGTCTGCCCGGCTTTGTCGTCTTCGTCTCCCAGGGAAAGGGGGGCGGCGTACAGCCGGTCTCGGCGCGGCAATGGTCGGCCGGCTTCCTGCCCAGCAAGTTCCAGGGCATCCAGTTCCAGTCGCGCGGCAACGCGGTGCATTACGTCGGTTACCCTGCGGGCGTCTGCCAGAGCCAGCAGCGCCTCGTGATCGACGAAATCCAGCGGCTCAATGGGATGAAGGCTGAGGAAACCTACGACCCGGAAATCCAGACGCGCATTTCGCAATATGAGATGGCCTTCCGCATGCAGACCAGCGTGCCGGAGCTAACCGATTTCTCACAGGAATCGCAGAACACTCTCGATCTGTACGGCGTCAAACAGCCCGGCGATGGCAGCTTCGCCTCCAACTGTCTGCTTGCGCGGCGTCTTGCCGAGCGAGGCGTGCGCTTCATCCAGCTCTATCACCGTGCCTGGGACCATCACAGTGGCATTGAAACCAACATGCCCATCGCGGCAAAGGAATGTGAGCAAGCCTCCGCCGCTTTGATCAAAGACCTCAAGCAGCGCGGCATGCTGGATGAAACGCTGGTGATCTGGGGCGGCGAATTTGGCCGAACCCCGATGGGCCAGGGCTCCGGCCGCGATCACCACATCCTGGCCTTCTCCCTCTGGATGGCCGGCGGCGGCATCAAGCGCGGCATCACCTTCGGCGCCACCGACGAGCTGGGCTACCGGTCGGTCGAGAATGTCGTCAGCATGCACGACCTGCACGCCACCCTCCTGCACCTGTGCGGCATCGACTTCCAGAAGTTCTCCGTCAAATTCCAGGGCCTCGACGCCCGTCTGACCGGCGTCGATCCTTGTCATGTGGTGAAAGAGATTCTCGCCTGAGAAGCCGCGCTGTAGTAAGCGGAACCGAGCTGCGCTTCCCCACGTTTAATGGGCGCTCGGACTTTTATTTGCATTGGCTGCTCCCGATCTGAGAAGACAGCGGCAATTAAGGCCTCGGTGTCTTCCGGAGGGGAGAAGCCTCCAATTGCCGCCGCG
>Ga0207695_10002934_pt1 | contig 24612 bp, 15 predicted proteins | sample KBSC54metaG_FD_184354 | JGI IMG/M metagenome (GOLD analysis project Ga0207695, IMG submission 184354) | Corn rhizosphere microbial communities from Kellogg Biological Station, Michigan, USA - KBS C5-4 metaG (SPAdes) (version 2) | ecosystem: Host-associated > Plants > Roots > Rhizosphere > Soil...
GGATTGAAGGACGACAGGTAAAAGGCAGGGCGGCTGCCGGCAAACAGTCCGGTCAACAGCACATAACCCAGCATACAGCACCAGAACAGCGGGCTGGACCACGGCATCCGGATGAGATCACCAGTCATGGCGTTGAAGGCCGGCAATACCAACTGTACCAGCAGGGTGGCCAGCATCGCCGAGATCGCGGCAACGACAATGGACTCCGTCAGGAACTGCGCGATCAAGTCTTTCCTTTGGGAGCCCAATGCTTTCCGGACACCGACTTCGCGGGCCCTCCGCTCCGATCTTGCGGTCGACAGGTTCATGAAATTTATGCAGGCAATGATCAGCACCAGCACTCCGATCAACGTGAACAGGTGCACATAATCGATAAAGCCACCTGCCTCTTTGCCGTTTTTAAAGTCCGTGTACAGGTGCCAGTCCTTATAGGGCTGCAGCCAGATCTGCGGCTTCCCTGCCCTCATCTCGGGGCTCTTTTGATAAACGATATCCCTGATCTTCGGCGCGATCTGCGCGAGGCTGGCACCGGGGTTCAGCTCGACAAAAATATTGAACGAATTATAGGTCCAGTGAGTACGGGACTGCTTGACCCAATCCTGGGTTTGCTCTTCCAAGGCGAACGGCATCAGGAAACTGAATTGAAACGATGAGTTGGCAGGAATATCTTTGATAACGCCGGTCACCTTCACTATCTTGTTGTTATCTATTTTGATGGCCTGATTCAACGGATTTTTATCACCGAATAATGCCTTTGCGGTAGATTCGGTGAGCACGATAGAGAAGGGGGCCCGGAAAGCGGTGGCAGGATCACCCTTCACAAAGGGAAAGCGAAACATCTGCCAGAAGGTGGGAGCGGCCGCACCACCCTTCAAGTACAATTTTTTATCGCCGACGATCAGATCGCTGGCTTCGTTGCCAATCGAGTTCGTCTCCGCTACCCGCTGAATTCCGGGCACTTCCGTGCGCAGTACGTCGGCCAGCGGCAGGCATGTCGAATTTTGCGTCGATGTCCCCGTATGCTGACCGGTGAAATTCATCTTCACCTGATAGACTTGCTGATAGCCGGGCAGGAACCGGTCAAACGAATACTCATTGACGGCCCAAAGGGTGATCAGCAGGGTTACCGCCATACCGACGGCCAGCCCGATGATATTGATGGAGGCATACCCTTTATTCCTGACCAAGTTACGCCAGGCGACGAAGAAATAATTTTTAATCATGCAGCATTGGGGATTTGCGTAGCGGCTACCAAAAAAATGCCAGCGTATAAAAAACTGGCATGTAACGATTTGCATTCTTGGCTAGAAGCTCGATGTTCGGTTATGATACACCGGTCGTCCGGTTAGAATCGTTCTGGCTGCGGCGGCAGATCCAAACGGAAGGATCGGATCGAAGGGACAATGAAAAGATTTCAGCTAAGTCGACGAGTGGAAAATTAGCTTTCTGCGATCAGAAAGATAAGAAGCGATCCCTTGATAGCAAAAACCCCGATTATCGTCGGGGCCTTCCAGTTGCACAGGAGTGGAGGGTTTTCGAACCAATTTTTTGATGATTTGAATTTGATCGCACAAGCAAGTATCTGATTGTCTAATACAGTATTCGAATGGGTACGAGTTGCATGAACTTTATTCGTCCCCCATTTCAAGTAGCAGATTTACGATCAATGCTGTCCACCCGGTCTGGTGAGAGGCGCCCAGGCCTTGGCCTGTGTCACCATGGAAATACTCATAGAACAGATGATGTTGATTGAAATTCTCATTTGCCCAGCAAGGCTGACCGCCGTGGTGATACTGGAATTTCCCGGTATCGTCCCTTTCAAAGATCTTCAAAAGCCTCTGGGTGAGCTGGTTCGCAATCTGCTTCAAGTTCAGTTTTTTCCCTGAACCTGACGGGAATTCAAAGGTGGGTTTATCACCATAATATACATGATATTTCCGAAGGGAATGAATGATCAGGTAGTTTAATGGCAGCCAGATAGGGCCCCGCCAATTGGAATTGCCGCCGAACATAGCGCTGGTGCTTTCCCCGGGCTCATACTGGATGCTGTAATGGCTGCCCTGGTACGTAAATGAGTATGGGTTGTCCTTATGGCTTCTTGACAGGGATCGGATGCCGTAGTCCGATAAGAACTCCGCTTCGTCTAAAAGCCTTTTCAGCAGCTTTTCCAGCCGGTGATCTATCATGATGGCGAACAGGTAATTGCCATCCTTGTTCTTCTTCCCGATATCTGAGATGATCCGCGTTAGGTCCGGTCTGGTTAGCCGGATGACCTCCAGCCGGGTATTGAACTGCCGTAGGTGTTCGAATACCGAAAAGTGCATGATCTCGACGGCCAGTAAGGGGATGATACCTACCAGGGAGCGGATCCTAAGACGCTGGCTTGTGCCATTCTCAAACTGGACGGCATCGTAGTAGAACGCGTCCTGGTCATCCCAGAGGGAGATATCTTTCTTGCCTATGTGGTGCATGGCCCATCCGATGTTGAGGAAGTGCCGGAAGAATTTGGAGGCCGATTCTTCATAGGCCAGGTTATGCTCGGCCAGTTCCAATGAAATACGCAGCATGTTGATCGAATACATGGCCATCCAGCTTGTCGAGTCGGCTTGTTGCATTTTTTTTATGCCTGGCGGCATATGATTCCTGTCAAACACGCCGATATTGTCCAGTCCAAGGAAGCCACCCTCAAAGATATCTGTCCCATTGGCATCTTTTTGGTTGACCCACCAGGTGAAGTTCATGAGCAACTTCTGGAATGCTCTTTCCAGAAAGTCCCAGTCAGGAACGCCTGTTTTTTTCTTGTCAGCCTCAAATACGTACCAGACGCCCCATGCATGCACGGGTGGGTTTACATCGCTGAAATTCCATTCGTAGGCTGGTATTTGCCCGTTGGGGTGCATATAATATTCCCGGAGCACCACAAGCAGCTGTTGCTTGGCAAAGTCCGGATCGATGTGGACAAAGGTCGCTGCATGGAATGCGAGGTCCCAGGCAGCGAACCAGGGGTATTCCCATTTGTCGGGCATGGACATAATATTCCGGCAGGTGAGGTGCTGCCAATCATAATTCCGCAAATGGCTCCGGTCAGGCGGCGTTTCGCTGGGTTCGCCAAACAGCCATTTGAAGACGTCCAGGTAATAGAACTGCTTGTTCCACAGCAACCCGCTCACCGAGCTGCGCAACAATCTCTTATATTCCTCCGACAAATTTTTTGGGGCAAGCTCATCATAATACTTGTCGGTATCTTTTTGGCGTTCTGCAAAAATTTCATCAAAATCCGTCCATGGGTCATCCAATGGAGCATTGCATAACCTTATTCTAAAGGTCTTTGAAGCACCTGGTATTATCTTTTCCCTGAACCAGACAGCAGCTTTCGTGCCTTGTTTCCTGGGGTTGACCGTGCTCTCATTGTTCACGATGTAATTGTTAATTCCGTCTTTGACAAACCGGGAATCGTTCGGTTTGTTATACATCCGCTGGTTATTGGTCTCGTTGTCACAGAAAAGCTGTTCTCCGGCCTGGTGGTAGAGGAAATAACTGCCATTGCGCGTTGAATGAGCATGCATGCTATTCGTGGAATCTGAAACGATCTCGGGCCTCGTGAACCGGGGGTTGTGCTTCCAGAAATTACGGAACCACAGATGGGGAAGTACATGGATAGCAGCCGGCTCAGGTCCCCGGTTGTGAACAGTGATCTTCATCAGGATATCGTTGATCTCCGCTTTTGCATATTCGATGTAACAATCGAAATAGCGGTCATTGCTGAACACGCCTGTGTCAAGCAGCTCATATTCCGGGCCTGTTCGGTCTTTTTTGTTTCTTTTCACCAGTTCCACATAAGGGAATGCTTCCTGTGGGTATTTGTAAAGGAATTTGCAATAGGAATGAGTAGGCGAGGAATCAAGATGGAAATAGAGCTCTTTCACGTCCTCGCCGTGATTGCCTTCTCCATTGGCCAGGCCAAAGAGTCTCTCTTTCAATATCGGGTCTTTCCCGTTCCAGAATGCAGGCGCAAGGCACAGGATCTGGTCGCTGTCACAAAAGCCGCCGATGCCTTCCTCGCCCCAGCGATAGGCATAGCTTCGGGCAAGGTCGTGGTTGACAAAGTCCCAGGCTCTACCTTCCCGGCTATAGTCTTCTCTGACGGTACCCCACTGGCGTTCAGAGAGATAGGGGCCCCATTTTTTCCAGTTCCTGTTGTTTAATGATCGGGATAGGCGCTCGTTCTCGATATTAGCCATTTTTTCGTATACATTTAATAATTAATTTACGTTAATATCTGTTGCTCCATTAAAAAATATATAATCAGGCGGCAATTAAAACATATATTATATATCTCAATATAAAATTGATTCTTCCAGGTTAGATGAGCCTTCTTAAGCGATTAGTATGAAATCGAGGTTCTCTGAACGATTCCCAATTGCGCTGTCATTGTATTTGCTACTTAAGCCTTCGACGGTTTCCGGGGTATCGGGTGACACGACTGCGGAAGGCATCGGCAAATTTTCGCTGGCTCAGCAGGGAGATAATTGGACCGGCCTATTACTGAAAGAGCCTGTCTATGCAAATAGGGGTCAAAAGGAGGCGTTGGATAGAGAACTGACTGCTATAAAAGCTAATGATGTGCGTTGCAAGCCTATGAAACGATTTCCTTTCCTGATAATGTTCACAATCGATGAGCAAGCCAACGCTGTTAATATTCTTCGAATCTTCAATACCTGCCGGGAACCATTATATTGATTTGAAATGATTATGGTTTGCAGGTGCGAAATATAATTGAATAATCAAACTAATGATTGAAGGTATAAAGTATATAGAATCGTTTGTCGAAGAACCGGAAAGTTTATACGCTTATTTGGGTCATACAGTGCATTGGGATGAAAGAATGATGGCTCGCAAAACAGCAAGTATCGCTAGGGGAGACAAGGACTTTGATGTTTCGTAATATCGCTGAACCTACCAGATAGAGAGCTATGACTTGCCTTCGGGAAGCTTGATCTACATGACCCAGATAGTGCAGTCGCTCTGGCAGCATGCGATCCCCCAAGCGGATACGCTAAATGGAAGGATGAGCCTAACCTTTCGGAGACTCAAATAAGGTTAAACATATTATCCATAAAATGGTGCCGGGAAGAAATAAAAACCCCGACGATAGTCGGGGTGGGTGCCCAGAACAGGAATCGAACCTGCACATTGTTGCCAATACCAGATTTTGAGTCTGACGCGTCTACCAGTTCCGCCATCTGGGCCTCAAATTCGGGGATGCAAGATATGCATTTGCACCCTCTTGTCCAAAAACCATCCAAAAAATCTATCTTCGCCGACCCCGTCCATTGGCGGGCGAAGCCTGCCTCATAAAATCGACAGCGAATGATCAAGATCGGCTTATTACAGGAAAGAAAGATCCCTGCCGACAACAGGGTCGCCCTGACACCGGCGCAATGCAAATGGATACAAAAGAATGCTGCGGATGTAAGGATTATCGCCCAGGCTTCGTCTGACCGTTGTTATTCGGATAGAGAGTATTTGTCGGCAGGTGTGGAAGTTAAGGAGGACCTCTCCGAATGTGATATCCTGCTGGGGATAAAAGAAGTGCCCGAAAAGCATTTGATAGCGGGTAAGACCTACCTGTTCTTCTCTCATACCAAGAAAGAGCAACTCTATAACCAGCGTATGTTCCAGGCTATCCTGGAGAAGAAGATCACGCTCATCGATTATGAATGCCTGGAGCATGACGATGGTCAGCGTATCCTGGGCTTTGGTTTTTTTGCCGGCGTGGTAGGTGCGCATAACGGTATAATGGCCTATGGTCAGCGTACGGGGAAGTTTGGGCTAGGGCGGGTGCATAAGCAACAAAACTTCCGGGAACTGATCCACACTTATTTCGGGTTGAAACTTCCCCGTATCAAGATAGCTGTCACGGGTTCGGGACGGGTGGCGCATGGCGTGCTGGAAGTGATGAACCTCATGGGTATCATCGAGGTGGAACCCGACGAATTCCTGGCGAGGACGTTCGCTTATCCTGTATTTACGCAATTAAAGGGCGCCGATCTTTATGCACACAAGGAGACGGGCGTTTATCAGCGGGAGGATTTTCATCAGCATCCGGAAAATTATCGCTGTAAATTCCTTCCGTACACGAAGTCCGCGGATATTCTCATGAATGGTATTTATTGGGACACGGACATGCCCCGTCTTTTTGAATGGGAGGACCTGGCTGAAAAAGACTTCAGGTTAACCACCATCGCCGATATCACTGACGACAAGGGGGGCTCTGTACCCTGCAACCTGGGGGATACAACTATACAGGACCCTGTATACGGGGTACACCGGCAGACCAGGGAGAAAACGGCTCCTTATCTGCCGGATTCCATCGACATCATGGCCGTGGGCAATCTTCCCAATGAGCTGCCCCGCGATGCTTCCCGTTATTTTGGGGAGCAATTGATCAAGTATGTGCTGGAGGACCTGGTACGGGGAGGATCGCCTATCATCGAAAGAGCTACCATGGTGCGGAATGGGCAACTAACGGTTCCTTATAGTTATCTCGAGGGGTATGCCAAAGGGTGATGATCAGGGACGGGGTATGCCAAAGGGCGGTGGTCAGGGACGGGTTATGCCGGCGGTCACAGCTTTAAATAATAATCCCGCATCAATTCTACAAAGTCATCAGTGTATGCGCCTTGCTCATCCTGGATGCTGAGCTCGGTCTCGGGAACAAAATTCTCCTTATTACGGGAAAAATGCAGTACGGCCCGGAAGAGATCATGCCGGGGCGTTTGTCGCACCAGGAGGCGTTCCCGGAGGTGGAAATGCCGGGCTTTTGCCAGTCCTTCAAAATATTGTACCCGGTGATAGGGCAGGAGTATGCCAAAAGAGCCTTCCGCTGAAAGATTGTAGTCGATGGCTGCCAGCAGCTCGACGAGTGTCAGCTCTTTGCTGTGACGGGCCAGGTTTTTTTCATGCGTATCCGCTGCCAGGTCCCCCTCATAAAAAGGGGGATTGGTGATGATAAAATCGAATTTATGAGGGAAGTTATAGTGGCGCACATCTCCCGGGAATACCCTTAGCTCTTCTTTCCACCTGCTTTGCCCGATGTTTTCCTTTAGCTGCTTGAAGGCGGAAAGGTCCAGCTCGATGCCCTGGATATCACCCTTGTGTTTTTGCGCCAGCATCAGCATCAGCAGCCCTGTGCCGCTGCCGATATCCAGGATGGAAGACCAGGCCGGTGTTTTCTCTGAGAACCATGCCCCCAGGATACAGGCATCCGTACATACTTTCATGGCACATTGATCCTGGAAGATGGTGAATTGTTTGAATTGAAAATAAGGATTCGGCATGGTGTAAAATTAGACCAAATGTGCGATGTTGGCGCATTTACCATTCCGCCCGGGCGCTGGCGCTCACCGACAGGGCTGTGGTCTGTCCTGCCAGGTATTTATAATATCCTGTGATGGCGATCATGGCCGCATTATCTGTGCAATATTCAAAAGGAGGGATATATGTTTGCCAACCCTGCTGTTGTCCCAATTGCCGGAATGCATTGCGCAGTCCACTGTTGGCGGATACGCCTCCGGCGATGCAAAGGTCGCGGACGCCTGTTTCCTTTGCCGCTTTTTTCAGCTTGTTCAATAAGATAGAGATGATCCTTCCCTGTATCGAAGCGCATATGTCCGGCAGGTTTTTTTGGACAAAGCCGGGATCCCTGCCTGTCTGTTCCTGAAGAAAATAAAGGATGGCTGTTTTCAGACCGCTGAAGCTGAAGTTCAGTCCGGGGATCTGGGGTTCGGGGAAACTAAAACGGGTTGGATTGCCTTCCCTGGCATATTTGTCTATCAGCGGGCCGCCGGGGTAGGGCAGGCCCAGCAATTTGGCAGATTTGTCGAAAGCTTCTCCGGCGGCGTCATCCTTCGTCTCCCCGATAACCTCCATTTGCAGAGGCGACTCGCAGAGAACGATCTGGGTATGTCCGCCACTGACGGTCAGACAGAGAAAGGGAAAGCTGGGGCGCCCGGTGGGTATCAGGTTGGCCAGTACATGGGCCTGCATGTGGTGTATGGCCAGCAAGGGAATGTCCAGGGCAAGCGCCAGGGATTTGGCAAACTGTGCGCCCACCAGTAATGATCCGATCAGTCCCGGGGATTGGGTGAAGGCGATGGCCGTCAGTGTGGACTGATCGCATTCCGCCTTTTTCAGGGCTGCGTCTACCACGGGTACGATGTTTTGCATGTGGGCCCGGCTGGCCAGCTCCGGTACCACCCCTCCGTATTGTTCATGTACCGCCTGTCCGGCGATGATATTCGACAGGATCACCCCATCCCGGCAAATGGCACAGCTGGTCTCGTCGCAGGAAGATTCTATTGCCAGAATAGTAATGCCGCCCTCAGATCCTTTTAATCTTTGCATCTTACAAAGATACGGGTAGAAATCATTTTGACCGGATAGCTACCACGGGGTCCATACGGGCGGCAATAAAGGCGGGAATGATCCCGGCCGATATCCCGGTGACCAGACAGATGCCGATGGCCAGAAAAATGATATCCACCGGTATAAAGACCTTAAAACTCAACATGGAGGAGAATATGAGGGTGAGGACAAATACGGCCACCAGACCGATGAGCCCGCCGATGATGCAGAGAAAGGCGGATTCCAGCAGGAACTCCGTCATGATGACCTTTCGTTTGGCCCCGATGGCTTTTTTTAACCCGATCTGGCTGGTGCGCTCCCGTACCGTCACGAACATAATATTGGCCACTCCGAACATCCCTACGACCAGCGATAGGGCGGCGATGGCCCAGCCACCGATGTTCATACCCGAAAAGATGGGGTCGAAGAATTTACTGAGGGTATCGATGTCGTTCAGGGCAAAATTGTCTTCTTCCGTGGGGCTGAGCTTGCGGATGGACCGCATGGCCCCCCTCAATTCATCTTTCAGGGCATCGATGGAGATCTTATCTCCCGCCTGAACCAGGATCTTTGGCTGGGAATTTACTTCCTTGAACAATTGCCGCATGAAATTATAGGTGAACAGGACACTGTTGTCGTAATCCCATCCTCCGAGAAGGCTTTGCCCCTGTTTTTGGATCAGACCGATGACGGTGGCGGGGCGACTGTCCTTCAGCCTGACGATGCTGCCCACCGCCCTTTCGGGGTTGCCGAACAACTTCCCGGCGATGGAATAGCCCATGACAACATAGGGAGTACCCCGGTCGAAATCAGCCTGTTGAAAATATCGTCCGCTGCCGATGTTGATCTGCTGTATCTTGTCGAATTCCTCTGTATTGCCGTAAAAATTTACGCCTGTGAGAGAAATATCCTGGTAATCCACGTTGGACTGGGCCTCTATCTCGAAATCCATATGTGCGGCATCGGGTACCTTTAACCGTAAAAGCCTCATTTCTTCCACCTTTGCCACAGGGCGTTTGACATATCTCCACCAGGGATAGTCCGGCCCCCCGGCATATTGCCATTTATCTATATAGATGGTCTTATTTCCCAGGGACTTGATGTCATTTTTGACCGCCAGCTGCATGCTGGCAATGGTTGATAACACGCTGATAATACAAAAAATACCAAAAGTTATCCCCAGCAGGGACAGGAAGGTCCGCAGCTTGTTGGAACGGAATTCCTGCAATGCCATCTTAAAGCTGGTCCATATGATCTCCCAGTACCTAAACATAATTCGAATATACGCAATTGGTGAAAATTAAATATCCCTGCAACACTGCATCTTTTTTAAAATGTCCCCGTAATATTGCATCTAAAATCCCAATTGAACTTATAACTTAAAAAAAGACCTTTCATGCCCCATATTGAGAATCAAAATCTGAAAGTAAATATCAACCTCAAAGGAGCGGAATTAGAGAGTATTTATCACAAGGGCCACCAACTGGAATACCTGTGGAACGGCGATCCAAATGTGTGGGGCAAGCATTCTCCCCTGCTTTTCCCGATCGTAGGCACCCTGCGCCAGAACACCTGGAATTATAAGGGAAAGACCTGGACGCTTCCCCGTCATGGCTTTGCCCGGGAGATGGAGTTCAGCGTGGAGCAGCAGACAAAGGATGCGGTGACCCTGCTGTTGAAAAGCAATGACGCCACCCGTACGAAATATCCCTTCGACTTCGAGCTGCGTATCATTTACCAACTGGCGCCCCATGGCCTGGCTACCACCTATAGTGTAAAGAATACTTCGAAAGAGGAAATGTTTTTCTCCATCGGCGGACACCCGGCATTCAGGGTACCCCTGGCCGAAAGGACTACTTATACGGACTATTATCTGGAGTTCGAACAGAAAGAGACGGCCAACCGCTGGCCTATCTCCAAAGAGGGGCTTATCGAAAAAAATCCTCAGCCCATGCTGGATAATACGAATATCCTGCCCATTACCAGGGATCTGTTCTCCACCGATGCCCTGGTGTTCAAAAACCTGTCCTCAACCACCGTCAGTCTTAAATCCCGCCGTACCCGGCATGGATTGGACTTTGATTTCACGGATTTCCCTTACCTGGGCATTTGGGCGGCCAAGAACGAGAAAGCGGATTTTGTGTGCATCGAGCCCTGGTGCGGTATTGCCGACAGTGTGGATTCCGACCAGGAGATGACAGACAAAGAAGGTATCCAGCAACTGGCGCCGGGAGAGACGTTTGAAAGGATCTGGGCGGTGACGTTGTATTAAAACTGAAAAGTTTGTACCGTGGGATCCCGCAGGATCTCATGCACGCAACGGCGGTGGTTTTTCTCCGACCCCTGTACGATCCATTCTCCCGCGATGACATTGTCGCCTGTCTTGGATTGCCGGCTTCGTTTGAAGCTGAGATGATGGACGCGGAAGAGCTCTTCAAACCGGTGGAGGGTATCATTTTCAAATGGACAGACGATCTTATAATTCCGTATCTGGTTGACCCTGTCGATCCAGCCTTCCAGCATATGGAACACGATGATGACGATCAGCACCAGCAGGCCGGCGATGGTGGAGATGAGCTTATAGCCTCCTCCGATGCCCATGCCCAGGGCTGCCGTCACCCAGATCATCGCCGCTGTGGTAATCCCGGTGACTTTGCTGTGTTGAGGGTCGGCCCTGAAGATGACGCCGGCTCCTACAAATCCGATGCCTACCACTACATTGGACGCGATCCTTTCGGGGGCATGTTCGGCCCCTATGAGCCTGGAAAGGATGGTGAATAAACATGCACCGAGGCAAATGAGCGCGAGGGTCCGGAACCCGGCAGACTTGCTTCTGTATTCCCTTTCAGCGCCAAGTATCCCTCCAACGATCACCGCCAGGAGCAGTCTCCAGGCAATTTCTTCCATAGATGGCATAATCATTTATTTTGTGCCTGGAAATACCCGGCTTTATACGCTGCAAAATATTCCTTGTAATCCTTTTTTACCTGTTCGGCATAGGCGGCTGCATACGCCAGGACCCCTTTCTGCCAATGATGGTCACTCCCGAAAGCGATCAATTCATCCGGCAATGCGGCACCCTGGCGCCCGGCGCTTCTCAGCTGGGCAGAAGCCGTCAGCAAGGCCATATCATCCACCACGCATTCGATGTCTTTGTACCTGTCCTTTAGCAGCAGGAAATCTATTTTGTCCGCGGTAGGCTGCATTTCCTTTACTACGTAATCTTCGTCCTTGAAGCGGCAGGTGTCCAGCAGGGCGGGGCAAACATTCTGCATCCGCTGCTGGATGGCGACAATCCTTTCCGCCTGTGAAGCCCAGGAGGGCTGGGGGATGTTCGTTCGTCCATCGAGGGAAGAGGGCAGGGCCTGCTTCATATCGATCAGAAGGTGCTTTTGAGGATATTTAACCTGGCGGACCAGGAATACGTAGCGCTTTTGACCGATGCTGCCGGTGCCGGCTATCCGAAAAGCGCAGTCTACCCCTTCGTAACGTTTGTTCATCAGGGGCTCGTCTTTTATCCAGCCCTGCAGGTGGGCCATCAGCTCTTTGCGCAATGTCTTTTCAATGGGAAAAAAGCGGATGCGATCGATGCGCAGCCTCAGTTTACCGTCCTTACCCTCCGTCCGTGTGCGGATAAGCTCCTTTTGTTTGCGTTCGCAGACTTTTTCCAGGAAACTTTGTACAATGCCGTCGGCAGTCCGGGGTTCGATGTAACGGGATTTGCCTTTTGCCAGGGTGGCTGAATACCTGTCCAGGAAAAGACTGGCTACCCGTGTGGATTCCTTTTTCCTGATCCCGAGGGAGTCCAGGCCGGTGAAGATGCTGGTCACCATCCGGGCCACCTCCCATACGGCGGGCGCCAATGCACCTTCATCAAAATCATTTACATCAAAATAGACCAGGCGGTTATCGCCTTTATATGTCCCGAAGTTTTCCAGGTGCAGGTCGCCGCAGATCCAGCTTAATGGATACTGGGGAAGGGCGTCGCTCTTCTGGAGGTCTTCGTAGAACAAATGACAGGTGCCACGGAGGAAGCGGAAGGGGTTTTCCGCCATCACCTGGTATTTCAGGGCGGTATAGGGGGGCTGCCTGCCCGTGTTGAAGTCCCTGACCCGTTGGGCTATATTTAACAAAATGGTTTGTTTTCAGAAAGATAGGGATTTTCCTGAAGACGCGTATATTGCGGGGACTATGAAGCGTACAAACAGGCTATTGATACTGGCGATCCTGGTGCTGGCGGGACTGACCGGCTGCCGTCATCCGGAAGCGCCGGAATATTATGGTTTCCAGGACTTGCGCATCGGCAGGGGAGAAGGGCAGCAGGCCACGCTCGGCACTACCCTGAAGTTCTACAATCCCAACCCTTTCAGCCTGCAGCTGAAGGGAGCGGAAATGGACGTTCTGCTCAATGGTAAACCAGCGGGGCATTCTGTGCTGGATTCCACTGTCCAGATACCTAAAAAAGATACTTTTTATGTCCCTGTCACCATGCAGCTGAACCTTCAGGGGCTCCTGGGTAATGCATTGCAGATATTCATGGAAAAACAGGTGACGGTGACCCTGGATGGAAGGGTACACCTGAAAAGAGGTATGATCCCTTTCAGCCGCCCTTTTCATTATGAAGGGAAAGAAGACCTGAATGAGCTTTTACAGGGGGGATATTGAGGGGGATGCGTTCACTTGATCACGATCCACCTGTTCACTGTATTATAAGGGCCCTCCAACACGACTTTATAAAAAGAAGATGGATAGCTGCCTATTCCCAGGGCGGCTGACTGCTGAGCCGCGGGTACTTCCGCGAGCAGCTTGTAGTCATCCTTCCCGCCTGTCTTGAAATCGTTGGTCCTGGCCAGCCAGATCTTTACAGTCCCATCCTTGTCTATGGATTTCCAGCGGATGTCCAGCTTATTGTTATCCAGGCGAACCACAGGCTCCGCCACTGACACTTTTCCTATCAGGGGCACGCCATCCATTTCCAATTGATCTTCCCGGGGGATCTTGACATCGAGGAAACGGGCGATGGTAGGCATGATGTCCACGATGGCCGGCGTATAATCACGCCAATAGTGATTCAGGTCTTTGGAGTTGGTGACGATCCATGTAGTCCTTTCTCTTTCCGATTGTCCTCCATGACCCTTGCCGGTGATGGAATCCCTGCCATGGTCGGTGGTGACGACGATCATCCAGTTCTCCTTGAATTGCTGTTGTCTGTACTGCAATGCACTCCAGATCCTGCCCACCTGCTTGTCAGTATATTTTAGCGCTTCTTTCTGTTCGGGACTGTCTCCATACCGATGTCCCATATCATCCGTGTATTCCAGGTAAAGCCAGGTGAGGTCAGGACCTTGCTCCCGGATGCATTTTTCCGCTTCATCCGTCACTTTCTCGTCTATAAGGTGGATATATTCGCTTTTGTTGTCGTGGGGATAGTTGACGGTATCCAGCTCGAAGCCGTCGGCATGATAGTCCACTTTTATATGGCCGGTCTGTGGCAATGACTCACCCACCAGCTTTGTCCGGTTGTCCAGCCATGTAGAAAATACGGCGATCTTTTTGGTGCTGTCGGTCTTTTTCAGCAGCTGAAATATCGTGGGATAATGATAGTTGGGATCCTTGATGTCGTTGTCCCATACATTGTGCTTGTTTACCCATACCCCGGTAAGCAGGCTATTATAGCCTACAGCGGAAATGGTGGGTGTTTGGGAATAGCCTCCCCGTTCGCCTCCGACATAAGCGCGTTTGTACCCATTCTGTCTGCCTATCTGTTCGGGAAAGGATACCCGTGCTTTTTCCAGCACATCGGCGGGTATGCCGTCGGCAATGATGAATACGACCTTTTTCTTCGGTTGCGCAGCTGCGTGCAGCGACAATAAAGCGATGACGACAAATGTGAGGATGTTTTTCATATCCGCGCGTTAAGAGATTTTCGTCAAAAATAAGCAGTCCGGCATTATCAGGTCATTAAATTATATTTGCAACATGAGCACCATCCGGCGGCAGAGCATCATTTCTTCTGGTATCGTTTATTTCGGCTTTGCGCTGGGCATGTTAAACACTTTGCTGTTCACAAAATGGTTTACACCTGCTCAATATGGACTGACCCTGATGTTCGTGTCGCTGGCCGGCATCATGTTCCCCCTCGCCGGATTGGGTATGCAAACTTTTATTTACAAATTCTATCCCTATTATCACGACAATCTTCCCCCGAACAGGAACGATATGATGACCTGGGCCCTGCTCACCAGCTTTGCCGGTTTTCTGCTGGTAATGGCGGGAGGGTTTATCTTTAAGAACCTCGTTTTAAGGAAGTATGGCACGACATCCCCGGAATTCGTCAACTATTATTATTGGATATTCCCGTTCGGTTTTGGGTTTACTTTTTATTCACTGCTGGAAGCATTTGCCTGGCAGCTGAAGCAATCCGTGCTGACCAACTATTTCCGGGAGGTACAATTCCGTCTCTTTACCCTGGTGCTGATAGCGCTCTCTTACTTCGGCATACTAAAGAATTTCGACGCATTTATGAAGATATATGCGTGTACCTATCTGCTGCTGGCGCTGATCCTGCTGATCTACCTGCTCTTCACCCGGCAGCTGCATCTGCCTTTTTATCGCAGCAGGGTAACAAAAAAATTCATCAAGAAGATCGTTGCCCAGGCCATCCTGGTGTGGAGCGGACAGGTGCTGTTGAATGTCTCCACTTACTTTGGAGCGATCGTCATTGGCGCGCTGATCCCTGAAGGGATGCGTTTTGTAGGAATCTATACGCTGGCATTGAATATCGGCAGCCTGATCCAGGCTATCCAGCGGAGCATTATTGCAGCCAGCATAGGCCCGCTTGCCCGGGCCTGGAAGGATAAGGATTATGGAAGGATCAGCCGGATCTACCAGCGGTCATCCATCAACCAGCTGATATTTTCTGCAGGCATGTTTGTCCTGATATGGCTGAACTTTACGGACGGTGTGCTTACTTTTCATCTGAAGCCCGATTATCTGTTGTCCCGTCCTATCTTCCTCTATATAGGTCTCATGCGGGTAGTGGACATGGGTACGGGGGTGAACTCACAGATCATCGGCACTTCCCTCTTCTGGCGTTTTGATTTCTTTACGGGTGTAATACTTGCTGTTCTTACGTTGCCTGCGAATTATCTGCTGACAAAGGAATTTGGGGCTGTCGGCCCGGCCATTGCCGACCTCATCACCTTCTCTATTTACAATTTTATCCGGTTCCTTTTCCTGTACCGTAAGTTCGGCATGCAGCCTTTTACCCTGAAGACCGTTTATACGCTCTTGCTTGCCCTGGGAGGGTATCTTATCTGCTATTATCTGTTCCGCGGCTATCAAGGCTTTGGCTGGCTGGTGCTCAGGAGTATTATCTTCATGGGTCTTTATGGCAGCGGGGTGCTGGCTCTCCGTCTTTCCGAGGACATACTGCCTGTTTGGAGGACTATCAGGAAGAGACTGGGCCTTGCCAAATAGGGTAAATTTCGTACATTTGCGCCCCAATGGCACGATACAGCAACGAGATCAGCAAACGCAAGACCTTTGCAATCATTTCCCACCCCGATGCCGGCAAAACGACCCTGACGGAGAAATTCCTCCTGTTTGGCGGCGCCATCCAGACTGCAGGCGCGGTGAAAAGCAATAAGATCAAGAAGCATGCTACCAGCGATTTCATGGAGATTGAAAGACAGCGTGGTATCTCCGTAGCTACCTCTGTTATGAGCTTTGAGTACAAAGGCATGCTGATCAATCTCCTGGATACACCGGGTCACAAGGATTTTGCCGAAGACACGTACCGGACACTTACGGCCGTGGACAGCGTTATCCTCGTCGTGGACAGCGTCAACGGGGTGGAAGCCCAGACGCGCCGCCTGATGGAGGTATGCCGCATGCGTGACACTCCCGTCATCGTATTCATCAATAAAATGGACCGGGACGGGAAGAATCGTTTCGACCTGCTGGAAGAGATCGAGAAGGAGCTGAATATCCAGCTGCATCCCATGACCTGGCCTATCAACAGCGGCAAGGATTTTAAAGGCGTTTACAACCTCTCTGATAAGAACCTGGTCCTTTTTACCGCCAATACAAAGGCCACGGATGAAGACACGCTGAGGATCGACAACCTGGACAGTTCCCTGCTGGAAGAAAGGCTGGGTGAGAAGGATGCCACCATCCTGCGGGAGGATGTGGAGTTGGTGGATGGCGTGCATGGAGAGCTGGATGTGGATGACTACCTGGCCGGAAAGGTGGCGCCGGTGTTCTTTGGCAGCGCTATCAACAATTTTGGTGTGCGGGAGATGCTGGACACCTTTATACGCATTGCGCCGACTCCCCGTAGCCGTGAGACGTCCGTCCGTCCCCTGGATGTGGAGGAAGATAAGTTCAGCGGTTTTGTGTTTAAGATACATGCCAACCTGGATCCCAAGCACCGGGACAGGATCGCCTTTCTCCGGGTATGCAGCGGTAAGTTCGAACGAAACAAATACTTTCATCATGTCCGGCTGGATAAGGATGTGCGTTTCAGCAATCCCTATACATTCCTTGCCCGTGATAAGGATGTCATCGAGGCGGCTTATCCGGGGGATGTGGTAGGTCTTTTTGATACCGGCAATTTCAAAATAGGGGATACATTGACGGAAGGCGAGGATTTCTTCTTTACGGGTATTCCCAGCTTTTCCCCCGAAATATTCAAGGAAGTAGTTAACCGGGACCCGATGAAGACCAAACAGCTGGAAAAGGGTCTGCTGCAGCTCACCGATGAGGGGGTTGCCCAGCTATTTACCCAGTATGGCGGCAATAAGAAGATCATCGGTTGTGTGGGAGAGCTGCAGTTCGAGGTGATCCAATATCGTCTGCTGCATGAATATGGCGCTTCGGTACAGTTCAATGCATTACCTTTTTACAAAGCCTGCTGGATCACCAGTGCGGACCCCAAAAAGCTGGAAGAGTTTACCCGTTTCAAACATGCGAATATCGCCGAGGACAAGGATGGCTACATTGTCTACCTGGCGCAGAGCGAATGGTTCCTGAATACGGAGAGGACCAATAATCCCGCCATCGAGTTCCATTTCACGTCGGAAATACATAAATAGTATCCGAAGGACGCACTTATCTGACTAATATAAGCATCCCCGTCCGGGTGACCGGTCCGCAAAAAGTCTTTGCCCGTATCAGGTATACATAGCCGCCGGCAGGCTGTGGATGTCCGTTGAAATCCCCATCCCAGCATTCGGTGGGATTACGGGTGGTGAAGACGCGGACGCCTGCCCTGTTGAATATCGAAAACTCCTCCACCTGTACGTCTCCCCATCGTTGGATGCCGTAGCAGTCGTTATGTCCGTCCCCGTTCGGAGTAAATGCATTGGGTACGATGAAAAGATTCTTCCCTTCTACTCTTACATTGACGGTGACCTGGCTATACGCATAACAGCCGTTGAGTCCTGTACCTTTGACGGTATAGGTAGTAGTAGTGTCGATGCTGACGTGGGGACTGGGGCTGGCAGTATCGCTGAGACCGGTGGCGGGCATCCAGACATAGTTAAAGGCGCCGGATGCGTTCAGCTGCGTGGTGGCCTGCGAACAATCGATGTCGTGGGCTTTTGTTGCTGTGACGATGGGATTGGGTTTCACGGTGACATCCACCTGGAACGTGCTGTTATACTGAGGGCAGGTGGAGTCGGAGATGTACACTGTATATTGTCCGGAAGCTGCCGGCGTGACAATGGGCCGCGGGGCTGTGGGGTCGCTGAGGCCGGTGGCGGGCATCCAGGAATATACATAATGTATATAGTCATTACGTCCAAGGACGCCGGATGATCCCTCACAGAGGGTGAGGTCCAGAGGCTGTATAAAGGTGGGCGGGTAGCGCATGTATATTTTGACGGAATCTTCTTCAGGGCAGCCGTTGGCATCGGTGATGGCTACATGGAACATGGTATCTGTGGACAAGGTGGCCAGGGGAGTAGGGCTGGTGGGGTTGTCGAGCAAGGCGGCGGGAGACCAGATATACGAGGCGCCGCCTTCGATATGCAGCCGGATGTTGTCGCCACTGCAGATGGCGGTGTCGGAGCTAAGGCGGATGTAAGGCGGATACCAGATCCCGACATCCACTGTGTCGGTGGCTGTACAGCCTTGCGGAGATGTGCCGGTGACGATGTATTCGGTGGTGAGGTCCGGGGTAGCCACAGGGGTAGCGCTGGCTCCGTCGGACAAGGTGGTTGCCGGTGTCCAGGAATAGGTGGCGGCTCCCGTAGCCCACAGGGGGACGGGATTGCCGGGACAGATGGCGGTGTCAGGGCCTGCTTTTACAGCGGGAGGATCCTCCACTGTAATGGTTACCGAGTCTTTCTGCAGGGACATCTGTGCGAGTGAAATATCATCCAGCGCAAAGTCGTTACCCGCCCAATTCATATTCCTGTCCACAATTTTGATAGTTGCGGTCGTATTGCCGCCGGAATTCCAGACGGTATAGAATTGCTGCCAGGAGCAGGTTGTAGCACTGGCGGTGAAAGGATTGCTCAGCGGAACTCCATTGATATAAAATTGGAGGCTGGCGGGATTGAGATATACAAGCGACTGTACCCAGGCGGAAAAAGCATAATTGGTATTTGGCTGTACGGTGACCTGCTGTGACCACACACTCGCGCCGGGGACCAGCTCATAGCCATTGACCATCATCATGCTGCCGGCGCCGCTGCTATGATCTCCGCAGGATGCGGGCGCCGAAGGGTCCCAACTCTGCGGGTTATTACCGATGAAGTATTTGCCTTCCATATCGTCCACCGGAGAGAATATGTAGCTGGAAGTGAAGCCGGTATTGCCACCGCTGAAATCTCCGTTTACGATGAGGTTAGGGCCTGTGATATTGGCTGTAAAATAATATTTGGTCGTGACGGGTGGAGTGGCCGTAGGGTTGGCAGACGCGGGGTCGTCGAGGTACGTCGTGGGATCCCAGCAAAAGTCAACCGCAGGTTTGGTCCGCAGGTGGACAGGGCTGCTTCCGCACAGGATCGTATCCTTGCTGGCGATGATATCGGACAGCTGTAACTGTATATCGATGTCCTTCTTACTGCTGTTGGTACAGACGCCGTCGCTGGCTTTCAGTGTTACGGAATAGGTCCCAAAGGAAGGGAAGGTATATACAAAGCCGCCGCCTGGCGGAGATGCATGGTCGGCACCTTCTATATTCCAGGTGTAGGTGATCCCCGGTTGGGCGGCGTCGTAAAACTTCACCTCTAACGGGGTGCAGGGCGTTTGCGCAAAGGCAAAATCCGTATTGGGCAGCGCCCGCGCCGTCAGTATGCTTACGGAGGAGGTTATGCGACAATTGGGCAGTTGGATATTGCCCCCATCCCCCGCCACCATCCGGTAGTAGTAGTCGATGGACTGACCGGTGACAGGCGAGGTTACAGGCAGCTGCAACGCATTGGAGTTGGGGATACTGGTCCATGTCTTACCGCTGTCCCTGCTTATCTGCCACAGGTATTGAGGACTGGTATATCCTGCCGCCAGTGTACCGTATAATGTTCCACCCCCTCCTTCGCAGACCGTCAGCTGCGGTACCACTGTGGTATTGGAGAATGACGAGGTCGATCCCGGACCGCAGGGGCGAAAGGTGATATCGTCGATGGCAAAGTCGTTGCCCGGGGTGATGGAGCCGCCGGGATTGTTGTTGACGATCCTGAGGACTACGGTGCTGATGCCCGAAGGAAGCGTGAAAAAGAACCCGTATTGCGTCCATGTGAAGGTGCTGGTCTGCGGTATGGGGCCTGAGCGATAGGTGTCCAGGACAGTACCATCCTCTGTCTGTACAATAAAGGTCAGGTCAGGCAGGACGGCAGTGATCATGGCCGGATTGTCCGCGTTGGCTATCCATGCGGCAAACTCGTACTTTCCTCCTTCGCAGAGATTGGAGACCTTTTGCCTGTAGAAATCCCCCGGGGTGACATCCGCGTTTTCAAAAAGCATATAGCCGTTCACGTCACCCGGTGTATGGTCCGGGCTGCCGGAGAACCAGGCGCCGTTGACCGGGACATTGTTGGTAATTGTATATTGTCCATCCACAGGAGTAGGCAGGGCGGGGTTGCCTGTGACGGGGACATAGCTCATATTGATCGCGGAGGCGCCGGGGACAAGCAATTCCAGCGGCGGAGCAGACCCATTGCCGGTGCCAAAATCCACGTTGACGATGGGATCGCCCAGTGATCCTGTACACATAGAGCAGCTGCCCGGGTTGATAGTGGCAGTTATGCCCGGCGGTACTGTCGTGGCAGCGCAGCCGCTGTTATCCTGTATGGATTGCAGTGTATACACGGTGGTGACGGTGGGCGGTACCTGGACGGCAAAAGGTTCGCCATCATGGACATTTATGGCTGTATATGTAGTCGAACCATCGGAATAGGTGAGGGTAAAAGGCCCGGGGCCCGAGCTGGAATGAAAGGTCAGCAGACCGGGGGCGCCGTTGCAGGTATTGCTGCCTGTCAGCGTCCCGGACAGGGTGGGACAGGATGACGCAGGACAAAATGCCTGGACGTCCAGGGCTGTCAAAGCCCGGTCATATATGCGTACCTCATCGATCTTACCCTGGAAGAACAGCGGATTATTGATCCACCATGCCCCGATCATCACTTCGGAATTCGTACACTGGTTGAGGGCGGTAAACGGAGTGGTGATCGTGCTGACAAGCGCTCCGTCTATGTACAGCTTTTGTTCGCCTTTATTGAATGTCGCAACAAAGCAATGCCATTGGTTGAGGGAGACAGGCGTCGTGGAATTGATATAGGAGTCGTTGAGGTGTATGCCGGTGCATCCTGTGGCTGATGCGTTTACGCCGAACAGCACGCCCGGATAGGGACTCCAATCCATGGCGGCCTGCCATTGGATGCCGTCGCCGGTGGTAGTGTTATAGATGCTTTTTCCCGCCATGGTGGCTACCTGGTGGCGGGTGGGATAGAAGAGCAGGGCAACGGTCATGGCGTCCGGGGGATTCAGCTTGCTGGCGCCGGGAATACTGATGTAGCTGCTTACGCCGTCGAACAGATAAGCGCTGTTGGGATGGCCTGCCCAGTCTGTCGTCAGTGTGGGATTGTTGATCAGTATGCCGTTGTTCCCATTGCCGGTGGCATCATTTGCATTGCCGTTGAAAGGATAATAAGCCAGCAGACCAGTGGTCAGGTCCTGACCATGACCGGAATAAGAGAATGATAAGAAGACCAGGATAATGCCTAATACAACACGGGGGAATTGCGCTTTCATGCCTACGGGAACAAGGGTTGGGGGTAAAACTAGTAATTTATTATCGATTTTTCAATTCCACTGAATTCGCCGGAGTAGTAAATCGACACGAAAAACCTCCAAATCGACACACTTGTTTGCAATAACGACACACTTATGAATAATTATGACATAACTGGATTTTATTTATATTTTTATTATCCAGATGTTTCGTCCTTTACCCAGACCGCTGCTATTGACCTTGATAGGCTGTTTATCCACCTTTATCCTTTGGGGACAGGCTCCCAGTTTTACCATACCTGCCGTTGTATGCCCCAATACACCCGTTACTATTAAGAATACTTCAACAGGCGGCACTTCTTTTTATTGGAGCTTTTGCGATGCGGATCCCAACACTGTCCCTGAAGCAGTCAATATGGGGAATATAAATAATCTGTTGTCGCAACCTGTTTTCCTGGATGTCGTATCGGAGAACGGGAATTATTACGGGTTTCTTGTCAACCATTATCCCGGCGCCCTGATAAGACTGGACTTTGGCAACAGCCTGCTGAATACGCCGACGGCCATCAGTCTCGGCAATATGGGGGCGCTGAACCCGGGCTATGGTTCCGAAGGTATCCAGATGGTGAAGGACAATGGGCGCTGGTATGCACTAATCGTGGGTGGGAGCCTGTCGGGCGGCGGTGTTCCCAAGATCGTCCAGGTAGACTTTGGCGCCAGCGTCACCAATCCCGCACCTGTTGCCACGGACTGGGGTAACCTGGGAACCATGCAATTAGCTATCGACCTATATGCGTTTCGCGACAATGGCCTTCTCCACGCCTTCACCGTCAGTTCAGAATCCAATACCCTTACCCGATTTGATTTCAGCGCGGCAGGGCCCGCCGTCCCTCCTGTCGGTATCAACATGGGCAATCCCGGCGGATTGCTGAGCTATCCGACAGGCATCTTCGCCCTGAATGTCGCCGGCAACTGGTATGTTTTTATCACCAATGGATTAGGGGGTAATATCATCCGGCTGGACTTTGGCAACAGCCTGCTGAATACCCCTGTGCCCGTCGACCTGGGCGATCCGGACGGAGCTATACAATCGGGGAGGGATATCACCATCCTGCAATCCTGTGACCAGATCATCGGGCTTGTTGCGGATGGCGCGGCGCAAACCGTCGTCAAGCTGGACTTTCATAACGATGTGCTCAGCGTGCCGACTGCCGTCAACCTGGGTGATATCGGCAATTTCAATTTTCCTCATTCGCTGTCCACGCCCTTTCGGGTGGGAGGGGATCTGTACAGCTTTCTTCCAAATGCCTATAATAACACTTTGTCCAGGATCCGGTTTCCCGGCTGTAACAGCTCAAGCATTCCCGGTTCCAATCTGACCGATCCGCCGACGATCTCCTACTCGCTGCCGGGCACTTACCGGGTAAGCCTGATCATGGATGACGGTCTGCCCACACAGACCTCCCTTTGTCAGACAATAACGGTGCTGGATACTCCCAAGGTTTCTCTTCCAGGCGACACTTCATTCTGTAAGGGGGATAGTCTTGTGCTGCGGTATAATGGCCCCGCAATGCCGCTGCAATGGCAGGATGGGTCCGGTCTGGATACATTCACTGCGCGCGTTTCGGGCGAATACAGGCTGACAGCCACGAATGTAGCAGGATGCGCCGGCAATGACTCTATTCATGTGGACGTCGTCTCTCTGCCTGCGGTTGCCGCACATGGCGACACTTCCATCTGTAAGGGAACCAGCGTACTGTTGTCCTCCACTGTGCAGAATATGGACTCTCTTCGCTGGACGCCATCCATCTGGCTCTCCGACAGCACGGTGACGAGCCCCCTGGCTGTGCCGGGGAGGGATACCAGCTATGTACTAACGGCCTGGCATAAGTTCTGTGCCCTGAGCGATACAGTCAGGATCACCATGCTGGATGTGCCTGCCATAACGGTGAGCGATGATACGCTGGTCTGTCGCGGGCATAATGCGAATCTGCAGGTGAACGGCGCGCAGCCATACCAATACAAATGGTCGCCCGGCTCATTTACCTCCGACCATATATCGGTAACCGCGGATAGTTCCATGTACTTTTATGTCCGGGCTACGGCGGCCAATACGTGCACAACAGAAGATTCTGTTTTATTACAGATCAAATATCCTGATACATTTCGTGTGAAAGCCGCTCCGCCCAGCATTTGTATCGGAGATTCCACGCGGCTGACGGTGACGGGCGCCGATCCTTCGCTGGGAGACTATTATAGCTGGGGGACCGGCATCGGCGCCCAGGGCCCTTCTTCCGGCGAGATCATCGTAGCGCCCTCTGCCACTACTATCTATCGTGTTACAGGATGGGACAGCATCTGCGCCCTGCAGACATCGCTGTCCATACGGGTGGATGTGCGGCTGCGGCCGGAGGTCACTATTTCGAAATCCAATGACATCGACTGCATCTATGGCGAAGCCCGGTTGACCGCCACCGGCGGCAATCGCTATACGTGGTACCCGGCAGCTACGCTGGACAATCCTTACAAGCCTGATCCAATAGCCCGTACCGGCTCCAGCACCTGGTATTATGTCATGGTCACCGGAGAGAACGGTTGTCGGACTCTCGACAGCATTCCCCTCTATGCCACGAAGGAGGGAGGCAGCATCGGCTTCCCCGTCGCCAATGCTTTTACACCCAATGGGGATGGCCACAATGATTGTTTTGGCATCAAATACTGGGGTTATGTGGGAGACTTTGAAATGACCATATTCAACAGGTGGGGGGAGAAAGTATATGATAGTAAAGATCCTTCCGGTTGCTGGAACGGCACTTTCAATGGGCAGCCTCAGCCTGCCGGCGCATATGTGTATTACATCAGGGCGCATGCATTATGCGGAGATGCCGTGCGAAAAGGAACGGTCATGCTTATTCGCTAACCCAGGGTGATACCTGTATAATTATGCGGGGTTATTTTTTTAAGCTCTTT
>Ga0207695_10002937_pt1 | contig 24586 bp, 19 predicted proteins | sample KBSC54metaG_FD_184354 | JGI IMG/M metagenome (GOLD analysis project Ga0207695, IMG submission 184354) | Corn rhizosphere microbial communities from Kellogg Biological Station, Michigan, USA - KBS C5-4 metaG (SPAdes) (version 2) | ecosystem: Host-associated > Plants > Roots > Rhizosphere > Soil...
TCTTCTAAAACCAAGCCTTTAGCGCGGTGCCCCTTTCGGCACCGTTCTCTGGCTGCCGCGCGTCTTCCAGAATATATTCCTATTAGCCAAGATCCGATTTAAGACGGCGACCGGCCATCAACGGGCTCTAGAGTTGCCCGCCGCGCTCTTCGACGTGAGGGACATGAGATATCTGGTTGCCGGTTGTTTGGCCTTGGCTGTGCTTGGCGGAAGCGCACAGGCCGCCACCTCGATCCTGTTTGTGGGCAACAGCTTCACCGCCGGCGCTGAGTCCAGCGCCATAAATTATCGCGCCGATGAAGTTCACGATCTCGGTCCGCGCGGTGATGACGGCCTCACCATCGGCGGCATCCCGGCGCTCTTCAAGACATTCACCAAACAAGCCGATCTCGACTTCGATGTCACCTTGGAGACCGAGGGCGGCGTGGGCCTGGATTACCATTACAGGCAAAAGCTGCCTCTGCTGGATCGCGCCTGGGACGTGGTGGTGCTGCAAAGCTATTCGACTCTTGACGCCAGAAGGCCCGGCGATCCTGGGCTTCTGGTCGAATATGCCAAGAAATTCGATACCGCCTTTCATGCGCGCAATCCCGATGTGAAGATTTATCTGAACGCCACCTGGTCCTGCGCCGATCTCACTTATCCCAATCGCACGCCATGGCATGGCCAGGGCATCGAGCAAATGGCACTGGATATCGCCAAGGGCTATGACGAAGCGCGCAAGGCCAGCCGCGGCATTACGGATGTCGTACCGGTCGGCAAGGCATGGAACCGCGCCTTCGCTACGGGGTTCGCAGGTTCCAATCCCTATGACGGCATCGCGGAAAATCAGGTCGATCTCTGGGCCTCCGACAATCACCATGCCAGCGAATTCGGTTCCTATCTCGAAGCCCTGGTGGTGTTCGGAAAGATCACGGGGCGCGATCCGCTTTCGCTGGGCCCGAAAGAAACCGCGGCGGGCGATTTTGGCTTTACGCCGGAGCAGACGACGGCGTTGCAACAGATCGCCCATGATGAACTGGCGGCTGAGTGACAGGGACGGGCATCGGTGTGCTTCTGTCAGCGCCCCACCAAGTAGCTGATACTATTTGAAGAATTGCGGAAGGGCACCGTCTTGCGCCCGCAGGATGTGCCGTTTGTGAATTTCCGGCAACGCCTAAGCAATCTTCCCGAAACCAGCTATTGTCGCCATGCCCGAACGCCGCTCCCGCAGTTTGGAGCGCTGGCCGGACGGTTTTCGCGGCGAACCATCAGCCATAACAATCAGGGAGGTTAGCTTGGAACAGAGTTCGCGTAAGGGGCACGACCGCCGGTCGTTTCTCAGGAATGCAGGGCTTGGCGGCGGCGTTTTGGCGCTGGGTCCTTTGGCAGCCAGCATCGCGGCCAGCGCTCCGGCCGCGGCTGCGCCGATAGCGGGAAAGTTCGACTTCGACACGCCCTATAACCGCATCGGCACCGACAGCGTGAAATGGGACATGCCCGTTCGCGTCAATCATATGAGCCGCATCATCGCCGGCATGACCACCGCCGACATGGACTTCAAATGCGCGCCGTCCGTCACCGCAGCGCTCAAGAAGCGGATGGAGCATGAGAATTGGGGTTATGTCGACATGGCCTCGCCCGGCCCGACCGCTTTCAAGAAAGGCATCATCGCCTGGAACGAGCAGCGTTACGGGATCAAGAACATCAATCCCGAGCAGCTTGGCATCACCACCGGCGTGCATGCCGGCATTATCGCTTCCATGCGGGCGCTTTGCCCGCCCGGCAGCAAGGTGCTGATGGCGACGCCGATCTATAGCGGCTTCTACAGCGACGTCCGTTTCACCAACACGGTGGCCGAAGAAAGCCTGATGAAATACGTCAATGGCCGCTACGAAATGGACTGGGCGGACTTCGAGCGCCGCATGACACCCGACGTCAAGGTTTCCATCCTTTGCAATCCGCAGAATCCGGTGGGCCGCGCCTGGACCAAGGAAGAGCTCACTCGTTATGGCGAGCTGTGCCTCAAGCACAACATCGTCGTGCTGTCGGACGAGATCCATTGCGACTTCGTTTCCAAGGGCCAGAAATACGTGCCCTTCGCCACGCTCGACGACAAGAAGATCGTCAATAACAGCATCACTTATAAGTCGGGCAGCAAATCCTTCTCGCTGCCGGGCATGAAATGCGCCTGGTTCTTCTCGAGCAACCAGGACCTGTTCCGCAAGACCCAGGCCAACAATCATGCCGACCTGTCCACCATGGGCATGCTGGCCGAGCAGGCGGCCTATTCCGGCGGCGGTGAATGGCTTGATCAGTGTGTCGCCTATATCGACGGCAATCACGACTTCACCAATCAATATATCAAGGCCAACATCCCGATGCTGAAGGTGGGCCAGAAGCCGGAATCCACTTATCTGGCCTGGATCGATGTCTCGGCGGTGGCGAAAAAGATCAATGCCCAGAAGATGGCGGACGACATGAACAAGAATCCGCCCGTCAATCCCGCCACCGGCATGCCGAAGAAAGTGACGCCGGCCGACATGGTCAATCTGTGGTTCGCACAGAATGCCGCCGTGGCCATGAATTCAGGCACCAATTATGGCAAGGGGGGCGAGAATTTCATCCGCATGAACCTTGCCACTTCGCGCACGACCTTGAAGGCCGCGCTCGACAGCATGGCGGGTGCCTTGAAGAAAATCTCCGCCTGAGCGGGGAATAGTCCTGCGCCGGCCCGGGTCGTTCGATCCGGGCCGGTTTTCTTTTGGCGTTAGCCCGGTTGGGGAACCGTGATGCTGGAACTGAAATTGATGTTGAAAGTCGAAACCATGGGCAGCGTGTAGGTCTGGCGGTAGCCGGCAGTGATCACCGCAGTGCGCAAGCCGCCGGAAACGGATGACGTGTACACCACAGTTGCGTTGGGCAGGTTCATCGACGCCAGATTCGCGTTTACCGCCTGGGCGATGGTGGTCTGGGTCACGGACTTGTTGATCTCGGCCAGGCGTGACGCATTGGCAACAGCCCATTGCAGGCTGAGATTGTTGAACAGCATGATGGCGACATAGCAGATCCCCAGTACCAGGGCGATGAACGCGGAGGAGACCAGCGCGAATTCCACGGCGGTGGCACCGCTTTGATCGTTGGAGAAAATTCTAATCGGAGCGATCTGGCGCATAGTTATTGCAGGCGCACGGTGCGAGTGATCGATTTGTTGAAGCTGACCACGGTGCCGCCCATCAGTCCTGAGGCGGTGACGCTGAAATAAGTCTCAGGTATGGAACCATCGGGACAGGACTGGCCGCACGCGGCTGCGGCGCCCGCGCATTGGCAAGATTGCGACGTCGTCAAAACAGCGTTGGCCGGCTGGTTCGTCCAAGCCTGCATACCGATGGTCTGCGCCGTCGACATATCGGTGCCGCCACCCATGGCATATTGGATGCTGGCGCGGGCCGCTCCTTCCATCTGCATCACGCTCAACGCGGCCTGGCTGAGATCGGGCAGCGTGATCACGATCGCGGCCAGGATAGGCAGGACCAGCGCGAATTCCACGCCGGCCACGCCGGATGATGACGACAAACGTGCTCTGAATCGGCGCCAGCTGCTGGTCATGATTTACTCCACAAGTGTAACGCTGCCCGGCACGGGAATGGTCTTGATCCCCTTGTTGGCACAGTTGGTCGAGAAGGTGGCGGACCCGGTATAGTAGATGGTGTCGGCGACGACCTGGGTGCAGCCGCCCGCGCCGCTGAAATTGCCCAGGAAATCCACTTCCTGGCTGGGGAAGTAGATGGCCCCGGTTATGTTGGAAGCGGCATTGCCGTTGATGGTATTCTTGGCCGTCAATTGTGTACGGTCGCCATAGAAAGCCACGCCTGAATAGTCCCCTGAAGTCGGCGCAGTGATGTTGAGCTTGGCGTTGCCGTTGATCTGCAAGGTGGCGCCGTTGGTGAGATAGAAGGTCACGCCGACGCCGGTGATATCGGCATTGGCGTTGATCTTGAGATCACCGCCCGAGATCACATAAACGCCTGGGTTCAGTGTGAGTGTGCCGCTGAGCGAAAGCCCGCCGCAATATGTGCCGGGATTGAGGGTGGAGCCAGACGGCGTGGTGCAGCTGCCGGTCGGAGGGACGGGCAGGCTGGCATAGGGGTCATAGACATATGGCGCTTTGGTGGTGACGCTGGAACATGAGGTCAAGGTAAGCGTCGCCGAGACATAAGAGCCGCCCACCGTATCCACGCAAGGCGCGGTCACATTGGCGGAACCGCCCACACTGAAGGCGCTGTTGGAACTGGAATCGGAGACAATGTTGCAGGCTGTGAAATCCGCATAGGCATTGCCCCAGAACTGCACCGTGTTGGATTTGGTCTTGTTCAGACCCACCATGCAGGCAGACTGAGTCTGGGTGTAGGTCGCCACCGCCCGGACACTGACTGGAACCGTGTCGGAGCTGAAGATGGCGGTAAAGTAGCGGGGCTCGTTCTCGGTGAGAAGAACCTCAACGGAATGTGTATTCTGGTTCGGGCCAGACGTGGGCGGATTGTTGACGGTGATCGTGCCCTGGGCAGTGGCCCAGCCATTGGTGGTGGCGCCGGTGGTCGACGCAGTGGTGATGGCGGACAAGTTGCCGCTATTCTGTAGCACCACGGTTCCGTTATAGGCGGCAATGTCGGCGGCGCTCTGCAGGCCGCGTTGACGATAATACCAATAGCCGGCGTCGGCACCCAGACCGCAGAAGCCGATCAGGGCCGGTGCTGCCAGAGCCGTGATGATGGCGATATTGCCGCGCTTGGATTTCAGGAAGCGCCTGAGATGAACACCGATGGATAACATGCCCGACCGCCTTTGCCCGCGGGCTCTCGAACGCGTGTCCCGCTTTTCGATGCCCTCTCGCGAAGTTCCAGCAAGAGGATATCGACCCGGGAAACAGGGTAGGTTCCGGTCCCTTCCAACTTCTTTCCGGCATGTCCGGCTTTTTCCGAAACTGCGCCGGCATCTACGGCCGTAAATCTTCCAGGGGGCCCGCCAAAGCTTGATAATCCTGCTTTTCCGGCTTCCCGCCTCGCTGCAGCCTGTCAGCCGCAAAGATTGATTTTTGCCAATATCACGTCGTGGCGGCCCAGTGTTGATGGGAGTGAGAGCTGGCGGTGATTAGCGTGATAACCAGTAAAACATCACGCCCTTCTGTCCACCAGGATGAAAGCGGCGGGGCCGCCGGCTTTTTGTGGGATACGGGGGCATCTCTATAGTGACCGGATGGTTTCACACCTCAATCGGGATTTGCGTGTCGGACTGATCGGTTTCGGACTAGGCGGGGCCTATTTCCATGCGCCCTTGATCGCGGCGACGGAGGGACTGCGCCTGACGACGGTGGTGACCGGCAATGACGAACGCAGGGCGCAGGCCCTGCGCGACTATCCGGGCGTTCAGGTGACGAACGATCCGGACCAGCTTTGGCAGAACGCAACCGGTCACGATCTGGTGGTGATCTCCACACCCAACCGCAGCCATGTGACGCTGGCCCTGGCTGCTCTCGATGCCGGCCTGTCTGTGGTGATCGACAAACCTTTCGCGCCGACAGCGGCCGAGGCGCGGCAAGTGATCGCCACGGCGCGCGAAAAGAAGCTCGCCGTCAGTGCCTATCATATCCGGCGCTGGGACAGCGAATGCCGCACTTTGCGGGGCCTGTTGGACCGCGGCGAATTGGGTCGCGTGCTGCGATTCGAGTCACGCCTGGAACGCTGGCGGCCCGAGCCCAAAGGTGGCTGGAAGGAACGCCCGGCGCCGGAAGAGGCGGGCGGTCTGCTCTACGATATCGGCAGCCACCTAATCGACCAAGCGCTCTATCTGTTCGGGCCGGTGCGCGAGGTCTATGCGGAGCTGGATATAAGACGTGCCGGGGCCGGAACCGACGATGATGTGTTTGTCGCCCTCACGCATGAAAACGGTGTGCGCTCACATTTATGGGCCAGTTGCCTGGCGGCGCAGGTCGGTGCGCGGATGCGCGTGATGGGTGATCGCGCCGCTTTCGTGAAGCAAAAAGGCGATGTGCAGGAAGCCGCGTTGCGGGCCGGCGGGCGGCCTGGTGCCCCCGATTGGGGCGAGGATCCGCCGGATCATTGGGGCATCCTCAGCGATGGCAGCACCGAGCGTGCCGTTCCCAGCGTGCCGGGCGCCTATCAGGATTTTTATGCGAGGTTGGTCCGGGCACTCCGGGATGGCGCGCCCCTGCCGGTGGCTCCGCTGGATGCGGTGGCCGGCCTGGAGATTATCGAAGCCGCGCAACGTTCCGCAGCGCGGCGCCAGGTGATTGCGCTGGATTAACTGGCTGATATGCCGTCGATCCAGGTTTCGCGAATATTCAAATCATCGTCCGCGACCACGAAGCTGGCGCGAAAACCTTTCGCGATCGCACCATATTGATCACCCAAGCCCAGAAAGCGGGCAGGTGCCGCGCTGGCCATGGTCAGGGCATCGCCGAAATTGACACCCAGATAGGTCATGGTGTTGCGCACGGCCTGGCGCATATCCAGTGCCGATCCCGCCAAGGTGCCGTTTTCATCGACATAGACACCGTTCTTGATGCGAATGGTGGCGTTCAGCAGCTTGAAGGAATCGTTATTGGTGCCCACATTCGCCAACCCGTCCGTCACCAGCATGAAGCGGTCATGCGGCTTGCAACGCAGTGCCAGCTTCAATGTTTCCGGATGGACATGGCGGGCATCAACGATGATGCCGCAATAACTCTCCGGATTAGACAGCGCCGCACCGACCACGCCGGGCTCGCGCCCGGTGAGCGGCGACATGGCGTTGAACAGATGGGTGAAGCCGGTCAGTCCGTGGCGATAGGCTTCGATGATGTCATCATAGCTGGCATTGGTATGACCGGCGGCCACGATCACGCCGGCCTCCGTCAGCGTGCCGATCATGTCCGGCGTGGTCATTTCCGGTGCGAGCGTCACCAGGGTCTTTGCGTTTTTCAACGATGTGAGAAGCTCCAGCGCCCTGGCATCGATCTGACGAAATTTTTCCGCATTGTGCACGCCCTTGCGCGCCGGGCTGAGAAACGGACCTTCCAGATGGATGCCTAGCACGCCGGGCACGCCTTCGCGGACGGCGGTAGCAACCGCGCCGATGGCCCGCTCCATCACGCTGAGATCGTCGCTGATCAGGGTCGGTAAAAAACCGGTGGTGCCGAATTTGCGATGCGCGGCGCCCATCCGGCGGATGGTCTCGACCGTGGGTGCGTCGTTGAACAACACGCCGCCACCGCCATTGACCTGGGTGTCGACGAAGCCCGGCAGGAGCAGCGATTCGCCCAGATCGCGGCATTGCGCCTGTTTTAGGCGCGGGTCGCCGCCGCTCACCACATCGGCAATCCATCCATCCTCGATCAGGACGGCCTGGCGATCCGAAATTCCGTCCTGCCCCGCGATCCGGGCGTTGGTCAGCGCCTGCAACATCAGATAGTCTCGGTCACTTTCTTCAGATGCGGCGGATGATCGGGATCATAGCCGCGCGCCACCGACAAGGTTGCAGCCCAGCGATAGAAGGTTTGAGCGAACAATAAAGGCGCTAGCGCCGGGTCCGTGGCGATCACGGGCAGCGTTTTTACGCCCGGCACGTCGCGGCCGGCCATCAGGACTGTTACGCCCTGGGCCGACCATTCCTGCGCCAGGGTTTCGAGACCGGGCCGGGTCTCGTCATTCTGAGCGAACATCAGCACGGGCAGCTTCTTTTCCAGCAAAGCCATCGGACCATGCCGGACTTCGGCGCTGCTGAAAGCTTCCGCATGCAGGCCGCACGTTTCCTTGAATTTCAGCGCTGCTTCCTGGGCCACACCCAGCCCCAGGCCGCGGCCCAGCACGAAGAGATTATGCGCCGGCCGTAAACTGTCGACCATCGGCTGCCAGTCGAGTTGCCAGGACGCATCCAGCCCGGCGGGCAAGGATGCGAAGGCGGCGAGCAGGGGCCGATTGGCGCTCCAATGCGCCACCAGATGCACGATGGCGGCGAGAGCGCAGATATAGGATTTGGTGGCGGCGACGCTTAATTCCGGTCCGGCCCGCAGCGGAATGACATGATCGGCCGCGACGGACAGCGGCGAATCCTCGGCATTGACCAAAGCCAGCACCAGGGCGCCCGACGCTTTGGCCGCCGCCGCGGCGGTCAAGAGGTCGGGACTGCGGCCGGATTGGGAGATCACCAGGAACAGACACTGTTTGAGATCCTGGCGCGCGCCATAGACCGAGCTCACGGAGGGTGACGCCGAAGAGGTTACAAGCCCAAGACTGGTTTCGATCAGATAACGCGCGAAGGTCGCGGCATGGTCGGAGCTGCCGCGCGCCGATGTCAGCACCATACGCGGGTTGAAACCCCGCAGCGCGGCCGCGACCCGGGCGACATGCTGTGTGTCCCGGTCGATCTGGCTTTGCACGCGCTGGGAGGCTTCGCGAGCTTCCTGGAACATGCGGGTGGCGGCGGCGTCCGGCATGAGGTCATATATCGCCGGGAACACAAGATTGCATCCCTTCCGGCATCGCCGCCCTCATAACTCATATGCGCCTGTAAAAAATCGAGGGATGTCAGGGCCCTGACACAAGGCAGCCGCCAAGTTGCTTCGCCGGAAACGGGGCCCCAGAATGGTCCGACAGCAATCAGATCGCCATGGGCATGTCAGGGGTGAGGATAGTGGAGCAAAGCGGTGCGGCCCATGCGAACTCCGCATCCGGCCCCGATGTGGTGCTGCTGGCGCCGTTTGATGGCTGGGCAGCGCCCTTGAATGAAGTGCCCGATCCCGTCTTCGCGGAGCGGATGATGGGCGATGGGGTAGCAATCGAGCCCTTGGGATCGGTGCTGACCGCGCCCTGCGATGGCGAGATCATTCTGCTGCATGCGGCGCTGCATGCCGTCACCTTGCGGGCGGTGAATGGTGCCGAAATCCTGATGCATATCGGGCTGGATACGGTGGCGCTGGGCGGCCGGGGCTTCACCGCTCATGTCGTCCAGGGACAGAAGGTCAAAGCGGGTGACAAGTTGATCTCCTTCGATTTGGATCAGCTGGCGCAATCGGCGCGCAGCTTGATCACGCCCTTTGTCCTCACCAATGGCGAAGGCTTTGCCGTCGAGCGGCGGGTGGAGAATGTCCGGGTTGCGCGTGGCCAGGCGCTGATGACGGTGCGCCGTCTGACATCAGCACCGGCTGGTGCCGCTCAAGGGGGCCGCGAAGTTCGGCGCGAGCTGGTCGTGCCGCTGGCCCATGGCCTTCATGCACGCCCCGCCGCCAGGCTGGCGGGTTTGGCAAAGAACTTCGCCGCCGAGATCGTGATTCTGTCGGGCGAGGCCCGCGCCAATATTCGCAGCCCCGTCGCCTTGATGGGGCTGGGCGTGACCAAAGGCGCGCGTGTGATCATCGTTGCCACGGGCGCAGATGCCGAACAGGCGGTGGGGGCGCTGGCCGGTCTCATCGAAGGCGGAATGGGCGAGGATACCGCGGCGCCCGCCGCCGACGCGATTCCGGCTTCGCGCATACCTGTGCTGGATGGCGCACTGGCAGGCGTGCGGGCGGCGCCCGGCATCGCGCTGGGCGTTGCCGTCCGGCTGGCGCAGCCGGAAATCCGTGTCGATGAGAACGGGCAAGGCGCCGCATATGAAATGCAATGCCTCGGCGCGGCGCTGGCGGTGGTGAAACAGAATCTGCAGGCCGCTGCGGGAAAAAACGCCACTTTGTCGGCGATTTTGGATGCGCATCTGGGAATTCTGCACGATCCGGAATTGGTGGCTGAAGCCCGGGCCGCCATCGCGGCGGGTAAAAGTGCGGGATACGCCTGGCGCGGCGCGATTCAGGGACAGGTTGCTGTGCTGAGGGGGTTGAAGGATCGCCGGCTGGCCGAACGCGCGTCCGATCTTGTCGATCTGGAGCGCCAGGTCTTGGCTGCCTTGGGCGGCGTCGAAGCGGCGGCCATGCGTTTGCCGCAGAATGCCATCCTGCTGGCGCAGGACATATTGCCGTCGCAACTCGCGGGCCTCGACGCATCGCGGCTGGCGGGCCTCGCCATGGCGGAAGGCGGGCCTACGTCCCATGCCGCGATCCTGGCGGCTTCGATGAATATTCCCGCCCTGGTCGCGTGTGGACCGGCGTTGCTGGAAATTTCCGACGGCGCGGTGGTTCTTCTGGATGCGGATCGCGGCCGGCTGACCATCGATCCGTCATTGGATGTGCGGGAGAAGATCGCGCTTGAAATCGCGGCGAAACGCGAGGCCCGCCGCGCGGCGCAAGCCAGTGCGCAGATGCTTTGCCACACCAAGGACGGGGTGCGCATCGAGATCTGCGCCAATCTCGGGTCTGTCGAGGATGCGGTGACGGCGGTTGCGGCAGGCGCGGAAGGGTGCGGCTTGCTGCGCACGGAATTTTTGTTCCTGGACCGGCAGTCGCCGCCCAGCGAAGCGGAGCAGGCCGAGGTCTATCGTGCTATCGCCGGTGCCTTGGGCGGGCGGCCCCTGATCGTGCGCACGCTGGATATCGGCGGCGACAAACCGGCGGCGTATCTGCCGTTTCCGCCGGAAGAAAATCCCGCATTGGGATTGCGCGGCGTGCGGGTCAGCCTGTGGCGGCCCGACCTTCTTGCCACGCAATTGCGCGCCATCCTGCGCGGTATCCCATTGGCTCAGTGCCGCATCATGGTGCCCATGATCGCGTCGCTGGACGAACTGCGCCAGGTGCGGCACATCCTGGATCAGGCGCGGGCCGATCTGAATATCGCCGATCCGGTGCTACTGGGCGTGATGATCGAAACGCCGGCGGCGGCGATCACCGCCGACATTCTTGCGGCGGAGGCGGATTTCCTCTCCATCGGCACCAACGATCTCACCCAATATTCTCTGGCGATGGACCGGGGCAATGCGCGGCTGGCTGCGCAGTTCGATGCCCTGCATCCGGCCGTGCTGCGGCTGATCGCGGCGACCGCCAAAGGCGGGGATCTGCATGGGCGTCGCACCGGCGTCTGCGGCGGCCTGGGTTCGGATGCAGTAGCGGCGCCGATTCTGATCGGCCTTGGCGTGCGCAGCCTGTCGGGCACCGCCGGCCAGATCGCGGAGTTGAAGGCGGTCATCGGTTCACTGACCCTCGAGCAATGCCGTCATCTGGCCGAAAAAGCGCTCGCCGCCGTTTCGGCTGACCAAGTACGCGAGCAAGCACGCGGCCTCAATCCGGGAGATTGATCATGCGGTCCATCATGAACTGGCTGCAGCCTTTGGGCGGGGCACTGTTGCTGCCCATCGCGGCCTTGCCCATCGCCGGGTTGCTGCTGCGGCTGGGCCAGCCCGATCTTCTGAATCTGCCCTTTATCGCGGCGGCGGGCGATGCGGTGTTTTCCAATCTGGGTCTTCTGTTCGCCATCGGCGTGGCGGTGGGTTTGGCCAAGGACAATAACGGCGCGGCGGGGCTGGCGGGCGCGATCTGTTTTCTGATTGCCAGCAAAGGCGCCATCGCCTTGCTGCAGCCGCCGGCCGAGTTGTTGAAAGGCGTGCCGGCGGCGTTTCAGGCCATGACCATCACCACCTTCAAGAATGACGCGATATCGCGCAGCGGCGTGCCGATGGGCCTTCTGTCCGGAATTATCGCGGGCTATGCCTATAACCGCTTCCATGGCTTGAAGTTGCCGGAATATCTGGCTTTTTTCGGCGGTCGCCGTTCGGTGCCGATCATTGCGGGCCTTGGCGGTCTGGGCCTGGCGGCGATCTTCGGTTTCGGCTGGCAGGGCCTCAATCAGGGGATCGATGTGGCCAGCCGCGCCGTCCTGGCTCACGGACTTTTGGGCCCATTCGTTTTCGGCGTCCTCAACCGGCTGCTGATCATTGTGGGCTTGCACCACATCCTGAACAATTTCGTCTATTTCATCATGGGCGATTACCACGGCGTGTTTGGCGACCTGAACCGCTTCTTCGCCGGCGATCCCACCGCGGGCGCGTTTCTTGCCGGCTTCTTCCCGGTGATGATGTTCGGCCTGCCCGCCGCGTGCCTCGCCATGTATCACGCGGCGCGGCCCGAGCGGAAAGCAGCGGTGGCGGGCATGTTCCTGTCGATGGCGCTCACCGTCTTCATCACCGGCGTCACCGAGCCGATCGAATTCTCGTTCATCTTTCAGGCGCCGATTCTGTACGCCCTGCATGCGCTGATGAGCGGCCTCTCCGCCCTGATCATGAATCTGCTGGGCGTGCATATGGGCTACACATTCTCGGCCGGGTTGATCGATTATCTGATCAATTTCAAGCTGGCGACGCGGCCGCTGCTGCTGCTGCCGGTGGGCGCGGCCTATTTCGCGCTTTATTACGGGGTCTTCCGTTTCACCATCCAATGGTTCGACCTGGCGACGCCGGGGCGCGAAAAGACCGCAGCATCGCAGGTCGTATCGCAGGCCCTATCCGGCAGCCGGGAAGAAGGCTTTGTTGCCGCCCTGGGCGGCGCCGCCAATCTGGTTTCCATTGATGCCTGCACCACGCGCCTGCGTCTGATCGTGGCCGATCAGAACAAGGTCGATGAAGCAGCGCTGAAAGCACTGGGCGCGCGGGGCGTGATCCGGCCTTCCGAGAAAGCGATTCAAATCGTGCTGGGGCCGGTGGCCGATCAGGTGGCGGGCGACATGCGCAAGGTGGTGGCGGGCGGCGTGAAAGTGCAGCCGGCGGCGGCAGAAAACCGGGATCGCTTGCTGGGTGCGCTGGGCGGCCGCGGCAATCTGGTTGAACTTGTGGCGCGCGGCAGCCGTCTGCTGGTTGAGGTGAAGGACCCCGCAAAAGTGGCCGAAGGCGACCTTGCAGTTTATGCGCCGCGCGGGGCGATCCGGACCGCACCGGCGCGCTGGCAGATCATCCTGGGGCCGGAAGGCTGGGCGGAAAAATCTGGCGCCTGATCTTCGGCTCTGCCAGAAGAAGAAAAATCCTTATGGGGGTGCTTATGCCCGTTTTGCTTGAAGTCTGTGTCGATAGCCCCGCCGGCCTGAATGCGGCGATCGCGGGGGGCGCGGACCGGATCGAGCTTTGCTCATCCCTGGCGGTGGGCGGGCTGACGCCAAGTCCCGGCTTCATGGCCTTGGCCGCCAAGAGTGCGCGCCCCGCCCGCGCCATGATCCGTCCTCGTGTAGGCGATTATGTGTATTCGGAAGATGAGATCGACGTGATGCGAGGCGACATCGACGCCGCGCGGGCGGCAGGTCTTGCTGGCGTGGTGATCGGCGCCAGCCTTCCCAACTGGCATCTGGACGAAAAAACCATCGCGCGCCTGGCAGACCATGCCAAAGGGCTGGAGCTGACATTGAACCGCACCGTGGATATGTCGCCCGATCCCTTGGCGGCGGTCGATATGGTGGCGGCGCTGGGTTTTCGCTCGATCCTCACATCCGGCGGCAGCCTGAAGGCGCCGGACGGATTGGAAACCATCGCGGCGATGGTGGCCCGCGCGGCGGGGCGCGTCGAAATCCTTGCCGGCAGCGGTCTCAACCCGGGCAATGTCCGCATGATGGTCGAGAAGACCGGCGTACGCGAAGTGCACGGCTCCTTTGCCGCGCCTTGGCCAGGCATCGACGAGAAGCTGGTGGGCTTCGGCTATATCGCGCCGGATGCGCGCGAGACCAGCGAGGCGGCGGTGCGCCAGGCAAAGGCCGCGCTGGCGGCACTTTAGTTGGTGATCTTGCCGCTGGTGGCGGCGCGAGCCACGGGGCGATCTGGATCGAGTGTGAACGGTGTCACGGCATCGTCCTTTACCGTCCAGCGGTCCATCAACTGCCCGGCGCGCAAGCCGGGAAGGCCATGACGCGCATAGGCCTGAATCCAGGAACTGAATTCCTCGTGGGAGATCGCGTAACGCGTGCAGGCTTCAGTCAGGGTGAGAAGCCCGCCATCCACGGCGGCAATCACTTCTGCCTTGCGGCGCGGAACCCATCGTCTGGTATTTTTTGGCGGCAGATTGTCGAAGGTGAGAATATTCCCACCAGGACCGATCACCTGGCTCACAGGCCTTACGCTACTACTTCCCATTGGGCGAAACTCCTATTCGCCCCAGCCGACGCCAAAGTAGACCCGGCGTCTTAATGGAAGGTCAATCTCAAAAACCGGTTTCTAATCAAATTCCCCGGCCGCTGTTCGCGTTGCCATAATTATGGCCAGTTTTTCCTCGATTTTTTTAAAAACCCCGGTCCAATCGCCACGATTCGGCTGACGAAAAAGTTGCAATCCCGGATACCAGGGACTGTCGTCGCGATTCTGCAGCCAGCGCCAATCCGCGGCGTGGCGCAGCGCCACCCATGTCGGCCGTCCCAGGGCGCCCGCAAGATGCGCCACCGACGTATCGCAGCTGATGATCAGATCCATGGCCTCTATCGCTGCGGCAGTGTCGCCGAAATCCCGCGGAAAATTATCGCCCAGCCTTTCCACATGCATGCCGTCCGGCAGCGTGTCGAGTTGTCCAATGCCGTCGCCTTTCTGCAAGCTGATCAGGCGGACGCCGGGCAGGCGGGCGATATTCTCCAGGGCGCGGAGCGGGAAAGACCGCGTGCCGGCGGTATAGGAGCCCTGCCAGCAAAGCCCGATCTTGAAGCCGCCGGCGCCCAGCCGTTCGCGCATCTGCGCGGCCTCAGCCGGCTCGGCATGCAGATAGGACGTCGCGGCGGGGATGGTCGCGACTTCGGTCCTCAACACCAGCGGCAGGCTGAGTAGCGGGATGTAATAGTCGAAGACGAGCGGCGGGGCCGAAACGATTTCGATTCGCGGATCCAGCGTTTGCAGGAGGCCGGCAAGGCTCGCCTGTACCATCAGGATCACGCGTGCGCCGCGGTCGGCCGCCAGCCGGGCATAGCGGCAGAATTGAATCGTGTCGCCCAGGCCCTGTTCGGCTTCGATGAACAGGGTCTTTCCGGCAATATCTTCTTGGCCCGTCCATTCGGGACGGCCGCCGCCATGAAACGCATCCGGCGCGACGCGGCGCCTACGCCATTCGTAAGCGGGCCAGGCATCGGCATATCGGCCGCGGGTAAGCAGGGTCTGGGCGCGTCCGAAATGCGCGTCCGCCGAGAGCGGATTCAAGGCAATGGCGCGGTCGAAGCTTTCCTGCGCATCGTCATAACGCTTCAGATCGATGAGAAAATTGCCGCGATTGATATGGGCCTGAAGCAGATCCGGCTGGATCGCCAGCGCGCGCTCCAGACTCTCCAGCCCATCTTCCAGCCGGTCCAGCAAACCCAGCGCGGTGCCCCGGTTGCTGTGCGCCATGGCGAAATCCGGATCGAGCGCCAGCGCACGGTCATGCGCCTCCAGCGCGTCCGCGGGACGGTTCAGCGCCGCCAGGGCAGTGCCGCGGTTATTATGCGTGGAGGCGGACCCCGGATCGAGCGCGATAGCCCGGTCATGCGCGACCAGCGCATCGTGGGGGCGTCCCAGCATGGCCAAGGCCGTGCCGCGGCCATTATGCGCGCTCGCATGGCGGGGATCGATCGCGATCGCGCGATCGAAACTTTCCAGAGCCTCGGCGGCGCGCCACAGGCCGATCAGGACATTGCCCCGCTGATGGTGCGCATCCGCGCTTGCCGGATGTAGGGCGATGGCGCGGTCGCAATCGCCCAGCGCTTCGTCGTACCGGCCCAGCCAGGCCAGCACGCCGACCCGATTGATCATCGCCCGGGCATAGGCGGGATCCAGCGCAATCGCCTGGTTGAAATCGGCCAGCGCTTCGGCGGCGCGGCCGCGACCCGACAGAATGGTGCCGCGATTGTTATAGGCTTGCGCATAGTCGGGCTTCTGCGCAATGGCGCGGCCATAGCTTTCCAGCGCCTCGTCGGTCCGCCCCAGGCTGGCCAGCGCGATGCCGCGATTGTTGTAAAGATCGGGCTGATCCGGTTTCAGCGCCAGCGATCTGTCGTAAGCGGCTAGGGCTTCGGTGAGGCGCTGCGATTGCTGAAGCGCATTGCCCAGATCGCGGTGCGCCAGCGGCTGGCGTGGCTCGCGTTTCAGCGATTCCTGCAGCAATTCGATGCTGCGCGCGACCTGACCGCGCTGCAATGCCAGCACGCCCAAAAGATGCAGGGCCTGGAAATGGCCCGGCTGCCGGCGCAGGATTTCCGCATAGGCGCGTTCCGCTTCGGCAAATTTTCCCTGGGTGTGGAGCGCAAATGCGTCCTTGAGCATCGGATGATGGTTTCCACGTCATTGGCGGTGCGCGGGAAGTGATACCATGTCGGCTGGCGGGCGGTCACCGGGCCTCGGCTCAGGCAGCAGCCTCGGTCGCTCCACCGGCCACCGGTTCAGCGGCAATTCACACGTCACCGCGGTACCGACGCCTTCGCGGCTTTCGATGCTGAGCGCGCCGCCATGCTGGTGGATCAGGGCACGGACCAGCGACAGGCCAAGACCGGTGCCTTCGCGGGCATGGACGGGATCGTTGACCGCCTGCTCGAAGGGCTGGCCGATGCGCGCCAAAAGGCTTTCCGGCATGCCGATGCCGTGATCGCGCACCGTCACCAACAATTTCTCGCCGGTGATGCGTGCCGCCACCTCTACCTCGTCCCCGGGGCGGGAGAATTTGATCGCGTTGGAGAGGAGATTGAGCAGGATCTGCCGGAAGGCACGCTGGTCGGCCGAAAAAATGAGACCCTGGGCCGGCAGCAACGTCACCAGCCTGATGCGGCGTTCGTCGGCACGGTTTTTCACCAGCCGGATGCAATAGGCGACGCTTTCGGTGAGATCGACATCGCGGATATCGAGCACGAATTTGCCGGCTTCTATCTTGGCGATATCCAGAATGTCGGACACCAGATTCAGCAGGTGATGTCCCGATTCATGGATGATCACGGCATAGTCGCGATACTGCTTCTGCAGCGGGCCATAGATCTGATTCTGGATCAGTTCCGAAAATCCGATGATGGCGTTGAGCGGCGTGCGCAGCTCGTGGCTCATATTGGCGAGGAATTGCGATTTGACCTTGCTGGATGCTTCGGCGGTTTCCTTGGCGAGCTGGTTCTCGCGCAAGGCCTCTTCCAGCTTGCGCTTGTCGATCACATTGTCGCGAAACAGGCGCAAGGACCGCGCGAACTGCCCGATCTCGTCACGGCGGTTCTGGAACGGGATGGCATGGTCCAGATTGCCGGCCGCCACCGCTTGCATCGCACCGGTGATGTCGCGAAGCGGGCGAATGACGCGATATATGACATACAGCAGGGAGAAAGAGGCCAGGCTGATGGACAGGATCATCAAGGCCAGGGCGACGTCGAAATCCCGGTTGGCCTGTCCCAACTGGTTCGTCATATGCGCGCGGGTGAGGGTGAAGGCCGTGCGCGAGACATCGGTGATGGAAAGCAGTCCCCGGGTCGATTCGGTGAGCCATGCGGCGACGGAGAGCGGTGATGGATCGCCCGCGCCCAGCGCATCCAATATTGCGCGGCGGCTGGCGCGGACCTGGCCGAAATAGGTTTTTTCGGCATTGTCCACCGCCCGCTTCAGTTCCGCCGGAAATGTCGGAAGGTCGGTTCTGTCGCTGGCCAGAACGCCCCAGGGATAGTTGATATTGCCTTCCTGTTCGGCGAATTGCTGCAGCTGCCCGGATGTCAGTTTCCGGCCGTCGGTGATTGCTTCGGCAAGAAGGCGGCGATCGCGGCCCAGGATTTCGCGCATCGACCAGGCCATGCGGATGATCTTGGTGGCTTCATTGTTGAAAGCACTGGCGTCGGCGATATACATCGAGCGCATGCGGGTGCGTGCATTGATGGCTGCGACCACGGCATTCATGCCGGCTTGCCACTGGCCCTGAAGTCCCGGCCTGCGCGCGCTTAAGGGGCGGTGAAGATTAGCCAATGCCTGCACATAGCTTTTTTTGTATGTGTCGCCCGCCCGCAGGATGTTGGACAGATTGGGGATCGGTCCATCGGCTTCCAGATTCGCACGATTATGCGTCTCTTCCAAAACCTGCAGCGACCTTGCGTGAAGTGCTTCCATCTTGGCGATGGTGGCCGGATCGGCCGGCCCCGGTTGCGCCAATGCCACGCCCATTTCGCCCTGTTCGAGACGAAGGGCCTCCAGTGCCGCAAACACGTCGCTGAGAACATCGACGGTCTTGAGCAATTGCGCGGCATGCTCGCGCCGGTCATAGGCCTGCTTGGCGGCATAGGTGAAGATCGAGATCAGCAAAACGACCAGCAGGCCGGTGATCACCGACAGCAATACACCGATCGATTGGAATCTCTTCATTCCCGGCGGGTCCCGAATAAGCGCCGAAATTAGAAGGGAAAAATGGATGATGATTTAATGGGCAAAAGGACAGGCCCGGGTGATTCGCGAGTTGTTAACCACCAATTCCGCGGGAATGGGCGGTCAGTTTGTGGCTTGATCCAGCGAGACAACGCTTCGGGAAACATTGCGCCATTCGTTCAGCACAAGTAGCAGCGTAAGAAGATCGAACAACAGGAAGCTCAGCACCCAGCCCGACCAGTGCCGTGCCAATTCTCCGCCCATATAGACCACAAAGGCCGCGAGGATCAGCGAGGCGGCGGGAAACACCAGGCGGCCGCCGCCGCGCAGCAGGGCCACCATCACGCCCAGCTTCAATACGCCGTGAACCAAAAGATAGAAGATCACAAACTCGTGCGAAGTTTCCGCCAGCCTGGTGGCGCCGCTGCGGATGGCATGAAGCGCGGGATGGTGTCCCGTCAGTTCGGGCGCGGTGAATTGGATAACCCATTCATAGACCCGCTCCGGTCCAGTGACGGCAATGATCATGCCGGCCAAGGCTTCGAGGGCGCCGTCGAATCCCTTGATCAGAATCGCCGCCAGATAGGCGGTGTGCAGAAGCGGCGACCGCTTGGACAAGGAAAAGTTCCCTCCGGTGAACGGTTCTTTATAAAGCCCCATTAGCCATCTGCAAAAGTATAACAGGTTCAGATGGTTGTCGGGCCATCCCGGTGAAACCCGCCTTGCTGCCGCAGCACTTGTTTGGCTCTCGCCAGCGGAACTTTGGCTCGCTAGGGTCGCCGCCGCAAAGTGCGCCCTGGAGAATGAGTGATGCGATATTCGACGGCTTTTTCCGGTGCGTTTTGCGCCCTTTTGTTGCTGGCCGCCCCCGTCCTGGCGCAGACCCTGGATCAGCCCGATGCCGACCCCAACGCCTATCCCAACCCCTATGCTCAGGTGAACGGATTCCTGAAGCTGCCCACGGGGCGCAAAATGGGATCCACCAGCGCGGTCGCGGTGGACCATCAGGGCCATATCTGGGTGGCGGACCGGTGCGGCGCCAACAGCTGCAAAGGCTCCAGGCTCGACCCGATCATGGAATTCGACGCCAACGGTAATTTCGTCAAATCCTTCGGCGCGGGCAAGTTCCTTTTCCCGCATGGTTTCTTCATCGACAGCAATGATCATCTCTGGCTGACGGACGGCCAGATCGGCGACGGCATCGGCAATGACGTGGTCGAGATGGACCGGGACGGCAAGATACTTCGCACCTTGGGCGTGCCCGGCGTGATGGGCGACGGGCAGAAATTCGTCAACGGCATGTATGCCTTCAACGAGCCCAACGCCGTGCTGGTCTCGCCGCAAGGCGACATCTTTGTCGCCGAGAGTCACACGCCCAACGAAGGCACGCATCGCATCGTTCATTTCGACAAGAACGGTAAATATGTGGGCTGGTTTGGCGGGCTCGGAATTGGCCTTGGCCGCTTCAACGTTCCTCACGCCCTGGCGATGGACAGCCGGGGTCGCATCTTCATCGCCGACCGCTACAACAACCGCATCCAGATCTTCAGTCAGGACGGCAAGCTGCTCGATATCTGGACGCAGTTCGGGCGTCCCAGCGGCATCTATATCGACGAGAATGACGTGCTTTACAGCACTGACTCCGAATCGCGCACGCCGGTTACGTATGGATTCCATCCCGGCTGGGCCCGCGGTATTCGCGTCGGTAGCGTCAAAGACGGCATTGTGCGCGCCCTGATCCTGGACATCGATCCGGAAGCCGACCGCCATATCACCAGCGGCGGCGAAGGCATCTGGGTCCATGACGGCGTCATTTACAGCGCCCAGGTCCGCCAGCAGGCGGTGGTAAGATACGTTCCAAAAAAGTGACCGCCATCTGTGCGCCACGCGGGCAAGCCCGCTAGCGCACATCTTCCCCCGCCAGCGGCTTTGCCGCGCGGGGGGAAGAAAGCCTGTATATGCTGCGGCTTCGCTGGAACTTTGCCGTGCTTTGGCACGTTCTCAAGGGCGGCGGGGCGTGCATAATGAGCGGATATTGCGAAGCGATATTTCCGCGCGTTCCGCGGCGAGGGAGTTTTCATGCAGATCGGGATCGTCGGTCTTGGCCGGATGGGCGCCAATATCGGACGCCGCCTGATGAGCAGAGGTCATAAGGTCGTTGCTTTCGACCGTGACCCCAAGGCAGTGGCGGCGCTTGCGGGCGCCACCGGTGCCGCCTCGCTCAAGGAGATGGTGGAAAAGCTCGATACTCCGCGTGCCGTGTGGGTGATGTTGCCGGCAGGCAAGATTACCGACGATACGGTTTTCGCGCTGGGCGATCTGCTCTCCGCCGGCGATGTGGTGATCGACGGCGGCAACACCTTCTACAAAGACGATATCCGCCGCGCCAAAGCTCTAAAGACAAAAGATATCGGCTATGTCGATTGCGGGACGTCCGGCGGCGTCTGGGGGCTGGATCGCGGCTATTGCATGATGATCGGCGGGGACAAGGCCGTCGTGGATCGCCTCGATCCGGTCTTTGCCGCTCTGGCGCCTGGCGCCGGCAGCATCGAAAAAACACCCGGACGCGAAACACGCGACCCGCGCGTCCTCAACGGGTATCTGCATGCCGGGCCGGTGGGCGCGGGCCATTTCGTCAAGATGGTCCATAACGGCATCGAATATGGGCTGATGCAGGCCTATGCCGAAGGCTTCGATATTCTGCGCGGCCGGGCCAGCGACAAACTGCCGGAAGACGAACGCTTCGTCCTGGATACCGCCGACATCGCCGAAGTGTGGCGGCGCGGCAGCGTGGTATCGTCCTGGTTGCTGGATCTCACGGCCATCGCGCTCGCCAAATCGCCGGAGCTGAGCAATTTCGAAGGCTCGGTCGATGACAGTGGCGAGGGCCGTTGGACCATTGAAGCAGCGATCGATGAAGCGGTGGCGGCGCCGGTCATTACCGCGGCGCTCTATGCCCGCTTCCGTTCCCGCATCGCGCACAGCTTCGGCGAAAAACTGTTGTCGGCGATGCGCAACGAGTTCGGCGGCCATGTCGAAAGTCTGGTTCCGGCCCATAAGGCCAAGGACGACGACAAATGAACGCATCCCACAAAGGGGCGCCGCCCGATTGTGCCATCGTGATTTTCGGCGCCAATGGCGATCTGACCAAAAGGCTGATCGTGCCCGCGCTCTACAATCTGGCGCGCACCGGCATGCTGCCCGAGAAGATGGTGCTGATCGGCGTCGATCATAATGACAAGAGCTCGGCGCAATGGCGCGACGGGCTGCGCGATTTCCTGGCACAGTCTTTGGCGAAAAGCGGAGGCGCGATCGAAGAGCCGCTGTGGGACAAGGTTTCCCGCAACATGATCTTCCTGCGCGGAGATTTCGAGAAGAGTGAGACTTACCAGAATCTCGGCGACCTCATCACCAAGACCGGTCAGGAGCAGGGTCTCGGCGGCAATGTGCTGTTTTACCTGGCGGTGGCGGACCGCTTCTTCGCCACCATTGCGCAGAAGCTGGGTGAGACCGGTCTGGTGGCGCAGCAGGACGGCCGGTTCCGGCGCCTGATCGTGGAAAAACCGTTCGGCCATGATCTGGATTCTGCCCGGGCACTCAATCGCTGCCTGCTCAAATATCTCAAGGAAGAACAGATCTACCGGATCGATCACTTTCTCGGGAAGGAGACGGTGCAGAACATCATGGCGCTGCGCTTCGCCAATGGGCTGTTCGAGCCGATCTGGAATCGCGACCGGATTGATCATGTCCAGGTCACGGTGGCAGAGAATATCGGTACCGAGGGACGCGGCAATTTCTACGAGAAGACGGGCGCCTTGCGCGACATGGTGCCCAATCACTTGTTCCAGCTTGTCGCCATGACGGCGATGGAGCCGCCCGTATCCTTCGATGCCGAGGACATCAGGGCCAAGAAGGCGGAGATGTTCAAAGCGGTGCATCCGCTGACCTTGGGCGATGTGGTGCGCGGCCAATATGATTCCGGCGTGGTGGCGGAAAAAGCGGTTGCCGCCTATCGCAAGGAAGAAAATGTCGCCCCCGATTCCAATGTCGAGACCTTTGTTGCGATGCGGCTTCTGATCGACAATTGGCGTTGGGCGGGCGTGCCTTTTTATCTGCGCACCGGCAAGCGCCTGGCGGCCCGTTCCAGCGAAATCGCCATTCGCTTCAAGCGCGCCCCCCATGCGCTGTTCCGCGAGACTCTGGTGGAGGAGCTTGATGCCGATTGGCTGATCCTGCGCATCCAGCCCGATGAAAGCATCCGCTTGCGCTTCAACGCCAAGCGGCCCGGGCCCGCAATGGCGCTGGAAAGCGTGGCGATGGAATTCAAATACAAGGACTGGTTCCGTCAAGCGCCGTCGGTCGGCTATGAGACCCTGATCTATGATTGCCTGATCGGGGACGCGACCCTGTTCCAGCGCGCCGATCAAGTCGAAGCCGCCTGGGGTGTGGTCGAGCCGGTTTTGACAGGTTGGGCGAATACCACGCCCCGGCATTTTCCCAACTATGCCGCCGGCAGCGAAGGGCCCAGCGCGGCCAACGATCTTCTGGCCCGGGATGGACGCTCCTGGCGCACCATAAAATGAGACGCCCATGAACATCGCCGGAGAAATGGAAGTCCTGAAGGATCTGGAAGCCTTGTCCGCGCGAGCCGCCGAGTTGATCGCCGACCGCATCCGTGGCGGCACTGCGCCGTTCCGCCTGGCGTTGGCCGGCGGTTCCACGCCGCGGGGCTGCTACCGGCATCTGGCCCATCTGCATCAGGTGCCTTGGGACCGCGTGGAAATTTATTTGGGCGATGAGCGCTTCGTGCCGCACGATCATCCAGAGAGCAATTACCGCATGATCCGCGAATTGCTGCTCTCGGGCGCCGACGTCAATCCGCGCGGCATGTTCGCGGTGCCGGGCGATGGCGATGCGGAGCGCGCCGCCCAGACCTATGAAGAAATCCTGCGCCAGCAATATGGCAGCAGCCGTCTTCTCTCCCAGCAGCCTTTGTTCGATCTGCAACTGCTGGGTCTGGGCGAGGACGGTCACACCGCGTCCCTGCTTCCGGATCAGCCGGTACTGGAGGAGCGCACGCACTGGGTCGCGGTGGTGCCTGATGGGCGCCCCGAACCGCGTATTACGTTGACGTATCCTGCATTGGAATCGAGCCGTCTCACGGTGTTTCTGGTGGCCGGAGCGGCCAAACGCGGAATGCTGACCCGTGCCCGATCCGGCGACAGGACCATACCCGCGGGCCGCCTGAACCCGCAGGGGCACGTCATCTGGCTGGCGGATCGCGCCGCGGCGGGGATCGATGCGGATTGAGGATTATGCCGTCATCGGCGATTGCCACACTGCCGCGCTGGTGGGATGCAACGGCTCGATCGACTGGCTGTGCATGCCGCGCTTCGATTCCGCGGCTTGCTTTGCGGCTCTGCTGGGAGAGCCCCGGCATGGCCGCTGGCTGATCGCGCCGGACCGCAAGTTCAAAGCGTATAAAAGGCGCGCGACACCGCATATCACCCGGCGTTATCGGGGCGACAGCCTGATCCTGGAAACCGAATTCCGCACCGCCACCGGCATCGCCAAGGTGATCGACTTCATGCCGGTGCAAGGCCCGGACCGTTCCATCGTGCGCATCGTCGAAGGCATTTCCGGCCATGTCAAAATGGAAACCGAACTGGTGATCCGTTTCGACTATGGCGTCACCATTCCCTGGGTGAACCGGATCGATTCCAAGACCATTTCCGCCGTTGCCGGGCCCAACTTGCTGTGCGTGCGCACGCCCGTGAATATCCAGGGTGAAAATATGCATTCGGCGGCTCATTTCACGGTGCGCAAGGGCGAACGTATCCCCTTCGTCCTTAGCTATCGGGAATCCCATTACCAGCTGCCGGAAGTGATCGACGCTGATATCGCACTGGAACAGGCGGAAAAATATTGGGCGGACTGGACCGGCATCTGCAAGCTCAAAGGCAAATGGCGGGGCCAGATCATGCGCTCGCTGCTCACCCTGAAAAGCCTCAGCTATCTGCCCACCGGCGGGATTGTAGCCGCCGTCACCACCTCGCTGCCGGAGCAGATCGGCGGCAGCCGCAATTGGGATTATCGCTATTGCTGGCTGAGGGATGCGACTTTCACCCTCCTGGCCTTTCTCAATGCCGGTTACACCGAGGAAGCCAATGTCTGGCAGCATTGGCTGGTGCGCGTGATCGCGGGCGCGCCCGAACAACTCCAGACCATGTATGACGTGATGGGCGGCAAGCGCCTGGACGAATTGGAGTTGCCGCATCTGCCCGGTTATGAAAATTCCCGCCCCGTGCGCATCGGCAATGCGGCGGCCCAGCAATTGCAGCTCGACATTTACGGCGAACTCGCCGATGTGCTCAGCCAG
>Ga0207695_10002938_pt1 | contig 24585 bp, 22 predicted proteins | sample KBSC54metaG_FD_184354 | JGI IMG/M metagenome (GOLD analysis project Ga0207695, IMG submission 184354) | Corn rhizosphere microbial communities from Kellogg Biological Station, Michigan, USA - KBS C5-4 metaG (SPAdes) (version 2) | ecosystem: Host-associated > Plants > Roots > Rhizosphere > Soil...
CCAACGAAAGCGCCGCCCGGAGCCTATCGCGTCCTTATCTGGACGGCATGCATTTCCATCTCCGCTTTTTTCGCCGCACTGATCATTGCTTATATCTGGCGCTCCGGCATGGCGTCTTATTGGGAGCCCGTCCGGTTGCCCCGCGTGCTGTGGCTGAGTACGGCCTTGATTCTTGCCAGCAGCGTGACACTGGAGGCTGCGCGCCGCGTGTTTCGCAAGGGCCTATGGCGAGTATCGGACCGTTTACTGCTGCTGACAGCGACGCTCGGCGTAGCGTTCCTGTCGGCGCAGTTCGTAGCTTGGCGAGATCTTCAACGCCAGGGCGCCTACATGATGGAGAACCCGCATAGCGCCTTCTTCTACCTGTTCACGGGATTGCATGCCACGCACCTGCTGGGCGGCTTGATTGCTCTCTTCGTGGTGGTATTCGGGCGCAAGAAACGCCGCGAACTGGTGGATGTCGTCAGTTACTATTGGCACTTTTTGACGGTTCTGTGGTTGATACTTTTCCAGGTATTGAGAACCGTCACCTAAATCATGCCGCCCGTCACTAACGCTCAGATCGCGCCGACGGCCCGGGTGCATCGCGACGCCAAGATCGGGGCCGGGGTCGTCATCGGCGATTTTTGCGTGATCGAAGAAGACGTCGTGCTGGGCGCCGGGTGCTTTCTGGAACCCTACGTTTACATCAAGCGCTGGACTACGCTCGGCAAGCGCAACCATATTTCGGCCGGTACGGTGCTCGGTACCGATCCGCTGGACAAAGCATTCAAAGGCGACCGCAGCTATTTGAAGATCGGCAACGGCAACCGGATTCGCGAGCACTACACCATCTCGCGCGGGACTGCGCCCGAATCGGAAACCGTAATCGGAGACGACAACTACATCATGACCTCCGGCCACATCGCGCACAATTGCAAAATCGGCAACCAGACTGTGATCGCCAGCGGCGCGTTGATCGCTGGCTATGTGGTGGTGGAAGACCAAGCCTTCATCTCGGGCAATGTGGTGGTTCATCAATATTCCAAGATCGGGCGTCTGGCAATGGTGGGCGGCGGAACCAGGGTGAATCTGGACGTGCCGCCGTATTTTCTATACTCGGATTTCAACGTGAGGCCCACTGGCCTGAACAGTGTCGGACTACGGCGCGCCGGCTTCGACTCCGGCGAGATCGCGGCCCTCAAGGCGGCGTATAAAGTGCTGTACCGCTCCGGATTGAAGCTGGAAGACGCGCTGACGAGCATCGAGCATGGTGTTTCAACGGAACACACGCGCCATCTGGTGTCGTTCATTCGCTCCAGCACGCGCGGCATCGCACGCGAATAACGCCTCGGCCAACACAATAAACGTTTATAAAAGCATCACCTGCGCGTTTGCCGGGGTCGTGCGCTCTGTGTCTCTGGTTTAATCTCCGTGCGTGACCGCTTTTCGACGGCTATGGCTGGCACAGACCGTCAGCCTGCTGGGGGACTTCCTGGCGCTCTTCGCGGTGCAGGTAGCTATTGTCTTCCGCATGCACGGTAGCGCAGGCGAGATGGCGAGCGTGTTCATCGCGTCGCTGGCTCCCAGTGTGGTTCTGGGCCCGGTGGCCGGAATGTTTGCCGACCGCTGGGACCCAAAGCGCACCATGATCGCTAGCGATCTGGCGCGGGGCGTGCTCGTTCTGCTACTGGCGCGCGCGACTACGCTGCCGCAAATCTGCGCGATCAGTTTCGCGGTGAGCTGCTTCTCAAATTTCTTCGCGCCGGCGCGGGCCATCACTCTTCCATTGCTGGTGCCGCCGGGTCTTCTGCTGGCGGCGAATGCGCGCATGCAGCAGAGCATGCAGGTGGTGCGTATTGCGAGCCCCGCGGTTGCGTCCGCCTTGGTGGCGGCTTTCGGCGAACGGATCTGTTACGTGGCTGATAGTGCAACCTTCTTCTGCTCCGCGTTGTTGCTGGCGACGTTGCGCTATTCCAGTCCGGCAAACCGATCTCCGCCGCGCGCGGTGTTTCGCGATCTCGGCGCAGGATTCAGCTTTCTGTTTACCGATCCCCGCTTCTCCTTCGTAGTGTTTTCCATGACAGCAGGGACCTTCGCCGCTGGATGCTTCGCCGCGGTGGCGCCGGTTTATGTCCGTGACGCCTTACACTGCGGGCCCGAATTGCTGGGAATGATCGGGATGCTAATCGCTGCTGGCACGGTGGCGGGCTCGGCTCTATTGAGCAAACACGCGCACTGGAGTGATCCGCCGAGGCTGATCGGCTGGGGCATGGCCACCGTCGGCGCTTCCATCCTGCTAATCGCGGCGGAGCCTACGCAGGCGGCGGCGCTAATCGGGTCCGCCGGCATGGGGCTGGGAGTAGCCGTGGTTGTGCTTGCGGCCGCCGTGATGCTGCAAGGGGAGACTCCGCGGGAGTTGCGCGGACGCGTAAGCGGGGCGTCGGCGTCGCTCACTTCGCTGGCGCAATTGGCAGCCATGCTGTTGTCGGGCGTGTGGGCCACGCACCTCGGGATTCGAGGTGTTTTCGCGTTAAGCGCAGCGCTGCTATTCGCCACCGGAGCTTACGGGCTTTTGCAAAACAATCAACAAAATTGCGATTGACCAGAGTCTTGAACTGTCCTATCATCGCGCCGAGGAGTCTACATGGCCCAACCCGAACAGAACCTGAAGAATCATGCTCGTTTCGACCCGATGTTTCACGGGTTTCTAGCCGTGGGCGCCCTGATATTGCTGGGCGCGACGATCTATGCCTTGGTCCGGCAACCCGACTGGTGGGGCGTAGTGCGGTTGCTAGGCGTGCTTTGGGCCATCGTGGTGATGTTTAAAACGCGCTTATACGCTCTGAAGGTGCAGGACCGCGTGATTCGCCTGGAAGAGCGGCTGCGGCTCGCGCAATTGCTGCCGGAGGCCACGCGGGCGCGCATCGGCGACTTGAGCGAAGGGCAACTTATTGCCCTAAGGTTTGCCTCCGATGGCGAGGTGGCCGGGCTGGTGCAGCAGACGCTCGACGGGAACTGGGACCAGAAACAGGTCAAATCGGCCATCAAGAACTGGCGGCCCGACTACCTCCGGGTCTGAAAACTTTCCGGGAACATTCCCTGCCCTCACTCCGTATCTTCTGGGCATGAGCGGCAGATTGTTCCTGGCGGCTATGGCAATGCTCGCCCTCACGGGGTGCGACGCGCGGGATAGAACGTCCTATGCGAGACCCCTTCTGCACGTTTCGAAGGCTATCGAACTCGACAAAGCCGAAATGGTGCGCGTCGAAATGCGCATGGGCGCGGGCGAGTTGAATGTCGAAGGCGGATCGCCTCGGCTGCTGGATGCGGACTTTTCTTTCAGCACTCCCGAGCAGGAACCACTTGTGCGCTACGAGGACGGCAGCTTCCGCGGACACCTCACGATTGCAGAACCGCGCGTCCGCCATTTCGGCTCTTCGCGACGTTACGAATGGAAGCTCCGCCTGAATAATGACGTGCCATTGGACGTAGTCACGCACCTGGGCGCCGGAAACGCGGAGATGAACCTGGGCGCTCTGAACCTGCGCGGGATTGAAGTGCATATGGGCGTCGGCAATCTGGACATGGACCTCCGCGGCAATCCCAAGCGCGATTACGACGTGGAGATTCACGGCGGCGTGGGCAACGCGATGGTAAGGTTGCCCACTGGTGTGGGCATCGTTGCCGACGCGCACGGCGGTATCGGTAATATCGACGCGGAAGGCCTGGAGAAGCACAATGGCCGTTGGGTTAGTCCGCAGCGCGAGGATGCCAAGGTCACCGTTCACCTCGATATCCATGGTGGAATCGGAAATATCACTTTGCGGGCGAATTAGGCGGATCTTTTTTCGAAACCCATCCACGTTAATTCCGCGTTAATCTAGTTTCCAGTGAATACCACCACTGGACAAGACATTTCCATCGAAACACCGAAGTGTGAACCGGGTATCGGCAAGATCATTCGCACGCCGGATTCGGCCGACTTAATCGAGGGCGTCCGAGTTCGCGCGTACGATCTCTGGCCTGACGATCGTGGATATTTCCTGGAGATCGTGCGGCTGAAGCAGGGCTTGGCTGCGGATTTCGTGCCGGAGACGACTCAGGTCTCCGCGGCGCTGAGCTATCCGGGGACTATCAAGGCATTCCATTTCCATCGCCACCAGACCGATCTCTGGGTTCCTTCGCAAGGCATGTTCCAAGTGGCGCTGGTGGATCTGCGGCCGGATTCACGCACCTATGGCCTGAAAAATACGCTTTATACGGGCGCTCTCAAGCCCTGGCAGATTTTCATTCCACCAGGCGTAGGTCACGGATATAAGGTGATCGGCCAGCAAGTGGGCATGCTGATCTATGTGACGAATCGCCTGTACAACCCGCAGGACGAAGGCCGAATCGCGCACAATCAGAGCTCCATCGCTTACGATTGGGAGCTGCAGCACAAATGAAATTCTTCGTCACGGGAGGGGCCGGCTTCATCGGCAGCGCATTTGTGCGGATGCTGCTGGATTCCTCTACTTCATGGTCTGGCGCGGCGGCGCAGCGTCCGTCGCTGGTGGTGAATTTCGACAAACTGACCTACGCCGGCAATCTGGAAAACCTGGCTCCCGTAGCCACCGATGCCCGTTATCGCTTTGTGCACGGCGACATCTGCGACGCCGCGCTGGTGAATCAGACGATCGCGGAAGCGCAGCCCGATGTCATCGTGAACTTCGCGGCCGAATCCCATGTAGACCGCAGTATTCTTTCCCCGGCTCCGGTATTTGAGACCAATCTGCGCGGCACGTTTACCCTGCTCGAAGCGGCGCGCACGCACCAGACGCCGCGCTTCCTGCATGTCTCGACCGACGAAGTCTACGGCAGCATCCCGGCGCCTCAGGATGCCGACGAAAACTATCCGCTGCGCGCCAGCAGCCCGTATTCGGCGTCCAAAGCCGGTTCGGATCTGCTCGCGCTTTCCTACTTCGTGACATATGGCATGCCGGTGATGGTAACTCGCGCATCCAATAACTACGGCCCCTATCAGTTTCCAGAGAAACTGATTCCCCTTATGATTTCGAATGCGATCGAGGATAAACCACTGCCGATCTACGGCGACGGCATGCAGGTGCGGGACTGGCTGTATGTCGACGACCATTGCCGTGCCATCTTGTCGGTGATCGAACGTGGGCGAGCGGGCGAGATCTATAACATCGGGGGCAGCCGGGCGTTGCCTAACCTCGAAGTAGTCGAGTGCATTCTCGACACCCTCGGCAAGCCGCGCTCACTGATGCAGACGGTAAAAGACCGCCCCGGCCATGACCGCCGCTACGCCCTCTCGACCGAGAAACTCCTGCGCGAGACCGGATGGCGCGCCCAGATGCCGTTCGAAGCCGGCCTGCGGGCTACCATCGACTGGTACCGCGGCAATGCGGCTTGGATCGCGCGCGTGAAGTCCGGCGAGTATCAAAATTACTACCAGCGAAATTACGCGAACCGCGCCACGTAATTATGTTCACCACGCCGCTCCGCGAGGACTTCGACCTCCGCCTGCTGGAGGAACATCACGCCTCTGAAATGTTCGCGGCGATAGAGCGCAACCGCGAGCACCTGCGGCAATGGCTGCCCTGGGTGGATGCCACCAGAACGGAAGACGATGGAATCGCTTTCATTCGTTCCTCGCTCGAAATGTTCGCCGCGCATCAGGGCTTTACGGCGGGCATATGGCATCGCGGGCGGGTGGCCGGCGTGATCGGCACCCATCGCGTCGATTGGCGCAATCGCCGCGTCGAACTGGGCTACTGGCTGGCGCGCGAGTTTGAGGGCCGCGGTATTATTACGGACGCCTGCCGCCTAGCCATCACGCATTTGTTCCGCGAGATGGATTTGAACCGGGTAGAGATCCGCTGCGCCGCCGGCAACGCAAAGAGCAGCGCCATTCCGCAGCGGCTGGGATTCAAGCTCGAAGGCACACACCGCGACGCGGAACTGGTGAACGGCCGGTATCATGATCTGCTCGTATATGGGATGCTGAAATCCGAGTGGACTTAACTATTGCGTGGGAGCGGCGCTCGGCGCAAACGGGTTCGGCATGGAGAACGGATTAGACGGCGCAGCCCCTGCCGCGGGTTGTCCAGAACTGGGACCGAAAGGATTCGTACTTTGCTGCGGACTCTGACCCGCTGGGCCGCCCTGACCAGATTGATTTGTAGCAGGTTGATTTGCACCAAGCGGATTTGCACCCGGCGTCCCCGGCTGATTTGTAGCCGGTTCATATACGAACTCCCATTCCTGGTATTTGGTTCGCTCCCGATAGGCTTTAATGCTCGGGCCTTTGAACTTGCTGGCGACCCCCGCAATGCCGGGAGATCCGGTGGGCCCCGCGACCGGCGCCTGATTCGGCCGGAATAGCGCGTTATCGATGGCATTCAGAGCGGGGTTGCTGGAATTATTCCCTGGCAAGGCCGGATTTGGCTGCGTTCCTGCTGCGCCGTTCTGGGGCGATGGGGGCACCTGCGGGTTGAATCCACCGGTTACCAAATTAACAGCTTGCTGCGCACTCGCCTGTCCCGCGTTAAATGGCGGCTGCTGCGCAGGCGAGGGCTGATTCCCGAATGGCGGAAACGGCGCGTTCGGATTTCCCGGCGATTGGGGCGCGTTCGCAGTAGCGTTCGGGTTCGGCGCCGCCGCAAGAGCATTCGGGTCGAGCGGATTCGAATTAACCAGAGTCGACGGCTGAGGGTTTCCACCACCCAGTCCATTACCTTGTCCTAAACTGGCTTGGATCTGAGCTTGAGCCATTCCAAACTGACCTGGCAGGGTCTGGCTTGCGCCACCGGCCTGTGTCGCACCAAACGGCGGATTGCCCCGCGCCGGTTGTCCGCCGGATCCCGCCTGCTGCGGTTGTCCTGGCTGCGCCGTGGGCGTTGTAATCGTAATCGGAGGCCACGTCCGCGGGTCGGACGGATCGTAGGCCGCCGAATTCGCGCCAAAAGAATTCGCGCTGCCTACCGCCGGAGCGCCTGAATTGGTCCCCGGCGGCTGCGGGAAGCCCGGACCAGTGGGGAACCTCCGGTTGCTCGGCCGTTGCTGAGCCATAGGGTTCAGGGCGGGGGCGGATGCGACCGCGTTCGGGTCACTCGAATTGTTTGCGGAGGCGATGGTTGCGACCGCGGTGGTATTCATGTTGTTCGCGCCGAGCGGGCCTCCGCCGGGGGTTTGTCCCTGGCCGGGCAAACCGCCACTCGCATTTTGCGCGGGGGGCTTCTGGACCAGCGAGTCCGTCAAGAAACTGCCGTTGGTATGGATTAGGCGCCACTCGTCCTGCCCAGTCATCGGATCGATATAGCGGCGGCGCAGGTAACGTTTGTTGTTGGTGCTCTCCAGATCTTTCAGCTCTGCGGGATAGCGCTTATTCTCGGCGTAGAACACCTGAATGGCGCGCTTGTATTGATTGCCGCGATCGATCAAAAGCTGCTCTTTATCGCGAGCGCTCTCGAAGGCGGCGCGCGGCAATTCCTGATACATGGTAAAGGCCACCGCGGCTGCGATCAGGAAGATGACCAGCAGGGCGAAACCGCTTTCCTGGCGGCGGGCGATGGGGATGCGAGTCATCCTGGCAACTCCTCGACCAGCGGAAGAGTTTGCTGATTCTTGTTGGTGGTGTCTTCGACTACAGCCGAGTTGACGCCAATGCGGATGATCTTAAAGCGATTGTGAATGAGGTCATTCTCGCCGGCCACTACGATGTCTTCGCCGTCCAGGAAGAATGCGCGTTTGGCGGCGCCGGGCACCACGCCCCGGGAGTCGCTCACGTAGCCGTAGAATTTGAGCGGGATGGGCGGGATCACCGGCTTCGGGGGAGTGACGGGGGCGGCCGGAGTTGCGATCGATGGAGCGCTGGGAACCACTTTTGCAACCGTGGGCATTGGGGTTTTCGGTTTGGGCGGAGCGCCGAATTCAAACAGGCTGCGCTCTCCTCCTTCGAGCGGCAGGTTTTGCAGTTGCGCCAGCAGATTGAGTTTCAGCGCCGGATCGATGCGGCTGACGTCGACGCCCTCAGGCAGCTTGAGCGTCGGTTTAAAATCCTGAATCGCGGCCTGTCCGCGGCGCGGGGAACCCGTCTCCGGCGCAGCCTGCGGGGTCAGCTTGGCGGCGCTCTGTACCGAACGGGCGCGGGCCCCCAAGGATTCGAGCGGAACCGGGTTCCGCGCGGCTGGCGGGGTGATGGAGGCCGCCTGCTGAGGCACGTCCGGGGTCCGGTTGATGAAGTACACCACGATCAAAACCACCGCCAAGCCGCCCAGAAGCGCCAGCTTCTTCGGTTCCGCGCCGAGCTGGGATGGAATCAAGTTCATTGCGCCGATCCGTCGTCCCGCACGAAGGTGTCGATCTTCATGCTTATATTCAGCGTACCGCCGCTCTGCTCCGGCGCCGCGTTCAGTGCTTCGATAATCAGCAGACGCGGCGAGCGGTCAATCTCATGCACGAAGCGCATCAGATTTGCGTAGGTGCCTTCGTAGTTGGCCGAGATGCTCATCATGCTGAGCGAATCGGAGCCTGCGATAGGCTCGGTCGCGTAGGCGTGCTCCTTGGGTTTGATCTTGGCGCGATCGGCGGCATCGATCAATTCCGAGAGCAGCGTCGAATAAGCGGTGCGGCGCGCCAGAAAATATTCGTTCAGAAACTTGTCGCCTTCGGTCCGTCCCTGTTCGACAGCCGCCACGTGCTGGCGCGTGCTGGCCAGTAACGCACGCCGGGCGGCAGCCTGCGATTCCAGCGCCGCGAGCTGCTTCTGCAACTCGTCCGCCGAACCTCCGGGGGGATACATGACGATCCAAGCCGCGCCGATGGTCGCGAGCAGCAGCACGCCCAGCGCGACGCGCCACCAAACCGTAACTCCCGCGGCGCCGTTAAAGCTTCTGGGCATAGTTCACACTCACGCGATAGCGGTAGAGCGGCTCATTGTCGGTGGGAGGCGCCGAATTGTGTACTGTCGCGGGGCCGAAACGCGGCGACGCCTGTAATTGCTTTAGAAAAGTAATGACGGGTTCGGGACTCTGCGATCCCACTACCATGTCCAAAAGAACCTGATTGCGGGAATCGATCTGCGGCAAGCGCACCTGGATCAGGCGCACGTTGGGCGGCATTACGGCTTCCAAATCGGCGAAAATTCTGGTCCAGCTAACGGACTTGCGCTCGACTAGCGTGTTCAGCAGAAGGCTGCGCTCCAGAATACTGGCGTTGGCCGGCTGCCGGAGGGTGGCATCCAGGCGAGCCTGCTCAGTCGAGATTGCGGCTAGCTCCTGATTCAGGCGATTCACCTGCGCGCGGGTGTCGCCCGAACGCGTACGATCCACCGCGATCAGGTACAGCAAGCCGCACAGCACCACTGCCAGCAGAGCCGCGCCGACGGCAGCGGCCATGAGCACAGGACGGTCCCGGCGGAACGGCTCGCTCGCCAGATTGATCGGAATTCTCACGTCAGTTGCGCGCCCCCTCTAAATATCCCAGCAGGCCGGCATTAAAGGCTCCAGGTGCGCCAAGGCTGCTGCGCAGCACATCTTTTTCGTAGCGGAGGCCGGAAAGCGCGCCACTCGGGAATCCGCACAAGGTGAGTTTCTCGGCGGGCGCGGCCATCTCGTCTTCAACGTAAGAAAGAGTCGGCTGCAGCACTGCCAGAATCTGCTCTTCCGTCACCTCTTCGAGCGCGACACAGCGGAACAGCTTCAGGATTTCGCCGCGGAGGACCATTACACTCAGGGTCTTAGCGCTTAGCTTGGCAATCACATTGACGGCGTCGGCGCGCGTCGCCGGCGGACACAGATGCAAGGCAGCCAGCGCCGACGTGGTCACTTCGCCCGCGTGAAAATTCATGGCGCGAAACAGCGCCTCATACCGCGCGATAATTTCGAGCGCCACAATCACCGCCACCACTTCGATCGTCGCGCCTTTTTCTGCAGGTTGAGCGAAGTAGCTAACGGCAGCGGAATCGATGTCGAACGGCAGCGTTTTCTTTAGGCGAAAACGGATGAGCGAAAGCTGCTCTTCAGGCGACGACGGAAAGGAATCGAAATCCAGCACGCTGACGCGAGCGGCATAATCCGGAAGAATCAGCGCGGCGCGGCGGCGTTTGCGGGAATTGTCGAGCGGCGCAATGTATCTGAGCACGGCCGTTGCCGCGTCGGCCTTATGAATATTGTCTTCCACCGGGGAAACTACCAGTGTGCCGGGTTCGAATGGCGCGAAGCCAGGAACGCCGGGACGCCCGTTGCCCGGCTGGGCGAAGGCAATGCCGGCCTCCGACAGCTCGAAGACGTGGCTGGGAGGTGGGTCTTTTACCAACCGCGAAAGTTGATTCAGGATGGACATCAGATGCGTTGTTTCAAACCTCGATGAAGGTGACCTTATTAATTTCCTTGAGCGTGGTCACGCCCGCGCGCGCCTTTTCGAGCGCCGACTCGCGGAGGAATGTCATGCCCTCCTCGCGCGCCGCGCGGCGAATTTCGGAGGCCGGCCGCCGATTGAGAATCATTTCGCGAATACGCTCGGAGAGATCCAAGAGTTCATGGATGGCGCTACGGCCGCGGAATCCGGTGCCACCGCATTCAAAGCAGCCCGCGCCCTCGTAGAAGGTCACCTCGCCCCAATCGGCCAAGGGCAGGCCGCTCTCGGTCAGGTATTCATCGGAATACTTGACGGGCGCCTTGCAATGCGGGCAGATCACACGAACCAGCCGCTGCGCCAGAATGCAGTTGAGCGCGGAAACGAAGTTGTACGCTTCGACGCCCATGTTCAGGAAACGGCCGAGCACGTCCAGAACATTATTGGCGTGGACCGTAGTAAACACCAGGTGCCCGGTGAGCGCAGCATTGATGGCGATCTGCGCAGTCTCCTGATCGCGAATTTCGCCCACCATGACTTTGTCGGGATCGTGGCGCAAAATCGAGCGCAAGCCGCGCGCGAAGGTGAGTCCCTTCTTTTCATTTACCGGAATCTGCGTGATGCCCTTGATCTGATATTCGACCGGATCCTCGATGGTGATGATCTTGTCTTCGTCGTTCTTGATCTCGCTCAGCGCGGCGTAAAGCGTTGTCGTTTTGCCGGAGCCGGTGGGTCCTGTGACCAGCACCATGCCGTAGGGCTCCTTGATATAGCGGCGGAATTTGACTAGATCGTTGTCGGCGAAGCCCACTACGTCGAGCGACAGCTTGGCGAACTTCTCGCTCATGGATTCTTTATCCAGAACGCGCAGCACGGCGTCTTCGCCATAAATAGTGGGCATGATGGATACGCGGAAATCGATCAGCCGGTTTTTGTAGCGCACGCGGAAGCGGCCGTCCTGAGGTACGCGGCGCTCGGCGATGTCGAGTTCCGACATAACCTTGATGCGTGAAATGATAGTCGAGTGCCAGTCCTTCGCGATGGGCGGCATGGCGTAGTGCAGCACGCCGTCGATGCGGTATTTGATCGCCACTTCCTGATCGCGGGTCTCTATGTGGATATCGCTGGCGCGCCGTTCGAGCGCATTGAAGATGGTGGTGTCGACCAGCTTGATTACCGGCGCGATGTCGGAGTCGCCGGCCGCCAAGCGATCGATCGAGAGCGTCTCATCGGGATTATCCTCATCGCCGACGACATCCAGAGCGAAGCCTTCGGTAACTTCTTCGAGGACCCGCTGCGACTGCTCGGTCTTCTTGAGCAGGTCGGAAATCTGCGAGAGGGTCGCCACGCGCACCCGCAGTTTCTTGCCGAGCAGCACCGCCAGCTCGTCAATCAGGTTTAGGTTTCGCGGATCGGCAATGGCGATTTCGAGGGTACCGTTCTCATCGCCTGCGACGCCGTTATAAGCCTGAATCGGCACGAAATTGTAACGGAACATGAGATCGACTGGGATCGAATGGAACAAGTCGTGATCGATGCGAGTTTCTTTGAGATCGACAAACTCGTGATAGTAACGTCCGGCGAGCGCACGGGCTTTGGCGATTTCCTGCACCGGGTCTTGCGGAAGAATTTGGTTGGTGGCTGCCATGGTTGATGTCAGGAATTCCGGCCTCAGGAGCGGATCGAATCCGCTAGAGAAAATATCGGCAGATACAGGGAAATCAGCACGAAGGCTACGAAGATTCCCATGATGATCATAATGATGGGCTCGATCAGGCTGAGCGCCGCGGTGACGCGAGTCGCGACGTCGTCTTCGTAGAACTCGGCCACGCTGCCAAGCATCGCGGGTAACGCGCCGGTCGACTCGCCTACTTCAATCATATCCAGCGACAGGCTGGGGAACACGCCGGTAATGCGTAAAGCTCCGGAAAGCGACTGGCCTTCGCGCACTAGCTTGGTGGCCTGCTGCAGCACCTTTTTCAGAACTTGGGTTCCCAGCGAATCTGCCGAGGTGTCGAGCGCCTGCATCAGCGGGATACCGCCGATCAGCAGCGTGCTCAAGACACGCGAAAATTGCGCCACCTGATACTTCAGCCAAACCTCGCCCAGTATCGGGACTTTAAGCAGCGCTCGGTCAAACGCTTCCTTGCCCCTGGGTGTTTTTCCCCAGGCCCGCAGCGCAATCGCTGCCGCGACCAATACTCCAAACCCGAACAGCACGTAACCGCGCGCGGTGGTGCCGATGGCGATCAGGATCAGAGTTGGCGTAGGCAACTGCGCCTGCATGCTGTTATAGAGTTCGGCGAAATTAGGCACGACGTAGGTGATGAGGAACACGATCAGACATGTGACCAAAACGATCAGCAACGCAGGGTACATCAGCGAAACCAGCAGTTTCTTGCGCACCGACAATGCCAGTTTTTGATAGGTGATAAAGCGCTCGATCACTTCCGCCAGCGCGCCGCTGCGCTCGCCGGCCAGTACGCTGGTGACATAAATGGGCGGGAACACGCCCTGTTTCGCGAAGGCGTCTGAAAGCAGGGAGCCGCTTTTCACTTCGTCGCGCACGTTGCGGATGTGGCTGGATAGCTTGGGGTCGGTCAGGCGCTCGGCGAGCAGGTCCAGGGCGCGGAGGATGGGCAGACCGGCGCGGATCAGGGTGACGAACTGCTGATTGAAGATCAGGAATTTTTCGAGGTTAAAGCGCCTGCCGCTGGGACGCAGGCCGGAAGCGAGGCCGCTGATCTCCGAGCGCGGCTTGATGTTATAGACCAGGAAGCCCTGCTGCGTGTAGCGGTCACGCAGTTCTCGCTCGGAGACCGCTTCGGCGATCTGCTGGTGAATCTCCCCGCGCGCGTCGGCGTATTTAAGTGTCCACTCGGCCATGCGGTAAGTTATTGAGGGTCAGTTCCTTAGCCGGAAGACGCGGCTCCGGCGACAGTCCCATATAATATTGACGCATGCGGGAGGCGGCGCGTGCAAGATTGTTCGTCTATCGACCCCTAAACTCAGACTCTCAACGGCTTTCGAGTTGTCCGCCGGCCCGTTCGTCGAGCCATACTTTGTACGGGTAGTCGCATTGACAGCCTCAAGTTCGAAAAGCTGGGACTCCGTCTGGGACAAATCCAGATATCCTCCGCTGCGAAGCGGAATTTCCGAACCGATTAAGCTTTTTCATTTAGCTGCTGCCGCTCTTGCCATCGCTTTCGTGTAGATCAAAATGTGCTGGCGCGGCAGGGTTTCGATCACCGGCTCTAGTTTAAAACCCTCGGCTTCCACTTCGGTTTTGGCTTCCGCCACACTCATCTTATGATCCGGAAGGATGGGTACGTTAGGATCTTCCTTGCGGTATTCGAGTTGCACCAGCCGCCCGTCGGGTTTCAATGCCCGACGAATGCCCTGCAGCATTTTTTGCGGCTGCGAGAACTCATGATACACGTCCACCAGGATAATCAGGTCCATCTGGCCGGCCGGGAGCTTGGGGTCAGTCTCGCTCCCTAGCACCGTCTCCACGTTGGTAATTTCGCCTTTCGCCGCGTTATTACGCAGCAGGACCAGCATCTGCGGTTGCACATCGTTGGCGTAGACTTTGCCGCTCGGACCCACGCGCTTGGCCATGCGTAGTGCCACGTAACCGGTACCGGCGCCAACTTCGGCAACCGTCATCCCGGATTTTAATCCAATGGCGTCCAGCGCGCCCTCGACGTTTTCTTCGGATTCGCGCTCCGGACGCTCCAGCCAGTCCGCGCCGGTATAGCCCATGACGTGGGCAATACGCCGCCCGGTAAGCGGATGCACCGGCTGTAAGGCTGGCGCGGGGGCCTGAAATGCGGACGCGAGAGTTGAAGACGCGGTCAGTAGCGCCAGCAGCGACGCCATCATGACAATGAGGCTGCGGCCGCTGTGCCGCCCGATTTGCCTTCCGCGGCGATTCCCGCTAGATTGTGGATTGATCATGCCCAAACGCCCGGCGTTGCCTACATTATGCCTCTTGACGCTCGCGCTCGTAGCCGGACTTCCGCTGGCGGGATGCAAAAAGCAGGGTTCGGAGCAAATCAATTTTCAGATGGGGGAACGCGTAACCGCCACTCCCATGACCTATAACGTGGTCCAAACTGCCTGGCGCACGCAACTCGGGGACATCTTCAAGGTGCGGGTTCCAGACCACCGTTTTCTGTTGATCACGCTCTCGGCCACTAACGGCGGCGGCCATCCAGTGTCGGTTCCCTTCTTTACACTGGAGGGTCCTAACCGGGAGGAATACAAGGAACTGGAAAACGGAGACGGCATCGACAACTGGTTCGGCTTACTGCGGGAGATCGCGCCGGCTGAAACCAAGCAGGGTAACGTTGCCTTTGACGTGCCGCTAGGCTCTTATCGCCTGCGCCTCACCGACGGCGGTGAACCGGGAACGGAGAAATTTGTATGGGTCGAAATTCCATTGCGCATCGACACCGATTCAACCGTCGATATGCCACTTCCTGGACCCAAGTAATTCGCCGCGGCTGGGTAGCGGCGCTCCTCGGCACTCTATTCCTGTGCCCGGCCTTTCCGGCCCCCGCGGCGTTTTCGGTCGACCGCATTGCGCTGCATCAGTTCGAAGATGGACCGGAACTGGGTCCGACTCATGCCTTCCTGCCCGGAGAAAGCGTGTTCTTCAGTTGCCGCTTGACCGGATATCAGTCCGCTGTCACAGGCGATAATCAACGCAGCGTCAAACTGTCGTGGACACTGGAGGTGACCGATCCTTCCGGGATCCCGCTGGTGCCCGGCGCCAAAGGCGAAATCGCCGAGCCCATCTTTCCGCAAGACAAAAACTGGTATCCGAAGTTCCTGCACCACTTCAATATCCCGCCTTTCGCTCCCGGCGGCGCCTATCACATAAAGGTCACGGCGCGCGATGAAGTCGCCAAGGCCGACCTGACCTCGCAACTCGAATTCCAGGTGCGCGGACATGCGGTGGAACCCAGCCCGGTCCTCACCGCCCGCAATCTGCGGTTCGTCAGGGACGAGACCGACGGGCCGCCGCTCAATCCCGCTGTATATCATCCGGGCGAGACGCTGTGGGCGCGTTTCGATATTACCGGCTATCAGCACGGCGACAAGAACCGCTATTCGGTCGAATACGGCCTCGCGATTCTGCGCGAATCCGGTGAGCAGGTATTCGCCCAGCCCGCCGCCGCAGCCGATGCGAATGAGGGCTTTTATCCGCAGCGCTACGTTCCCGGCGCGGTCAGCTTGAACCTGCAGCCGGATGTCCCCGAGGGGAGATACACGCTGGTGATTACGATGGCCGATAAAGTCGGCGGGCAGACCGCCGAAGCGCGGCGCGAGTTCCGCATTCAAAAATAGCCGGAAAACGCGCATTCGGGATGGCCGTGTTACACTAAAAATCGCATTATTCCTAGGGAGTTTCGCTTGGATCGTCAAACCCGTAAAGATCTCAAGACCGATAAATTTGCCGAAGACGTGTTCGACATATTCGATTGGGCGGCGGCGCACAAAACCGAAGTGGTGCGCTACGGCGCGGCTCTTATCGCGGTGGCGTTGATTGTGATGGGCGTCATCTATTACAACCGCTCGCAAGCCGCCACCCGCGAGGAAGCGCTGTCCCAGGCGCTGCGCGTGGAAGATGCCACCACCGGCTCGACGATCGAGCCCACCAGTTTGCACTTCGACACGGAAGCCGAAAAAACCAAAGCCAAAACGCAGGCGTTCACTGCGCTTTCCGCTAAATATAGCGGCACCCAAGAGGGCGCGATCGCCGACATGTATCTGGCAAGCTATGCCGTCGATCAGGGCAATCAGGACGAAGCCGAGAGGCGCTATAAACGAGTTGTCGACGACGGGCCCAAGGCCTACGCCAGCCTGGCTCGCATCGCACTGTCCCAGATATACATTTCCGAGGGCAAAACGGCGGATGCCGAGAAGGTGCTGCGCGATGCCATTGCCAATCCCTCGGCGACGGTTTCCAAGGAGCAAGCTGAACTGGCATTAGGCGAGTTGCTCTCCAAGTCGAATCCCACAGAAGCACACAAGCTGCTGGACCCGCTGCGGACGTCCGCTCGCGGAACCATCAGCCGCGCGGCCATTGTAGATTCTTCGAAGATTGCAGAAGCGGCGTCCCCGGGGCCTCCACCGGCCAGGTGACAACCGGCGCGCCCAGTGGATCATGACCGGCAACGCGTGACCCTGTCCCCCGCGCTCGCCCATTTGCGGTTCCCGCTGGAACGTTCCCGAGGACGCCGCTACCCTGAGCTAGCCCATCCCTACAGGAATCCCTTCCAGCGCGACCGCGATCGCGTCGTGCATGCCCGTGCATTCCGCCGCCTCGAAAACAAAACCCAGGTGTTCACAGCGGGTATTTCGGATCACTTCCGCAACCGCTTGACGCATACCATCGAGGTCTCGCAGATCGCGCGCACCTTGGCGGGAGTTCTAGGCGTGGATGAGGACCTCACCGAAGCGCTGGCGCTGGCGCACGACATCGGCCATCCGCCGTTCGGCCATTCCGGCGAAGAGGAATTGGACCGCCTGATGCGCCGTTTCGGCGAACACTTCGATCACAATCTTCAAGCGCTCCGTATCGTGGAATCGTTTGAGAGCCCCTACGCGCGCTTTCCCGGGCTGAACCTGACATTCGAAGTTCGCGAGGGCATCGCCAAGCATTCGCGCGATTTCGAGCCGGGTCAGATTCCGGAACTGGATGAATACCTGCCAGGGCTGCGTCCCCCGCTGGAGGCGCAGTTAATCGACGCATGCGATGAGATCGCCTACGACACCGCCGATCTGGATGACGGCTACCATGCCGGTTTGGTGACGATCGAAGCTGCCTGCCGCGCGTCTGATATGTTCCGCGAGTTGGACGACGCTGCCAATATGCAGTTCCCGGGCGCTCCCGAGCGCGTGCGGATGCACGAGGTGGTGCGAGGATTGATTGATTGGCTGGTTTCGGGACTGGTGGAGGGCACCGTGGCCGCGGCGCAAGGCTTGGCGGACGTCGACGCCGTGCGGGCTCACCCCGGGCGGGTAGTATGTTTTACTCCGGCTACGGCCGAAGGCGCGGCGCAATTGAAGCGCTTCCTGCGGGCTCAGGTGTACGAGTCCGAACAGTTAGTGCAGGATCGCCAGCGTTCAGTGGAGCGCATCGCGCAATTGTTCGAACTGCTTTTGGCACACCCGGACCTGATGCCTGCAACGTATCTGGAAGAATCCGCGGGGGAGCAACTGCATCGCCAGGTGTGCGATTACATTGCCGGCATGACCGACGGGTTTTTCGCTCGGACCTGCGAGCAATTGGGGATCTAGGGGCCCGGCCCAGCAAAGCCCCGAAATCCCCCACCCGCAAAACCCAGGACTCGTCAACTTTCCGGCCCCGCCCGCGTCGTGATAAGTGTGAGACTGAAGATAAGTGGGAGACGGAAGGTACTGTCTGTCGCCGCGTTGGTCTTGTGCCCTCTGTTATTCCTGGGCGCGCGCAGCCCCAAACTTTCGAAGGACGAGCAGGTCATGCACGCTCTGAACCGCCTGACCTTCGGGCCGCGGCCTGGAGACGTCGAAGCGGTCCGTAAAATCGGCGTGAAGAAATGGATAGACTTGCAGCTTCACCCCGAGCGCATCGCGGAGAACCCGGAGCTGGCGCAAAGGCTGGCGCCGCTCGAATCGCTGCGTCTTTCGCAGGCGGATACCGAGCGCACCTATCCTAATCCACAGATGATCCGCGCAATCGCCGCGGGGCGGCAGACGATGCCCGAGGATCCCGTGACGCGAGCCGCCGTGGAGCGCATGGTGCAGCGTTTCAAGATAAAAAAAGACAGGGCTGACGACCAGCCGCTAGAACCGGCCGTTACGTTGGATCAGTTGCTGACGCGCGAGCAGATTCGCACGCTGCGCACGGGAACCGTGGAGCAAAAGCGTGCGGTGATCGCCGCGATTCCCGAAAGCCGGATGGACGATGTCGCGATTGCCTTGCCTCCAGGCTTGCGCCTGCAATTGCTGCCCGCGGTGGAACCGGCGCTGCGCCGCAAGTTGATGTTGCTGACCGCGCCGCAACAATTGGTGGCTTTCGATTTGAGCGAAGGCAAACTCTACCGCGCCATCCTGAGTAACCGGCAGCTCGAAGAACAGATGGTGGACTTCTGGTACAACCACTTCAACGTGTTCCTGGACAAAGGCGCGGACCGTTACCTGGTGCCCACCTATGAACGAGAGGCCATCCGGCCGCATGTGCTGGGGAAGTTCCGTGATTTGCTGGAAGCCACCGCTAAGAGTCCCGCGATGCTGTTCTTCCTGGATAACTGGGAGAGCGTTGGTCCCGCTCCAGCGCAGCGTCGCGGAAACGCCAGGCGTCCGGTTCGTGGACTGAATGAGAACTACGCGCGCGAGTTGATGGAACTGCACACATTGGGGGTCGATGGCGGCTACACCCAGAATGACGTCACTGATGTAGCGCGCTGCTTCACGGGCTGGACCATCCGCCCGCCCCGCCAAGGCGGCGATTTCTTTTACAACAACCGCGTGCACGATAAAGGCGAGAAAACGGTTCTAGGCGTGAAAATCCCGGCTGGTGGCGGCCAGGACGACGCCGAGAAAGTGCTGGACATTCTGGCCCGGCATCCCTCAACGGCGCGTTTCATTTCGAAGAAGCTGGCACAGCGCTTTGTGGCGGATGACCCGCCGCAAAAATTGATCGACAAGATGGCCAGGACCTTTCGCGACAAGAACGGCGACATCCGGGAAGTGATGAAGACCATGTTGGAGTCGGATGAGTTCTTCGCGCAGGCCGCGTATCGCGCCAAAGTCAAAACACCGTTTGAGATGATCGTCAGCGCGGTACGCGCCACGGGAGCGCAAGTCGACTTCGCGTTCCCGCTGGCGCGACAGATCGCAGACCTGGGAGAGCCGCTGTACCGGAAGCTGGAGCCCACCGGCTACTCGGATGCGAACAGCGAATGGGTGAATTCCGCAGCTTTGCTGGCGCGCATGAATTTCGCGCTGTCGCTGGCGCAGAACAAGGTGCCCGGCTCAAAGCTGGACGTTTCGCATTTCAGCGGCGATCCCGCCCAGGTCGCACATCAGGTGCTGTTCACTGATGCCCAACCAGAAACGCTGGCGGCGATTGAAAGGCAGACCAAGCAGACACACGGCTCAAGGGATGCGCCGTTGGTTGGATTGCTACTCGGCTCACCCGATTTCCAAAGGAGATGACAATGACCACGCGACGCCTATTCCTCAAAGGTTCCGGACTCGCTATGTTCGGCGTCGGCGCTGCTCCCATGTGGCTAGCGCGCGCGGCAGATGCTCCCAGCGCGCGCAAGAAAGTTCTGGTAGCGGTGTTCCAACGCGGCGCAGTGGATGGGTTGAACGTCGTCGTGCCCTTTGGTGAAAAGAGCTATTACGCGCTGCGCCCAACCATCGCCATCCCTGCGCCGAAGGCCGGGACCGAATCTGCTGTCGTTAACACAGCCATCGACCTCGACGGCTTCTTCGGACTGCATCCGGCGCTCGCGCCGCTCAAGCCGATTTACGATGCCAACAAATTGGCGATCGTGCATGCCGTGGGATCCCCAGATCCGACGCGCTCGCACTTCGACGCGCAAGATTATATGGAATCCGGCACACCAGGACGCAAGGCCACCAGCGATGGCTGGCTGAATCGGGCGTTGCCGCCGTCCGCGGACGTTCGCAAATCGCCAGTGAGGGCAGTGAGCTTGGGGCCGTCGTTGTCCAGAGCAGTGCGGGGGCGCAACGAAGCCGTCGCCATTAACAATCTGAACCAATTCAAGGTGGCGGATGCGGATGGTGCTGCCACTTTCGAAAGCATGTATGCGTCGACGCTCGATAAGATGCTGAGCGGCACCGGGCGCGAGACTTTCGACGCCGTGAAGCTGATGCAGTCGATCCAGGCGCAGCCGTACACGCCCGCCGGCGGCGCGAAATATCCCGGCGGGCGTCTGGGCCAGTCCCTGATGCAGATCGCGCGCCTGATCAAGGCCGACGTGGGGCTTGAAGTGGCGTTCACCGACGTGGGCGGATGGGACACGCACGTCAATGAAGTGGGCCAGACTCCGGGGGTCGGTCAACTGGCGAACCTGCTGGGGAATTTCGGCCAGGCGTTGGCGGCGTTCTACCAAGACGTGGGCGACCGCATGGAAGACGTCGCGGTGGTCACCATGAGCGAGTTCGGGCGTACCGCCAAGGAGAACGGCAACCGCGGTACAGACCACGGACATGCCAACGTAATGTTCGTCTTTGGCGGCGCGATTCGGGGGGGTAAGGTTTACGGTGAGTGGCCCGGCTTGGCTCCGGAGCAGCTTTATGAGAACCGCGATCTGGCGTTAACCACCGATTTCCGCGATGTCCTGGGTGAGTTGGTAGCCAAACACCTTGGGAACCGTCAACTTACGGACGTATTTCCGGAATACCGTCAACCGGCGTTCCGCGGTCTAATCGGGGCGTGAGTCCCCTCAAAGCGACGGAGGGCGGCCCTGCCTCCGTGTGCGCGAGACTCAGGTTGAGGAACTGACTAAAAGCCTGGAGCAGCGCATCAGTGTGGCCCGCTGAAGTCTCTATTCCCTTTGGTGTCTTGAAAATACCACCCAAACGGTATAGGTTTGTTAAGTTCCGTCCAATATACTTTTCTTAATTCCCCGTTACGACACGACGAACGCCGGAGTCGCTCTCCAGACTTTGGCGTTCGTCTTTCCTCTTTATACGGCTGTTTTTGGGCGACCTCGCGGCGCGCAATCCGGTCTCATTGGCGAACCTGGAGCGGCGAAGTGCCGGGCGCGGTGTTTCCGCCGGCCGCGAGAAGCACGATTTTGTTTCTTAGGAACGCGAACTTCCTGCCGTTTTCATCGATCACGTTCACCTGCGAAATATATTGGCCCGGCGGCAACTTCGCCAGCGGGATCTGAAACGCGAATTGTGCCACCCCGGGCCGCGAGGTCGCCAGTTTCGTGAGCCGCAGTGGACGTGACGTATAAGCCGTTTGCCCGCCCAGAAGCAACGCGAAGTTCGCCTGTAGGTCAGGGACTTTCCGATCCGGGTCCATCGCGGGATCGTAAACTTCGCCATAGACGTACAGGGTTTGGTCCCCGCGGAAAACGCGGGTAATGCTCGGCACCGTTTTCTGCCCGTTTTCGACTAGCGGGTGCGCGGCCAGTAGCTTCTTGTTGCTGTCGGCGCTGCCCACCGCCGATGAAACCGGTTCTTTCTGATTACTCAGGACCACCGAACTTACGCGCAGCGATTTCGCGGCGCTCAGATCGGGGACGGTGAATTTCGTCTCGAATGTGCCCATTTTGCCGGTTAAATTCTCGCGTGCGAGGAAGCGCAGATCGTAGGTTCCTGGCGCGAGCGTTAGTACCGAATCGTACTGCAGGTAGCGGCGCCCGATCTTCTCGGCGTCGCTATCGTTCAATTTCACGGTGATGTTGTCGCGAACTCCTCCCACCAGTTTTCCGGAGGTGTCGCGCACTTGACCGATAAAATCGAAATCGACGGTTTGCTTGGCGCCTTTCTTAGTCAGTCCCACGGCCGAGCCGGGAATTTTCACTGAGATGGGAACTGAGTAACGCTCTTTCGCCACCCGGAAGTAGTCCACCTCCAGCGCCAGCGGAAGTTCGCTAACGGGATCGCCCAGCGTCAACGCCTCTTCCAGTTGCCGCTCTTTGTCCGACGAATTGAAATTCTTGAACTGCTTCCCGGCATAATAGCCGGTGCGGTAGTCGAGCTTCGCGGAAATGTTCTTATCGAGAATATTGACTTTGATCCGCCGGAATTTTCCATCCGACGCTTCATTCTTGCTGTAGTAGCCGATGATGTAGTAGCTGCCGATATCTTCCTGCGCCTGGCGGATGCCCATGCTCAGATCGTTGGTATCGAGCATCGCCTTTCCTCCGGTGTCGGAAGCCAGCGTGACCAGCGTCTCCTGTGTATCTTGAAAACTCGCTCGGATACCAGCCTGCTTGGTGCCGGTGATCATCCCGGTGCCACGCGGCGACGCCGTCGACGCATCTCCGCCGGGCGGCAGGGCGACCAATCCCCGCGCATCCACTGGATAGAACGATACGTTGGCGCGCACGGCAGCGTTCACGGTCGCCTTGATCTGGGATTGATTCTCGACACCAGTCTTGCTGATGCCACTGGAAAAATAAACCAACGCTTTCTTTTCAGGGAAAATGCTCAGCTTCCTGGCGGCATCCTCCAGCGCACTCAGCTTGCGGTCGGTGTTGAAGATGTTGAACTCGGTCTCGTCAGCGGTGAAACTGCCGCTGTCATCGTTCTCATCGGCCGTGGTGTCAGCAGCATCCGCCAAGTCGCTTCCTTCGCCCAAGTTCAGTTTGCGTAACGTATCGATCAACAGCGGGCGATTGTCGGTCCACTCCTGAACCACCTTGATCGCGGTCGAATAAGTCATGATTTCGACCAGGTCCGAGCTGGTCATTTGCGATTGCAGAAACTTGCTAGCAGCCTCCTGCGCACGCAACTGCTCGGGAGGGTCCATCGAAGTCATATCGAAAAACAAACACAGTAGGCGGCGGTCCTGAAAGCGGATCGGACTATTGGGAGTGGGTGCGACCACCGCTTTCCCCGCCGATGCCGCCGCGTTTCTCTCCTCGATCGTGGGCGTCGCGGTGGTGCCGAACGAGACTGGCGCGAGCGGCTCTCCCGCTAACTTCTGAAATTCGAAAATGCTGATCTCCTGTCGCACGCCGTCTTCCAGAATCTCGACATTTTCCCTCTTGAGATTCGTGATCGGCCGCCCGGCCTTGTCTTTCGCGCTCAAATTAACGATCACCAGGTTCGTCTGCGTCTGGAACGTCGGAGTTTGAGCCAGCAGCGTGATCGCGATCGCGATGAGCGGCGGGAGTCGTTTCATCTCAAAACCTCAATCTCACGGTAGCCGTAACCTGGCGCATTTGCCCCGCGCTGGTAATCAAGCCGAATTGGTTGGAGTTGACTACGGTGATGAGACCCGTGGGATTGACATGATTGAACGCATTGGACGCATCGATACGGAATTCGAGACGCCGCCGCTCTGAGTGCAGATTGATGCTGCGTGCCAGCGACAGATTGAGCGCAAACGTTCCCGGGCCTGTAATGGTATCGCGGCCAGCCGTCCCGAACTGCCCGGCCAGTGGGACCGCGAACGCCCCCGGATTGAAATAGCCTGAGCCTGAATTTACCGGGAGGCCGGTGGCATCGGCGCGCAGCGGTCCAATGGAAGCAGTGCCGTCCAAGTTGCCGGTTACCGTCGCGGTAAGCGGGGCTCCCGTTTGCGCCGTAATGCTGCCAGATATTGTCCAGTCCTTCAGCGCCTTCGCGGCCCACACCGGATGCGATAGAAGTCCGTTGGTGGCGTCCACTGGTGAAGCCAGTACCCAGTTCAGCCCTAGAACCTGGCGATGGTCGAAGGAAGACAGGGCCTTTTCGGCGCTTTGATCGTAGAAATTCTGCGCCAGCACTGCGTCATCAATGGCCTTGGAATAAGTGTAAAGAAGATTGGCCGAAATGCCGCGCTGGAAACGCCGCGTGAGCCGCAATTGCAGAGCTTCGTAGGTAGCATCACCCATCGGCTGATCGAAAATGAAATTCCCGGCGTTCGCGATCGGCAGCCGCTGCTCGGCGGTGAGTGAGGATCCGAGCGGCGCCTGGTTCGGCGCTTGCTGAACGTTCATATTGGTGGTCTTCGACCCCGAGTAAAGGACTTCGCCCACCAATCTTCCCGGCAGGTCGCGTTGCACTGAAAAATTCCAGGATTGAATGTAGGTGTCGTTGTAATTCAAGGCCACGCCGAAGGTGTTGGTGATGGTTTTCCCGGCCGGCACTGCCAGCAGCCCATTCGAGAGTGTCAACACGTTCGCGCTGCTGGTGGTGATGTAATTGGTAACCGAAAACGGGGCTTGTCCAGCGAGGCCCGACTCGAACTGGTTGTACTGATTGGGGGTATAGTAGATGCCGTAGCCGGCGCGAACCACAATCTTGCTTCGCGCGCCCGGCTTCCACGCAATGCCGATGCGGGGCCCGAAGTCGTGGCGGTCGGGACGGATCAAGGCCGCTGGGTAAACCGCCCCGCTCAAGGGTCCGGTCTGGCCGGAAATGACCGGAGCCACCGCCGAAAAACCCGGCGCCATATCAAGGTTCGCAATGTGTCCGTACTTTTCCTGCCAGGGAGTGAAGTATTCATAGCGCACTCCCAGATTCAGCGTGAAGTTGCTGGCCACGCGCCAGTCGTCCATT
>Ga0207695_10002941_pt1 | contig 24582 bp, 15 predicted proteins | sample KBSC54metaG_FD_184354 | JGI IMG/M metagenome (GOLD analysis project Ga0207695, IMG submission 184354) | Corn rhizosphere microbial communities from Kellogg Biological Station, Michigan, USA - KBS C5-4 metaG (SPAdes) (version 2) | ecosystem: Host-associated > Plants > Roots > Rhizosphere > Soil...
ACGTCCCGGCATGCAGGCCGAAGTGCCGGCCATGGATGCCGTGCCGACCCTCACGATGGTTGACATGATGGGCGCAATGGCGCAGGGCCATCGCATGTCCGGCATGCGTGGCATGGATCACGGGGCAATGTCTGGCGTGGACATGTCCTCGATGCAAGGCATGCAGCACGGCGGCATGTCCGGCATGGATATGTCAGGCATGATCAAGGCCCACCACGCCCGCACCGAATACAACAACCCCGGCGTGGACATGCACGTGGATTACCCGCGCACCAATCTGGACGATCCCGGTGTCGGCCTGCGCGACAATGGCCGGCGCGTGCTGACCTACGCCGACCTGCACACCCTCGGTGGTTCGCTGTACCCGCAGCCGGTGACGCGCGAGATCGAATTGCACTTGACCGGCAACATGGAACGTTTCATGTGGTCGTTCGACGGCGTGAAGTTCTCCGACGCCAGGCCGGTCCACTTTCCCGCGGGCGAGCACCTGCGCCTGATCCTGTGCAACGACACCATGATGAATCATCCAATCCACCTGCACGGGATGTGGAGCGAACTGGAATCTCCGGACGGCCAATTCCAGGTGCGCAAGCAGACCGTCAATGTGCAGCCGGCGCAGCGGGTCACGTACCGCGTGATGGCCGATGCATTGGGGCGCTGGGCCTACCACTGCCATCTGCTCTATCACATGGAAGCGGGCATGTTCCGCGAGGTGGTGGTGGCATGAGGACGCAGTCGAAAATGAAACGAAATGCCGCACGCCTGCCGGCGGTCATGTTGGGCATGACGCTGGCATTGCCCGCGCTGGCACGGAACCATTGCGACATGCAGGACATGACCTCGATGCAGGACATGCAGATGCCGGCGCACGAACATCCGGTGAAAACCAGATCGAAACCGAAGCCCGCGCCTTCCACCGGCAAGTCAATGCAAGGCATGGACATGTCTTCGATGCAGGGCGGCAATGCACCGCCCGGCGCGCGCAGCGGCGATTACTCGAACGGCTACACCTACGGTCCGCTGACCGGTATGGACATGCTGGATGATTCGCGACAAGGCATGCTGCTGCTCGATCAACTCGAATACGTCCACTCGCGCGATGGCGGCAATGCCGCGGTCATCGACGGGCGGGCCTGGTACGGCGGCGACATCGACAAGCTGTGGTTGAAGTTCGAGGGCGAGCACGCCGACGGACGTTTGCAGGATCTGCGCACCGAAGTGCTGTGGGACCACGCCGTCAGCACCTATTGGGACACGCAACTGGGCGTCCGGCACGACTTCGGCATCGGCCCCGGCCGCACCTGGGCCGCGTTCGGCGTCCAAGGGCTGGCGCCGTACTGGTTCGAGACGGAGGCGACGTTTTATGTCGGCCAAGGTGGCCGCACCGCGGCGCGCGTGCAGGCCGAATGCGAAGTGCTGCTCACCCAACGCCTGATTCTGCAGCCAAGGGCAGAGGTGAACTTCTACGGCAAGGACGATCCCGCGCGCGGCATTGGCTCCGGTCTGTCCGATGCCGAGGTCGGCTTGCGGCTGCGCTACGAGATCCGGCGCGAGTTCGCGCCGTACGTCGGCGTCGTCTGGAACCAGCGTTTCGGAAAAACCGCCGACTTCGCACGCGCACAGGGCGAACACGCCGACGACCTGGAGTTCGTCGCCGGCTTGCGGGTCTGGTTTTAAGGAGAATCGGTGATGAGAAGACACACCGAGCACGTCATCACCATCTGTGCGGTGCTGGCCGTGATCGCGATCGGGCCGGCCATCTTCCTCGGGTCCGGCATCTACAACATCGATACCGACGGTCACCATTGGCGGTCGACCTACAACCTTCTGCAAACCCTGCGCGACCGCTCGATCGGAAGACATCAAGGTGCCCAACTTCGACGACTCGCCCATCGTCCGCCGGACGCAGACATGGACATGGATTCAGGCGCTGGTCACCCCCATGCGCACGCACACGAGCAGGCTGATCATGACGAGAACCATTCATCACCGGCACAGGACAGTTCCACCGTGCCGGCCATGCAAGCGATGACGTTCGCACATTCCGAACCCACTTCATCTCATTGAGTCGAGCAGGAGAAGCCAGATGAAACACGCATTCCAGATCCTGGCCGTGGCGTTTGCGCTCGCCGTTGCCGCGGCGCCTGCCATCGCGCGACACACGCCGCGCAAGCCGGTACAGGACATGTCGACGCTGTTTCCCGCGCATGTATACGTGACGCTGCAATCGAGTAACGCGGTGGAAAGCCTTCCGACCGGCAAGCTCTCGAGTTCGTTGCCTGGCGCCCATTACGACGCCATCAGTCCGGACGGGCGTCTCTTGCTGGTCAGCAGCAAGAGCCTGCCCGATGCGTATCTGGTGGATGCGCGCAGCGGCAAGAAGCTGGCCGAATTCAAGATTGGGCCGACAGCGCAGGGCGTGGCGATCAGCCCGGATGGGCGTTGGGGGCTCGCGGTCAGCGCCGGCAACGGCACCGTCGCGGTCATCGACATGAAATCACGGAAGCTGGTCAAGACCATTCCCGTCGGCAAGGAGCCGCACAACGCGCGCTTCACCGCCGATGGCAAGCTCGCCTACGTCACGCTGCAAGGCGGGGGCGGTGTGGCGGTGGTCGACATGCGAACGCTCAAGAAAATCGATGAATTCCAGGTACCGGGCATCAGCGCGCCCCACAACCTCGACCTGTCCGCCGACGGAGGCACGCTGTGGATACGCGGCTTCAACGGCAAGGTGGCTGCGGTCGACTTGAAGTCGCGCAAGGTGCTCGCGGTGATTCCTGTCGGCGCGAGCCACGGCGGCATCGACGTGATTCCCGGTGGACGTTACGTGTTCACGGGCGGAATTGGCGGCCATGAGGCGGACGTCATCGACCCGGCCACGTTCAAGGTGGTCAAGCGCATCGATGTCGGCCCGGGGCCGCACGGCGTACGCGCCAGCCGCGATGGGCGCTGGGTCTATGTCGGCGTCATCGGTTCCGCCAAGGTTGCCGTCATCGACATCCGCACATTGCAAGTGGTGAAGCAAATACCCACTCATGGCGAGGTGCCGTTCTGGATCGCCGTGGTGGGCAACGAATGATGCCGTGCGCTGGTTTCCCCCGATGGTTGGTTGGCTGTGATGCATGCACGGCGCGCCGACACCCGGCTCCGGCGAACCGGTCATGTCCTGACGTATAAGCAATCCATGCCCGCCGGTGCAGCAACAACGCGGTTGTTGCGGATGATGCGAACGCATCGAGTCGGTCATGCCGCTACACTGGACAAGTGAGACGGTATCTTCACCCGACGCGACGTGTACGCTTGCGGCTGACGCTGCTGGCGGTGCTCGCGTTGTTGTTCCAGCAGACGGCGCTGGCGGCCTACGCCTGCTCGCGTGCCGACCTGCCGGTGGGCAGCACGGCCATGGCCATGCATTGTGAAGAGATGCCGATGGCACAAGCCGAGCACTCGCCGGCGTTGTGCCATGCGCATTGCGCGCACCAAGCCGTGTCCACGCAGGACATGCATGCGCCCACGGTACCGCCGTTGCTGCTGCCCGCAGCGATCCCTGCGTCGTCGCTGACGCTGATTGCACTACCTGTTTCGCACGCGTCCAATGCGCGCGATGCAACGTGGCGATTATCGGGCATTCCGCCCGCGCTGCGATTCCGGGTACTGCTGATCTAGACCTCCGCAAGTGATCCTGCGGCCGTATTGACGGCCGTGTGCGTCCACTTGTCATCGGAGGCCTTATGTGTGTCCCTCTTTTGCGCTGGCCCGTACCTGCGCCGCGCTTCCTGCTCGTTCCCCTTTTCGCCCTGCTGCCGGCACTCACCGTGCAGGCTGCGGACACCGGTACACGCCTGAACCTCGATACCGGTGCTGCCATTGCCAAAGCCGCCGCGGCGGGCCCATCGCGAGCGCAGGCAGCACCCATCACGCACAACGACGGGCCGCCACTTAGTCTCGAGGCCGCCACCAAACTGGCCGTGTCCCGCGCGCCGCGGGTGCGGGCCGGCCGGTTCCAGGTGGAAGCCGCGCGGCAGGATGCGGTGCGGGCTGGCCGCCTTCCCGATCCCAGACTCGTTGGCGGCATCAACAATCTCACCGTGACCGGGCCGCAGGCGTTCGACGCGGCCGCCGACATGATGACCATGCGCCAGATCGGCGTGTCGCAGGATATTCCTTCGCACGCCGAACGCGAGGCGCAAAAGCAGGTCGCCCAGGCTGGCGTGCAGGTCGCGAGTGCAGATGAGGTCAACCTTCGGCTTTCAACGCAACGAGCGGCCGCGAGCGCTTGGGTCGCGCTGTGGGCGGCGCAGCAGGAACGTCAGTTGCTGACGGAGCTACGCGGCCAATACGCACTCGCGGTCACACTCAGCAAGGCGCGGCTGTCCGGTGGCACGGGCACGGCCGCCGCAGCGCTTGCCACCCGTGCCAATGCAGAGCAACTCGAAAACCGACTCGATGCGGCGGACGCGGACGTGGAGGGCGCACGTGCGACTTTGCAACGCTGGCTGGGCCCGGCGGCGGATCGACCGCTGGGTAGGCATCCGGATTTTTCAACGCTACGGGTGCCACTGGCGCGGCTCGACGCCGAAGTCGATCGGCTGGGTCCGTTGCTGCGCTGGGGCCCACTCGAAAACAAGGCGGACGCGGCGGTGGCGCTGGCGCGCGCCGGCAAGCACCCCAACTGGAGCGTGTCGCTGATGTATGGGCAACGAATTCGTCTGCCCGACATGCTCGGCATCGAGGTTGGCGTGAGTCTGCCGCTGTTTCCCGGCAACCGGCAGGACCGCAACATCAGCGCGCGCGTCGCCAACCGCGCGGCGGTTCGAGCCCAGCGTGAAGAAGCGATCCGTGCGGAGCGCGTGGCGATCGCGCAGGGGATCGCGACATGGCAAGGCTTGGATCGCCAGATCACCCGCTATCGAACGAAGTTGCTGCCGCTGGCTGCCGACCGTTCGCGCGCGGCATTGGCGTCCTATCGAGGCGGTGATTCGTTGCAGCCGTGGCTGGACGCGCGTGACGCCGAAATCGCCACCCGCGTCGCGTATGCCAACGCGCTTGAGGCGTGGGGCAAGGCGTGGGTCGCGCTCGCCTATTTGCTGCCAGACCAAAACACCGTGGAGTTGCCGCAATGAAACGTCTTCTCGTTGTCACTGGCGCACTGCTTGCGCTCGTCGTGGCCGGCTTCATCGGTTACTGGATTGCTTCGCGTTCGAAGTCGACCTCATCCACGGCCCGGACCGCACCCGCATCGGAACGCAAGGTACTGTACTGGTACGACCCGATGCAGCCCGAGACGCACTACAGCCATCCCGGCATGTCATCGATGGGGATGAAACTCATCCCCAAGTACGCGGGCCAAGGTACCGCCGCAGCGGGCGTGGTCAAGGTCAATCCGGAGGTCTTGGAAAACCTCGGTGTGCGCACGGCAGCCGTCAAAGTCGGCCGGCTCGCCGGCGCGACTAACGTGCCGGGCCGGGTCGCGTGGGATCAGGATTTGGCCGTGATCGTCAGCGCACGCACCGACATCACGATCGAGAAGCTCGACGTGCGCGTGCCTTTCACCACAGTCAAAGCGGGGCAACCGCTGGCCCAAGTGCTGGCGCCCGAATGGAGCGCCGCGGCGAATGAGTATTTTGCGCTGGCCGGCGCACAATCAAAGTACGCACGTGCGCTGCGTGCGGACGCGCGCATGCGCCTGCACGCCTTGGGCATGGACGATGCCACGATCCGCGGCCTGCGTGCGGGTTCGGGCACGATCACGCTGCGCGCACCGGCGGACGGCGTGGTCAGCGCGCTCGATGTGCGCGAAGGCCAGCAGGTAAACGCCGGAAATCCCGTGATGACGATCAACGGTCTCGATCAGGTTTGGATCGAAGCCGCGGTTCCTCAGGCACAGACAGCCGGCATCGAAGCGGGCACGCCGGTAACGATCACGGTCAGCGCGCTGCCCGGCGAAGCCTTCCACGGCACGGTCGAAGCTTTGTTGCCGGACGTGGACCCGACCACGCGCACGCAGCAAACGCGCATCGTGCTGCAAAACCCCAAGCATGAGCTGGCGCCTGGAATGTTCGCCGAGGTGGCGATCACCGGCGCGGCCGGCGCGGCACATCCGTTGGTGCCGGTCGAAGCGCTGATTTCCGATGGCATCGATGCGCGCGTGATCGAGGCGCTCGGCAATGGCAGCTTCAGGCCGGTGCGGGTGCGCGCCGGACGCTCGTCCAACGGCATAACCGAGATTCTCGCGGGCTTGCACGCCGGTGAACGTGTCGTCACCTCGGGCCAGTTTCTGATCGATTCGGAAGCGAGCCTGTCCGGTGCGTTGCAGCGGCTCGGTACAAGCGGTGAAAGTTCGGCCAGGCCCGAATCCTCACCCCCAGCCTCCATCCCGGCGGAAGAGAGTAGCAACACCATGCCGGGCATGGCGATGCCACCCGCATCGGGGACCAAAGCCTCACCGCCTTCCTCGGCATCCTCCAGCATGTCAGGTATGCCGATGCCTGCGTCGTCACGGGCAAAACTATGATCGCGCACCTGATCCACTGGTCCATCGCCAACAGGTTCATGGTGCTGCTGGCCGCGATCGCACTGGCGGTGATCGGCACACTCTCCCTGCTGCGCACGCCGCTGGACGCGTTGCCGGACCTGACCCCGATCGAAGTCATTGTGCACACCTCGTGGCCGGGACAGGCGCCGCAGGTCGTCGAGGATCAGGTGACCTATCCGCTCACGACCGCAATGATGTCGGTGCCGGGTTCCACCACCGTTCGAGGTTTCTCGTCCTTCGGTAATTCGTTCGTATACGTGCTGTTCGAGGACGGCACCGATCTCTATTGGGCGCGTTCGCGGGTACTGACCTACCTCGCCCGTGCGCGCGCCCAGTTGCCGCCCGACGTGCAGCCGGAGATGGGTCCTGATGCGACCGGTGTCGGCTGGGTCTACGAGTACGCGTTGATCGATCGCACAGGCAAACATGATCTCGGCCAGTTGACCGCGCTGCAGGACTGGTTCCTGCGCTATCGCTTGTTGAGCGTACCCAACGTGGCGGAGGTGGCCACCCTCGGCGGGATGCAGAACGCCTGGCAGATCGTGCTCGACCCCGGCGAGCTGGCCTCGCGCGGCATCACGGTTGCGCAGGTCATCAACGCCATCAAGCAGGCCAACGGCGCCACCGGCGGTTCGGTGATCGAACAGGGCGAAGCCGAAATGATGGTGAACGTCACCGGCTACCTGCAATCGCGGGAAGATTTCGCGCGCATTCCGATCGGAACCAGCAAGGACAGCACGCCGGTCCTGTTGCGCGACGTCGCACGCATCCGGCGCGGTCCGACCGAACGCCGCGGCGTCGCCGAACTGGATGGCCAGGGCCAGGTCGTCGGCGGTGTGGTGATCATGCGCTACCACAAGAATGCGCTCGCAACGATCGCGGCGGTCAAGGCCAAGCTCGCCGAATTGCAGAAGAGCCTGCCGGCGGGCGTCGAGATCGTGCCGACCTACGACCGCTCCAAGCTCATCCAGAGCTCGGTCAGCAACATCAACCAGAAACTGATCGAGGAGTTCATCGTCGTCGCGCTGGTATGCCTGCTGTTCCTGTGGCACCTGCGCTCCTCGCTGATCGCGGTGATCTCGCTTCCGCTCGGAGTGCTGACCGCGTTCATCGTGATGGACCTGCAGGGCCTGTCGTCCGACGTGATGTCGCTCGCGGGTATTGCGATCGCCATCGGCGAGATGGTCGACGCTGCGGTGGTGATGATCGAGAACACGCACCGGCACCTTGAAACTTGGCAGCGCGAACATCCGGATCGTTCAAGGCCCACTCCCAAGGAACACTGGGAACTTGTCGCGGCCGCCGTCACCGAAGTCGGCCCGGCGCTGTTCTTCAGCCTGCTGGTGATCACGCTCTCGTTCCTGCCGGTGTTTGCCCTGCAAGCGCAGGAAGGCAAGATGTTCAAGCCTCTGGCGTTCACCAAGACCTATTCGGTCGCGGCGGCCGCGGGCCTGTCGGTCACGTTGGTCCCGGTGCTGATGGGCTACCTCGTCCGGGGCAAGATTCGCCCCGAGTACGCCAATCCGCTCAACCGATGGTTGCGCGCGGCCTACCAGCCGCTGCTGGCGTGGGCGTTGCGGATGCCGCGGATGGTGCTGGTCGTGGCGGTGATCGTGTTGGCTTCAGCCCTCTTTCCGTTGTCGCAACTCGGCAGCCAGTTCATGCCGGCGTTCGATGAAGGCACGCTTCTTTATATGCCGACGGCGCTACCCGGCTTGTCCGCCGGCAAGGCCGCGCAGTTGCTGCAGCAGACCGACCGGATGCTCAAGACGGTGCCGGAAGTCGCACACGTGTTCGGGCAGGCGGGGCGTGCCGAGACCGCCACTGATTCCGCACCGCTTTCCATGTTCGACACCACCATCACGTTCAAGCCGCAAAGCGAGTGGCGGCCCGGCATGACGATGGACAAGCTCAAGGCAGAACTGGATCGCGCGGTGCAGGTGCCGGGCCTGACCAACCTATTCATTTACCCGATCCTCAATCGCGAGCAAATGGTGACCACCGGCATCAAGACGCCGATCGGCATCAAGGTGATGGGCCCGAATCTTCGTGAGTTGCAGCGCCTCGCGATAGAGATTCAGAACGTCGTGAAAGGAATGCCGGGCGTCACCTCCGCCGTCGCCGAACGCAGCTTCGGCGGCCGTTACGTGCAGGTGCAGATTCATCGCGATGTCGCGGCACGCTATGGCCTGAGCCAACAGGATCTGCAGTCGTTGATTGCCAAGGCGGTCGGCGGCGAAACCATCGGGAAGACCATCCAGGGATTGGAGCGTTTTCCAATCGTGGTGCGCTACCCGCGCGCCGTGCGCGACACGCTGGCGAGCCTGCGCACGCTGCCGATCGTGGCGCCGAACGGCGCCCAGGTGACCCTGGGACAGGTTGCCGACCTCACGATCACCGACGGTCCGCCGATGATCACCAGCGAGGACGGCGTGCCGGCGACGTATGTGTACGTGGATTCCGCAAGCGGTGACCTAGGCGGCCTGGTCGCGACGCTCCAACGCGCCGTTGCCAGGCAGGTCCAGCTTCCGGCCGGGTACACCGTGGAGTGGGCCGGACAGTTCCAGCAACTTCAGCACGCCGAGCAGCGCCTGAAGCTGGTGGTTCCGGCGACCGTGATCCTGGTGTTCGTGCTGATCTGGTTGATCTTCCGCGACACCACGCAAACCCTGATCATCCTCGTGACCGTACCGCTGGGACTCGTCGGCGGGTTCTGGCTGACCTGGTTGCTCGGTTACGAAGTCTCGGTCGCGACGGTGGTCGGCTTCATCGGCCTCGCCGGCATCACGTCGGAGTTCGGCGTGGTCATGATGCTGTACCTGCGCACGGCGTGGCAGAGCCAGTGCGAGGCGGGCAATGCCAACGAGGAAGGCTTGGCCGCCGCGATCCGCGAAGGCGCCTTGCTGCGGGTGCGCCCGATCGCGATGACGGTCGCGGTGATCTTCCTCGGCCTGTTGCCGATCATGTTCGGCAGCGGCAGCGGATCGAATCTGGTGCGGAGCATCGCCACGCCGATGGTCGGCGGCATGATCACCGCGCCGATCCTGTCCATGTTGGTCATCCCGGTGGCGTTCCGGTTGCTCGAACGCCGACGGTTGCAAAAACGAAACGAGCAACATTTCCTGCAACAAGAGGAGAACAGATCATGAAAACCCATTCCATTTTGTTGGGCGCCATCCTGGCGGCGAGTGCGATGCCGGTGCTGGCACAGAGCACGTCCGCCGCCCAGGGCATGAAGATGGATTAGAGCGCGCAGGACATGCAAATGAAGCAGAATCCGTCCGACATGAAGATGATGATGGACTGCATGCACATGCGCGAAGGCATGCAGTCGGGTCAAGGCATGCAAGGCATGTCGACCGGCAGGAACATGCCCTGCAAGGATCAGACGGCGCAAGGCGTGGGCGTCGTCAAGGCGATCGATACCGCCAAGGGCACAATCACGATCCACCACGAAGCAATCCCGTCGATCCACTGGCCTGCAATGACCATGACGTTCAAGGCCGACCCGCGGAGCCTGCTGAAGTCGGTCAAGGTCGGCGAGAAGGTTGGTTTCACCCTCCACCCGAACAACAAGGACAGCACCGTGACGGCGATCGTGGCGCAGCCGTAATCCAGCGTGGACGGGGCAACGTCCGCTTGTCGTGCGAGCGGCCAGTCGCTCGCGTTGATCGTATGTCGGAAAATGGCCGGACTGCGACCTTGAATGGATGGTTAGTTGTTGATGCCATGGCCCGCTACTTGCCGCCGCCAGCCGGACAGCTTGCAGCGGACCCGCCGTTACAATGAGCGGATGTCCCTTGTTCAATTGCAGCGCGTCGACTTCAGTATCGGCGGCCCACTCCTACTCGAACGTGTCAATTTATCCATCGAAGCGAACGAACGGGTATGTGTTGTCGGGCGCAACGGCGAAGGCAAATCCACCCTCATCAAGCTGATCAGCGGCGAGCTGCGTGCCGACGACGGCGAGGTTCGCGTGCAAAACGGGGTTGTCATCGCGCGCCTGCCACAGGAGGTGCCGCAAGACACCGCCGGCAGCGTGTTTGACGTGGTGGCAGAGGGGATGGGCGACCTCGGCCGCTTGCTGGCGCAATACCACCACTCGCTGGCCATCGGCGACCTTGACGCGCTGGGCGAGACCCAAACGAAGATCGAAGCGCAGCACGGCTGGGATCTGAATCGCCGTGTTGAAGAAGTCCTGACCCTGTTGGAACTGCCCGGTGAAATGGATTTTTCCGCGCTGTCCGGTGGCATGAAGCGGCGCGCGTTGCTGGCGCAAGCGCTGGTCCGCAAACCGGACATCCTGCTGCTGGATGAACCCACCAACCATCTGGACATCGAGGCCATCACCTGGCTGGAAGCTTTCCTCAAGCAGTTTGCCGGCAGCATCGTGTTCATCACGCACGACCGCACTTTTGTCCGCGCGCTGGCCACGCGCATTGTCGAAATCGATCGCGGGGCGCTGACCGACTGGCCCGGCGACTACGACAACTACCTGCGTCGGCGCGAGGAACGCCTGCACGCGGAGAGTCTGGCCAACGCACTCTTCGACAAGAAGCTGGCCCAGGAAGAAGTATGGATTCGCCAGGGCATCAAGGCGCGGCGCACGCGCAACGAAGGCAGGGTGCGCGCATTGCAGGCGCTGCGCAACGAACGATCGAAACGACGCGAGCTTGCCGGCAACGTCAAGATGACGCTGGGACACGCGCACGCTTCAGGCAAGAAGGTCATCGATCTCAAGCACGTTACCCACGGCTTTGGCGGCCGCGTGCTGATCGAGGACCTGAGCACCACGGTGATGCGCGGAGATCGCATCGGCATCATTGGCCCGAACGGTGCCGGAAAAAGCACACTGCTGAAAATCATGCTGGGTGAGTTGGTTCCGCAAAGCGGCACGGTCGAGCTTGGCACCGGCACGCAGATCGCGTATTTCGATCAGCACCGCCTGCAACTGGACAACTCGCTCAACGCCGTCGACAACGTCGCTGGCGGCCTCGAGTTCATCGAGCTGAACGGCCAGCGCAAGCACATTATCGGCTACCTGCAGGATTTCCTGTTTTCGCCGGAACGCGCGCGTGCGCCCATCACCCGCCTGTCCGGCGGCGAGCGCAACCGCCTGCTGTTGGCCAAGTTGTTCGCGCAACCGTCCAACCTGTTGGTGATGGACGAACCGACCAACGATCTCGATGTGGAAACACTGGAACTGCTGGAAGAATTGTTGCTGGATTACAAGGGCACCTTGCTGTTGGTGTCACACGACCGCGCTTTCCTCGACAACGTCGTCTCAAGCACCCTGGTTCTGGAAGGCCACGGCCAGATCGGCGAATACGTCGGCGGCTACACCGACTGGCTGCGCCAGCGCCCAGCCGAGCGATCCGCTGCGCCCAGTGCCGGCAGGCCCGCCAGCAAAATCGATACTCCAGTGGTGACAGCAAAACGCAAGCTCAGCTTCAAGGACCAACGTCTACTGGAGCAGCTTCCCAAGCGCATCGAACAACTGGAAAGCGAAATTGCCACCCGGACTGCGGCAATGAACGATCCTGCGTTTTTCCAGCAAGACAGCAGCGCGATCGCACAAGCCAACAAGACATTGGCCGCGCTGCAAGCCGACCTGGATACGGCATATGCACACTGGGCTGAACTGGACGGCTAGGTGTTGTCGTCGTCATGCGGCCAGCGGTGCGTGGCCAACTACATAACCCGGGCATCGCCAACATTGAACGCGGGCACCGTAGGCAACGCAGGGGGTTAGTGGCCAGGATTTTCCGCGGCTCACGACCCGTTCCTTTCGGCTGCGACGGTCAGCTTTCGGGCAAGCCAGTCATGCCGGATGGACGATGCGCCCGACCGTACTCGATCGTAGAGTCTGCGCATCCTCCGATCAATATTTCAGGTTGCGCCGACTGACTCAACCCGTCGTGCGGGGCGGCATCTGCCATCGGGCTCAGCCAAGGATCGGCAACGCACGAGTTGAACACCCGCGAGCACGGTTGAAGGCGAACCGAGGCCGCAGGCTGTCCGACAGGTCGCGCGGCAGGGTCGGCGCTGCGATTCAACTGCGCCAGCGCCGGTCACTTCGTGCTCCAGCAACTCCTGCAAGTACGGCTGGGCGCCTTCATGCAATGCATGTTCCAGCGAGCCGACCCGATCCAGCCCGCATCCGCAGCGACCGCGGTGTGCCCTTCGGTCGTGGCTCGATCCCCTCGGCACTTGGCCGCGCCGTCGCTTGGTTGAACCCCACACGGAGGCTACGCCACCTTCAGATTTCCTCGCCGCCGCGACACCCTCCAGGAACAGAGGCACAAAAAACCCCTTCCCGAAGGTCCCGGGAAGGGGTCAAGTCATGGTCGGTGCGTCACTGTTTGTAAGCCGCCGAATTCATGAACACGTACGCGCGTGACAGGTTGGCGGCATTGATGGTCCCGATGCCGGAGCCATTGTCGTACCCAAGGACACCATCGTAGAACCAGTTGTCACCGGCGGTGATGTCGTTGAACGGCTCGTTCTCGCCATAACCGAAGACCGATTGCATCGCATAAATCGCCGGGTTCAGGAATCCCACTCGCGAACCCGTGGACTGGTCAACCAGCGCGGTAATACCGTTCAACTGCGGTGCGACGAAACTGGTGCCGCCAAAGAAGGCCGCCGCGCAATCCGGGAAGTAGGGTTCCGGAAAATCCGTGCAATCCACCAGCACATACCCGGTCTGGGGATCGGCATTCAATGACAGGTCCGGCAGATTGCGCCCCGCAAAGTTCGCGGGCAGCGTCAGTACGTTCTGTGGCGGCGTGCCGCTCACGCCGAACAAGCCACACGCGAATGCGGTCTCACAGATCAGGGTCTGGTTCGGCTGGGTCAGCGTGATACCGGACACGGCTTGCTGGTAGTACGGCAACGACCAGAAGGCGCTGACACCGCCACCGCCACCGCCAAACTCTATGCCGCAATTCGCCGGCGTGAGACCCAATGCGCTGCACAGCGGAGTGAGATAATCCCAGCCCCACACTTGTTCCTGCGGAATGTTGATGCTGAGTGTGGAGCCGTTTGGCAATCCGTATTGCTGCAAACCGCTCATCGTGGTTCCGCCGGCGGCCGTGATGTACGGATCGGACGCCGGATAGTCCACGCTCAACTGTGCATTGACGCCCGGCACATCCCGATATACGTCGAACGCCCCGGAATCACCGGCGGCAGCGAACACCGCCTGACCTTGCACCGCCGCCTCCATCAGCGCCTGATGCGTTTCCTGCATGATATCGGTTTCGTCCACGCCGCCGTTGGCGGCAGCGTAGTAAAGCTCTTCCGCCAAGCCCCAGCTGATGGACAAGGTTTCAGCCAAATCGTCCGAGGCCGCAGCATAGTAAACGTCCACGCCTCCCTGGTTGGTATTGGGTGCGACATATACCTGGACCTTGGCCAGCGGTGCCAGGCCACCCGACTGTTCCACGTCGAGCGAGGTTTCATCATCGCCCACGTTCGGCTGGATCGGCGTGCCACCATCCACCATGGTCTTCGTGATCCGGTTGGGCGCCACCTTGAGCCCGATGTCCGACCAGTACGCGTCCGCATCCGCGGCATTGAAATTGGCAAAGGTCATGACGCCAACCGTCTGGCCCCGGCCACTGAAGCCGGCCTGATAGAGCGGATTGACCTGATAGAAGTCGGCCACGTCGCCGACGGTGTATTCGCCGGGAACACCGGTTGCCGTGCCGTTCTCGGGCCACACCATCGCGGGGTATCCGCCGGGACCCCGCGCCAGCGTCGATGGTCGGGCCCGCGCCAGCATCGGATGCAAGCGGTCGGGTTGGCTATCGAGTCCCGCGACACCCAGCACCAGACCAGAGATGTCACTCGGCAGCGAGAATTTCTGGGCAGGCCGATGAAAGCGCTTGCCGTTCTTTACATGGTCTTGCAATTGAATCGCAAAGGCAGCATTGAATTCGGCCACCGTGCCGCTGACAGTGATATCCAGGTTGTCTGCGTAGATTTTGTCGATCGTGATGCCGAACGACTTCAAATACTGCACCAGCTTCATGATTTGCTGGGTCGATGGGGCGTACCGAGTCCGAAACTGCCCCACCGTCAGAAACCGGTGATAGTTCGGGTCGCCTGGCGTGAGCGTGGCCTGGATGTAATCCATCAGTGCCTGCGGATTGGTGACGTTGAGGATGATGGACGCACTGACCGTTTCCGATGGTGGCGACGGCGGCGCTGCATTGGCCGACAAACAGACTCCCACTGCCAGCGCGAGCGCAGCAGAGATAGTGACCGAAAGGAATCGCCTCTTGAAGAACATACGGTCACCCCCGAAACATGGAGAATGCTTTCAGAACTCGCAAAACTTACGAGATAACCAAAGCATTATTGGGTGTGCTGCGCGTTCGTTTACTGAGAAAACGAGCTACAGTCCGAGGAAACCTCGCCGTATGCGATGCGCATTGAACCAACGCTCCGCACGTCAACGCGTCCGGCGGAGTGCTCGGTTTAGCATAAAACGTGAACTTTGTCACGATGCACGAGATGGAATTGAGCTAGCCAGTTGCAGTTGCGGCCACCGTGCCTGCGAAGGTGAGTGGGCCGATGCCCTGCTTCAACCCCTCGCGCTGTGTACCGGCTTCGGGCGTTGCCCCAGGGCTGTTACGCGGCCAATGGCTGCAATATGGCTGCAATCGGGTAACCCGATCTCGGTGGTCGGCATGGGCGGAACAGACCATCAACCTGACCGGGACGCTGGCGTTACTGGCAGCGAAATTGCACCGTCGCGCGGGCCAACTTGCCGGGCGCGGCAAGCGTTCCGGGCGTGGCATCGTTTTCGTTGGAAGCAATCACGACGGCATTCTTGCCGCGTCGCTTGCAATACGCATCGGCGTCCTCGACGAGGCGGGCCTTTTCCTCGGCGCCGCTCAAACGCCCGGACGAACCCGTGACCCAAAACGCTCCGTCGCGTGCAGGCATGACGAACGATCTCGATCCGCACCCGGCCAACACGATGGCCACCAGGCAAATGGCACAGCGTAAAGACACGATACGTTCCCCTCTCATTGACATGGTTTCACCCGTTCGAACAGCTGCTCCGGACGGACAGCCGGGTGGCGTTCACGAGTTGCCCCGGCCTGGATCGCCAGGAACGCAAGGTACACCTGATCGGGCCTCTTGCCATTGGGGGCGGCCGGCTGCCGCTTGCCGTCGTCGCGTTCGCTGTCAAGCTTGCCCACCCCGCGCGGCGACAATAGGCTTGCGTGGATACCACGAACCCTGTCATGCCGATCCGCTACGTCCACCTGCGCACCCACAGCGAATATTCGCTGCGCGATTCCACCATCCGCATTCCGGAGAAGCCGGAGTATGGCGATCCGGCCAAAGCCAAACAGGCGAACCTAGTCAGCCGCGCGACCGAGCTGGGCCTGCCGGCGCTGGCGCTGACCGACGATTCCAATCTGTTCGCGCAGATCAAGTTCTACCGCGCCGCGGAAAAAGCCGGCATCAAGGCCATCGTGGGTTGCGACCTGTGGATCGCCAATCCCGATGACCCCGCGCGGCCGGACCGCCTCACCCTGCTTTGTCGCGACCACGCGGGCTACCTCAACCTTGCGCGCCTGATCTCGCGCGGCTGGCTGGAAGGCCAGCACGCCGGACGCGCGCAACTGCAACCCGACTGGCTGGACGGCGCGGTCGGCGGGCTGTTCGCGATCGCGGGACGCGACAGCGCCTGCGGTCGTTGGTTGATCGCGCAACGGGAACGCGACGCGCAGGAAACCCTCGATAATCTGCGCCGCCATTTCGATGACGGCCTGTATCTCGAAATCACACGAACCTCACGCGAGGGCGAAGACGCCTTCAACGCACACGCGCTGCAGCTCGCCGCGCGGCTCGACCTGCCGGTGCTGGCGACCAACGACGTGCGTTTCCTGGACGCGGACGACTTCGAGGCGCACGAGGCGCGTGTGTGCATCCAGCAGGGCTACCAGCTTTCCGACGCGCGCCGTCCGCGCGAGTATTCGACCGAACAATGGTTGAAACCCGCCGACGCAATGGCGGAATTGTTCGCCGACCTGCCCGAGGTGCTCGACAACACGGTCGAACTCGCCAAGCGCTGCAACCTCGAACTTTCGTTCGGCAAGTACTACCTGCCCGCTTTCCCGGTGCCGGCGAAGGAAACGCTGGAATCGTGGATCGCGAACCAGTCGCGCGAAGGCCTTGAGCAGCGGCTGGCCGAAGGCGGCTTGGCCGAAGGCCACAGCCGCGAGGATTACGAGTCGCGCCTCGAACTCGAACTGGACGTGATCGGCAAGATGGGCTTCGCCGGCTACTTCCTGATCGTGTCCGACTTCATCCGCTGGGCCAAATCGCGTGACATCCCCGTCGGCCCGGGCCGCGGTTCGGGCGCGGGTTCGGTGGTCGCGTGGTGCCTCAAGATCACCGACCTCGATCCGTTGCGCTTCGGCCTGCTGTTCGAACGCTTTCTCAACCCCGAACGCGTGTCCATGCCCGATTTCGACGTGGACTTCTGCATGGAGCGCCGCGATGAGGTGATCGCCTACGTCGCCGAAAAATACGGCCGCGACCAGGTCAGCCAGATCATCACCTACGGCTCGATGGCGGCGAAAGCCGTACTGCGCGACTGCGGACGCGTGTTGGGCATGCCATACGGCCAAGTGGACAGGATCGCCAAGCTGATCCCGCGCATGCCGCTGGATCTCACGCTTTCCGACGCGCTCGGCCTCAGCGAGAAATCGAAGAAGGAACCCGATCGTGTGGTGCGCGAGTTCTGCGAGGCGTACCAGCAGGACGACGAAGCGCGCACGCTGATCGACCTCGCGCTGAAGCTCGAAGGCCTGACCCGCAACGCCGGCAAGCACGCGGGCGGCGTGGTGATCGCGCCGACGCCGCTGACCGATTTCGCACCGCTGTATTCCGAACCGGGCGGCGGGGGCGTCGTCACGCAGTTCGACAAGAACGACGTCGAAACCGTGGGTCTGGTGAAGTTCGACTTCCTCGGGCTGCGTACGCTGACGATCATCGACTGGGCCGTGAAGGCGATCAACAAAAGAACTGCCCTTCCGCCGCTTGCGGGGGAAGGTGGCCGCAGGCCGGATGGGAGGAAGAACAACGGCGAGCATCTGGACATATCGAAGATTCCACTCGACGACCCGGAAGTCTTCCGGCTGTTCCGCGAAGCGCGCACCGGCGCGGTGTTCCAGTTCGAAAGCCCGGGCATGCAGCGGCTTCTGAAAGACGCGAAGCCCGATCGCTTCGAGGACCTGATCGCGTTGAACTCGTTGTTCCGTCCCGGCCCGATGGACCTGATCCCGAGTTACGTTGCACGCAAGCACGGGCGAGAACCGGTCACCTACCCCGACCCGCGCGTCGAGCCGGTGCTGAAGGAAACCTTCGGCATCATGGTGTACCAGGAACAGGTGATGCAGATGGCGCAGATCGTCGGCGGCTATTCGCTGGGCGGCGCCGACCTGCTGCGACGCGCGATGGGCAAGAAGGTGCCGGCCGAAATGGCCAAGCACCGCGGCATCTTCCGCGACGGCGCGATGCAGAACGGCGTCCAGGAAAGAAAGGCCGATGCGATCTTCGACCAGATGGAGAAGTTCGCGGGCTACGGCTTCAACAAGTCGCACGCGGCCGCGTATTCGCTGGTCGCGTACCAGACCGCGTGGTTGAAAGTGCACTACCCCGCCGAATTCATGGCCGCGACGATGTCGTCGGACATGGACGCCACCGACAAGCTGGTGCAGTTCATCGAGGATGCGCGCGCCATTGGGCTCAGCGTGCCGGCGCCCGACGTCAATGCGTCGGACTACCACTTTGTCGCGATTCCGCAAGGCGGTCCGGTCGAGCACGACGCGATCCGTTACGGACTCGGCGCGATCAAGGGCGTGGGCCGCGCGGTGTGCGAAGCGATCGTCGCGGCACGCGCGTCCGGCGGAGCGTTCCGGGATCTCGCCGATTTCTGTGCGCGCGTCGATCCCGGCAAATTGAACAAGCGCGTGTTCGAGGCGCTGATCCAGGCGGGCGCGATGGATTCGCTGGGCGCCAACCGCGCCACGCTGACCGCGCAACTGCCCGAAGCGGTGAAGGCCGCCGAGCAGGCTTTGCGCGATCGCGAAGCCGGCCAGAACGACATGTTCGGTGCTGCATTGGCGCCCGTCGCAACGGTTTCCATCGCAACGCCCGCGCAACCGCCATGGACACTGGAGCGCAAACTCGCGGGCGAACGCGCCACGCTGGGGCATTACCTGTCCGGACATCCCACCGATCCGTGGCGCGAAGTGCTGGTGCAACTCGCCACCTGCCCCATCGGCGAGATCGCGGAACGCTACGAACCGCCCGCCCCGCGCGGCGGTGATGGCGAAGAGAATCGCTGGCGCCGTACCCCGGAAACGCCGTGGGCGGTCGCCGGCATGGTGACCCGCGTGTTCCGGCACGGCGACACGGGGGTCGGCGTGCGCATCGAGGACTGGTCGGGCGCGATGACCACCAACTTTTTCCGCGAGGCCATGGAACAGTACGGCGCGCTGGTGCAGCCGGACGCGATCCTGGTGATCGAAGGCGGGCTGTCCTTCGACGACTTCCGCGGCGAACTGCGGGTGCGCGCGCGTCGCGTATGGACTCTGGACCAGGCCTGCGAGGCGGGCACGCGCGTGTTGCGGGTCGGCGTCAATGGCATCGACGCGGGATTCGTCAATACCTTCAAGCGCGCGCTCGCGGGTCATTGCGGCGGCCGCACGCCGCTGCTGCTCACCGGCTACCGCAACGCCAGTGGCAGCGCGGACATCCGGCTGGGCGACGATTGGCGCGTCAAGGTCAACACGGGTCTCCTGCGCAGCCTCGCGGAAGTGCCAGGCGTCAAATCCGTCCAGCCTTCGCTGTCGCGCCCGGCCGCAAACTCCGACACGACAAGACAGGCTGGTTGACCACCCCCTTCGGAACGAAGGGGGCCAGTGCGTCAGCGCTGGGGGATGCCGTTTACGCAACGAACAACCAAAGCCATCCCCCTCTCCCGCTGCGCGGGCGTTCGCTTCGCTCCGCCCATCGTTTCGAAGCGGGAAGCAAGGCGGCTTCGTTCCGAGCGGCGATGTACGCCCTTCGCCCGTCCTGGAGCGTCGATTAAACCGCAAACGAGCCGCCGCTATAATCGCGACTTTGCCCAATCAGGCAGTGGGAATGAACCCCAATTTCCTCGATTTCGAGCAGCCGATCGCCGAGCTGGAAGACAAGCTGCGCGGGTTGACCGCGGCCGGCCACGACAACGCCATCGACGTGGACGACGAGGTCGGCAAGCTGCGCTCGAAGCTGCGCATCAAGACCGCCGAAATCTTCAGGGACCTCACGCCCTGGCAGGTCACGCAATTGTCGCGCCACCCGGGGCGCCCGTACACCAACGATTACGTCGCGGTGATCTGCGACGAGTTTCACGAACTCGCTGGCGACCGGATGTATTCCGACGACGCGGCCATCGTAGGCGGCCTGGCACGCATCATCGGACGACCGGTGATGGTGATCGGGCACCAGAAGGGCCGCGACATCAAATCGAAAGTCCGTCGCAATTTCGGCATGCCGCGTCCGGAGGGCTACCGCAAGGCGCTGCGCCTGATGCAGATGGCCGAACGCTTCGGCCTGCCGATCCTCACCTTCATCGATACACCCGGTGCGTATCCCGGTGTCGGCGCCGAAGAGCGCGGCCAGAGCGAAGCCATCGCGCGCAATCTCGAGGTCATGGCGGAGCTGAAGGTGCCGATCGTGTGCACCGTGATCGGCGAGGGCGGTTCCGGCGGCGCGCTCGCGATTGGTGTCGGTGACCGCGTCAACATGCTGCAGTACTCGACCTATTCGGTGATTTCGCCGGAGGGCTGCGCGTCGATCCTTTGGAAGAACGCCGGCCGCGCCAAGGACGCCGCGGAAGCGCTGGGCTTGACCGCGCCGCGCCTCAAGGAACTCGGACTGATCGACAAGATCATCCGCGAACCCACCGGCGGCGCGCACCGCAACCCGCGCTCGATGGCGATCCGCCTGAAGGCCGTGCTGCTGAACCAACTGGACGAACTGCAGGCCCTGACCGTCGACACGCTGCTGGAACAACGCTACCAGCGCCTGCGCGGCTACGGCGAATACCAGGAATAGCGCCGACATGGCGGCGCGCGGACTCGGCCACGTCAACCTGCATACCAATCCGGCACGGTAACGACCGGCAGGCTGTTGCAGCGCTCGTACGTAGTCCGACCGACGCGCTACCATCGACGCACCATCGCTGCGGAGCCGCCCATGGCTACCGAATCCGCCTCAAAGCTCGCGGTGCTGATCGACGCCGACAACGCGCAGCCTTCGCTGATCGAGGCGCTGCTGGCCGAAATCGCCAAGTACGGCACCGCGCACGTCAAGCGCGCCTACGGCGACTGGACCGACAATCATCTGAAGAGCTGGAAAGACGAATTGCTCAAGCAGTCGGTGCAGCCGATGCAGCAGTTCGGCTACACGCGCGGCAAGAACTCCACGGATTCGGCCTTGATCATCGACGCGATGGACCTGTTGTACTCCGGGCGTTTCGACGGCTTCTGCATCGTGTCCAGCGACAGCGATTTCACCCGCCTGGCCGGCCGCATCCGCGAGTCTGGCCTGATCGTGTACGGCTTCGGCGAACGCAAGACGCCGGAGCCGTTCGTCGCCGCGTGTGACAAATTCATCTACGTCGAGAACCTCGCTGGCAAGCCCGACGAACCCGCGCCGCAGAAACCGCGCAGCGCAGCCCAGCTGAAGCAGGATTCCGGCTTGGTGAACCTGTTGCGCAACGCAGTCGATGCCGCCTCCGATGAAGACGGTTGGGCCACGCTCGGCGCGGTTGGTTCGATCATCAACAAGCAGCGGCCCGATTTCGACGCGCGCAGCTACGGCTACGGCAAGCTGAGCGAACTTGTCGCCGCCACCACGCTGTTCGAAATCGAACGCCGCAGCTCCGGCGAAGGGCGACCCAAGACGCTCCACGTGCGCAATCGCACGAAGTCCGGCAAAGGTTGAACCGATGTGGTTCGACGGATTGCGCGAACGGCTGCGCGCGGATGATCCGCCGGCGTTGTGCGTCGCCTTCAGCGGCGGCCCCGATTCCACCGCGCTGCTGCACGCGCTGGCGCAAATGTCCGAAGCACGTGCCCGCGGTTTGCGCGCGCTGCACGTCGACCACGGACTGCATGCCGACAGCGTCGCGTGGGCGGAGCATTGCGCAACTTTCTGCAAGACCGCCGATATCCCGTTGATGATGGTTCGTGTGGAAGTTGGCGATGCCCGCGGCGAAGGCATCGAGGCCGCGGCGCGGCGCGCGCGTCATGCGGCATTCGCCGAACACCTGCACGACGGCGAATGGCTGGCACTGGCGCACCACCGCGACGACCAGATCGAAACCGTTTTGCTGAAACTGTTGCGCGGTGCCGGCCCGGAAGGCCTTGCCGGCATGCGCGCGCTGCGACCCTTTGCGCGCGGATTCCTGTGGCGCCCCTTGCTGGAAACGCCTCGTGAAATGTTGCGCAAGTATCTGGCTAAAAATGAACTTTCCTGCATCGATGACCCAGCCAACGCCGATCCACGCTTCGCCCGCAATGCGTTGCGCCGGGAAATCCTGCCGCGCATTTCGAAGCACTGGCCGCACGCGGATGCATCCATCCTGCACGCTGCCTGGCTGTGTCGCATGACCGCCGACTACATCGGCAACGCAGCGCAAGCCGCGCTGAAAACCCTTCGACGCGAGGCGGACACGCTGGATGCGGCCGGTTGGCTGGCGCTGCCGGATGCCCTGCGTGCGCCGGTGCTGGATGCATGGCTGCACGCGCGCGGACTTTCGGCGCCTCCCGACGAATCGCGCACGGAGCTGCGGCGGCAAGCCGCATGCGCCGCGAACGACGGCACGCCCTTGATCGCGTGGTCTGGTGTCGAAGTTCGCATCTGGGGCGGGCGTCTGCACGCGACGCCACCTTTGGCAGCACCGCCGGAAGACTGGCAAGCAGAATGGACCGGTGCACCGCTTGCGCTGCCGCGCGACTGCGGAACGCTGATGCTGGAAGCGGCGGGAACGGAATCGGCGCGCGCGGCCGACGTGCGCCTCGATCGGGCATTCGTCGTATGTCTGCGCCGTGGCGGCGAAAGGATCAAGCCTGCCGGCGAGCCGCACACCCGCGAATTGCGCGACCTGTTCCAGCAGGCACGCGTACCACCATGGCTCCGCGCGCGCTGCCCACTGGTTTTCGAGAATCACGAATTGGTCGCAGTCGCCGGCCTGTGGATCAGCGAGCATGGCAAAACCGTTTTTGGTGCCTGCGGCGCGAACCCGTGCTGGGTGCCGCCGGAGTGGGCTGAATGAAACAGGGTCGCGCGGGCAGCCGTTCAGGTGGCGTCCACGCCATCCGCGATAACAAGATGGCCAGTCACAGGAGGAAACCGACATGAAAACCGCACGCATCGCCGCCGTGGTCGCGTTCGCGCTCGCCGGCGCGGGTCTTCTCACCGCCACCCCGGCGCTGGCCGATCCGCCGCCGTGGGCGCCGGCGCACGGCTGGCGCGCCAAGCATCAGTATGTCTACTACCCGTCGGCCGAGGTGTACTACGAACCGGCTTCGCGGATGTGGTTCTGGCTGGGCGGCGCCGGTTGGCAGGCCGGCATCAGCCTGCCGATCGCATTGCAGGGTTACGTGGGGGTCGGCGGCGTGAACATCGCGCTCGACGTCGATCGGCCGTACCTGCGCAACGACTACGTGGTAGGCCGCTACGGCGGCCATCAACACCGTTGGTGGCGCGACGACGATCGCGGGCATGGGCGTGGCAACCACGGCAACCATGGCAACCGCGACCATGGCCATCACGGCAATGGCGGCCACGGTCACGGCGGCCACTGACCGCAACATTCAGGGCCAGCCGTCTTTCATTCGGATGCCCGCGAGCGTCCCACGATGATTCGTGCGCCGCGCTGCCAGGTCATGTACGACCACGCCCAGTTCCACATCACCGCCAGCCGGTTGCGGAAGCCGATCAGGAAGAAGATGTGTGCGAACAGCCAGAACAGCCAGCCGGCGAATCCGGAGAACTTCAGGCCGCGCAGGTCGACCACCGCTGACGACCGGCTGATGCTGGCGAGACTGCCGTAGTCGCGATAGCGGAACGGCCGCGCAGCGCGACCTGCGATGCGGTTGCGGATCGCGTGCGCCACACAGGTGCCCATCTGCTTGGCCGCGGGCGCCATGCCGGGCACACGCTGGCCGCGTTGCTCGACCCACGCGAGATCGCCGATCACGAACACTTCCGGATGGCCCGGCAGCGACAGGTCGGCCGTGACTTTCACGCGGCCTGCCTTGTCGCGTTCGCCACCGAGTTGCGCGCCCAGCGGCGACGCCGCGACGCCCGCCGCCCACAACACCGTGCGCGCGGGAATGTGCTGCTCACCCATGCGCACCCCGACCGCGTCGATGGCGGTCACCGCACTACCCGTGTGGACTTCGACACCCATGCGTTCCAGTTTGCGCCGCGCGATCGCCGAAAGGGTTTCCGGCATCGCGGACAACACGCGCGGACCGGCCTCCACCAGATGGATGCATGCCTGGCGCGGACGCGCGATGCGAAACTCGCGCGGCAGCGTATGGTGCGCGATCTCGGCCAGCGTGCCGGCCAGCTCCACACCGGTCGGGCCCGCACCGACGATCACGAATGCCAGCCACTCGGCGCGCTTCGCCGGATCGGGTTCGCGTTCGGCCGCTTCGAACGCCGAAAGGATCCGCCGGCGAATCGCCAGCGCATCGTTCATGGTCTTGAGCCCCGGCGCGAAGTCCGCCCAGGCGTCATGCCCGAAGTACGCGTGGGTAGAACCGGTCGCGACGACCAGATAATCGTATGCGATGGTTTGTGCACCGGCTTGCACGCATCGCGCGGCAACATCGATGCCCGTCACCTCTTCCATCCACACGGTCACGTTGCGTTGCCGCCGCACGATGTGCCGCAGCGGCGCGGCGATGTCCGGGCCGGACAGGCTGGCCGCGGCGACCTGGTACAGCAGCGGCTGG
>Ga0207695_10002943_pt1 | contig 24574 bp, 20 predicted proteins | sample KBSC54metaG_FD_184354 | JGI IMG/M metagenome (GOLD analysis project Ga0207695, IMG submission 184354) | Corn rhizosphere microbial communities from Kellogg Biological Station, Michigan, USA - KBS C5-4 metaG (SPAdes) (version 2) | ecosystem: Host-associated > Plants > Roots > Rhizosphere > Soil...
CTCCTGTTGATGGTTGATTCAGCACCACCATTTTGACAGGAGGCCGCGGCTTGCGCGAGTCGCTATAACGCGCGCTGCGGCGCGGAGTTATGTGCTATCCGAATGGCATTCGTCCCCGACCCCTTTTTCGGAGCTATAATAATGGCCAATGTTACTATTACTAATGAGGATTTTGTTGTACAGGAGCCGCAATTGCACGATTCGGTTCTCGTCGGTGTGGCAATCGAGCCACACTTAGTCCGCCTCCGGTTTAAAACTCCGGCGAAGAGGACAGTCTGCGTGTCGCTCAATGATTTGCGGGGCTTCTCGTTGGAGACAGTGTTCGAAAAAAACATTGCGTTCGAGATGCGAGTCATACCTGTCACAAAGGCGCGACCAAGCGATTTTAGCCGGGTATTCCATCAATCCAATGACGTCGATCTCAACGATGTCCGTCTGGCCGGACTAAGATCCGAGGGCTTCGTTTTCGTCCAAGTCGAGCCGGTCCTTGGCGCAGACATTTTAGCTTTGTGCCGCGAAGTTACATGGCAGTTTGATCCATAGGACTGGTCCGCAAGTGGAACAGATGCGTTTTTTATGATTTGGAGTCCGGCCAAAGGGATCGGCGACCGAAAAGTCATGTCGTCTTAGATTCCCCGCTTCATCCGGCGGCACCCGCGGCTCGCACGTTCAGCAGCCCAGGATCTGTCGTTGGCGGGAGCCGGGCAGGCGGGTATCGAACGGGGGTGTGCCGGGGTGGCGCATGGACAGCAATCAATTTCGTTACATCGACGTGACTGCCGGTTGATCACCGATTTCGTGCGTTTCGAGAATCAGGATCTGGCCCGGCTTTTCCTGGAAGGGTTCATCGGAACGGGGATCGCGGAAATTGACGGTGGTTGTGCCGGCGACTTGCAGCGTTTGCCCTGCCGTGAAGGTCTGGTTGTTTTCCCGCATGTGATTGAGCACGGCATTGAACAGCCGGAAGACCTTCTCCCCTTCCGCGTGGCTATCGCGATGGATTGCCAGATCGGGAAGGCCCAGGCGCTGACCGCCGTGCGTGCGCATCCAGACGCCGGGATCGCCAGCGGGCGTGTATTTGACGAAGCCGCAAAAGAGCATGGCAGGCGGCATCGATCGCAGCATACCTACCGGATCGGGAGACTGGAAAATCTGCTCAAAGGTGCTCGACGGGACGGACGTGTAAGCGTCGACGTTCGCAACCGTCGTGGCGCCCTGCTTGGTCAGGAGCGCTGCAATCACCGCCAGCGCCACGAGCTGCTCCCAGGGCGACTTTTCCTGCCCGTGGTAATTCAACACCAGATATGCACCGTGCGCCCGCGCGATTTCCTTTAGTTCCGGCTTGTATTGCGCCGGACCGATCGCGTACTCGGCAGCGTCCTTTGGAAGGGGACGCGCGCGCACGAGAATCTCGACGACATGATTTGCAAAGACAGCCCGGCCTCGTGCGCCGTCCTTGTCCTCCAACACTTCCAGCTTTGAGCCACGGAAACTGGGATGCAGCCTTTCGAGAAGCCGAACCAGCGTCTGCCCATCCAACTGCGGCGGCTTGGGGAACAGCACCTGCAATCGCATCGGAGTAGGCGATTGAGGAGCAGCCGGCTCGGGAGTGGCGGCCGCAACTGTTTTTTGCGCGGGCGCAGGCGCGGCTTCGGCCTGAGGTGTTGATGGAGTAGCCGGGATTGCGCTAGGCGTTTGAGGTTGCTCGCCCGCTGCTTGCGGGGCCTTTTTGCCGAACATCCGTCCGAATATTCCCATGCGTTCTCCAAGAATGCGCAGCCACTGCGCGAATCGCCGATTTCCTTATCGGCTCAAGGGCCGCGATTCTAGCGGGAAGATGGGGTGGTTGTCGCGGTACCGCGCCGCTTGATCGCGGCACGAATAAGTTTGGCGACTTCGATGATGGTGACGGGAATCAAAGATAGCCCGAGAATCACCAGCCATTCCCAGCCCAGGCGCGATTCGATTTTGAAAAGGCGATCGAGCCAAGGGAGGAAAACGGCCGTCTGAAGCAGGCCGGAAATCACGATCGCGCCGAGCAAATGTTTGTTGGAAAGCAGCCCCAGCTCCGGCATCGTGTATCGCTGGCTGCGGCATGAAAGGGAATAGAAAAGCTGCGTGTAAGACAAAATGCAGAATGCAACAGTCTGGGCGCGAACGACATTCCCAGGCTGGCCATGCAGCATCAGGCCAAAGCCCAGCGCCGTGACCGCGGCGATCATCGCGCCGTGAAACAGCATGCGCGCGCCGAGCTTGGCGGGGATGATCGGCTCATCGCGCTTTCTGGGCGGCTTTTCCATGATGTCCGGCTCGGGCGGCTCTAACGCAAGCGCCAGGGCCGGCAATGCGTCGGTCACTAGATTGATCCAAAGGATCTGAATGGCCGTCAGCGGCGCAGACCAGCCGGCGAGAGTGCCAAAGAGCATGTAGAGCACTTCGCCGGTGTTGCAGCCCAGAAGGTAATGAATGAACTTGCGGATGTTGGCGAAAATGCCCCGCCCTTCCTCTACTGCCGCGACGATCGAGGCAAAATTGTCGTCGGTCAGCACCATGTCAGCCGCCTCGCGGGCCACATCGGTGCCGCCTTTTCCCATGGCTATTCCTACGTCCGCGATTTTGATTGCGGGGGCATCGTTGACTCCGTCGCCGGTCATCGCGACGACGTGGCCGCGGCGCTGGGCCGCGCGGATGATGCGCATTTTGTGCTCAGCGGTGACGCGGGCGTAGACATTGGTTCGATCAATTGCGTTCAATAGGTCTGGGTCAGAAATCGCTTCGAGCTGCCGACCACTCAGAAGCTGACTGCTTTCGCATTGGATTTTCAGCTCCCTGGCAATCGCGAGCGCCGTGTCGGGATGGTCCCCGGTGATCATGACGGGGCGAATGCCGGCGCGATAGCATTTCTCCACTGCTTCGCGCGCCTCGGGGCGGGCGGGATCGAGAAGGCCCACCAGGCCAGCGAAAACCAGCTCCTCTTCCACACAATGCTCCGGCCAGACATTTGGAAATTCGCGATAAGCCAGAGCCAGGACGCGCAGAGCCTCGCCGGCCATTTGCGAACTGGAAACCATGATCTCAGCCCGGCGGGATTCAGTCAGCGATCGCAAAATTCCACTCACGCGCTCGCTGCTGCACAGCGTGAGCACCACTTCCGGCGCGCCCTTGGTGTACATGATGCCGCCGGCCCTGGTGCGTGCGACAACCGACATGCGCTTTCGAGTGGAATCAAAGGGAATCTCGTACAGTAAATCTTCATCGCGACGTGTGATGGTCACGCCTGCCTTCTTCGCTGCCACCAGGAGTGCGGCTTCGGTCGGATCGCCGGCGATACCCCACTCCGTGGTTCCATCGGACGGCGGCTTTAAGCGCGCATAATTGGCCATGGCGCCGATCGTCAAAGCATAGAGAAGATCGCCGGACAAGGGATCGGTTGGAATGCTGTCCGATTTGCCGCGAGGATTGAACTTTCCGACAGGCTCATATCCAGTGCCTGTCACATCATAAATGACGCCAGCGACATGAACTTGGCGCGCCGTCATCTGATTTCGCGTCAACGTGCCGGTCTTGTCGGTACAGATCAGCGTCACCGACCCGAGCGTCTCCACACTCGGCAGCTTGCGAATCAACGCATGACGTCTGGCCATGCGCCCCAGTCCCAGCGCCAGCGCAATGGTGACCACGGCCGGCAGCCCCTCGGGTACCGCCGCCACGGCAAGGCTCACCGCAAGCAGAAACGCCGACTGGATCGGCATGCCGCGAACTATCTGAATCGCAAAGATCACTGCGACGATCGCCGCGCAAGCAACGACTAGGACTTTTCCGAATCGTGTTAGCTGCTGCTGGAGCGGCGTCGGCTGCGGCTCGTGATGCTGCAGCATCCCGGCGATGCGCCCCAGTTCCGTATTCATGCCGGTCGCAAAAACAATCCCGCTGCCCTTGCCGGCGGTGACGATCGTGCCGGTGAACGCGAGATTTACCCGATCGCCGAGCGGCACTTGCGCATCCAGCAGTGCAGCGGGGTCTTTGATCACTGAATTGGATTCACCCGTCAGCGCCGCCTCTTCAATTTGTAACGCCGCGGAATGATTGAGCCGCAGGTCAGCAGGAACGAAGTCACCCGCTTCCAGCTCGACGAAGTCGCCCGGCACAAGCTGCGAGGCAGGAATATCCGCCGCTTGTCCAGCGCGGATGACGCGAGCGCGCGGCGAAGAAAGTTTCTGCAACGCCGTCATCGCGCGATCGGCACGGCGCTCCTGAAAGAATCCAAGGAGTCCATTCAGAATGACGATCGCCAGGATGACAATCGTGTCAGTCCATTCGCCCATCGCACCGGAAACGATCGCCGCCGCGATGAGCAGCCAGATGACCAGTTCCTGGAATTGAGCCGCCAGGCGCTTCAGGACCGAAGGCGGCGGCGCCTCGCGAAGTTGATTCGGCCCGAATTGGGCGGTGAGTTGTGAAACCTGCTGGTTGCTGAGCCCTCTGATGAGATCTGTATTGAGTTCCTCCGCGACCTCCGCCGCTGTCCGCGCATGCGCGGGCCGAGCGCTTACCTCAACGCTGAGAGTGTCCGTCTCAAGCATCACATCTCCACGATCCTCCAGGCCTGTCTTGAAGCGAATGTCGCATATATCCACGCGAAGCGCGATTAGAAATCGGGTGCAATTCTAGACCCGGCCTGGATGTCCACCGACAGGGTAATAGTGCGAGAAGGATTGAAAAGAGCCTCGCAAGAAGTAAGCGGATTAGCGCGACACTGCGTCAATCCGCTTACCTCGTGCGCGGCTCCTTAATTACATCAGTGCCGCGCAGTTTTGAATCATCTCATGTTCTGGTAAATACCGACAATGATCCGCGATCCACGTTTGGTCCGCCTCGATTCGACACGCCTGAGAATTCTCAATCAGCAGGACGTGGATGCTACGCTCTTTGCCAACGAACACGTCCCAGTGGAATCATCGGCAATTGACGAGTTGATCGGCGTGACAGACTTGGCTGACACGACCGAGCGTTTGGCCAAGTCCGATCCAACTTTTTTCGATCAGCCTCCCGAGATTGTGCGCATGGCAGTCACGCCCGATTTCCATAAGGGCGCGGGCATTCCCATCGGCACAGTCATGGCGACACGCGGATACCTCGTTCCACAGGCCATCGGCAACGACATTAACTGCGGCATGCGGCTGCATGTTACTTCGCTATCGGCCCAGCGAGTGACTGGCCTGCTCGACGATTTGGAAACCAAATGCAGGCACCTTTATTTTGAAGGCGGCCGAAACATCCCGATGTCCCGCGTTCAGAGGCAGGCCATGTTTCAAGAGGGCCTCACTGGAATTGCCCAGGCAGTTCCGCGCGCGCAGACAGATGGGCTTTGGCGGGATTTTCATGCCTTGAACGTTGCGCGCGATATTGAAAAAGTGCACGCCCATGGCACCTTCCGCGCCGGCCGGGTCTTTGGTCTCGATGATTTCCTCGGGCGCGATGAGGGAATGAATCGCGACGGCCAGATTGGAAGCATCGGCGGCGGCAATCATTTTGTCGAGATTCAGCGCATCGCGCGCATCCTCGATGGAACAACAGCGCACGCATGGGGATTGAAGCCCGGAATGGTCACCATCATGGTCCATTCCGGCTCGCTTTCGATCGGCCATCACTGTGGCAGCCGATTTCGCGATGTGCTGCGTGAAATCTATCCGCCGGAACTGCGCCATCCCGCCAACGGAATATTTCTTCTGCCGCAGGGCGACCGTCGCCGCGCCGAATTGGAACTGTTCTGGGATGCGATGAGCAACGCGGCCAACTTCGCATTCACCAATCGAATGTTTCTGGCGCTGATGGCCATATCCGCGCTCAGCGCGACGGCTGGCCCATTTGATGTGAACCTGCTCTATGACGCGCCACACAATCTGGTCTGGAAAGAACAGATTGATGGCGAGGAGGTCTTCCTCCATCGAAAGGGCGCCTGTCCTGCGCGCGGGTACGAAGCGATGGAGAACACGCCGTTCGCATACTACGGCGAGCCGGTTCTTGTTCCCGGCTCAATGGGCGCATCGAGCTTTATCCTGGCCGGAAGAGGCAACGCCGATTCGCTCTGGAGCGCCAGTCATGGAGCGGGACGTGCGCTTTCACGTGGCGACGCGCTGCATGGCCATGAAAAAGAGTTTGAGGAGTTCATGCGCCGGTTTCGTGTGGTGACGCCTGTCGATCTGCGGCGTCCCGATATTGCGATGCGCCGCGATATCGTTGAGAAGAAGCTGGAGGACATCAAGAAAGAGGCGCCTTACGCCTATAAAGGCATTGGGCCAATCGTAGAAACACTGACGCAGGCTGGGATCGCAGCGCCCGTGGCCGAACTGGAGCCGTTGATGACCATTAAGGGGGTGAAAACCAGCCGAAGAGTCTCAATCATATCCCCTGCCACATTGGCAACCGCTGACAGGCACGTTTCATCGTTGCTGCCACCCTGACAGTTAAGCCCTCTCCAGTCGTTCAAATCTCGTCCGGCCAGACCTCATCTTAAACATTTATCGCAACTGGATTTGTCGCCAATGCAGTCACCCATTTCCGGCGGCACGGACGTTGTTATTGCCCAAAAGTCGATGGTGAGCATCGCCGCCGCTGAGGGTCTGGATATGAAAAGACCATCAGTCGGCCTCATGAACTGATAACGATTCCTGCAACATTGGATTGAATTGAAAGGAGACGTGGCATGGCCGCGAAGATGTTGGCCTTTGATGCGGAAGCTCGCAAGTCGCTGCTGGAGGGCGTAACGAAGCTGGCCCGCGCGGTGAAGGTGACGCTTGGCCCTCGCGGGCGAAACGCGGTCATTGATAAGGGCTGGGGCGCGCCGACGGTTACCAAGGACGGCGTGACCGTTGCCGAGGAAGTCGAGCTTCACGACAAATACGAAAACATTGGCGCCAAGCTGGTGAAGGAAGCGGCCAGCAAGACCAGCGACGTGGCCGGCGATGGCACTACCACCGCCACGGTTCTGGCCGAGGCCATTTTCCGCGAAGGGTATCGCAACCTGACGGCCGGCGCGGATGCGATGGCTCTGGCGCGCGGCATCCGCAAGGCGGTGGCCGCGGTCATCGAGAATCTCAAGAAGCAGTCGAAGCCCATCAAGGGCAAGGACGACATCGCTAACGTCGCGAGCATCAGCGCCAACAACGATCGCGAGATCGGCAATATCATGGCCGACGCTTTCGAGCGCGTGGGCAAAGATGGCGTCATCACCGTCGAAGAAGGCAAGAGCCTCGAGACTTACGTCGACGTCGTCGAAGGCATGCAGTTCGATCGCGGCTTCCTCTCGCCCAATTTCGTCACCAATCCCGATGAAATGACCGTCGAGCTGGATAAGCCTTTCATCCTGATCTACGAAGAGAAAATCTCGGCGGCTGCCAAGCTCATTCCGCTGCTGGAGAAGATCCAGAAGGCCAAGCGGCCGCTGGTCATCATTGCCGAGGATATCGAAGGCGAAGCACTCGCCACTCTCGTCGTCAACAAGCTCCGCGGCATCTTGAATGTGGCTGCAGTCAAGGCGCCCGGATACGGTGATCGTCGCAAGGCCATGCTCGAAGACATCGCCATCCTTTGCGGCGGCCAGGCGATCATGAAGGACCTTGGCATCGAGCTGGACAAGATCGAGATCGACCAGCTCGGGCAGGCCAAGCATGTCCGCATCGACAACGACAACACCACGATCATCGAAGGCGCCGGCGAAACGAAGGCCATTCAGGGTCGCATCGAGCAGATCCGCAGGGAAATCGAAATCACTACCAGCGATTACGATCGTGAGAAACTTCAGGAGCGCCTGGCAAAGCTCGCGGGCGGCGTCGCACAGGTGAATGTCGGCGCGGCCAGCGAAGCGGAGCTGAAGGAAAAGAAAGCCCGCATCGAAGATGCCCTGCATGCGACCCGGGCCGCAGTCGAAGAAGGCGTGGTTGCCGGTGGCGGCGTCGCTCTCATCCGCGCACTCAAGGCCCTTAATGGCGGCTCCAATCTCAAACTCGAAGGCGATGAAGCGGCCGGCGTGAAAATCATCCGGCAAGCCCTCACGGCTCCGCTCAAGCAGATTGCCCAGAACGCGGGCACCAGCGGCAGCGTGGTCGTCCGTCGCGTGATGGAGTCGAAAGATAACGAAGGCTACAACGCCCTGACCGACGAGTTCGTTGATGTCGTCAAGGCCGGCATCATTACGCCGACCAAGGTCGAGCGCACGGCTCTGCAGAATGCGTCGGAAGTCGCGATTCTGCTGCTGACCACCGATTGCATCGTCGTCGAGAAGCCCAAGGAAAAGGAAGAAGCCGGCGGTGGCCATGGCCACGACCACGGCATGGGCGGAATGGGCGGCATGGATGACATGATGTAAGAAAAACCATGGGCACCTTTTACACCAGTTGTTCCATCGAAAGCGTGCAGGATCGCACTCGCTCGGCCAGCGTTGCAAAGATGCTGGTCGATACGGGCAGCGAGTACACCTGGGTGCCTGCGAAGATGCTGGAGAGCCTCGGCATCGCACGCGAAAAGAAGGACATGGCTTTTCAGATGGCAAATGGCCAGCAAATTACGCGAAGTGTTGGATTTGCGATCGTGCGGTGCGGAAACTTCTTCACCGTCGATGAAGTCGTGTTCGCCGAGGAAGGCGACTTGGCGCTGCTAGGAGCTCGAACGATGGAAGGCTTCAATGCACGCGTTGATCCGTCCCAAAGGAAACTGGTCGCTGCCGGACCCATCCCGGCCGCCTGATGCCTGAAATGATTCAATGAATTGAAAGTGTAACAGCAAAAGGATTTTGAACATGAAACTCAAACCCCTCGCGGATCGTGTGATCGTCAAGCAGTCGGAAGCGGAGGAGAAGACCGCCAGCGGAATCGTGCTCCCCGACTCGGCCAAGGAAAAGCCGACCAAGGGCAAAGTGGTTTCCGTCGGCGCCGGCAAGCTCGATGACAAGGGCAAGCGCCACGAGATCGGCCTTCGCTCCGGCGATGTCGTTTACTACGGCAAGTACTCGGGCACCGAAGTGGAAATCAATGGCGAGAAGTTCGTCATCCTCCGCGAGTCGGACATTCTCGGCGTGCTCGAATAATTTTCTCGATTGAAGTTTCCCTCGCCCGGCATCACGCGGCGCGAGCCAATACGGAGTGACCATGGCATCCAAGCAAATGAAATTTGAAGCCGACGCGCGAGCCGAGATCGCCACCGGCCTGACTCAACTCGCCCGCGCCGTCAAAGCGACGCTCGGCCCCCGCGGCCGAAACGTCGTCCTGCAAAAATCCTTCGGCAACCCGCGCATCACCAAAGACGGCGTCACCGTCTCGAAGGAAATCGAGCTGCCGCAGCCTTTCGAGAACATGGGCGCCAAGCTGGTGAACACCGTCGCCAGCAAGACCGGCGACATCGCCGGCGACGGCACCACTACCGCCATCGTCCTGGCCGAGGCGATTTACACCGAAGGCATCAAGCACGTCCGCCTGGGCGTCAATCCGGTGCTGGTGCAGCGTGGCGTAGTCCGCGCGGCGGAGATCGCCGCCGAGGCCATCACTGCGCAGGCCAAGAAGGTAAAGGGTCGCGAAGATTACAAGCGCGTCGCCACCATCAGCGCCAATGGCGATGAAAAGATCGGCGATCTCATGGCCGACGCCATGGACAAGGTCGGCCGGGAAGGCGTCATCACCGTTGATGAAGGCAAAAGCACCGAATCGACGCTCGAGTACACCGAAGGCATGCAGTTTGACAAGGGTTACCTGTCGCCTTACTTCATGACCAACCCGACAACGCTCGACACGATCATGGAGGATGCGCTGATTTTTCTCTACGAGAAGAAGATCAACAATTTGGCTGAATTGCTGCCGGTGCTCAACAAGGTCGTCGCCGCGAGTCGGCCGCTGCTGATTATCGCGGAAGATGTGGAATCGGAAGCGCTGGCGGCTCTGGTCGTCAACAAGCTCCGCGGCGTGCTTCAGGTGTGCGCGGTCAAGGCCCCGGGTTTTGGCGATCGTCGTAAGGCGATGATGGCTGATCTTGCGGTCGTCACCGGCGGCAAGTTCATCAGCGAAGACCTCGGCCTGCGTCTTGAGAACGTCGAGATCGAAGACATGGGCAGCGCCAAGCGCATCACCGTCGATCGCGATCACACCCTGATCGTCGAAGGCGCCGGCAAGCGCAAGGACATTGACTCGCGCGCCGAACAGATTCGCGCCCAGATTGAGAAGACCACGAGCGACTACGACAAGGAAAAGCTCCAGGAACGCCTGGCTAAGCTCACCAGCGGCGTCGCGGTGATCAAGGCTGGCGCGGCGACCGAAACCGAAATGAAAGAGCGCAAGGACCTGATCGACGACGCACTCCATGCCACCCGCGCAGCGGCCGAAGAGGGCGTGGTTCCAGGCGGTGGCGTCGCATTCCTCCGAGCGATCGAAGCCGTCGAGAATGCACGCAGCAAAGCCAAAGGCGATGAGCGCATCGGTTACGACATCGTTGCCGAGGCGCTGCGTTCACCTGCCCGGCAGATTGCCGACAATGCGGGCGATGACGGCGAAGTCATCGTTTCGCAGATCCTCGAGAATAAGAACGCCGCCTATGGCTACAACGCCGCCAACGGCGAATTCGGTGACATGTTCAAGCTCGGCATCATCGACCCTGCGAAGGTTTCGCGCACGGCATTGCAGAATGCCGCGAGCGTGGCAGGCCTGGCGCTGACGACCGATGTGCTGGTTACCGAACTGAAGGAAAAGAAAGGCTCGAAGGAGCCCGCGGCGGTTGCCGGCGCGGTGATTTAAACGCGGGGGGCGACGCCTGTTTTCAGCTGGCAAAACCTCTGACGCTGCCCGATCGGCGGGGCCGATAACCTCGGCTCCGCCGACCGGAACGCAAGCCGCGCGGCAGGAATTGCGCCACCGCCGGCCTAAAATTCATACGAAAATCTACTCAGGCACGAAGATGAAGGTTGCGTCTTTGTGTCCTTTCCCGTGCGCGGCAACTGCGGCTTGGTAATTTCAGTTTTTGCAGCAGTTGCAAGCGCTTTCGGACAGACCCAATTGAGAATGGCAAGCGTAGGATGAGCGTGGCAACCACTAAACGAGATTATTACGAAGTTCTCAGTGTTACCCGCACCGCCGACGGTGAGGAGATCAAGCGCGCCTATCGCCGGCTGGCGATGAAGTATCACCCTGACCGTAACCAGGGAGAAGGCGCGGCCGAGGCGGAGCTGAAATTTAAGGAATGCTCCGAGGCCTACGAGATTCTCTCCGACCCCGCCAAGCGGCAGCGGTACGACCAGTTCGGTCATGCCGGCGTCACCGGACAGCATGATTTCTCGCACATGGACGTCGGCGACATCTTCTCGATGTTCGACGACATCTTCGGCGGCGCGTTCGGTGGACAGCGGGGAGGCCGCGGCGGTGGCCGGCGCGCGCAGCGCGGCTTCGATCTGGAAACACAGGTCGAAATGACGCTCAATGAAGTAGCTGTCGGCACCGAGAAGACTATCGAGTTCGATAAGCAGGACACCTGCGACACCTGCAAAGGCACTGGCGCAAAACCCGGCAGCCAGCCGGTCGTCTGCGTGCAGTGCGGCGGGCAGGGACGCGTTGCCCAGCAGGGCTTTGGTGGCATGTTCCGCATGGTCACGACCTGCCCCAATTGCCGGGGGCGCGGCAGCGTAGTCAAAGATCAGTGCGCGACCTGTCATGGAACCGGCCGGCAAGTCCGCCATAAAACGGTCACGGTAAAGATCCCCGCCGGTGTTCATGAAGGCCAGGCCATTCGCATTCCCGGCGAAGGTGAGCCGGGCGAAATGGGCGCCCCTCCCGGCGATCTGCATTGCTACATCGCAGTCAAGCCGCATCCGATTTTCACCCGCCACAACAATGACCTGGTCTGCCAGGTTCCGATTTCATTCACGCAGGCAGCGCTGGGCGGAAAGATCGAAGTGCCCACCCTCAAAGGGCGCGAAGAAATCGACATTCCCGGTGGCACCCAGCACGGTGAAGTTTTCAAGCTCAAGAGCCGCGGACTGCCAGATGTGCGGTCGCAACGCGTTGGCGACGAATTAGTGCAGATATTTGTCGAAATTCCCAAGAAGCTCAACGACCGTCAGCGGCAGCTTCTCAAGGAATTTGCATCCACCGAAGATGGCGTCTTAATGCCGCAGAAGCATGGGTTTATGAATAAGCTCAAGCAGGTTTTTGCGGCGGAAAAGTAACGCGATAACGATCCCGATTGGCTTGGAACGCCTTTTGTTTATGCTGTTGGCTGTCCGAACCTTTTTCTCTAACGATTACAAGCCATGACACGCATTCCAATCAACGACGAGAACGATGCCCAGGCTCAGGACTCCGGCGATGCTGAGGCTTCACGTCCGGGCGAAGACGGCGCGAAGCAGGCCCCACGTGCCGGCGAAGGAAAGGGCAGCGAGCTTGAAAACCTGCGGGCCGAGCGCGATTCGCTTTACGAACGGCTTGCGCGCGTCAGCGCTGAGTTCAAGAATTCTCAGCGCCGCATGCAGGCCGATCTCGATTCGCGCCTTCAGTATGCCAACAGTTCCTTGATCAAGGCACTCCTCCCGGTCATCGACAATTTCGAGCGTGCCCTGGCGGTCGATCCCGAAAAGTCGGATCCGCGCACGCTCCTCAAGGGCATGCAGATCGTTCACGATCAATGGATGGCCGTCTTGAAGCAGCAGCAGGTTGAGGAATTGGCGCCGCAGCCGGGAACGCCTTTCGATCCCGCTCAACATGAAGCGCTGATGCAGCAGGATGCGACTTATCCGATCCCGACCGTCACGCAGTTGCTTCAAAAGGGATATGCCATGCACGGGCGCACGCTTCGGCCCGCGCAGGTGGCCGTCAGCAAGAGTTCCTGAGGCATCGATTTGACGCGCCAAGCTTTTGCGGGCGCAAAGTACAACCATGCCGACTTACGAATATCAATGCCAGAAGTGCGGCCATCGCTTCGAGAAGTTTCAGTCGATCACGGCCGACCCGATCAAGAAATGCCCCAAGTGCGGGAAGAACGCCGTCCAGCGCCTCATCAGCGGCGGCGCGGGCCTGATCTTCAAGGGCAGCGGCTTTTATATCACCGACTATCGCGATTCCAGTTATACCGACAAAGCCAAAGCCGAATCGGGTGAATCCAAGCCTGCCGAAACCGCGGCATCAGGCGACTCGAAATCGAGCGACAGTAAATCTCCAGGCGATCAATCCAAGCCGGCAGCCTCAGAAGCAAAGCCGAAGGATTCGCCCAAACCCAAGACCGAGGCGAAGGCTGCTAAACGAGATGGAAAATCATCTCCGGCCAAGAAGTGATTTCAGAGCGCCTCGTCCAAGGCAGGATGTTGTGAAATGTCCGATCTGCAAGAAGCCTGTTCCTGATGATCGCACCGCGTCCGGCGGCAAATTCTTCCCCTTCTGCAGCGAGCGATGCAAGCTGATCGATCTGGGCCGCTGGCTCGACGGCAAATATCAGATCCCAGTCGAAGAAGACGCCGACGAAGATGGACCAGGCGAAGACTTGGATTCCAGCTCTTGAAAACTAGAAAAAGATCACGGGCAGTTCGTGCATTTGTGAATTTGTTTCGAGTAATCGCGATTATTCACTTCGTCCCAGAATCCGAATCTTTCTCAAACAACCCGCCTGATGCTTCTCCAAGCGGCGGATAGGTGATCCTCTTCCCCTTTACCTTCGCAAACAGCGTCAGCTTGTGCGGCGTCGCCTTATTGATCGCCATGATATCCAACACCTGCCAGCCGCGGACGAGCAGTGCATCGGAGATGAGCGAGCGGTGGCATCGCCACGGCACCGCTTCCGCGCACATTGTCGTCGTTGGCTGCTGTTTCGCAGCTTCCTCCAATTCCTCAAGGGCCTGTTCGAACGCAGGCGTCTGCATGTAATCGGCATAGCCGCGAAAGCTTGCATTCCGCCAGCCGGTGTTGGGCGAATCCTTCCTCGTTTTGCGCAAGCCGCCCAACGGTTTGAAAGGCAGATACTGAATGCCGTTCTTAGGGAGCTCGGTGGTCAAAAACGTGTCTGCAAACTGCGGATGTCGGCGCGATTTTGGAATGGTTCGCACGTCCGCGACTGCGGATACGCGGTGCGCACGCAGAATCTCCACCAACTCCTCGAAGCTGCGCGTGCTGTGGCCAATCGTGTAGATCGTCACGATAGGTCATGCTTAACTCGGTTTCGCGAGTGAGTCTACTGGCGATTAACCCGACGCTTTTCTCCGCATGTCAAAATCTTGACACGAATTGAACCTTTGATGAAATTCCCTGAAACACCGCCCCATCCTTGAAGGAGCTTCACTTGGCAGAGTCAGTGTCGCACCCGGCGCCGACAGAAGATGAACTGGCATTTCTTAAGGCGGCCTACGCCGGCGATTTGCAGAAGGTCCAGTCGCTCGTCGCCAGCGGCGTAAACATCAATGTGCAGTCCAACGAGTTTTATGACATGGGCACGCATCGTGATGTGACACCGTTAATGTGCGCAGCCGCCCAGGGGCATGTGGAGATTGTCCGCTGGCTTCTGGAGCATCAGGCCAACCCTGCCGCCGAAACTTTGCTTACCAAATCTGAAGGAGGCCCCGGCACGCAGGCGATTCACTTTGCCGCTACGGGAGGACATGAGGCAATCATTGCCATGTTGCTTGAAGCAGGCGCAAATCCCAACGCCCAGGGCCGGTTCGGCCGCACACCGCTGACCAGCGCGCTTGGGGAAGGAAAGATCAATTGCGCGAAGCTCTTGCTGGCTCGTGGCGCTTCGGCCAGTACCAGGTCGAAGCACAAGCAGTTTGACCCGCCTTTTGTGGTGCTCGCGAATGGCGTTTCCAACACGACGTCATTGGTCTCGCGAAATGGAAAACTGGTTCCCGCAGGAAAAGATTTTTGGGATCAGAAGGAGGCCCTGTTCGAACTGGTTCAGATGCTTCTCGCCGGCGGCGCTGATCCTAACGCGGTCGGTTCCATGCGCAATAGTCCGCTGGAAATGCTGGGCCGGCGTATCCCCGAAGATATTTCGATCCCGCTCGCGCGCATGCTGATCGAAAAGGGTGCGAATCCCGATGCAGATGAGAAGAGCGAAAGCTCGCCGCTCTTGACGGCGGTATTTTACAATTCAACTGCATTCGCACGCTTTCTGTTGCAACATCCGGTCAATGTGAACCGCCTTTCTCAGCGCGGCACTGTTCTCGACGTTGCCGAAAGCAATATCAAAACGATCGAGCGTGACATTCCCTTGGCCCGCACCAGCGAGATCCGAGCTGAACTGGAGGGGCAGTTACAGGATCTTCAATTATTGCGCGATTTGCTTATCTCTCGAGGTGGCAAGCGACAATCGGAGCTTGATCTTCCCCCCAAAGCGCCATCGCAGCCCGAAAAACGCCACAACGCTTCCGATTTCCTGAAGCTCGTCTACACCGGCGAAGCCGAGTGGGCGCTGCTGGCCGTCAAGGCTACCTTCGACGCCGTCTCGGACGCCTATTTCAAATTCGCCAAAGCCAAAGACCGGCAGAAAAAAGTTACGATTCGTCCCGCTGGCGACGCAGAAGAAGTTCCGCCCGTGACTGCGGTTGTCAAAGTGAAGGACAGTGAATGGACGATTATTCTCCGCACGATCTTTCACGTGCGCCTGCCTGACATGAAGCACGCCACCAGCGCCGCGAAGGAGCTTTCCAAGGCGCTTCAAACTCGAGCGATGTCATGGGTCGGCACCGAGGAAACGGATAACGGCCGATGTGAACTCTTTGAAAGTGGCCAACGAATCGCGGCAGCCAATAATGCCAGGTCCATCGCCTTGCTCACCAAAGAGAATCTTCGCGTTCCCCCCTGCTACCCCGCCCGTGGTGGCGACAAAACATGGCTTGCCGTGGAGAAATCTTCCGTCGCAACCGTCGAGCGCGCGGACCTGATCTCGCGATAACCAGATGCCATCGCCACTTGTTCGTCAAAACAGCGCCATCTGATCTCCCTCGCGGGGCGGCCTTCGAAATGCTGACGTGGACAGCGCAACAAACGGCTGATCCATTCCTGTCTTTCGGCGGGCGACTTCAAACATCTTTGAGAATTGGTCGGCAAAAATACCTTTGCCCGCCATGCGCGTGTTGAAGTTCGAATCATTGAGCTTGCCATCGCGCATTGAGCGGATGCGATTGAGAACCTTCTCGCGCCGGTCGGGGTAATGAGCAGACAGCCAGTCGGAGAATAGATCCTTGACCGCGAAGGGAAGCCGCATCGTCACATAAGCGGCAGTCTTTGCTCCCGCATCCGCGGCCGCTTTTAGAATTTGAGGCATCTCATGATCGGTCAGACCCGGAACGACCGGCGCAACCATCACACCCGTCGGTATGCCCGCGGCAGATAGCGCCTCGACCGCCGCCAGGCGGCGCTTGGGTGAACTGGCGCGCGGCTCCATCTTCTGGCTCAGCTCATGATCGAGCGTCGTGATCGAAATGAAAACGGCCGCCGCGTTATGGGTGGCTAGCTCTTTGAGCAAATCGATGTCGCGGGTCACGAGGTGATTCTTTGTGACGATGCCGACGGGATTGCGGAACTCCGCCAGGACCGACAGACATGCTCGCGCGATTTTCGCAGTCCGCTCGATGGGCTGGTAGGCATCGGTGACGCCGCTCATCGAAATGACGGTCGGCCGCCATTTCGGATCGTAGAGTTCCTCTCGCAGAAGCTTGGCCGCATCTTCCTTGACGAAAATCTTCGTCTCGAAATCGAGTCCAACCGAAAGGCCAAAATATTCGTGCGTCGGTCGGGCGTAGCAATAAATGCAGCCGTGCGAGCAGCCGCGATAGGGATTGATGCTGTGCGTGAAGCCGACGTCCGGGCTGTCGTTGCTCACGATGATCGATCGGCTCGTGTCCCGCAGATAAACCGTCGCCGGCGCAGGCCGCTCCCCTTCCTGGGCATCCATCGCGTCCCCATCAGGGACAAAATCGATTCGGTCAAATCGATTGGCCGGATTTCCGATCGCGCCGCGGCCTTTGATGGTGGGATGAATGGGTTGCATGTTCAATCAGAAGGAATTCTACTCTTATAAGACGACCTTCGTGCATCTGAGGTTTGCTGCTTATTGAATCGAGATTGCTCGCTCATGGCATTTGACGTCGGCCGCAAATCATGTCACTCGAAGATCGAATCATCACTGTTGGCTCGCAGATTGGGCAGATCGGCTAGAAAAAAACCTTGACACCGGCGCTCGAAGATGACGAGCCAGCGCGCGTGAAAAACTCCCGAGGAGGCGGGGTTCTCGGGAGTTTTTCAAATCAGAATGTATCGAGGCCAAAAGTTACATCCGGTCGTATTCATCATGGCCAAGCTGCTTAACGAGCTTGTTGTAGATGCCGAGCAACAGGAACGACGGCACCCATTGGCCGACGAACAGCGAATCGTGCGACCGGCCCATCATCTTCAGCACCAATGAGCCGATGATCGATCCGCCGGCCAGCCACAGGAACGTATCGGAGGGAATGCTGGCGGTGTATTGTTCAATTGGTCGGGCAAGTCCGCCTTCGCGGTGACTCGTGCGCGAACCCATTTCTTCCATTTGATCGAGTATCCGAGACATCATGCACTCCTTTCAAAGATTCCAGACTCAGCCCCGCCACAGCGCGGGGCAATGAAGCAAGAGGCAAAGGGAGTGCCTGCAAAATCAAGTTGCGGCTCAAATTATCGGGGGTTTGTCCCTCGGCTTCGATGGGATCAAAGCTGATCAGACTGGTGCGCGTGCCGCCCTTAATGAAAAGGGCCCTGCTATCGAACTGATGCCACCCGCATTGATTTTCCACGCCTCCCATAGGGCAATAGCGATGATCACCACGCCAATAATATTGCCGGGCAGCGACAGGAACGGAACCAGCAACGCACCGATAAAAGAGATGACAAGGAATACGATTTTGAGTGCCGGCGATGGCTCGTTAGCGACGGGCTGAACGGCGCTCCCTGCGGGTCCAGCAACGGCCACCACTGAATGGCTCGCTTCATATTTTTCCACCATGACGTTGTAGACGTCAGGCGTGTAATTGGCGGCAACAGCCAGGTAAGTGAGGACAACCGCCATGATTTGGTATGCAATTCCTCCGCGATTACCCGAACCCATTCGCACGCCAGCGCCGACGAGGAATCCTACGAGAAGGGCGACGTAACCGATTTCCAGATGAGTAGCCCGCCGTACACCCAGCCAGATCGCGGCGCCCAGAATTGCGGCTGCCGCCCCGATGCCCAGGGCCTTGAATATACGGAGCGTTGTCGCACCCGCGCCACTACCCGTGATCTGCGCATGGCACTGGGGGCAAATGATCTTCTTTCCCGCGGAATAATAAGCATCAGCGATGGCCTGATTGCAGGCAGCGCAAGTTGGCTTGCGATCTGAAAACGTGGTGACGCGCTGCGCCATCACGACTGGCGCAGGAGCCGGCGCTGGTTGCGGAAAACCCGGAGCGCGTGCAGGTGCCGGTCGCGGCAGGCCAGCGGCCGGCGCCGGAACTGGCCGCGCTAGTGGAGCGGGTTTTTCAAAGTCAAGATCATACGGCTCAGGTGCATCACTCATGTTCAATCCTCCCAATCGAAATGCGGTCGCACTTGATCGTCTCGTTACGTGACGTTGCTGGCAAAGGCATCGGATGCGATCGATTCATCATAATCGAGGCGGGTATGAAGGCAAAAGAAATGTGAATTGCCTTGCGTTAATTTGTGGCCCGTGCTGCAGAGCAAACTACTGCTTTTTTCCATCCCCATTGAGCACTTCATCGATCGTCGTCGTGAAAGTGCCAAAGGGATTGGCTTCGACGCGCGGCTGCTGGATGGAGCCGCGGATGTTGATCTTGAACAGCTCCTGGCGGGCCCCCTGCCAGATGTCATTGAAGAATGGGATCTTGAAGCCGCCGGGGCTGTCGGTGATGAAAGTCATCTGGACCTGCTTCTTGGCAAAGTCGAGATGGCCCCCGCCGGACATCATCATGTTGTCGCTCTTAAGTTCGATGCGCTCGAAGTTGACGCGCTGCCCTTCTACGCTGTAACGGGCGAGGCCCTGGTTAAACGGGCTGCCGATGGGAAGCGAAAGATTCGTGACCTGCACGAGACCCAGAATCAGTGGCATGTGATAGAGGTCCTTACCGGACACGGTCACGTCGCCGCGCCCGCGGCGCAGGGAGGTATCGCCCCATGCGCCTTCCAGTGAAATACTGGCAGTGAGCTGGCCGCGCAGGTCCTTTTCGACGCCGCCTGCCAGCGTCTTCACATCCGCGTTGCGCAGCACCAGGCCAAGCGTGTATTTCGACGGCCCCACATCCGGCATCAGCAGATGAAGCTGCCCCACCAATTGCCCGTCGGCAACGTTGGCCTGAATCTTGTCGAGCACCAGCTCGGATGAACTGGCGGCCTTGGTCAATTTGCCGCGAAGATCGGTCACCTTTCGGCCCGAGAGCGTGAGATGGTCGACGTCGATGGAGCCGTCAAACGTCGAGAGTTTTCCATCGCGCACGGCGGCGTTGATGTTGAATTGGCCGTTGACGTTCTCCATCGGCACGCCTGCATCGAGGCTGCCACCGTGGAGTGTAATAATAGAAGATAGATCTAAATCTTCTCCAACCACTGGATCTGAGGGCGACACAAGAGCGACAGGCTGCACTGCAACAGACGATGCCGACCGTACGATAGTGGGCGCCTGACCATGCGGCGTCATTTCTCCGCGATAGGAGAGGCGCGGAAATTCAAAATCAATCGTGCCGCGCAGCTTCAGGGAATCGATCAGTGATTGCACGGTGCTTGGAACGGCATTGCGGAATTCGTCATTAACGTCGATCGATTTGCCACTGAGAGCGATTTCCCAGATTGGTCGCGGCCCATCGAGATTGCCGGTGCCATTCGCGACGATGTGCCCTTTGCCGTGAAATCCTTTGATATCCTTGAGCGTGATATGGCCGTGATCGATGGTGACGATGCCCGTAACATTTTCAAGTCGATACGGCAATTCGTGGATGATGCAGGTGATGCCTTTGGGCTTGATAACCGCACGGAAGCCGGTGCGATCCGATTCCTGCGTCGCTGGAGGAAGCGCTGGCATCTCATCGATCGATGCAACCGGCAATTCGCCTTGAACGCTTGCGCGGTGGCCAGCCGGCGCTGATTTCGATTCCGCCGAAGATTCATTCACCCTGCCGCCCCAGGTCAACTCAGCATCGACCGCGCCGTGCGGCTGCACCTGGTCCCAAGCGGCGCGAGCATCTGCAGGCAGCATCGAATAGAGCGACGCATCCAGCATCAGGTCTTTGCCGGTCGCATGAATCATCATACGCGGCGAGCCATCCGCCCATTGGACGGATCCATCGGCGGTCAGCACCGATTTATCGCGCCGGCCTTCGAGCGAATAAAGCTCCATGCCATCGCGCCACAGCCGCATCCGGCCATTCACGTCGGCCACGCTGAACGTTCCATCGGCCGGCCAGAAAGTGCCTTCGTTGAGTGCGATGCCCAGATCAAAATTGATTCGATCGGGATCGGCATCAACAGGTCGGGGATCGATGCTGGGGAAACCGATATTCGCCGGGCCAACCATCGCGCCCTCGGGCGAAATTCCCTGCGTGATCCGCCCTTCCACATCCAGCCTTCCGCCAAGCCCCAGCCTCTTGATCCAGACGGCATGTTCCGGCGGAATCGCGTCCACCAGTCGACTGTCGATCGGCAGGTCATGCACAAAAACGTGTAGATCGATTTTGGTAGATGATTCGGACAGCGCGTTGTGCGTCAGCACGCGCAGCGGATCGTGCACCGGCTCCTCTTTTTTCAGCTTAAAGCCGGTGTCGTGCCCTTCGCCCCAGCAGACGCGCCCGTAGACATTCATGCTCGCGCCGTCGCCGCGGTGCATGGTGGCATTGAGAATATCCACATATCCATCGCGAACCTGGAATTTGCCACTAACCCCACTGAGCGGATAAGGGAAGCCGACCACCTTGCCGCTGGCGTCCAGCAGATCGACATCGGTGTCGAAGGTCCATTTGCCGGTGTCGGCATGATGGATGAGCGTCAGCTCGAAGTTGCCTCGATACTGTGGAAAAAGCCCCTTCTTGTCGGCGTCGAAAATTGACAGCGCGTCGCGAATTTCCCACGGATAAGCGGCCACGAGAGCCGGCTCAGAGCAGATGCCCTTCCCCGAGACGATCACTTTCACTTGCGGATCGCGGGGACCGAGGGGCCCGATTTCTCCGTTGGCCAGCACGAACATGTTTTCATTCGGGCCACCCGCTTTTCCGCGCCCTTTGAAGTTGATGATCCTTACGAAAAAGCCGTTGTTTCGATCTGCATCAGGTCCGAAGGCGATGGTGCCGCTGGCTTCCCGCACCGGATATGCAAACTGCCGGTAGCAGAATTCGCCGTTGGTGATGTCTACTTTGCCGGAAACGATCGGCGCGATGCCGGCACGCGGGCGATCGACGTGAAGCTCCAGATTGCAATGACCCGTGGGACGAATGTCCTGATAGATATTGCGAATAAAAGCCGGCAGCGAATTGGCCCACCGCGGATTGGGCGGAATGTAAATGTCCTTGCCCGGCAGCGAAGTAATGGTGAGAGACGCCGGCGCATCTGGGTTATAGCCGTCGATGTGGCCGTTGATTTCGAACGAATTGTTTTCGACCTTGCCGGTGACGCTCTGCAGCAGGATGCCCTGTTCGGTGAACAGGAAATGGCCGTGCCCATCTTCGAGCCGAATTGGCGGCGGAGCGATGGCGTCGGAGATCATGTCCAGCGCCTGGCGCGTTCCCGTCAGCGCGAGATTCGTTGTGGGTGAGCTGATTGTCGCGCTGGATGCGTTGTGCGGCTCAAGGCCGGCGGCACTGTACATGCCCTGCATCAGATCGACCGCCTGACGCTTCTGCCGAAGCTGTCGCACTTCTTCGCCTGCCATCCAGTCTTCGGGCGGCACGCTGATCGTCACGCCGCCCAGGATCATATCGACGTTGAATTTCGCGCGTTGGCCCTTTCGCGCGGCCTGATACATCACCTTCAGTTTTTCGATCTGGCCGCCTAGTGCATGTCGCTCCCACCATTCGCGCGCTTCGTTCGGCAACATCGACCGCAGATCCCGGCTGAAATCGAAATCGTGCAGTTCGGCCGTTTGCAGGTCTTTGGTATTGAGCGAGACAATGCCGGTTGCATATGGGCCGCGCCCCTGCTTGCCCCAGCCCTGCATTTCAAAGCGGAAATGATTCGGAACCGGTGTCGGCGTCAGTTGGCCGTCGATGGCCATGTAGCTGACGGTCTTCACCTGGCCATCGTGCAGCGCGCCCACTTCGATCTTCGCGTTCCGCAGCAACACTTCCGGCAGCGGAATGGGCTTGCCTTCCGAATCGGAGCGTGTCGTCGCGCGATCGGGATGGCCGCGGCCCAATCGATGGAAATTCCACTCGCCGGGATGATCCAGATCTTCGGTGAGATAGACGTGAGGCTTCTGGGCGATGATCTGACTGGCGTCAATCTGCCCCGCCAGCAATGTGCGCGGATCATATTTGAGCACGAAGGACTGCGCCGAAAAGATCAGGGAATCGGGTGCTTCATCGCCGTAGCGATCGACGAAAACTTTGACGCCATCGACGCGCAGTCCTTCGAAAATCGAAAGCGTTGCCGACTGAACTTCGACCTTGCCGCCGACGATTTCCGAAAGGTAATCCTCGGCCATTTTCCGGACGCGGTGGGCATCGGTCAGGTAGTTGTAGCCGCCGATGATGAAGGCAAAGATGACCAGCAGCACCAGCATCGCCGCGCGGCGAAACTTGCCGCATCGCGGGCGAAAGGGATGCCCACTCCGCCAGGGGCGGTCGAAGCATCGGTTAACGCTGACGGTAAAGCGGGTCATGGAACGACGATCAAACCGTGGTGCGGCCTCGGTAGGCCCACCACTCGACTTGCGCAGCGCGGCTCAATCAAGAAACCTCAATCGCGGCATTCAACCGACGGCCGCTATTCGCTTGCGCCAAAGCACTTGCGGCCAAAATCGCCAGAGGCGCCTCGGCAGGCAGACGATAGCGCAACGAGCCGACGGTCAACATGTGTATTACCGATAAATATATCGCCGGGAGCAGCACATACACTTTGGCCGATCGACTCAGATTTCCAGTCGCAAGGCCCCATAACACCAGCAGATCAAACGGCAGCGAATAGAGCAGGCCAACCAATTGGTATTTCCGTTGCGAAAATTGCTCGCTGAGCGGCATCGGGGACCAAGTCCGCACAAACTTGGCCGCGGCCAGTTCCAGCACGTGCCGCGGATGAGCGCGGGCATAATCTTTAGCAAGATCTCGAAGATATTTCGATCGGTTCAGCTCATCCATCTGCCGCAACTGCGGCATGTACTTCACAAACTTCTGATCGCTCGCTCCGGTGGCGTCGGGGTTGTAGCCGTCGTAAAACGTGTAACCAGCATTAGTATCCAACCAGACCCATGAATGTAGCAACCCTCGATTTCTGATCGCCCAAGGCAAGAGCGCCAGAACCGTCAGGCATAACATCGTCGCCCCGATCGGCAGCGGCCATCGAAGGCGCATGCTCGAACGGCCTTCTAGGTACGCCCCCCGCCCCGGCCGGTTCACGAACGCGGCGGCAATGCCCAGCAGCACAGCCAAGCCGATTCCCGATGGCCGAACCAGCGTCGAAAGGGCCAGCAGAATTCCCCCAGCGAGCCAGGGAATCACTCGCGCGCGGCCCGATGTCGAGCCATATCCGACAATTAGCAACACCATGCCCCACAACAACATGGCGGCAAACAGCGTCTCCGAAAGAATCAGCCCGCCGAAGTAAACGAGGATCGGGCTGAAGCCCACCAGAACCGCGGCAATCCAGCCCATTCTTCTCGCTTCGGATTGTGCGACCCGCGCGCGGCCGTCTCCGCGATCGATCGGTCTGCTCAGCAACTGTGCGAGCAGGAACACCGCCAAAACCATGCTCGTCGCGATCAACGCCTGTGCGACCTGTATCGCGCGCACATTGGCTCGGAGAGCCGTCAAAAAAAGCGGATACCCCGGCGTGCGAAACGCATAAACCCGGGACGCCAATCGCTGATCGACAAATGAATACCCCTGCCCCCCCACCAGGCTGCGCGCCAGTTGCAAATACTCCAGCTGATCCGGCAAGCCCTGCAACTCTTCATCACTGATCGGTCGCGTCACCGCCCAGCCGACATGCAACGCGAGCACGGCCGCGAGGATCACCCAGAGCAATCCCCATCCCCACCGCTCGCGATTGGCTGTCGATTCGACCACGTTCTTAAGCTACTCCAATGCACCCAACCGAGCCATAGCTGTAAATTCTTGCGGTGAGTCCGCGCCTAAATTTGCCAATGCCCACGGTGCTACACGATGCACGAAGTTCTCGGCATTTCATATCGGTGTTGCATTCTCAAATGGCCCGGGCCCTCAAAATCAGGGTGCTTTTAAGGGTTGCGTCTGAGCCATGCACCAAAATGCACCAAAACGCTAATCCTCTTCGGCACAGCCGCCGGAGGGTCATGACAGGGGATGCGATGAGTCGTGCGGCCAGAGGGACCCGGCACCGCAGAGGTCGACGGAGAGCCCAAGCCGACA